>ERZ772883.78-NODE-78-length-111953-cov-9.260246_pt1 | contig 111953 bp, 190 predicted proteins | sample MGYA00580575_ERZ772883 | MGnify/ENA primary metagenome ERZ772883 (study PRJEB29015, sample SAMEA2737666) | human gut metagenome | biome: human gut; feature: human-associated habitat; material: faeces | place: China | collected 2012 ... | reverse complement strand
TGGGCGATGCCGGAGTATCTATCCTGATCCTGCTGCTCATCGGAATGATGTCAGCAACCTGGATGATCAGTGGCGTAGTACCTACATTGATATATTATGGCGTACAGATTATGTCACCAATCTTTTTCCTTCCCTGCGCATGCATCATCTCCAGCATTATTTCTGTGATGACGGGAACCTCATGGACCACCATTGCCACCATCGGTATTGCCCTGATGGGAATCGGTGATGCCCTGGGAATACCAGCCCCATATACCGCTGGAGCCATCATTTCGGGAGCCTATTTTGGTGATAAGCTCTCACCTATGAGCGATACCACGGTCCTGGCTTCAAGCATAGCCGGTGCCGATCTTTTCTCGCATATTCGCTACATGCTCTATACCACCATACCAAGCATCTTGCTCTCGCTGGTACTCTATCTCATCATCGGACTCTGCTATGATTCCAAGCCTGTGGATATTAGCCAGTATCTTACCGGTCTGAGTCATGGTTTCAATATCTCCCTACTTACGATGCTCGTTCCAGCTTTTACAGGATGGCTCATCTACCGCAAGACCCCCTCTCTCATCACACTTCTTCTTTCTGCCCTTTCAGCATGCATCTGTGCCCTCGCCCTCCAACCGGAAGTACTGGTAAAGATTGCTGATGAAGACAGCATCACTGCCAAGAGTCTCTTTGAGGGAATCATGACCACCTGCTACACCCATACCCAGGTAGATTGCGGTATGGCGAACATCAATGATCTTGTTGCCACCCGAGGCATGGCTGGCATGCTCAATACCATCTGGCTCATCCTCTGTGCCATGTGTTTCGGGTCATGTATGGTAGCCAGCGGCATGCTTCACGCTATCACCCACATGCTTCTGAAAAGCATACACAGCACAATATCACTTGTATGCAGTACTGTGGCATCGGGCGTGTTGCTCAATCTCGTTATGGGCGACCAGTTCCTGAGTATCATCATGAATGCATCTATCTACAAGGATGAGTATGCAGAACGAGGTTACCGACCTGAACTCTTAAGCCGAAGTACAGAGGATAGTGCTACCGTGACGAGCGTACTGGTTCCATGGACTGCCTGCGGTATGACGCAAAGTACGGTTCTTGGAATCCCAACTCTGATCTATCTCCCCTTCTGTTTCTTCAATATCATCAGTCCTTTGATGAGTTGTCTGGTTGCCATTCTAGGTTTCGTACCCAAACCACAACCCAAGGAAAGCAAAGCATCTGTAGCGGAAGAGTCTGATATCCATTAAATATATAGGAGATTCATATATATAGGAGACTCATAAAAATGAAAAAAGATTCAAAAGGAAACCAAGCAAAAGAAGCAAGACCACCTTCATACCAAGTCCGTATCCTCTCCGTACCAAGACTTAGCCTTTGCAGAGTGGGGAAGTCTCCACTACCACTATTTTATGATACAAATCTGCAGAAGGGGCGTTTTTCTTTGTTCTAAATGTCCATGACTCCTTTCCATTCCATCCCTCAATATTTGTTGTTGGGTCTATACATATCCTCCTGAGTGAAGCCCCAGCTTTGTCCAAAAAGCAAGGCTATCACAATTCTAACGGCAGCCATTGACTTATATTAAACAGAAAAGAGGCTCACCAGGAACTCCTGACAAACCTCTTTCTCCATGATTTTTGTGATTCCGTTGGGGTTCGAACCCAAGACCCACAGCTTAGAAGGCTGTTATACGGAACACCAATAAAACATCTAAACAATAGCGACTTACGCTATAGGCGAATAATCATTTTGCGGCAATTTTGCGACATTTTATGCAAGCCTACTCCACAGAAAATACAAATATACTTTACATTATCTTTTCCTTTTCTGCTGATATTCCACAACTAAGAGCTGCTTCACATCTGCTAAATCCAACTCTAAATCACGATAGGTAGGATTAAAGGAACGCAATATAAGCTTTCCATTATTCATATCCAAGTCAATGATGCGCTTCAACAGAATACCTTCTTTATGAACTATGATATATTCCTTTCCGTCTATATGAAGTCCATTGTTCTTGACCATGTAATCATGGCAGACTTTACATATAACGATGTCTCCATTCTGATAAGCTCTAGACGAGCCATCATCCATAGAGTCACCGTTTACCTCAAATGCCACATACTTCTCTTTGTCTTCCTTTACGATAGGAATTGTTGGGAGCGATGAGATATATACGTCATCTGCATATCCGCTGAGATAACCAGCATAAGCCATCTGTGGAACAAGAGGAACAAAGCTGACGCTTGAATTAATATTCGACCTGATGTCATCGTTAAACATCTTTCCTTCTCCGGTCTTAAGCCAATTCAAATTTAGCTGAGGGTAAGCCAAAGAGATATTCTTCAAGAAAGTCTCACTTGGCATATCCGGTAATCTGCTAATCGAACTGGTATAACTCTTGCATTTGCGTAAAAAGAATGTAGTACTAATCCCCATCTCTGTACAGAATGGCGCAATTCTGCTTTTGTAGTTGTTGAATTTTTCAATATTAGCCTCCGGCTGCAACATTTCACCAGCTCCATTAGCGAGCCAATCCATATTAAGGTCGGGGAATTTAGAATTTACCCTATAAGATACTCTTGCTGTGAATACACCATTCTTCCCTATAATTGGAAAGTTAGAGGCCACATCAGCTTTGTCGCAAAATTCTCGTTTGGTAATTCCTTTATATTTAAGATACTCACGCAGTCTTGTTTTTGCATTTTCGTTTTCGCTTACCTTTATAGGTGAAGAGATGAACATTTCTCCCATTCCCGTCCTAATATAACTTGGATTTACCTGCGGAAATTTTCTCGTTATAGCTTGCAAGCTTTTGGAAGATACACGATTAGTTATACGGCTTACAAAGCCATGTCCTAAGCCTACGGTATCCTCGAATTTTTCATTTGAAGTGTAACCCAAAGCAGTGATTACAGCCTTCAGTCTTTCGTATGCACTATTCATAACCTAAAATTTAATACGCAGTAAGCGCATGTGTAACTTAATTTATGTAAACATTTAGAGTTTAAAGATAACAAAGGTTAATATAGTATATTTAAACACTAATTTATTTGCATGTTTACAATACTTTTCTTATCTTTGCACTCGAAAACATTAAATATGTTGCAAATATACATAAATATATCGTAACTTGCAAGAAATTTAATATATTTTTTGTAATATTACATAAAAAGGTGAGACACACCATAAAAACTGTAGAAAGAATATGTCATTAAGCGAGATTAAGCAATTAGTATCAGTAGCATTTCAAGCGGGACGGATGGATGCCCAATTCGAAATGGGCTTGCGTTCCGACAAGATACGAAGAAAGGATGCCGAATGCTATCTTGCATCAAAAGGATTCGAAAAACAGATGATTGACAAATGGGTCAAGAATAGGTTAATGAAAGAATATGTAGGTGATAGTAAAAACTCACATAGATATTATTCTCTCAAAGAAATCAATGAACTTGTTGTTTCTTGTCAGATAAAGAAAATGATTATTTAAAATATACGACTATGGCAGAGAATAAGGCAGCGAAGCCTGTAGAAGGGCAGAGCGTAGAAATTAAGGATTATGAGTTTCGCCTCCTTGATGCAGATGAGATAGAAGTCCGTGTTGGTCAAGGTGGTAATCAGAAGTCACCGGACTGGTGTTCCTTGTTGCTTTACAAGGACGCAAGATGTGACATGAGACGATTAGATGAGAAATTCGGCATCTATGGTTGGAAACGTAAGCATGAGCTTATTGGTCAGAACCTCTTTTGTACGGTTTCCGTTTATAAAGAAGGCATCGGTTGGATAGATAAGCAAGATGTTGGTACGCCAAGTAACACTGAAGCCGTTAAAGGTCAAGCAAGTGATTCTTTTAAGCGTGCATGTTCTTGCTTAGGTATCGGTCGAGAATTATACACCGCTCCCAAAAAGATATTCATCAATCTAAACCGAAACGTTGAGTATTCTCAAAGCGGAAAGTTGAAGACTGTTTTTCATGTGGGATATGTAGATTATACAAACAGGTGCATTTCTAAACTTATTATCCAAGATGAAAATAACATTGTACGTTGGTATTGTGGTATGACAGAACAAGAAGTTCTTGACTGGATGAATAAGCAGAAAGAGATATATGGTTACTCAGAACCTGCCCCAAAGAGTGAAGAAGAGAAGGATGAAAATCTATATATGCAAAAACAATATGCTTATCCACAATTACAACAGACTCAGATATGGGAGGAGGTAGATAGAGTTTGGGATGGTTTTCCTGACCTTCAGAAGTCCGAAGAGTTTAAGCGTAAATGTGCTTTACGAAAGATGGAACTTGCACAAAGCAAAGCAGATTTGAAAGCCGTTTATGATGCTTATCCCGAATATCAAAAGAATGCAGAGTTCTTAGCTAAGTTGACACAATTTAAATCAAGATTAATATGATACAATTGAATAACAGTGGAGTTCTTTATGAGGACTCCACACATCAGTACTTTTATGATGGTCGTGAATTAAGTGGTATTACAGGTATGCTTCATCAGTATGTATTCCCCAACATGTACTCTAACGTAAACGAAGAGGTATTGAAGAAAGCTGCCGAAAAAGGCACTCTTATCCATGAGCAGGTAGAGTTGTTTGCTTCATTGGGCATTGAGCCAGCCTCAGAGAGCGTCAAGGCTTTTGTTGCTTATATCAAAAAGAATGGATATGAGATAATTGGCAGTGAATATGTCCTTCGTATCGGAGAAGACCATGCAAGTGCAATCGACTTGGTGATGCACAAGGATGATGCACCGGACGATGAGGTTGAGATTTGGGATATTAAGGGTACTTATTCCGTTAACAAGGAGTATGTGCGTTGGCAGAACTCGATGTATAAGTTCGGTTTCGAAACATTGAATCCTCATCTGAAGGTTACACGTATATGTTGTATGTGGTTGCGTGATGACGAGAAGCGAGGAACAATCTGTAAACTCATCCCATTAGGCAAGCCAAGACCTGCGAGTGATGTTAAAGAATTGTTCCGATGTGAGAAAGAAGGTCGTTTGTATAGTGATGATACGAAAACACCTTATTATATTATAGATAACGAAATCGCACTCATGGACGTTCAAGAGCGCATTGCTAAATTGCAAGAACAGGAAAAGGAGTTGAAGGCAGCTATCTTTGATGGTATGTCAAATGACAACCTCACATCTTATAAAACTTCAATTTACACTTATTCTTTGAAGTCCGCTTCTGAGAGGGTTACGTTAGACACAAAGGCTTTTGATGCGGATGACGAAGAGGCTTACAACCATCTATTGGAAAAGTATAAAAAGGTAACTAAGGTAAAGCCTAGTTTGACCTTGAAAAGAGTTGGATAACTTTATTGTTTTATTAAATATTTTAAGTTATGGCTAATAGTTATAAAGGTAAGATTGTTGCTATCGAAGGCATTCAGTCTATTCAGAGACAAGGTAAAGAACCATTTGAAAAGAGACGTTTGATGCTTGATGCAACACGTTTCGATGGTTTGACAGGTGAACGTGGCTACGAAAAGCGTATCATCTTTGATTTCAGTGGTAAGAATGTTCATGTTCCAGATGGTTTTAATGTCGGGGATATTGCTGAAGTATTCTTTGACGTTGAATCTTATCAAGGAACAAAGAAGGATGGCACAACAGACTGGTTTACATCTGTTCGTGGCTACAAGATGCAAAAGATTGAAGCACAGAACAATGCGCCACAAGGTGGCATGCAAGCTGCTGCTAACAATCCTTTTCCACCACAAGCTCCAGCCGCAGGTGCAGCCCCTATGCCACCAGCACAGCCAAGTGGCAATAGCGCATCTGATGCACCATTTTAAACTTATTATGGTGGAGAATTAAGTTTCTCCACCTTTCATTCTAGTTGAAGATGGTTTACAACATGTTAAATCCGGTAGAACTTGAAAAGTTCGAGGAACGAACCAAGGCAATGATAGCCAAAGCCAAGAAACTACAAGGTGACTATTATAATGAGAAGTTCTTTGTTGTTGACCTTAAAGAGAGGCAACAATCGAGGACAATTCAGCAAAATGCTTATTTGTGGGTAACAATCACTTATGTGGCTATCGAAGAGGGATATACAAAGGACTATATCGAACAAGAGTTCAAACGTATAAATAAAGATGTCTTTCTTAGGGAGCGTAAGAATAAACAAGGCAAGACCTTCCAATATTGGAGGCACATACCAGACCTTGACAAAGAAGAAATGTCTTTATGTATAGACCGATGGCTTCATCATTGCTCTATGGAAAGAGGATTATACATACCTACTCCACAAGACCATGCTTATATGGTATGGCAGACACAAGTGGAGAGGCAAGCAGAATTAAACAAAGAGTTTTTATAGGATGCTTGGTGTCGTTGCTCGGTTGGATAGAGCAAACGTTTCCTAAATATTAGGTCGTGAATTCAAACCTCACCGATACCACATTCTCTAACATAAAAATAAAGGATATGAAATCATTAACAGGAAAGTATTTTATCGTAGGTGTTCGTTATGAGAAGACATTAGAAGACGGAACTAACGCAAAAACTACAGAGCAATATGTTGTAGATGCCTTGTCGTGGTCAGAATGCGAGGCTAAGACTACAGAAGAAATGGCGAAATACACAAATAGTGACATGGAAATTGTTACTATGAAGAAAGCTGGTTTCTCAGAGCTATTCCTTTCTGGAGTTGATAGTGAAGATAAATACTACGATTGTAGTATCAACATGATTACTATTGATGATAAATCAGACAAGGAGAAGAAGACCAAGGTTCGTTATCTTGTACAGGGTGATACCATTGAGAAGGCTCGTAAGAATGTAGATGAGATTATGGGCAAATCGCTAATCGACTACGATATTACAAGCCTTAAGGAAACATCAATCATGGATGTGTTCTTGCATAAAGATAAATAGAAAAAAAAGAGCAGAATTGCTTAAAGAGTTTAAAATTTAGGGATATGATTTCATACAAGTACAAGCTATATCGGACGAAGAAGACGAAGCATTTGGACAAGATGCTCCGAGAGGCTTGCTATGTTTGGAATCATGCGCTTGTCTTGCAGAAGAGATATTACAAGTTGTATCACAAGTATATTCCTATATTTACGATGTACAAACATTTCTCGAAACGATATAAGCCAACCTTGCTTAATAGTCAGACTGTTAGGGAAATCTTGGATAGATTGGATATAGCTTACAAGCGTTTCTTTAAGCATGATGCAAAGCGTCCGCCAAAGTTCAAGAAAGCATCTGAATTTAGTTCATTTGTTTTCAAACAAGGTGGCTATACCCTCAATGGAAACGAGTTAGTGATAAACAAGATAAAGAAATCTTTCAAGTTCTCTTTAAGCCGTCCCTACGATGGCAAGGTAAAGAGGGTATCGGTCAAGCGCAACAAGCTGGGCGAGTACTTCATTATCCTATGCTTAGACAAAGAAGTCAAACCTTACGGAAAGTCACACGATGGTGCATCCGTGGGCATCGACTTTGGTTTGAAGAAGTACATGACTTTGAGCGATGGGCGTGAGATTGACAACCCTCAGTTCCTTAAAGCTGACTTGCAGGAGCTTAGGCGCAGGTCTCGCAACCTCTCGAAGTGCAAGAAAGGCAGCAACAACCGCAAGCGCAAGAAGTTGGAGTTGGAGCGATTGTATCAAAACATCGTGAACAAGCGTTCCGATTTCCAATGGAAGTTAGCCCACGACCTTTGCAAGCGTTATGACTTGATTTGCTTGGAGGATTTGAACTTGAATGGCATGGGAAAGCGTTGGGGGCGCAAGATGTCTGACTTGGCTCATGGTGATTTCGTCTTGAAACTGGAGCAAGTGGCGAAGAAGTACGGAGTTACCATCCACAAGATAGACAGGTTCTTTCCATCCTCTAGGCTTTGCACTTGTGGTTACAAGAATGATAGATTGTCGCTGAGGGATAGGTTTTGGACGTGCCCGAAGTGTGGTGCGTTCCATAAGCGAGACCTCTTTGCGGCAGAGAATATACTTCGGCAGGGCATTGCCGAATTGGGGAGTGGTAGTAAGTCACCCAAGCACTAGCAAGGGCGCAGCCACGTTAACAACCCAACAATCCCTTGCAAGTAGTGAGGGAGTATGTCATAGAACGTCAGTCCAAATCGGAAAAAGGTTGTGGGTTCGACCCCCACAGCAGCAACTATGACTTTTGGTTTGATAAAGGATAAAGATTATGGGATATTATGATAGATTTAACAAAGGTGGAAAGAAGCCTAAACGCCAAAGGAGCGAGAAGCAAAAGTGGGTTGATAAGTTAGATAGACTTATGTCGGTTTATATACGCATGAGAGACTCTAGAGAGTTTCACTATAAGTACTTCAGATGTATCAGTTGTGGACGAATATTGCCAATCGACCAAGCAGACAATGGGCATTATTGCGGACGAACTCATATGAGCTTGCGCTTTGATACACGTAATCAGAATGCGGAATGCAAACGATGCAACAGATTCTCTTCTGACCATCTTATCGGTTATAGACAGAATTTAGTAATGAAGCTTGGAAGATTGGCTTATTTGCAAAAGCATCCTCACGTTCCTTTAGATATGGAAGAAGTAAAGCGGCTCGGAGAACAACAAGTTGATTTACTGGAAGTAATGAAACATCAAGCAAAGAATTGGTCGGTGTTTGAATTACAGGAACTCTATAAATACTATGCAGCTCTAATACTGAAAATGAATGAAGAAAAAGGCAATTAATAAGAATTAAATAATGTTATTACCATAACAATAGACACTAAATTATTTGCATTATTAAATTATTCTTCGTACCTTTGCAATCGGCTTGGTGAGACACACCATAAAAACTGTAAAGTCATTTTTCTATTGGCTTTTGTTATGCATAAGACTTGTGCATTCCTATATAGTAACAAAAGCGATTTCATATTATTTGTGAAATGAAGTTTAAATTAAGACCATATCAAGAAGAGGCAAGCAAGAAGGCAGTTGAGTTTTTCTTGGATGAAAAGAAAAATTGGAATGCTCTGGAAGTGCTTCCTACAGCATCGGGCAAATCCTTGATTTTGGCAGATATAGCTGCTAGGCTCAAGGATAAAGTACTTGTGTTCTCTCCTACTAAGGAAATTTTGGAACAAAACTACAAGAAGTATTGTTCTTATGGATTTGAAAATGCCAGCATCTATTCCGCTAGCTTTAAATCAAAAGAAATCAGCGATGTTACTTTTGCTACAATTGGTAGTGTAAAAGGACATCCCGAATTGTTTACTGACTTCAAGTACATATTGATTGATGAGGTTCATTTAGTAAAACCTGAATCCGGCATGTATAAGGAGTTTCTTGATAAATTAAAGAGCAAGGTCATAGGTTTAACCGCAACACCTTTCCGTTTGTATTCCTATCAGAACTATGGTAGCATACTGAAGTTTCTGACAAGAAGTCGAGACAAGATTTTCAAGGAGCTTATTTATTATGTTCAAGTTGAGGATATGGCAAAAAACGGATATATCTGTCTTCCGAACTATTATACATGCCCGCCACCACAATGGAACGAAGGAAACTTGCAGCTCAATTCAACTTGCCGTGATTACACTGACAAAAGTGTCAAGCAAGAATATGAACGTGTAGATTTGTATGGATGGTTAGTTAGTGTTGTCAAAAGATTACTTAATCCTAAACGAGGTGGCCAGCGTAAAGGCATCTTGGTTTTTACGAAGTTCGTTAAGGAGGCTCAGAAGCTGACATATTCCATACCTAACTGCGAAATGGTCTGTGGAGAGACACCACCGAAAGAACGTGAAGCAATCATCGAGCGTTTCCGTAATGGTCAGACTAAGGTATTGGTAAATAGTCAAATATTAGTCGTAGGTTTTGACTATCCGGAGTTAGATACGGTCGTGTATGCAAAGCCAACACGTTCTTTAGCGCAATACTATCAAGTCGTAGGAAGACTTCTTAGACTATCAAAAGGGAAACAACCTTGGTTTGTTGACCTCTGCGGTACTTATGAGAGGTTCGGGAAAGTTGAAGACTTGAAATTGCTAGACCTAAATGGCAAAGGAAAGTGGGTAATAATGAGTGGAAATAAACAATTAACAAATACATTCTTTTAAGATATGATAGTAAAATTAGACGAAAAAGCGTGTAGCTTGGATGCTGATGAATTAGTCGCTTTTGTCCGTCTTTCATTTAATGCTGACAAAGACGGATATGTGTATGGGAGCAACAAAGAATTATCGGAAAAGATAGGTATGTCGGTGGCAAAGACAAAAAAAGCTATTGATGGGTTGTTTCAGAAACAAATGGTATCTATCGGAAACGGAAAAGTCTTTATTTGGAAGCATGAAGACAACATAGAATTTGCTGAAGGTGAAGAATCTAAACCACACAAGAATGAACCTGAACGAATAGCATTGAATAACGTCCCTAGTGTACAACAAGTGGATGATAAAGCAAAGAAGGTTTGCGAATATTTCAATAAGGTTATCGCTGGAAGAGGAATGCCTATAGTTCATGCCCTGACATCGAAGAGAAAGTCAATGATTAATTCACGGCTTAAAGAATATGGGAGTGAGCAGATGAAGTTGATGATTGACAAGGCGGCAGCATCTTCATTCCTTAATGGTAGTAATGGATGGATGGCGAGTTTTGATTGGATTATGAGACCAAATAATTTTGTTAAAGTATTGGAAGGGAATTATGATGATAGAAAGCAAGGGACTAATAAAGACGCAGAGCAAGGCTATTACCAAGAATCAGCAAACCTCGTGCAGCGTCTCAATCAGCAGAGAAAAGCAACGAATATTCAATGAGTACGGAACATTTGAAAATGTACTTATGTCTTTCTCTCCATCAAGTCAAACAGGTAGTAAGATGTCTATAGGTAATGCCTTTAAAAGCAATGCGCCAACACTTACTTATCTTGACTTATGCTATGGAGAAGGCAGTGCGATAACATGGCTTGTAGCATGGGTTTCTTATATCTATGGTATTTGTGGCTTTGTAAATAACGAGGTTACGGATAACACCAAAATATCAACAGTAAACGCAATAATGGATGAGTATTATTTTCTTAATCTGAATGAATTGATTACTTTCTTCAAGATGTTTATTGCTGGAAAATTCGAAAAATTCTACAAGAAGCCAAATCCTCAAGTCATTACCAAGAGCTTGTACACTTTCTGCTCTCAACGGATGGATGCCGTTAAAGCAGTAGAGGTTAATATTAAGAAAGAAAATGAGGCTAAAGAAGATGAGGCTATCAGACAAAATGCTATCCCATATGAAGAATGGGCCGCAATAAAGAAAGCTAAAGGCGAAGAAGTCAACATAGAACTTATCGAAGACGATAAAGGCAACAAACTTTATCGGGTTAAAGCTCCAAAAGCAGACGCAAGGTTAGACTCAGCTTATATGATAGTCAAGAATACAACTAATGCCGATTTCAAGGCTATATGCAAGCTAAGAGAATGTTTCGTTAAGAAATATGGTATAGACCCATACGACTTGATTAGAAGTTTAGGGAACAAAAAACTTAGAGAATATGAAGAAAGAAGAAATTGTCAAGGCAATCATTAAGAACCTTAGAGATGTAAATGGAAAAAAGTTCCGCAAGGATGATGTTCAAGCCATTGTGAATTATTTCATAGACCTCACAAAGCAATCGTTGCGCAACCGAGATCGTGTTATGATACGCAGCTTTGGAACATTTGTGGTACGACATAAAAATCCCAAGCAAATTAATTGCGTGCGAACAGGAGAGAAAACGATGACAAGGGAGAAAGACCATGTGGCTTTCATTCCTTCTAATGATTTTGACTTAGATTCAATAGTATAAAATGGAGATAGCAGAAATAGAACAGATTATAGAGGCTTGCAACTTTGATGTTGCTAGCCAGACCCAAAGAGCAGAAACATTTAACGTAATTGACGCTATTGTAGAAATGCGCAAATACGATGGTCGTTTCAACGCCAAACGTTGGGAATATGAAAATGTTAATGGACGAGGTACGATAGAAATATATTCTAAACTCGTTGCCGGAACTCTAGAGGACAAATTAGCAGAGTTTGCTATTACATTATTCTCAATGGCCAATAAGTACAAGATGAATGTCAAATCGTTGAGGTTAGACCCCGATTCAATGAGAGACCGTTCCTTTGAAGACTTGATGATGTCTATGCTGAAGATTGAAATGACACATTACCGAGTGTTCAAGAAGATTATAATCTTGATTGGCATGCTTTGCGGATATTGCATGATGAATAGTATTGATTTGTTGTGGTTCGTTAATAAGAGACTTTTGATAAACATTAAATAGACTAAAATATGAATAAGTTAAAGTTAATTTTTACGAGTACGGATTTCGCATCTTACACGAAGAGTACTATGGGTATGTTATGCAAGGTTCTTTTTCGAATTCCTTACCTTGTACTTGTAGGCATAGTTAGTACAACATGCTGGCTTGCTAAGTGTATTGTAAGGTTCTGCAAGGAGAATACAAAGGCAGCAGTAATAATAGGCTTTGCCATTTGCTTTATGGTTATGTTTGTTGAGTTTATCTATTTTAAAATTCAGCTAGCAAAGAGTTCGTATCAGACAAGTGAACTTATTAAGCGAAACTATGAGCTGGAGCAAACCGACAGATACGATATAGGCTTCCACGATGCGATGGCAAAGAACAAGGAAATGCTTACTCAAAATATTAAGCCATGACGGATGAATTTAAAAATGCCTTTACGAGGGCACAAGCCTTGCAGAGAAGGTTTAACCCAGATTACATGAACTCCTTTTCGATAGCGATTAAATACGATAGCTATTACGAGGAATACATGGAGATTGAATTGAGAACAGATAATGATAAGTTCTTTATTTCTACATTGACATGCGTTTACGAAGAGGATTATACTCTGAGATTGGACGAATTAGAAAAAACAATAGACAAATTATTGACAGATGAAGACAATGATTAAAAAAGTTATTTTTGTAAGCCTGTTGGATGTTATAAGTATTCCATCGGGTAATGAGCATTCTGTAGATATTACGGATTTTCAGCTAAAGCACGATTTCTTTAGAGCGTTGCAAGCAGATGATAATATAGTCCGTGTCAATATCTTAGGATATGACAAGAACCAGGTAATGTATTCAAGCGATATAACATTCGCAAAAATGGTATCGGTTATTACTTACGAAATTGCTATGTATGCTGATAAGGCGGTAGTTCCATATCGCTCTACAGATAATATTGATGATACTTTTGTTGATGCTGCAAAAAGCACCGAGAGCATAGAGTTTCTCAAAGACAAATCTAATTGGCTGATTATTGGGAACGATGATCTGGCTGATAAATTTGGGGTTGACAATATAACAATGGAGGATTTCGTCAATGGAGAACTTGGAGAATATTCTGAAGGAGCTAAGGCAGCAGAAAAGAGATAAACATATTAAACCGGAAATCTTGACCTTAGCAACCATAAAGAATAGGTACGGAAAAGACCCGTTACCTGAGTTGCGTAATTTATGGGCAAAAGGACTGGTTAAGAATTGTAGAACTTTAAATGATTTAGGCTTTATATACAATGGATAAGGAGTTAATAAAAAAGTTAGTTGCACAAGGCAAGGCTTATGTACTTGACTTGCGAGGTGGTAGTGTTCCTTATAAGGAAGGTATTGCAGCGGCAGTTGATTTTTACTGTCCACAAGATGTAGTATTGAATATGCCTTGGGTGAAAATGGGTAGAGGTCATATCAATCTATCTTTAGGAATTGAACTTCCTAAAGGTGTTGGTTTGGATATTCGTTCACGTTCTGGCTTTACTGATAAAGGTATGCTTGTAGATGTTGCTTTTATTGACAAGAACGAAACACAAGTTGGTTACATGACTAATGTTAGAGCGGATATGGATATTTGTCTAAGTTTGGTCGATGAAGACTATAGGGACGATATTGGTGCGCTTTATAGAGTTAATTCCGACCGTTATATGCCAACGAAAGATAGCAAATTTAAACTTGTTTCTGATTACGAATATTATGTTTTCGTAGTCAAGAAGGGTACTCGTATTTGTCATGGTGCATTCCGCAAGGTAGAAAATCCAGATTGCATACTTGGAGAGTTGAATATGGAAAATAATCGTGGAGGAGGATACGGACATGGCGGAACAAAATGACAATGGGTGTAGCGAATATGCTAACAAGTATATCTTTGTGATTAGACGTTTGGCAGACATGATTGAATGCAAGGATAATGCCGCTTTCGTGTCATCTCTAAGGGAAGACTTCGGAAAGCTCGGATTATTTTCAAGCGCAGCCAATTTCCTTCGTCTTATGTATGAGATACGAGCATCTTCTGAAGACAAAGAAATCTTACGAAGCCATATCAGCGTAATGGCGATGGAAGCCTTGCTTACGCTCTCTTGGCATATTGTTTCAGATTATAACGACATCATCGAGTCGCAAATCGAATTGTTCAAAACCAAAAATAAGCGGTATGGAAACGCATTTTCGGAATGTTTTGCTAAAGATGGTTATCCGTATGCCTTCGGTCATTTGCAAGAGAAGATTAATCGTATTTGCTCTTTGCTGACTTTGAACGAGGATGCTAAAGAAGAGCCTGTCCTAGACAGCTATAAAGATTTATTGGGGTATTGTATTTTAACACTTATCGAAATAAAATGAGATACCGAATAACAAGAATAGAAAAAGTTATCAATGGGCAGAGTTCGTTTGAGCACTGCTCATTGATAACTTCCGACATAGAAATGTTTAGGAAACAAATAGATGCAGACGAGGTTGACTTTGTTTATGAAATGTTGAACTAAAAACAGAAAAGAATGAAAGAACCAGACATTGAAATGAATCTAAAGAAAATCATGGAACGCATAAAATGGATTAGAGAAACTAAGGCCATCTTATCCAAGGAAGAAATAAGTCTTTCCATTCCATTGATGCAAGATTTATCGCAAGTAGGCAATATTTACGATAAGTTTATGAGCTTTCATGCCGGACGAAATTCCACAATGGTACGCAAGCAATTTATCTTTGTTATTCTTTATCTTTATTCTCCTAGTGCCCTTGGCGGTTCTAAGATGAGAAGAGGGTTAAGAGAAAAAATCGCTAAGGTTTTGGGGTGTACATGTTCTAATGTGAGCCATGATTACAAAAACATCAGTTTCTATTATATTACTTACCGAAGTTTCCGTAATGACGTGAATGAGATATTGGATAAGCTATTAATAGATTTGGGCTTAAAAGAGATAGGGGAAGAATAGATTCCCCTACCCTTTTTAAAGCAATCGCAACTCTTGTTTAACACCAAGCTTTTTTGACTCTTTATTAAAGAATTCTAATTTACGTTTTACTTTATCTTTAAACTCCTCGAACAATACAATTAAAGCCTCTTGTTCGGTATCAAAAAGTGATTCCTCTCTAATTGTATGCTGTTTAGTTCGTTCACAATAGTCGGGTTTGTATTTATAATCTATCCACCAACCAGAAGGGTTAAGCTCATTTCCCTCGTACCAAGATACGTTGCAGCATCCCTTTATAATACAGCGTTGCGGATGTTCAAACCAACTATCTATATACCAAGCAATATCACCATTCTTATATTTTGGAATGGGTCTTTCCTCTTTATTTGTATATTTATACTTTTTTATATTACTCATGTTCTATTATTCTTAAATATTTTAACTTTGCGAATCGGTATGATACATATACCATATCTACATTCACCCGTGTATTAAAGGCAAGAATACATCCTTTGTCATCATAGAACCCTAAGATAATATACTTATCGCCAACATACCCTGCTACGTATGCACCAATATCCTTACCTTTATAAAGAACAGGCTCCCCACGATACGCATTGAAAAATTCCTCGTTTGTCATAACGCCATATTATTTTAGTTCATCAAAATCAAACCACTCAATCTTATCGTAGCACTCGTACAGAACTTCAACACGCTGTGTTCCGTCTCCTCTTGTGATAATCCATACATCATCACTCATTGCTCCATAGTGAAGAGCCGTAGGATTTACGCCACCTCCACTATATCGGAACATCACCCACTTTTTTAATGGTGGCTTATCTTCTTTTAGGTCGTGCCATAATGATGCAGCATTCACGTAAGGAACGTTTTCTGTATCGCAATCAGTAACGCCAACCTTTTCTGTGCTGAATGTTACTCTATCTAATTCATTGTAATCTACCTCATCTTCGTTGCTACAGATATTGATGTAAATTTTCTTTGGTAAATTCTTAACTTTCATATCACTTAAACTTAATGATGAAAAACTCAGTTTTAAGCCATTTATCAAGGCAAAGACCTTTCCATCCTTATCAATATCCATAATAGTCTTTTCTGCCTTTTTAAAGCTTAATTTTAAGATTTATAATTTTATGTCTTGCTCTTGCTTTGTCATAACTTTGCAGCCAAGATGCTTATTAAAATACTTTAAGTCCTTACCGTTAATCACTCTATCCGTAACAAATCGGTTATGTTGCAAAATACGAGACGATGCTATAGTTCGGGAATATGCCATCTGCATGGCAGACAGACTTTCATGGTATTCTTCCAATGTTTTGTCTATCTCATAACCGACAAAGTTTCTATCACTGTCTAATGCGGCTTGCATTGTCGTTCCAAGACCAAGAAAAGGGTCGAGCACCATGTCTCCCTTGCACGAATACATATTGATAAGACGGTAAGGTATTTCGTAAGGGAAGGCTGCGCTTCTTGTTCGAGATTTTCCGTCAGCCATCTTCTGTTTTACACCCTTCACATTCCAGGTGTCAGAGAACCACGTATTTCTCTCTTCCCAGAAGAATGCGCTTTGTCTTCGATTTTTCTTCTCCTCCTCGGTCTTAAACTTTCGACTTTTGCCCTTTCTGAATATTAGTATATATTCGTGTTCGAGGGTGACATAAGCACCACATGGAAGCATACCACTTCCCATAAACTTATTTGGGGCATTGGTTTGCTTTCTCCAAATGACGCATGGAAGTTCCGTAAAACCAAGGCTTCTGCAAAATTGCGATATTTTCGCATGGTTATTGAAAAGCTGGAAGTTTCCATTGATAGTTCTTGTAGCATCTCCTATATTGATACAAAGGAAACCTCCTTCTGAAAGAACCCTGTAACACTCCCTCCATATATTGTTGAGTATTCCGTGCATTAAATCGAAAGCTACGGATGGATGATCTGCAAGGTTGTACGCAATAGCCTTATTTTGACTTGCAAATATATCGTCCCACATTTCTACCATCGGATATGGAGGCGATGTTACTACAATATTGATGCTTTCATCTGCTAACTCTTCCATATTGCATGCCGACTTATAATAGATATTTCTTTTCATACGCTACTCGAATTTAATGACAAAAAATTCCTTATCAAGCCACTTATCAGGGCATAATCCTTTCTTAGGTTTGCCGATGGTGATGCTCTCAATCTCCTTCTCAATTCGTGAACTATCCTTGCGGTAGCCATTAATGAAGAGGACGTGAGTGTAAGGACGATAAAGCACCTTCCCACAATATGTTTCTGCTGCCACATCATAAGCTACTTCGCAGTTGGTGGTCAGACGTTTAATCCAATACGGCTTAATTTCACGATACTCCTCTGTCTTTTCGCCAGCAGAAATCATATCAAACCACTGCTTCTTGACGGACAGATGCAATACTTTCTTTTTCATACTTATATCTTATATCTATTAAACTGATTTATAATCTTTTTAATTTCACTATCACGAAGGTGTAGAAAAGGCTTAAAAGAAGGCTTTCTATATACCTTGTTTCCTATCAAAATATCGGAATCATCCATCCATTGCCAAAGATACGGTGGACGGCTATCCAAACGAGGGTCGTCAACACGATTATTGTAAGACTCTTCGCAAGATTTCCAAAACTTATTAAGTGCAATCGCATACACAGAGACAAGTGCCAACCTGCTTAATCTCTCGAATTGTTCTGCGAATAGCAGTGGTCTGAAATCGCATACACATGGAACGTTCTTCATCATTCCACCTCCTCCCAGTCGGTTGCGAGAATATCATCAGAATCTTTGAAAACACAAGGAAAGAATTTGCCATCGCATACAGCCACAATAGTCTCAGAGACAATATGGATATAAGCTCCACATTCTTCCCAAATTACCCTTCTCACTTTCTTTCCCTCCTTCATTCTTCTCAGAGCCTCCGAGAAGTCAAATATTTCCTTCTTCATTTCTTATTTCTTTTTAATTGATATTTAATATTAAACTCCCAAAGCAGAAATGCTACATTAATTTCATAAACACCACTATAAGGCTTCCATACGATTAAACTTGGAATGAAATAAAAGCACCAATCGTATTTGGTTATAAGATATTTGAGATTAAAACTTATCTTCTTCATACGCTATTTCTCTAACCTTTTTTGAATGTCGCAAGTATATAGATTGAACCGCAACAAGGTATCGTAGATGCTGTTATCAATGCAGATGGTGGTATTAGGTTATATTGTACTAATTCCCAACCATCATGGCCGTATTGATTAAATTTATCAGATAGAATCTTGGTCATCTCATCAGCTTTCTTGATAACTATTGAAGTTACCATATACTCATACTTCTTCATTTCTCACCTTCCTTTCTATCAAACTTGTTGCCACAAACCGTGCAAACTTCACTTAATGCAGTAAGATTAAAAATAAATTTATCATCTCCTACATAAGCAGCAGCAAATGTGCAATTAATATACCCCACTTCAAATTCTGGACATCTTTTTTCTGCAAGAATGTCTCCCTCGTAGATGTCTTGATTCTCGTAATCTTTCAGTCCTGTGAACTGGCAGACGAGTAAGATTGAAAATTTCTGTATCTTTCTCTAACTGGAATAATAGCCAAGCATAATCTTCATATCGCTTTCTTAACAATCTCTTGCGACACAATCTTACATGCTTGTATAACTTATAATCAGCGGTTGCAGCATCAAAGATTATTTTACCTACTATTGCTAACAGATAAGCAGATATAACACCTAATGCAATCCAACCTAATATTGTAATTACTAAGTCCATATTCTTTTCTTTTTGCCCTCCCTAATAATTGATAATCTTCTGTGTTTTGCGAACCTTGGCGAAAAACCCACTGACTTCTTGTGAAGTTGCTTCTCTCCAGCAGCTTTTCTTCATCCAATTACCGATACCATTGGATTTCTGAATCATTCCATCGGAATCCTCACCAATTATCACGCCATATCCATCAGCGTTAATAAAGCCATCATGGATAAACACTTTGCCATCACCATCAACTAAGATAGTACCTGCTCTAAATTCACTTAATCTCATTTTCTTTTCTTTTTACCCTCTCCACCTGTCACATGGAGAGGATGATTGATTACTTACTCACAAATAATAGCTAACTGACCACAAGCAGCTCCATTCTCAATTTCAGCCTTTGTTGCGATTGCTACTGCATAATCGTAACCCATCTTTTCCAATTGATTCTTAATTGCATTCATACTTAGTAATCTCCTTTTCTTTAAATGATTTATAATATAATTGCTTAAAGCCTAACTTAATCAAAACATTGATGTAATCTCTATACTGTTTACTGATAAAGATTTCGTTGTTGTTGCCAATAAATCTATACCACAAATTGTCAAGAAATACATTTGTCTTGTAATGATCTTTATTGCAGTCAATGATAACTAGCTTCCCACATACCTTCAGATACTTCTTCAAGGTTGTGAAGGTTCTCTGTAAATCTGGGATATGATGCACAACGTTTCTTAGATAGAATACATCTACTGATTTTTCTCTAAGTCCGACAATCTCATCTTTCCCATCATACTGGAAGTCCAATTGTGGAAAGGTTGTTATATCGCAAGTTTTATATCCGGTCTTTGGATTATAGCCACTTCCGAAATCAATGCACAATTTTGTCATCATCAATATGATTATTTCTTCTTACAAGCTCATTGTTCTTAACGGCCTTGCAATACTTTTCCCAATCACAGAAATTTCCAAGAGGAGTTACGATAATATCGCTTCTGTTGTACTTCCCATAATTGCCAAATACTCCAAATGTACGACCATTCCACTTGTAATCGTAAAATCCGTATCCGTCATCACCAACCTTTACAGAACCTTCTGGGAGTCTTATTTCACCATATCTCGCCTGTAAATCTTCACAAACAATGCTATAGAAGCCATCTTCCAGTATTGTTTCCAACAATTGTGGATTCAAGCTTTCCTTACACTTAGGAATGTTTATTCTTGTGTTTGGAATAATCTCTTTACACTGAAGTGCCATGTCTCTACGTCTTTCGTACTGCTCGATAGAAGACACACTGATAGCAACCTCAGTTAATCCAGCATCTTTCAATGCTACGATGATGTCCTCATTAAGCAGTATTCCATTGGTAACAAGACAAATACCATCTGAAGTATAGTTGCTGACTATCTTTACAATCTTTACCAGTTCTGGGTTAAGTAAACTCTCACCACCCATGATAGTTGCTCTTTTCAAAACGCCAACCTTCTTCAATGTTTTCTCCATCTTATCACAATCCAAGTGCAACGGTGACTTGAACTTTTGGTAACAGAAGTAACAATTTCCGTTTACTCCTGTACTTTCATTCATGTTGCAATTCAGATTTGTAATAATCCGGTATCTAAATATTCCCTTTTTCATACTAAATTAATTCCTTCTACTACACCAGTTCCAAGATGATTCTTTTCTGATATGTTATTCACGTTGATAGGAGATAACTTTACAAAGAAATGCTCCTTATCAAACCATTTTTTCAGCTTTTCCGCATCAAAATCGGAAGTATCAACAAGTGTAAGATTGATTGTAGTCTTCAGATTGCTTTCTGTCCGAATCTGTCCCAGCTCCTTGATTGACATCTTGTTCTTGTAAGGGATCAACCAATTACGCTTGTTATCATCAAATGAGTGTAAGCTAATCTGTAATGTGATATTTCCCTTAATAAACGAGAAGTCGCTTCCCTTGATACCAATCGTTGATACATAATGATGAGTATTAGGATATTTCTCCGTAATAATACGAATAGCCTCTTTGACTGCATCAATATTAAGAAATGGCTCGCCCATACGAGTATAGTTAATTTTAAACTCTTTTGCTTTGCTTGGGTCAGCACCTGCCTTATTGATGGCAAATTCAACCTGCTCAACAATTTCTTCTGCCGTAAGATTGCGATAACGTTTCATGTTACCTGTAGCACAGAACTTACATCTTACTGGGCATCCACTCATTGTTGATACGCCAATCATCCAACGTTCTGTACGGTCACCAAGCTCGTTGTTATCGAGCTTATTCTGATGTCTGCCAATAGCGTCCTTAGTATAATAAGGTAAGAACGTGTCTGTAGTTTCTACCAAAAAACCATCTTCTAGTTGTAAGCAATATACAACTCCATTCTTAAATGACTTTTTTCTTAGTTCTTTCATATTACTTATATTTATGTCCTATAGTTACTCTATTTCCTTAAACTCACTAAGGAGTTCATTATACGAAAGATTGTTAACAGCACCTTTGCCATCATTAAATACATCATTTATTGCATGTTCATACCAATCCCAGTTGTCAACTCCATAATCCTCTAATAGTTTAAGTTCTGCCTCGGCTTTTAATAAAGCCAGCAAACGATATTTAGGAACTTCAAAACTCATATATTACTATCTATTTATATCCTTTGCTGGATTGTTAGTTACTCTACTACTTTCTCAAGTGAGAAATAATCAATTCCCCAAGCTTCGTTTGCGTAATAGTAAGGTTCTCCGTTTTTCTTTATTTTTCGAATAAGAAAATGAACCTTGATTTCATTCTTGCCAAGCGAAATAGCATCTTTTAGACGTTCTATGATAAAGATATTGCCATCTTTATCTTTCACCTTGTCACCTTCCTGAAAAGGCAACAAACTTAGAAAGTCGTTCATTATATCATTCTTCTTTTTGCGAAGCTCTGATATTTGTGAATTCAATATCTTCAAGCAGCCTTCTACATTCTGTAATTCGTTGTATAATTCTATTTCTGTCATATTTTTTTAAATTTATGCCCGAAGGCGGTTAACCTAACATATTGCTAATGTTTAAATACTTCTCTCCAACATCTAAGTTTCTTACCTCACAGAAACCTGCTTCTGAAATTGTTCTATCATCGTCATATATCTTTGTGACGTGTATTTTGTCTATAGGACAACAATCATCATCACTTACCTCAAAAGCAATAGGCAAGTCTCCGTGTTTTGCCTTTATTTTCTCTAAACTTTTAACCAAATCACTTATTTTCATACTAATATCTTTTATGCCCGAAGGTGTTAAACACGTTTGCTAAAATAATGTTCTTTTGTACTTTTTAGATATTCACCACACGTCTCTTTAGTAAGATATTCTGTATCAGAGTAAGCATTAAACTTACCTTCTTTAACTTTTCTAAAAAGGAATCTAATATTACCCATATCATCAGAATATCCTGTGAATTGTAAATGATTTCGATGTAATTGTACCCATTCCAAGTATATTTCGTAGTCTCTTTTAGAGAATTTGAACCAACGAACATTGTTCTTGCACCATCCAAAGTAAACTGGGTCAATTCTAAGAACCCTTGTAACTTCCATACCTTTATACTTGCCAAATGTAATTTTATTCATACCTACACCTCCATTTCGTGCTTAATTCCAAGGCCAAAGAGAAGATGTTGAAGCTGATGCACAAAATGAAATTCTAAAACTCGCACTCCTAATAGATATGCGGCATAAGTTTTATCATCAAGAAGTATAAATATACTAATATTTCCTTTTTTAAAAATCCATGTTGCACCATCATATTCCCATTCGTTCTTTTTAAGAATCTCTGGAGTAAGAGGAATCGGTTTTATAGCATCCTCTCTAATCCAACCATTTTCTCCATCTCTATAATAGAATAATTTAGTACCTTTTAAATAAGAACTTGTAATTCTTATTATTTCTTTTTTGTGGTTATACACAATATCTCCTGGTATATACTTAGGATTAAAATTTATTACCATACTACTTTCCTTTTGAATGTTTGTACTTCTTGATAGCATCTTTCTTAGAAGCTGCCATAATCTTAACACCCTTGATGGTGAACTCATGCTGCGCCTTTGGCTGACACTTCTGCTTGTCAGTGGGAATGTTGCCTTTCGGCGTACTAAGTCTAAGACTTGGAGAACCAAAAGGAAAATCACTCATTTGGTATTCTAACTCAGTTTGCATACTAATCATTGATAATAATCCATTCATACGCTTTACTCCTCCTTTACTTCTTTAAAGACTATATTCTTGCCATCTGAACGAGAACCTGCATTACACTCGAAATCAAAGTATCTTGCACAACAATCACCTTTACGATTAAAGTAGCAATCATCACAATCAATTTCTCTAGATAGTTCTACAGCTTCAAGAGTAATGGTTACTCTTTCTCCAACTTTAAGCTCTTTCATTTATAACTTATTTAATTCTTTTATATCTTTTATTGCAGCATCTAATTGCCATTGATGAGAGATATAACGGGTACAGAATCCTTCCAACATCTTTGTTGAATCTGTGTAAACAAGACAATCAGAATATTCTATACTATCTCCATTTACCATTACTGTATATGGGAATCGTTTGTTAGTTGTCTCTCCTTTGAAGTAACCAATTCTCCATCTATGACAAGTATCAAATTCAAAATTTCTACATAAAACTTTAGCTCCTTTTATAAGAGGATTTCCTAAAACATCGTTTCGATAAATCATTTTAGGAACACATTCATCTAACTCATCGTTAAACTCATAGCAATCTGGGCAGTAGTGCTTATCGCCTATCTCTATCCATTCGCTTTCCATTGCTTGCTCTTTGGCAGTTCCTTCGTCCAACCAAGCCACAATGCCATTAAACTCATCAATGAAGGTCTTTCCGCACCTGTTGCAGACTATTGAATACATGGTAACTGGCTTAATCATGATTGCCTCCTTCCTTTGGTAGTATGTCAGATAAATAAGCCCACTTGGTGATTTGGCATCTGCTAATAGAATGTCTCCAAGATTCCTCTTTCCAAAGAATGGATTCTTTAAACTGTAGATAAGCATCGTTATCAAAACCAAGGGTAATAATATCGCTCTTATTCTTATCCGGCTCTTCTGTATTTGGATGCCACAAATCCTTCAAGAACTCTTCTTGCATCCATTTAGCACCACTATAAAATTCAGATGAAATAAAGCCACATTTATTAATAGCAGCATCTTCTATTTTCTTATTGCCTATCATTTTTTTTAAGTTTTATAAAGACCTCCACGATCAGTATTGTGCTTGGGCTAAGAAGGTATATGGGCATAAAGCCTTAACTTACTTTCGCTCATTCTGTGCCGTGGAGGTTGGATTTTATTTAGAATTATTTATTATCTAAAAGACATTCATTTCCCTCGTATGGTTCGCAAAATCTATATCTTTTACTCTCTTCTTAGCTTAATTTCAGTTAAACGAGTAGCTATATTAAGCTTAATATATGGCTTATCTTTAAGATGTTGAATAAATTCGACAACAGAATATTCTTTCTTTTCCATATCATTAATTTCTCATTATGTGACACTTAACAACCTTGTGAACCGCATTTGGCTGCGATTCATTAAAACTCTTAATAAACTGACGCTCCATTTCCTTTGGAAAGATGGGCTTTGTTGGCTTCGGCATAGTGAGGACGGCTTGAATCTTTGCCCCCCCATCCAAGGTAAGCAGACATCTGCGACTAATTTGTTCAAACATCATAACCTTACCCTTTCACATAGTTGATTACATGCTCTTGACCTTGCTCATGCAAGTTATCAAAAGCGTCTTCAATAACTCTGACTGTCTGATCGCCATTAAGGTTCTCCAACATTTCACCAACTACATCTACCATCTTGTCTATTGGTAAGGAACTGAACTTATCTACTAAAAAGTTCTTCTGCTCGTTGATGGTCATATTATCGAACAAGTCCGATAAATCTACTTCAACTTTATATTCTGCCATAATTTGAAATCTTAAATGTAATTAGTTGTACCATACATCATTTGGCATAAGAGCCAATTTCCATCCATACTCTAGTTCATACCTTAATATTTTAAGGTCGTTACTCATTACGGATGAAAGACCTACAAACTTATTTTCGTACTCCATAGCCAAAAATTAGTTGCCATATTTATAGCGCAGATAATTAGCCTCTGAGCCAAAATAAAGCTCTGTGTCGCTCATATTTGCCTCCATCAAGTCATTCTCAACATCTTTATAAGAAGGCACGCAATCCTTAACTCTTTGGCAGAACAAAGGATATTTTGAAGAAACGTCTTCTCCGTCTTCATCATAGATATTAATCTTATCTACATTGTAATATGAATAAGAAGAAACGTTTCCATTTGCATGGATAACCTTTCTACTCTTAATAGAAACTACGATTTCAGCTGGCTTGTTGACCGCATCAAACTCACATACGAAATCATTTAGCTGAGTCTCTAAAGCCGCATCATTAATCTTTTCGGATAAGTTTTCAAAAAACTTTTTCATTTTCTTCTTACAGTTTTTATGGTGTGTCTCACCTTTTCAAAATTAGTAACCTTGTTTCTTAATTACATTGCAAAGATACAAATAATATTTGAAACATGCAAACTTTTTAATGTGTTTCTTTTATCCTTTAACACTCTATAATAATACAAATAAATAATTTGCTGACGTTAACACAAAAATCCCCACCACTACATTATTATATATAGTGATGGGGCAAACACGCAAGGGCATTTTGCCTTTGGGCTATCTTTCTTCCTTATCTACGATTTCAACAAAATCTCCGATTCCCAAACGAGCATTGTTGATGCAAGACGCAATCCAACCCATCAGGTAGGCAGAAGGCTCGCCGCCGTGTTCCAAGTCAGTATATTCCTCGATGGCATCGCAGACGTGAGAAGCTTCATGGCAGCAATAGTTCATCGACATAACCTTCTGACACGGAAACGATACAAGAACGCCGCGCCTTCTGTCGCTCTTTCTGACAGCATCGGAATACGTAACGCCGCCGTAATCAATATCGGGAGCCTTACATTTGTCAAAGCAGGAATCTATCAGCTCTTTCAGGTCTTTACCGATGTGTACCCAAAGCTTCAAAGGGTAGATTCCGTTTCCATATTCGTAATATCCTTTCTTCTTCATACCTCATCGTTTTTATGTTTCTTCCACCCTGCTTTTGAAAAGGCATACCAAGTATCACAAATGTCTAGAGCAAGAACGTCTCCTTGATTAATACATAAATCGCTTTTAATACCTTCAACATGAACATGCATCACTGCTAAAGCATCATAAGGATTACTACGACCTTCTATAAACGGATTTTTAAATAACTTGGTCTTGTATACACTAGTAACAATTGGCACTTGAAGAACGTCTGAAATATTCTCAGTGCTAATCTCTATCGACTTCTTAAACTTCTTCATATTCTCAACTATTTAAATTTCTCAAAGTAGAACTCAATTTGTCTATCAAAGTGCTCTTCGATTAAACCATAAGCAAGCGACATCTTTACCTGAAAAGAAGCTTTGCCATTAAGCAATCCTTTAGCCTGTCTTGTAATCTCTGAGCGAAATTGTTCCAAACTCATATCACGTTTACGAAGATTACAAGACCTGCAAGATGGCATATAGTTCTCCATGCAATCATCGCCATGGGATACTACAAACTTTCCCTCCTTGTCGCTCCACCGAGAGTAACAACCTCGATTCTTCGGAACAAGATGGTCAACCTGCATATCCTTATACTCTATACTCTTGCCACAATAAGCACAATGCCCATCGTATTTGCGATATATTTTAAGTCTATCTTCTTTTTTCATATTCTCAACTATTTATGTTTTAAAATAACGCTGACTGCGTTTGTTGTGTAGAGTTTGTGTTGCTTGTAATGAAAGTTGCAGTCTTAGAAGAATTTTGCGAGCAGACTTTTATCGATTAACTTGCGTGTTTCTTCAGCACACTCAGCCACGCATCTATCAACTGCTTCGGTGATGTCATCGATTTGACCCTCACGCATATTGCCGTATTTATCACAAGTGTCGTTTATTCTTTTGTAGAGAACCTGATTTTGTAAAGCCTCCATATAATCTACGTACTCCTTGCAAGTTCTGCGTCGAGGTGCTTGCACCCAATCAAGAAAGTCCTTCTTCCAGTCTTTCCATGTTTTGATTTTTATTACTATCATTGCTGTTTATATTTTTTATTTGTTATTCTTGTGCCCTATATGATATTTGTTGCATATCCTACACCGATACACCGCCATATCTTGTGCCTGTAACTTCGGATTCTGATTCAGAAACTCCCAAGCATCATCCTCGCTTTCATAAGCGACCTTCGCCTTCCAAGATTGACCTTTTCTAACCCAATGCGCAGGATCTGGATGTAAATGACAAGGAATACATTTATTTCTTTTCTTCATAACTTCTTCAGAAATTTAAGTTGAAACCCTTCTGCCTTTTTTATTCCTGGGTATAATTTCGATAGAACCTCCCACGCTCTTGTCTTGTGCCGATGCCACATAGTTACCAGATGCACACGCTCTCCACTTGGTAACACATAGAAATCTGCCTTAATGGTATCAATATGCTCATAGTTTGCAGCTCTATATATAGTTCCCTTGTTACCTATGGACGTATCGGCATAAGATATAAGGTACTTGATTTCCTTATGTGTTGCCCTAATATACTTGTGCAATAAAGAAAGGCAAATCGTCTCACTAAACTTTGGCATTTCATCTGACAACCACATTCTGTCAAATTCCCTCACTTGATGGTAATCCAACACTTCGCCCTTTTCAGTCTTGATGTGCGGTCGGATTCCATACCCTATTTGCATTGCACCCCTTATCTTATCCTTATACAATACCAAAAGATTCAAGCAACTATTCTTCGTTACCTTGTGTGAAAAGTGATGAGGAACTATGATTGCATCAGCTTGCGCCTTATCGCACTCCATCAGCTTTATTCCCTTTTCCTTGCACTCGTAACCGATAACAAATCCACAGAATCCTAACACTGGAGACTTGTTCAACTTTCTTCTTCTCATATCAATAATACCTCCAAAAATAACGTTTGAAATTATCTAGCAAATGCTCTATACAAGCTTTGATTTCGCCCTCTCTCAAGAATCGGTTGCAAAAATCTATCAATTCTTCACGTTCCAACCCACGTTTTAAGGCTTCGTCTCTCATAGCTCTTATAAGAGCATCCGTTGTCTCTTTATTCCCATCTCTTACAACAGGATTACATTGAATAACCATACACATACCCATAGTTTTAAAACAGACTTAATTGCCTACTCATGTTCTTTAATTCGTTATTGGCAAAATCGACTTGTCGCTGGTCTATCTCAAAACCTATATACTTTCTTTCAAGATTAACACAAGCCCTTGCCGTTGTACCACTCCCCATGAATGGGTCTAGAACAACATCACCAACATTTGTCGAGTTTCTGATTAGTGTCTCCATCAACTTTACTGGTTTTTCAGTCTGATTAATCAACCCATCCTTATCCTTGCGTTTGTTGGTAGGAATAGGAACGCTCAGAATATCAGATGTGCCAAACTCGTTGATAGGTTTACCACCTCCTTTACGAAGCATAATGATATACTCCTTTTGATTCATATAATAAGTTCCACACACCTTAGAGCATTTATCCCATATCAAACACTTTGTGAAATGAAATTCACTTTTTCCAATCACATCAAGAAAGCGCATCAAATTGTAATCATTACACATAAGATAACAGTGTGACTTATCTTTTAGAACACGATATAATTCGTTTATATATTCTGAAATATCTATGTCGTTACTCTTGAATATCTTACCTTTTCTTGTTTGTAAATCAGTCCAATATCCGCTCATGTTACTACGCCCACCTCTAGCTTGTACCGGATAAGCTACATCTGAGCATACTAGGTCTATACATTCATCGTCTAACAGTTTCAAAAGCTTTCGACAATCGCCTTGGTATATATTATTTAACTCCAGCATATCCAAACATATCTTTTTGATTTAACTTTTCTTCTTTAATTCTTCTCTGTGCCACCTTGAAATAATCCTCATCCAATTCAAAACCAAGGAACTTCCTGTTCGTTCTCATACAAGCGAGAGCAGTACTTGCGCTGCCCATAAAGCCATCAAACACCAAATCTCCTTCGTTCGATGATTTCAAGATGCATTGCATAAGCAAGGGGATTGGTTTCTCGTTCTGATGTACCAATTTATCTGATGGAACTCTATCAAAGTCCCATACGTCCTCCAAACGCTTGCCGTTTAAGGTTCGTCTGCCTTTATTCAAGTACAGGATTGGCTCGTAACATTGACCATATTGCGCATCTAAATCTCCAGCCGTATGGTTGTTCTTTCGCCAAATGAGCACATTCTTAATGGTAAACCCTGCATTCCTCGCTTGTTGCATAAAAAAGTCCAAGGTCTTGGCACTACAGAAGATATAAGCTGCACTATCATCCTTCAAAATCCGGTAGCATTCGCTCATATAATCAATAATCAATTGCTCGTTATCGTCATTGAGTATTTCCTTCGAAAAACGATGGTCATCTGCTCTCCATCCGGTCTTATAGGAGATACAATATGGTGGGTCAGTAACTATTAAGCTCACCCCCCCCACTCTCTATTTGTTTCATTCCTTCTATGCAGTCGGAATTATATATCCTATCAAATTCAAGCATATCAAATATCTTTTATAGCGTTAACATAAGCTTCATGAGCCTCTTCTTGCGTACCAAAGCATCCGATATAAGTTTTCTTCTTACCTACTTGGTACTGAGCTTGCCATTTTCTTACACTCTTATTCCAGGTCACGCCCAAGTATTCGGAAGAGGTTTTCTTTGCTATAGCAGAATAAATCACATTGTATCTTGCAGTGCAATACTCCAAGTTATCTACATCGTTATTCGTCTTGTCGAAATCCTTATGATTCACCATCGGCAACGCTTCTGGATTCTCCAAGAAAGCCTGAGCTACCAAACGATGGATATAAAACATCTTGCGCTTTCCGTTCTTGTAAAGCCATACCTTCAGATAACCTTTTGGTGTCTTACAAGGTGCGATTTCCTTTAATTGAGACGTTCTCCCAATAGTAAAAACATGTCCCAGCTTGCTAACATAATACCTTTCGTAATTCTTTATAGGCTTAATATCACCAAGAAACCTTGTTATACATTTATCTTTCATTGTTACCTCCTTTTTCAAAGAAACTTGAATATATGGCTTGCGCCTCCTTTGTATCTAGCAAATCAATATCATTGTAAAACCTTCTGTACACAACACACAGCCTTTCGTCATTTCCGGTTTCTCTTGCTTTAGCTATTTGCTGACAAGATTCCATTAAAAATGCACTAATCTTCTCGTAACTTCGCATTTGTGTCTTCTTTAGCATATCCATGCTTACAAAGGTTTTGTAGTGGATGATATGCTTTTCTTGCTCGTATTCTGTGAGTATAAGCCCTTCCGGAATAGCAAATACTACCCTTCTTGTCTTGTCATCACTATAGAGCTGAACTGCACCTGTAAACGATGTATATATCTTTTGCAATATCTTGGCAATCGGTAAGTCTTTTTTCAAAAACCTTTCAGCAAATCTCTTCAGAAAATGAACGCTCATAGCAAAACAATCTTCGCTATACCCCTCGTTTCTACTCATAGGAATATACTCGTTGGTTTCCTTCAGATAAATGAACAAACCGGAAGCAAATACATCGCCATGTTTTACACCTACAACAATGAAATAATCGGCATTCGGTGTAGCAAACTCAAAGGTCTTTGTTATTTGTCTTACGTTCTGCTTTCTCATTTCACGTTTAAGCTCATTAGCTTTTCGCATCTGAAACTCATAGATTCTAGTTTCATCTAAGTTTCGTACTCTACGCATCTCACCCGAAGTCATACTTGCTGTTATCATGCGCATTCCTCCTTTTTAATCTTTGACAACCAACAATCCCAGATTCTCGTAGCTACATTTGCCATCATAACTGGAGGAACACACATTCCGCAAGCAAACCAAGGTTTCATGCCATCGAAGTCATAATCTTCAGGAAATGTTGATGCTAAAATCGTATCATGCGCAGAAATATAGCTTGGATTATCAAAATACACAAGCCTATCTTCCATTGCTGATATAGTATTGCATACCTTATTCTTTTTAAGAAACATATTATTGAACATAGAAAGACGATTATCCATCCGCTTGACAATATCACCGATAGAATTATCTTTCTCATTTCTATGCACCCAATACTTCATCACTCCTTTAGGAATCTGTCTTCCACTATAGTCAGAAAACTCGTCCAAGACAATTTCTTTCTCATTAAAGTCCATATCAATCTTAGGCACTCGCTCGAATAAATCCTTCTGAACCATAAACGGCTCGCAAAGGTCTTTGCGCAACCCAATAAAGAACACCCTAGGTCTGTTTTGAGGAACACCCATGTAACGTGCATTAAGAAGCCAATGCTGCAAGATATATCCGGCATCATCCATCTGCTTATAAATCTCTTTTACGTACTCGACAGCTTCACCTTGTAACAAACCTTGAACATTCTCAAAAACAACTACCTTTGGCTTTAGTTCTTTAGCGAGGTCAATTGAATAAAAAGCTAAATCGTCAAGCCTTTGTGCCTTCTGACCTTCTCGGAATACTTTTTCCTTTCCCCAAGCCTTTTCACGATCACCTGCGATACTGAATACCGAACAAGGGAAACTAGCATCCAATATATCCAAATTATGAAGCTCTTCTTTCATAATATGCCCCCCCATATTGATATTGGTAATCAACTCACGAATATCACAATTGAAAGCGTACTTGACATCGTGATTCTTCAAGTACATCTTCATAACCTTTGGGTCTATCTCATTACAGGCTACAACATCGTAGCCAGCTAGTTTGTAACCAAAGGAACTTCCACCTCCACAACAAAAGCAAGACATCACCTTACCTTTGTCTTTTGTGAAATTAGCATTTTTTTTAGTCCATCTATAAGGGAACTTGTGTTCGTTTTTATACATTTATCTACCATAAAAAACAATCGTTAATAAAAACCGATGTATAAAAATAACCACAAGTAATATGGTTGTAAAAAGGGCATCTAACCCTTGAATTTAGATTCTGTTTTCTTCGGCAATGCGTCTTAAATAATCATCCGCAGCGTTATCGTCTATTTTCGACTTAAGAGACATTCCTGTATTATATCCTATCATTAAGGACACATTCTTGCTCTTTTTCTTGTTCTTTCCATATCGCCAGCTAAAGACCTTTCCTAGCCAAGCTATACCGACAATACCATCTGATACAACTATTGTCGGCAACAAAACAAATACTTTATATATCATCGCTATCTAATTGAGAGTTAAAAATATATCTATTCTGATTCAACCAAAGCTCCACGTAGTCAGCCTTGATTTTCAGAAATTCTTCGTATGTGTAGCATTTCTGCTGCTTACCACCTTTGTTCCAATAATAGGCAACTCCTCCCAATGAAAAGAAGTCTATCAAGTCTATTTCCTTTCGCTCCGGTTCTTCACGCTTTTTCTTTTGCCTATATCTACTTACAGCAAGCAATATGAGACAAACGAAAAGCAACATGGAAACCAGTATCTCGAATATCAACCTTACGTCTTGCATCTTATTTTAAACACAAAAACACGAAACTACCGATTGCAAAGTCAAAGGAATAGTGACTCGGACTGTCTTTCGGTATAGTCCATCGGGTTTCGTGTCTATAATATCTTATCAATTTCTTAAATCGCCATTTTATCCTTTTTTGTTCTGCGCTTGCAAAGATAAATAATATTTCGCTAACTTGCAAACGTTTTAGTGCTTTTAATGCTTTATTTGCATTATTTTAAACTTATTCTTTTTTGAAGTTCATTCCAAACTCTTCTTCCGTTACCTCATACATTACATCACCATATGCTACTCTTTGCTTGTCTTTTGCCATCAGCAATAAGTTTCTATAAGGTATCTCTTTCACGACTTCTTGGTAAGATAAGTGCAGACTATCCATAAAAGATGCAATCTGCCCTAAAAGTGTATCGTTACCTATGGTCGTGGTTTTGCTATCATCCTTGCCGCACTCTTCGCCAAAATTGATAGCGTCTGAAAATCCTTTATAGAGATTAAGGAATAAGCCGTTTGTAAGCCATTGACAACCTCTTCAAGCGTTCCTTTAGATAATTCATCACTAATGGATTCATCGCCTTGTATGAATACGGACAACGCCTTGCAAGCATCATCCAAATTCTTAAGCATACCTAAGACTTCCGCTAAGGTCTTGCCCTCCTCAAAACTATCAAGGTATTTAGCCGCCTTGACCAATTTTATAATTGTAGGTGGTGAAACATAATAAGCCTTTCCATTCACGATTATCGTTACGGTATCCTCTCCAAGAATTGCATCCGCAACTAATTTACTTGCCTTACTCATGGTTCTTAATATTAAAAAAGGGGAACGGCATTAACACCATCCCCCTCTATCATTTGTTGTCTATGTCTTATCCTTGTTCTACAACCGCAGAGCCTTCCCATTGGTACTCGCCAGCCACACCATCGGTCTCGCTTTCCATGGCAACGGCAGAAATACCCAAAGTGATATTCTTGTCTTGCTGGTCACCCTTGGCTACGATAGCCGCATTTGAGAAAACGATATAGTTTCCGGTCTTGGTCTGAGCAACAATACACTTGTTGATATTTGCCAAATCTTGGCTAGAAGACCAACCTACTGCGTCTGACTCCGTTGTGGTCGCTGCTCCGGTTGAATCGTACATCTTACCACCTTGAAGGTCAACCTTGTTCTTCCATGAGAAGACACCAATAGAGAATGTAATTGTCTTAGCACCCTCATCGGTCTTGTCACGATAGTAAACCTGTCCGTTCAGCTCGTTCTTGTACTCGGTAACACTAGGGTCATCCTGAGAATATCCCCATGTTCCCTCATGGCTGTTCAAGACCTCTGTTGCGGTTTTTAACCATGCTGCCAACTTAGCTGGTGTATTTGCCTCGGTAAGAGGAGCACCATACCAAATTCTCTTGATTCCAATAAATGGTTTCATCTTATCTTACGTTTAATGTTTCAAAATCAATAGTAATGTTTGCGTAATGACAACTCAACTTACTTTCTTGCTCTATGCCGTGGGAGCGGATAGAATAACGATACCATACATCCTCTGCTTTTCCGACTTCATTGTCAGACAGGGTTTCAATAGCCTTCTTTAAAAGCTCGTTCAATTGAGGATTAGCCTCGCCCTCTATATCTTTGAGCAATATGTTTACCTCTATAGTACAATCATTGAAATAGGTCTTGTCTGCACTCATGCGCTTAGGAATAATGACTATCAAACCATCATCGGGGATCTTCTCACCGACCATAGGCTTTTCCCCTTCAAGTCCACCCTTTTTCAGGTGTCCTTTCAGTCTTCGTTCCATTCCCATAAGTTCCAAGTCGTCATAGATTACATGACCAGCATCTATTTCTGTTATCATCGCATATCTTCGATTTCTTTCTTGATATACTGAATACCCGAATCAATAACATCATATCCCCTAGAGGAAACATCAGACGCATATTCCGCTTTGTTGCCAAGGGTTAAGGTGTGGTCATGTACTTTACTATAGTTAGACCTTCTGAGATTACCTGTACGGTTTCGGTAGTTTCCGTTAGCCTTATCAAGCTCAACAGCAGTTTTACCTAACCTATCAAGAAATTCATCTACTTCCCTTTCTCCCTGCGCAAAGAAAGCGTCTATCTCATCCTTTATAACATCAGACATAGATACTCATATAACCAAGATAATTGCACTTAGGGGCATTATAGACCTTTCCACCTCCTCGGTAACTTCCATCATCGGAATATACTTTGACTTCATCACCTTCGGAAATCTGGCACTTGTCACAAACAATATGATATTTCGGTGTATATATGCTACCATTATCGGTAGTGAAATGCTCAGTAGAGTTGTCATCACACCGACAACGCCCCATTTCTTTCCATTCCTCAGAAGAGCTAATGACCTCGTTGTACTTGTTGACAACCTTATTCACGATCTTTTTCTTTAATATATGAGGGGAATATAACATAACCTAGACATTTACCAAATATCAGACTTATCCGTGATAGTGGAAAGCCCTAAAGCTGCCACCACTTCCTCATCCGGAGCAACACCATACTTTCGGCAAAGCCACATATAGTATTGTCCTATCCTAGAGTAGTCCCAAGAGACAGAGAATCCATTTTCGTTCACATTGCTCATATATGGGGCAAGCATAAGTTCCTCGATTACGGAAATCATCGCCTTGCCTACAACCTGCGAATTATCAGACGTATATTCTTCGTCAAGGTCTATACCTGACGAAATATCTTCCAATTGAGCATCGGTAATATTCCAAGCACGCAACTTCTGCGAAATGTATTCTCTTATCTTCATGTGACATCCTTATTTCTGAGCCTGACTCATAGCCTCAGCGATTTTCCTTGCAGCCTCCTGCTCGCTCTTTGCTTTTTCGTCAAGTTCCTCTTCTACATTCTCCTTTTCAGAAGTCTCTTCGGTTGACTCGGCAGCATCCTTTTTTTGGGTTTTCTCCTTTTTAGGCTTGCTCTCCTTCTTCTCCTTTAAGACTTCCTTCTTAGGTGTCTCTTCTGGTTTCTTTTCTTCTTCCTTTACAGGATTTTCTTTTCCATCATTCAAGACTTCCTTTTTAGGAGTATCTTTAATTTCCTTATCGTCTTTTAGAGGTGCAGAATGGTTATCATCCTGCACCTCCAACATCTTGCAAAGCTTACGTTCGATAAGGGAGTTCATGCGTTCTTCGTCAAAGTCCAAGATTGCACCAACTTCATAGATGGTGTTAAAATGGAACTTATCACGGAACGGACTAATTACCTCACCTCTCATAAGCCTAACCTACCGCTTGTGTTGAGTCCAAAGAGTAGATGGCATCAACGTTATTCAAAATAGGAACAACCATTGCTTGTGAGCTGGTGAACTCACGGAGTGGGTCGTTTGTAGAATAACGGCTAGCCAAGATATACTCATCGGCTGACTGATAAGTAACACCTGTAACTGGTCTTGTAGCTTCGGCTACGTTAGTCCAGAACAAATCACCCAAGTTGTCATAGCATGTAAAGGTCATGTGACCCTTAGCCCAAGGGTTGTGTGTTCCCTTCTTGCCGTTAATCTCGGTCTTGATTGTACGGGCTACACGTACCAAGTTAGTCTGCCACTTGTTCTTGAAGATAGAAGCAATCTGCTCAAAGCTCAAAATAGGAATATTGCTGTTATCCCCATTAAGTGCAATGCCTTGATTGAAGGCAAACTGAGCACGAACCTGCTTGTTCTTGCCAAGCAACTTGATTGTGTAATCATCAAGATAACAAGTAGTGATGGTGTTTTGGTCTTCCATCGCCTTGTCGTAAACCAATTGAATATCATCAAGTGGGGTTGCGTCCTCTGCATCCCAAGCCTTAGCACCGTGACCGAACTTGTTCTTCTCGGCAAAACCTACGTCAATTCGAACACCTGTACCACCGGAACGGGTTGCCAAAGCTATACCTGTTGACAACTCACTGAGGAACATATCTTCAATACGCTCGTAAACCGCCTGAATACAACGAGGAAGGTCTGCAAACAAGTTACGCAAAATCTGTGGCTGAGGCAAACGTTGCGCAATCATGTTATCCAAATCCTTTAACTGCTTCTCTGTCATGTAAAGCTTCATACCAACCTTTGGGATTTGACCCTCAGCGGTTGAAACCTTGTCACGGCTCTTCAATGGAAGTTCTGCATCCATTGAAACAACGTCAGCAGCAACTCGTGTGTATTCCGCAGTAATTGATGCCCAGCGTCCGTCCTGACTATATGTGTTAGTCAAGTGGTCTCGGTACATATAGGTCAATGCGGTCTGATTCTTGCCGTTCAACTTCTCTACAACACTTGCAACAAGCTGTGGGAAGTATTTATTGACCAACTGAAAATAAAGTGATTTTTCCATCTGTTATCCTCCTTTTTTAGTCTTTGTCCATAGTTGCATCAGACTCATCGAACTTGTTTGCATCCTCATCGCTAACCAAAGCAATCTTTGGCATAGCTGTAAGGAATGCATCCGGATAGTCTGCGCCATTTGCAGCCTTAGCTGCTACCTTGTTAACTTGTCCAGCAGTCATAATTGCCGCTGGCTCACCATTCAGAATAGAACGATAGAGAACACCCGCATACTTGTAATGCTCCAATGGGTCACTGGCAGTACCCAAAGCCTTATAGTTGCCTGCTTCAATAGGCAATGGCTTGTAAGTTCCCTTACCATCTGTCACGATAACACGACCTGCGTAAAGAACTTCATCTTTTACGCCTGTCCAATCCAAAGCACGACCGCCCTTGATGTCGCCTTCCCATTTCTGGATAATGACGGAATCCTCACCAAAGACAATTTGCTTTTTTGTAGTCTTCAATTCCTGATTCATGTTTTTCAATTTTTAAAGTGACTGAACTAATGATGCGGCTACATTGTCAACGTCCTCCTTTGTTGGCTCACCCTCGCTAGCACGATAGCTGCCCCCGAATTGTGGTTGTTGCAACGCCTTGTAGTTGTTCGCTACCTTGGAGAGGTATGTTTCGATGGTTTCATCTGTAGCATCATCGCTCAGAGTGAAACCCTCGTTGATACGACTTTCGGGAATGCCCAACTCCTTAGCCTTTGATAAGATCTTCGCTTCGTGGTCTGCCTTTGCCTTTGCCTTTGCAGCAGCCTCTTCCTTAGCCTTAGCCTCCTCAGCTTGCTTTTGGATAGTTTCTTGCAATTCCTTAATGGTCTTGCTTTGTGCCTCCATCTGTTCGTTGTAAGTCTTGGCTTGGTCTGTATTCTTCTGAGTCAAGGTCTCAACGAGTTTCTTGAACTCTTCACGTTCCTTGGTTCTTGCTTCATCTGAAGCTTTCTTCTCTGCTGCTTGCTCTTCAAAGTATTTCTTAAGATAATCCGGCATTTCGTTTCTCTTTGCCAATTCCTCCAAGCGTTTCTTTTCGGCTTCTTCAGCGGCTTTCTTGGCTTCTTCGTCAGCTTTCTTCTTAGCTTCTTCTTCAGCAGCCTTGCGTTCAGCCTCTTCTTTAGCCTTCTGTGCCTCCTCGAACTTTTTCTTGGCATCGGTAACTCTGCGGTCATTGTCCTTTTGCAAGGACTCCAAAAAACTCTTTTGACTAGCAACCACTGTCTCGATGTTGTCATCAGTAACAAGCCCCATCTTATCAAGCATTTCGGCATGTGCCTGAAGAACTTCATCACCTAACCCAAGAGACTTATACTCTTGTTTTAGTAACTGGAAAATTTTATCTTTCATTCTTGATATATTTGTTAAAACTAGTGCAAAGATAATACGAAAAGAATAATAAACACACTAATCCGTTTGCAAGTATCTCACTTTTGCTTAAAAGTGAGTAATAACGGCATTTCCAAGCGATTTAAGGCTATTTTATCACATAAATGAATAATTTATAGTAACACAAAATAAAACACCTTATATAACAAAAAAAACGCCAAATATCCTCACGGACATCTGACGCTTGTCGAATTAAAAAGAACCTAAACACTAAAATATCTAAAAGTTTATGACATTTCTCATATAACCCAAATGATTCAAATTAGAATAGAACCGTCCATCACGCTCTATGAATTTACCGGACTTCACAATCTCGCCATTATGCAACATTGCAAACTTAGAACCATGATCCGTCCATTCATTCATTTCTTTCATATGTTCATCAGAACCCCAACCATATTTCTTGATAGTAGGATAAATGAAACGTTCAAAGCAAATCTGGCTATCCGTTTTATCATGCTCGGAGCAAATCGGGAGCACTCCATTATGTGCGAACCAATAACCTGCCTTATAGAATGGATGGCAATTCTTGACACAGATAGAACCATGAGTAGCAAATCTAAAATGTATGATTACATTCTCATTTATATCTCGCTTCATCAATCTACGGATAAATGTAGAGAAATGCAAACTCTTGTAATGGTCAGACTCGCTCACAAAACCACAACCATCGGGATTTCTCATATACGCAGCCTTTAGCTCATCTACGGATGGCAAAGCAACACCTTTCGGACATACAATAATAACACACATATCTTTACCCTTTCTTTTTCTTAATAATACTTTGATTTCTTTGTGTCCTAGGGTAAAAGCCCTAGGACTACATTAATTAATCGTTATTGGCTGCAAATGCATCCTTACGACTCTGGAAGAAAGCCTTCTCTTCTTTATTCAAGAAAGGTATATCTTCGATATTCATAACCTCACTAGTAAAAACATTATTGCGAGACCAACCGACAAGCTTTGCGCAGAACTTAACCCACATTTCAATCTTTTTGTAATTGGTTGAACCTTGATGCTGACGAAATTCGATAGTCTTGTGACGTGCAAAACTCTCTGCATTGACCTTGTAATATCTGTCTCCATGAAATACAGTACGTCTAATATCGTAATTGCCACGGCAATTAGAGAAATCTTTGTCAAGCAAGCTGGCTGCCCAACGGCAATTGCCTCTTCGTGAAGGAGCCATAAAACTATCAACCAATCTTTCAAGCTTCTGATAATTCTTGAAGACGTTAACATACTGCTCACCTGTCAACTTTGCTGCACCGATATGAACATGAAGACCACAAGTTGAATTTACTCTTGCACCTACGGCATCCAAAGACTTGATAGCCTTCTTTAAGGTTGCCATACCATTTATATTGCCATTCAATACCGGACTTACAACCTCGTTAGGGTCAACATCACCACCAACTGAAGCATCACTAACAATCTTGAAATAGCTCTTGTTATCGGTGTGGTTATAGCCCTCAGAATGAATATCAACACCATTCTGACGACCTGCCTCTATCAAGGCATTGCGCTCGGCATGAACACATTCTATCTCAACACCGAATGTATAAACGAATCTCGTTGAAGTTGAACCGCTTGGCACACAAACCTTCAACATATCGGAGATTTCTTTCTCACGAAGACCGCAAGCCTTCAATGCAACAATCTTTTCGTTGCGAGGCATCTGTGACTTCTTGATTTCGTCAATAGTCTCAATTAATGACTTCTTTGAACTTGCAAATGAAAAACCAGTCTGCTTAGACATAATCAATTGTGCTAGTTGTTTCGGGTCTTACCCCTTGGTGTCGCTCTCACCTTATTGAGTGAAACTTGTCACTCGGCAAATCAACCAACTTATCTTGATTGACGATGCAAAGATACGAATAAGTTTTGAAATATGCAAGTTATTTAATGTTTTTCTTTTGTGTTTTAACCTTTCATAACTATCATATTTATCTTGTTAACATTTCAGCTTTTATTTTACCTTATTATATATAAAAAGGCTTCGATGTTCACATACCAAAGCCTAAAAACTCTACTAACTTATTACAATTTTCATCATCTATCTTCTTGAATCTTCACCAAAATCTTCTTCTACTCCCAAATCCGGTAGTCGGTCATACGCTTTTTGGTCATCACCTCCTTCAGACTTGACACCTAGCAGGTAGCCATTCCGAAAAGCATAATATACCACCTTTTCCATATCTTTAGCCGTTGCACTATCTGTCAAATGCAGCGTGGCGTACAGTCCCATCAAGAACTTCCGTACATCTTTTGGATATACCTTGTTATTCTTTTCTAAAGCGACTGCTATTCTTAACGGACTTTTCATATTCTTCTTTTTTTCGTTAAACTAAATGAAACACAAAAGAGAACCATTCCGCTTGCTCCCCTAGTCCATAGGCTTATTCGCAACTTTATTCGCCCCATCTGCTTCCTAATTTACCCGTTGATAGATGTCCGAGATTCCAACAGGACAAACATCACAGCTCTCCTTTTGCGTATCATTGTGCCAACGGATGGATTCGAACCATCGACCCTAGGATTAAAAGTCCTATGCTCTGCCACTGAGCTACGAAAGCGTAAAGGAATGGTTGGATTTGCACCAACGCCCCCTTGGTTACAAACCAAGTGCTCTACTTCTGAGCTACATTCCTTAAAATATGATAAAAGTAAATTGTGGTGCAAGAGAGATTCGAACTCACCGAACCCACAATGGGAATAGATTTACAGTCTATCTTCTTTAACCGCTTGAATATTGCACCTTTTGTGGAACACATTCCTAACATTACTTTGTTGCCCCAAGTGGATTCGAACCACTAATGACAGAACCAAAACCTGTAGTGTTGCCATTACACCATAGGGCAATTTAGTACTGCATAAAGGATTCGAACCTTTGAATACCAGCGTGAAAAGCTGGCGACTTAACCACTTGTCTAATGCAGCAAATAGGGTCTCTCACCCTAATAAGAGTTTCCTTGTTATAGTCTAGCTGGGCGGGGTAATCTATAAACCATGCCGTAAACTCCTAAGTCTTGACTTATTATGGTAGAAGCGACCTCTCAGAAGGCCATCTGTTGCAAACACGATGCAAAGATAAGCATTTTTTCTTATAATTGCAAGCGTTTTAGTGTTTATTTGTATTCTTTTGATGAATTTTACATCACTTACCCTTATGGAAAATACCACAAAGGGTTTCTACAAGTTTCTTTGCGTCATCACCTTTGATTTCGATAACATTTAAAATTCCATCAGGAGCATCCTCGCCTTTCTGTTCCTTATCCAAACGCTTACGGAGAGCCAAATCTGGATTCTCAACCAAGATAGAGTCTAAAGCATAATTGCAAATGCGGCTTGCAAGTTCCTCGTTACCATTCGCATCACGCACAAACTCATTCTTCCCCTCAAGAATATCCATAATCTCGTTGTACTCTTCAGCATTCTCACAATTACGTGAAAGCATACCAATTACCTTGTAGCGGTCAATCTCAAAGCAAACCTTTAATTTGTCTTTATTCATTTCTGTTTACTTGTTTTAAAAATTAATTAATTGCGTCTTATATTCCACATGCTTTCCGCAGGGCCTACCATAACATCAATATTTGCTCCTTGCTTATTTGCTACTGTCTCAATCCACTTAAGGTTGATAAACTGACCAGCGGAAAGGTTCATTTCTTCCATATATGCCTTATCTGCCTTTGCCTTTTGTCGCTCAGCCTTTTCTCTTGCTATCTGCACTTCATATTCACGTTCTTGTGTCTGCTTAGCTTGCACAACCTTTGCCGTGCGGTTCATTTCATCAAGTTGTTCCTTGTTTGGTGTAGCTTTACCGATGATAACCTCCTTTATGATGATAGGCATCTGCTTTTTCTTTGATAGAGCATTCACATAGTCCTGCATCTGCTTGCGTATCTTGGTGTCAATCTGATTAAGCACTTGCCGATTCGACATCAAGTCAAATGGGGAATGCTGAGAAATATGGTCTCGAACCAGATTACAGAAATAATTGTTGAGATTAGTATCAAACCATTTCTCACCATAATTTTGCAAAAGAATTGGGGACTTGCCTTGCTCAATCTGAGTAATGATTACAGTATGGAAGTCAAGTGGCGTGTTATCGTCACTAAACAAATCATCTAAGGTAATCTCGTGACGAACTGGAACAATCTTGAAGTAATAACCACTCGTTGACCACCAACACCAAGTGAGACCAGTCTGCACTGCTTGCTGTTCAACACCTCCATGCCCAATAAACCAAGGCTTCTTTACGATTACGGCTTCTTCGTCTGCATCGGGAGAAACCGAATGACAACTTGTAAGCACACTCATGCCGAGTATCGCAAAACAAAACATTAAGATAATTTTCTTCATCCTTAATTTGATTATTATGTTATATTATACCAAAATTTCCTCTCATAATAAAGCTCTCCTCTTTTTTCGTACCTGATAGCATCAGACTCTTTACAAAGTTGCCGAATGCGTATATACAAACGTTTGTCCAGCTCTTCTTCAAACAAAAGAGACAATTCTTCCCAATTATCAACAAAAGGGACAAACCAAGGATATTGCTTCTTTACAATTTGCAAATCATCTAAGGTTACATGCCCATATTCCACCATGTCATAACATCTACGAAAATCACCATTGTCTCTTGGTGTACTCAAATTAATTTTGCGCTTTACACCCATCAATGCACACCACATCGTTTTTGAAGAGACACCTGTATTGCAAGTAGCAATCCACTCTATCATTCTTTGCTTGTCCATCTTCTTCCCTTTTTTAAAAATCTAACAAACCATCATCGCTTTATTACACCAAACAGTCTTATCAACTCTTCGCATGTTTCTTTAGTTAAAGAATTACTAGATGGAACCCACTTCTTGGAATCTTTAATACCAATAACTTTTTCACGAATAGCAGCATTCGTGTCGTACACCTCCTGTAGCTTTTTCTGAAACTCTATTACGTCTTCGTTAGTAAGTTTACCTTTCTTCTCAACAATCTTGTTTGTCATATCGTTGTAAACACATTCGAGTTCATCACATAAGCGAGCTTCTATCTTCATCAGCATTGCGTGTACAAAAGTATCATAAAGTCTTTCCATTTTGTATTTTCTCCAAAAGTCTTTTGATTTCCTCGTTATCTTTATTCTCGATATGAGCCTTTAAAATGCTCTTGAAAGCGGCATCCATTGCCTCGTATCTACTGGAATATTCCTTACCATCCGCAAAACACAAGCCTTCCTCTACACACCATGATGTAGTTTGCCAAGCGAACTTACCTTTCGAAATGTTTGCAACACAAATATAATAGCCAAAATGCTCTAAAAGCCAATCAAGCACCATATCATAGCTTGGAGCGGATATTGCCGGATGCTTACTATTCAACTTTAAGGCAGCAGAAAACTCAATATTAGATTTCTCCCACTCGGAATTTGAATAAGCGATATAACTTCCGTAATGCTCACTATATTTTCCACCCTTACGAATACCACCCTTTGCTGTCCAAGGGCTGGCGTAAGACCAAAATTCGTCTATCTTTTCATCGTAGCCAACCTCCTTCAGAAGCTTGGCTATCTCAAAAGGAACTACCTTTGGTTTTACAGTCTGCTTATTTTCCATTTTATAACATTTTAATTTCTTGCCAATGAGTTACTGGCATCCACATATAATTACAAAACTTATACTCTGCGGTTTTTACTGACGGGTCGTTACTTCGGTGACAAAACCATATTTCTTTATTCTTCTCATTTGTGACAAGAACTTCTTCTTCAAACTCTGGCAAACGCTCCTTTACAGAAATCCAATCAGACTTATCAGCTTCATCATATGCTTGTTTAAGCAAAGGAAGAACCTTATCCAAGTCTTCGAAATCCGGTACGATTTCATTCACTCGCAAGATTGCTTGACCTAACAAGCTCTTAATCTTTTTTCTGTCCATTGCTCTTCTCTGCTTGTTTCTCTAAGTCTTTTAAATCTAACTCCTCAAACCGAGGAACTGACTTGCCATCTACCTCAACATTTCCAAAGAACATTTCCTTTGGTCGCACCCAAACCTCATGCTGTCCGCACACTGCTTGATATGCTACCTTTACTTCTGAAGTCTCGCTATCAATAACATCACCAAGGTACTCATAGAAATCACCCTTGTAGTGTCGGTAAATCGGCTTACTGAATCCACCATGCAGCCAATCGGCTTTGTCCTTGATTTCCACGTACTCCCTTACCGCATCACACTTGCTGGACTTACTCAATTCTTCTACCCAATCAAAGAATGCTTGCTTGTCCTTGACCTCTTCACTTGATACCATAAAGAGATAAGTGCAAAGAAGCATATTACCTGCATCAGTATCATATTTCTTATTTACCTCTTCAGCTAATTGCATCATAGGTGTATCTAAGCGATAATTCCAACTCATAATCTATCCTTTTTTGCTTTTTAAAGTTGCCAAATCCTCTTTCAAACGTAGATGAAAATTATCTTCTCCATCATCACCGGAAAGAAGGTAATCAATTCTTTGGGCATAAACCTGAGCTTTCTTCAGAAGTTCAATACCCTTTTTGAATTCCTTGATAGTCTCTTTAGATAAGCCGTACTTGTTAGGCATCGTATGATGATGCTTTCTAACATACTTGTCTTCATCCTCCTCCAACCATCTGTCTTCGAGAAAACATCTTTCGTCTTCCTCATCCAATGGATGACCATCAATATAATCTTCTATCTCTGTATATATGTCAGCAATCCTATTCTGAACATAATCAAAACGTCCACCACTCATAGTCTTTCAACTTCTAAAATTTGACCTTACTTCAACGCACTCAATCTTGCTTCTAACTGTTGGATTATGTTATCTATAGTCTTCCCCCTATAATCAATAGCAATATCCTCCAAGACTTCAATCTGAGCTGCAATTTTTATTCTATCTCTTACTACTGTCATAATCAATCTTGTTTATTTTTACCCATCAAGTTGCTTGCATTGAGCTAAGTCTATTGCATATGACCAACGCTTAGGAACAAAAGACATCGTAGGCTCAAACCTATCTGCACGCTCAACGCATACATCTTGCGTCCGGTAAATCAATCCATCTGAGCCTTTTACCTGTAACTCAACTAAAATAGTGTGGTCTAGCATCGGGAACTTATCAATATCATGCCAGACTTCACCACCTTCAATGAAGGAAGGCTTAATATGATTAATCTTTTTTGCCATCACTTACCACATATAAAATGGTTTGACTTATATTCTCTATTTATGGTCTCACGGCTACCAAAGCACCATAAGTCCCTGGATTGTTCTTTGTGTAACCTTGATGATTTAATATAATAGCCATTGTTGACATCATAATGCTTACGTACCATGATATTGTCATTTACCACTCCGACCTCATCATCCGTAATTACATAGAACATTCGACCATCACTAAATGCTTTTAAGCCTTTGTACACTCCATTAGAGACAACCATCTTTTCATAGCCGTTTGTCTGCCAATTGGCATAATCCCAGATGGTTTCCAAATCATCATCATTCAGAAGATTATTGTCCGTAATAACCTTGCCAATTACCTTGAATTTGCCATCATGCATCATAGCCTCAACGACAAATTCATCGGCAGCGTTGAAATCCGTTAATCTCTATGAGTCTCATAGTACTTATGCTTTATGTTCTCGTAAACCACCCTCTTTGCAGCCTTTGCTCTTCTGTTATTATCAGAAAAGACATCATCATACAAAGACATATCTTCACTCTCAAAAGCCACATGCTCACCTTTGTAGCAAGCATCAAAGCGGCATCCTTTTTCGGACTTAGCCGCAGTAAACTTTATCTTACCAAACTTAATCTGCATAAGCCCTATCCTAGAAAAAATATTAAAGATACTATTTCAAGAGCAAACAAAAATGCTAATGCATTCTCAATTGTGAATACCTTTTTCATTGTTTCAATACAGTTTTACGTGTGTCTCACGCTCTAAATTTATATTGTAAGGGGATTTTATATCCCCCTTGTTGTTCTTACTTTAAAACTCGATAAGTTTCGTAGAAATCGTGAAAACTCTTCAAATAACCTTTCTCCGTCAAAGAGTTTAAGATTTCTTTCAGCTCATCCTTGGTATTATCCAAATCGAATTCATACAACTCAGCAAATGTAAAGTACTTGTTACCACCAATTACATCAGCCATCACTTCGATATTGCCATAAACCATTGTTTCTTTCTTACTCAATCTAGTATTCATAACGAATCACAGTTTTTACGGTGTGTCTCACCTTTTTAAAATTAGTAACCTTGTTTCTTAATTACATTGCAAAGATACAAATAATATTCGAAATATGCAAGTTACTTAATGCATTTCTTTCTACTTTTAACGCTTATTATATCTAAAGGTATAAAATTAACTTTCTATAGCAGAAAAAGCCAAAGAATCCACCATTTCATTATACATATTACCTCTATGAGCCTTTACCCAATGGTATCTTATCGTCTTGCCTTTCGCTACCTTATTATATATAGGCTGCAAATCTCCCAACCTGAAAGCCTGTATTCTTTCAATCGCTACTTGGCAATCAACATACATGTCAACAGAACACAAAGGAGGGCAATCACCCAATGCATGAATGACCGCCCTTATTTCGGCTCTCACCGAATCGTTTACTTTGGCTGTGATAAATGTATATTTCCCACTTTTGATAATCACTCCCTTATGAAGCACAAGCCAACCGCAACCACACTTGTTGTTCTTACTAGAACCATCAGCATACACTTCGTAGCGCAAGCCTTTTGCTTCATCAGCAATCATCTGAGCAACAACCTCCAAAGAATCATTGCTCATCACCTTGGCTATTTGCTTGGCTTTCTTCTTCATAAACGATTAAATCAAACCTCGTTCCTTGAACTCATTCATCAACGGTGTTGCCAAGACCTCAATATCAGGATGAGGCTTTCCGGTCGTTCCAAGACTTCTCAGCTCGAAGAAATGCTTCCAATCGCTCACAAATGCGGTATGAATCAACTCCGTGTTGGTATCAAGAGGAAGTATCGTTCTCGCATCCTGTGGCTTAAGACCATCATCCTTGACCAAAGACAAATATATCATTTCGCATACTCTATTGGCAAACCACCATTTTTCTACTGGACTCCAATGCTCATAACTTCCGATGTTCTTTGATAGGTCAACAAATGTTCCACCATCAAAAGACAATGGATTAACCGCATCATATTCGCCAACCCACTTTGGCTTGTTAATAGCAATCTCACCTCCGAACTTATCTTTACTATAGTTGCAATATCGGGTGCTTTGTTCCGCTACGGAATCTACACGATGTCTGTTAGCCTCTCTACTTACCGCAATCTGAGTAGTAAAGCGGACGGTTATTCGCTTCTCATGCCATTTCGTAGGCTCGCAGATATAGTCCAAATCATCAAACCATTCATTCTCTACTATCACTCTGTAGTTGGTTGTGATATAGTAGTCACTGCCAATCTGCATCACCTTTGAATATTTGTTCTCACGATAGTGCTTGACCAATAAAGACTCCGGTACAAAAAATCCTTCTTCATAGGCAACATGGAGGTAAATCGTTCCATGTTCACACATGGCAAGATGATTGCTGCTTACCATACGCTCAACGAAAGGCTTTGCGCTGTCTTTATCAATCTTCATACTTGACGCATAGCAAGTACGACCACACAACTCAATCTGCTTATAAACTCCATCCATACCCTCACCTTGGGATAGGATTTCATATCTCGGTTCTAATATCTTCATGTCCTTATAAGTTTTGAAATTCGACCACAAAGATAACTATTATATTCCACTCTACCAAAAATTAACACTCTGTTTAACAACACTTATCTATATTGTGAAAAACAAAAACTTTCACCATAAAAAAGAGGAGAGTGCATCACGCATTCCCCCTCTTATTTTAACATGGAACAAATTAAGTTTACAATCTACTCATCTTATCTTTCAATTCGTGTATATCATAGAATGCTTGCAACATAGGCTTATGCCATCGCTCTTGTCGCTCATCAATCGACTGCAAGTACATCAGGCTTTGTGCAAGGATAGTCCTACCCTCATCAACGGCTAACCAAATGTTACCCACATTACCCATAATAGTATTCACGCTAGCTGTTAGTAAGCTACCCTCTGCGCCACCATCACGAGCCGCAATAGCATCCAACTTGGTATTTATGAGCTTTGTTTCCTCATACGTTCCCTCTGTGGCAATTTGTACCGCAGTGAAACGACCATTCAACTCTTCTCCTGTGTCTTGGCTCATTGATTCAAAAGAACCAGAAGAAGCGGACTGCTCGTAAGATTGCTTGTAGCCCGTTATTTCGGCTACTTCATCTCTAATCTTCAGTCCTTCTTGAACCATTTCATCATACTTTCCCTTCAAGGCAGTTATATCCGTCTTAGATAATTTACCGCCATTTGCCTTAGCTCGTTCCGTCCACTCGTCATAGAATGCTTGCATATCATTACCCAACAAATCATCCACCTTAGCCTTTAGAACGGCTTGCATAAGCATCTTGGAGAAATTATCAGAGAAGTCCTGAGCAGAGGAATTCATATCCATCAAAGTATCTATGAACTCGCTCTTCAAACTATCAAAAGATATTTGCGTCAAGCTTTCTGCAAGGTCATCAGCAATATCCTCTAATGTTCCTGCCTCAGCCGCATAATCTTTCAACTTTTCGAGGACTCTTCCTCCATAATTTCCCTTACCAGTGTTCTGAATCTTGTTAACAATATCCGGATTTTGCAACAACGCATTAGCTTCATCGGCAGACCGTATATCGCTTAGGTTTCCATTCCATTGTCTACCTATCGCTTCAGACACCTTATTGATTTGCTCTTGAGAAAAACCTTTAAAGTATCTATTAAAACTACCATGAGAACCATGATAACCCATTTGAGCCACCATGATGTCCTTTAAGTTTTGCTCTTTTTCCTTTTGAAGTTTTTCAGCTTTTTCTGCGTCTTCTACGGCTTTGATACCACTAGTTTTGTCTATAGAGTCACGTAATCTGTCTATTGCATCCGTCAAGATTTCATTCCTAGCCGTCAATTTGTCTATAGTCCGGTTTACTTCTTTTGCGTTTCCACCTACTCCAAACAAACTATTGAATCCACCAAACGATATAGTATTGAGAATATTACCAATGCCGCTTACCAAAGACCCTCCAATCTGAGTTATAAAATCGCCACTTAGAATATTCTTTAATATGCCGTTGACCGCATTCAGAACTGTATCAATCAAGCTACTAATCAATGTTCCGATACCATCCTTCAAAACATCAAGTATCTTCAAGATGGCTGATACGATTTGACCAATAAATCCAGCTTGCGATAATCCTTTAGTTAATGCATCACCAGCTTTCTTACCAGCATCTGCGGCTGCGTCTGCGGCTTCCTTGCCCATATCCTTCAGTCCGTCAGCCGCATTTTTAGCCTCCTTCAAAGCTTTCAGTCCGTCTATTCCACCTTTAAGTTGGTCAAAACTATCCCAAAGAGTTTCCAAATCAGATATTCCAGAATTAGAAAGGAACTCATGGATAGCTGAAATCGGTTGCGTCACATTCTGTGTCGTTTGAGCCAACTTCTGACCACTAGTACGGACTTTTGTGTTAGCCGTAACAATCTTCTTGCCGGACTCTGCTAACTGACCTTGTACTTTATTCAATTCTTCTTGTAGCCTTGTTTGCTCTGCAACATTGCCCGACTTCTTTGCATTCTCAATCTGTTCTTGCAAAACCTTAATACGAGGTATAAGCAAAGTTTCCGTTTTCGTGTATTCCTCTTGTGCAATTTTCGCATTCTTCAGAGCATCCTGATAAGCTACAACATCCCTTGCAAGGTCTTTCCAACCTAAATCACTTGTATTGCCAATCGAATTACGGATATTCTGCATAGCATCAACGATACTCTTCTGCTGGTCTGCTCCCAGATTTTGGAACTTATCCGTACCTACGAACTTATCCAGATCTGCCAATAAAGGAACAAGCGCATCTTTCATAATGCCACCAACATTTCCGAAGACTTGATACCAGTCTATCTTCTGCATAATAGCACTAGCCTCAACCGAATCCGTCTCTTTCTTCTGCTCTTCTTTCAAAGACTTTATCTTCCATTGCTTGCTTGAGTCCGAATCCGTAGAGTTTTCAACCTCGCTAATCCTCTTAGCATAATCGGCAGCAATAGCTAACTTCTGCTCCTGGAATGTGCCATAAGTCTTCAGATAATCGTACATGCTTTGCGCTTCTTTAGCAAGCACATCCTCATTCTGCTTTACCGCCTTATCCCGAATTGCATTCATCTGATTAGCAACACTCATGCCTATGGTCATATTCAAACCATTGACCTTAACCGGATTACCCTTGCTATCCTTCATGGTTTCATTCAAAACCTCATTCTTATACTCTTCATCGGTTTTGCTCTGTTTCCACATATTAGCCTTACGACCCTTGCCAGAATTAACCCAAACAGCTTGATCACGCTTTTTTCTAGCCTCAACTAATTTGTCTATACCATCTTCTACCGCCTTTCTCTCCTTGTCGGCATTCTCGGTTATCTGAGACAATTCCTTGCTATAACCCTCATTCATCGCATTGATGCGATTCTTGGTCATATCTTGGATAGCTTTCTCCGAATAGGATGAAATAGACTTGGAATAGTCCTCCTCAGCCTTTCGCTTATTACCAGCCTTTGTCTCAGCATCATTCCTAGCCTTTTCAGCATCCCTAGCCGCTTTCTCTCTTGCCTTCTTCTCCTTATCTATCTCCTTTTGGCTTTTCTTAGGCTTACTTTCGATGTTGTTACCTCTTGCTTGCATCATAGCCAATTCGTTTGCGACCTGTTCGTAAGTCTTATATTGACCTCCTACTTGAAGAACATCCCCTTTTTTGTGTCCATCAAGCCAATTCTTTCTCGCAGCCATACTCGCTTTCAACTGAGACTGAGACATATTCTTAATCCATGCAGGAAGTTCACTATCATCATAGTTAACCTTAATATCAAGATGCAACTTTCTACTGCACAACTTTATTGTCTCTTGGATTTCACTATTCAAATCCTTGAAGCTCTTCTTTGCATATTGATTTTTCAAAGCTTGTTCCTCTTGCGCATAAGTCAACTTAGATGTGGCTTTTCTCGCACGTTCTGCGGCATTGACGCTATTATTTATAGAATCAACAGTACCATCCAACTCAACTCTGTTGCTAACAAGCCCATCAGTAAAGTCGTTTATGTCAGGAATCATCTGAGCCACCTCAGAACGGCTATGGTGCATATTTTCGAGATAAGTTCCTATTTTTACATTCAACTCCCCTTGTAATTGAGAATATTGAGCATTCAATGCATTGTACACCTTTAAATCTCCACCACAAGCATTCATCTCCTTTCGCAGTTCAGCTAACTTGTCTATGTCATCCTGACTTACGAGACTTCGAATAGTACCCATTTCTACATCAGACAACTTATCATCTATAGAATCTTTAAATGAGCTGAAAGATGAATCATTTGAAGAATTATAATTATCATAAGCCTCCTGCAATTGATTTGCACGCTCCATTTCAAGAGAACGCTTTTCAATAATACCGATAAGTTCTTCTTCATGCGCTTTTAACTCATCAGCTTGCTCACTCATGCTTTGAGACTTCATTTTAGTTTCATCCAATTTTATCCCATATTCTTCATAAGCAGACTTCAATTCATTTATTGCATCCTTATGGTCTTCTGCCTTGCCATTATTCAAAACTGCAAACAAGGAACGAACCTTATTACTAGCCTCAGCAGCCTTATTACCCATGTCTTGAGTCTTCTTAGCAACGTCTTCCTCACTACTTCCAAACATCGCAAAAACAGACATAGCGGTTGTTACCAAAGTAAGGATGGTAGTTAAAGGATTTGCAAGCATTGCAGCCCATAATTCCCTCATACTAACGGTAACGGCATTAGTTGCCCATGTTAACACATTTTGAGCTAATGCTAACCCTTTTGTGCCAACAGATAATATAGAGGTAACAAGGGAATTCCGTTCCTTTGCTCCTGTATTTACGTTCTCGGACGTAGTATTTACATTAGTAGCCGCTGTATTAGCTATCTTTGAAGTCGAGTTTGCCGTATTAGCAATAGTTTCTGAAGAAGTAGCATTTGCATTAGCACCTTTTGCGGTTGCATTGCTCGCTTCAGAAGTCGTATTCGCTTGTGTAGCAGTAGTTGCCGCCTCCGTAATACTAATCTTGCCATTTTCTATATCTATTCCTTGCTGAACAACATCACCAATTTCATCTGCCGCTGCTCCGGTCTCTTTATAGACCTCAGTTTCATACTCTTCGGCTTCTGCCAACTTCTCAGTTGTTGTTTGAAGTTCCTGTTGAATAGCCTTTCGCTTTGCGTTAGAACTTTCATATTCCTCACTTGCTTGCTGACGCTTTCGCATCAATTCTTCCAACTTCGCCTGTTCAGCCTCGTATTGAACTATTGAACTATTTTCATTATCCGAAAAAGAATCCGCATAGCCACCAAATGAAGTCGTATCAACCGCCCCATTATCATAGACCAATTCCTTTTCTTTCTGTTCTATGATTTGCTGCTGCTTTTTTATTTCCTCATCAAGCTGAGCAAGGACTACTCTCTTTTCACGAGCCTCATCCATCGCTTTGTCGTAACTCTCTTGCTGCAAATCTACTTTCTTCTGTAAGGCGTTAGTTTCCAAAAGAGCCTTACCATAAGCGGTTTCATTTGTCTTGGCTATTTTTTGTTTAAGGTCAGCCTCAGCCTTTGCTTGTTCCGCAGCCTTATTTGCAGCAGCAATGTCGGCTTCTTGCGATCTTTTTGCACGCAACTCTTCTTCTGCGGCTTCCTTGGCATTTACCGCATTTTGCCATTGGAGTTGTTCTTTCTCCGCAAGTCTTGTCTGCTCAACCAAGAGGTCACGCTTCAACTGGAGTTGTTTAGCCATTTCTTCACTAATCAACCCCTCAGATTTCGCTAATTCTATCTGCTTAGATATGCGTTTCTCCGTTTCATCATCACCGATATTTTCGGTATCGGACAAAGCATTCCCCAACTCATTATAACGGCTTGCCTTATAATCTTTTGTATCTTTTCCGTTAAGATGTCGGTAATCATTTTCCATTTCCTTGAACTGAGCCATTTTCTCATCAAGTCCCTTGGAAAGTTCCAAAGCCTCCATCTGTTCCTTAGCAGCAGATTGTTGCTGAGTGACAAGCATATCACGTTTAAGTTGCAATTGCTCTGCCATTTGTTGGGTTATGATTCTATCGCTCTGAGCCTCTTTGATTTTAAGAGACACAAGTTCCTCAGCCTTATCCGTACCCAACATATCTGTATTAGAAACAGCCTTATTCAAATCCGAAAGTCTTTGGCTCTTATATTCAGATGTATCTTTTCCGGTGTAGGAATGATACAATTCAGCTTCATCTTTGTACGCTTTTATCTTTTCGTCAAGATTACTTGCAATACTATCAAGTGTAGCTTTGTTTTGAGCTTTTTGGATGGATGCTGCCGCCATCAGACCTGCCTTATATGTGCCTACGGCTACCGCAGCCGAACCAATAACTTTAACGACCGTCTCCCAATTGTCAACCAAAGACGAAATCAAGTCTAAACCAGTACCAAATATTCCTTGCGACTTCTTGCCGAGTTCGTTAAACATCTGGTCAACACTATCGCCAATGTTAGACCATTTTCCTTGCAAGGTTGTGGATTGCTTTTCCATCAGTCCACCAAACTTGCCGCCCTCTTCGGTCATGTTGATGATAGCTTTTTTCACCAAATCAGCTCCGACCTTTCCATCAGTAACCGCTTGCTGAACCTCTTGGGTTGTCTTGCCCATAATTTTACCAAGCTCCTCAGCCATCGGGATGCCTCTGCCCATAAACTGACGCAAGTCCACCGTATACATGCGGCCTTGGCTCATTGTTGTACCATACAAATACACCAAATCGTTCAGCGGAACGTTCAGACCTGCCGAAATATCTCCAAGATGAACAAGAATATCATTAACCTCATTTGCAGCCGTACCATAAGCCAACAACTGCTTTGCCCCATTTGTTATCGAACTCATGTCGAAAGGAGTCTTCGCAGCCGTTTGAACAAGTTGGTTCATCAATGCTCCTGCTCTCTGCTCACTACCAAGCATTGTAGTGAATGAAATTTCAAGCTGTTGGAATTGTGAACGAACATTAAAGATGTGTTCTGCCAATTGTTCAAACCCCAGGCCACCTACGAGGCTCATTGCTAATTGCTTTGCATCACCACCGAGACGATTAAATAAAGATGTTGCACCCTCACCGACAGTAGGAACTTTCTTCATTTCCTCAATCATTCCGGCAAAGGCATCAGTCATCACCTTTACGTTATCAGTAGTTGCGCTCGAAGAACCCGAATAGCGGACATACTCTGCTTGCATGTTTTGCAATTCGATTCTTGCCTGCTTACCTAATCCGGTTAGATTCTCATAACGCCTTTTCTCATCATTGAGTATAGTGGAATTTTCGCTTATATCACGATTAAGGATTGTTGAAGTTCCTACATCCAAGCCACCTTTTCGAAGTTTAGACTGCATTTTAGCTATCTCTGAAGAAAGTCTTTCTATCTTTCTCTTACTTGCATCAGCCTGTAACTCAAAAGAATAAACCTCTCTTGTAAGATTCTGCATTTTCTTGGCATAATCGCTACTCATCACCAAAGCATAGCGAGACATTGCAGAACTAAGCTCTGTCACCTTTTGCTTTTGCTCTGCATATTTGTCCGTAAGGTCTTGAACCACAGCCCTATCTGTTGCCTTTGTTGTTTTCTGTAACTCACCACGCAATCTTTCAAGCTCTTGCTTGGCTTGCTTGATTTCGTCGAAATTCGCTTTGATATTAAATTCTAACTGTGCCATCCTTATATGTTTTTATTGGCAAAATTAGCTAATAATCAAAGGAATAACGAAAGAATTAATGTGTGCTATTTCACAAAAGATTTAAGTGCAAAGATTAAGGTATAGATACAAAAAAGCCTTCCACATTCACATGCAGAAGGCTCATTTCTTACTTATTTTCTTCTATATATAAAGACCATCAAATCACGACAGCCTGTAATTCCGTTGAAATTTTACCATTCATCAGACTCCGACTTTGCAAAAGAGCTTTTTAAAATATCATTTAAAATATAATTAATGCGGTCATTAATTGCATTATATAAACGTTCTTTCTTAGGATTCAACTTTCCGTTCTTAAAGTAGTTACTACAATCTCCGGCAAAACTATGAGGTAATTCCGTTGGAGCACCAGTTATAACTTTATTGACCACTGGTGCATTTACACGAAACTTTCCATCTTTGAAATTAAATGAATAGGTGCAAATCATATGTTTTCTTAAAGGAAGCCCCATTACTTTCTCATAATAAGCATCAGTAATAAATGCGCTCAATGTAACTTGCTCGTTTCCAAATTTTGTAATCTCATTTGTCTTAGAAGTATATTTTCTATCCAAATACGAAGATACTGCACGAAACAAACTATCCTGCGAATAACCATCCATAGGAATAACAACAAATTCCTTTTCGTCATCCGTTACAAACTTAAAGTTCGAATTAAAGTGAAACTTTACTTCTTGTGCTATTGATGACAATGTAATAAACATCATCATAATTGCCATAAATAAAAACTTCTTCATAATCACATATTTTTAATTATTGAACTTTGTGAGGAACGCCCCACGTTACTTAACACTTTCCAGCTTATCCAGCACGTCCCTAGCCTCAGCGATGGACAATACTGAATACTAATATGCAAAAGTACATCTTTTATATGAAACCGCCATTATTCATCTTCATATTTAACTATCATTATACTATCTGTTATATTTTGTTATAATAATCTTTATTACATTAATATACTTGCAAGTTACACTAAAAAGTCGTATCTTTGCATCCGATTTCCACATTATAGGAATAACAGCTTAATTTTTAGAGCGTGAGACACACGTTAAAAACTGAAAAGAAAAAACAAATGGAAGAGATTATTAAGATTTCAGAAAAGGACGGACAAAGAGCCGTTAACGCAAGAGAGCTTCATGCTTTCTTGGAGAGCAAACAAGAGTTTGCCAATTGGATTAAGGGACGTATCGACAAATATGGTTTTGTTGAGAATCAAGACTATGAGGTTTTTGACAGATTTATCAAAAACCCCCAAGGTGGAAGACCGACAATCGAGTATGCGCTTTCCCTTGATATGGCAAAAGAGTTGTCAATGGTAGAAAATAACGAGAAGGGAAGAATGGCACGAAAGTACTTTATCGAGTGCGAGAAGGTTGCCACTAAACAAACAACACTTCTCGAAGATAAACTGAAGGTTATAGAGTTTTCTGCCAAGTTCCTCAATCTTAATGATGCAAGCAAGCTAATGATGTTGAAGTCTGTTACAGACCCACTTGGATTGCCAACTCCCGATTATGTAGATGATAAAGGAATTTTCCATTCAGCAAGCGAGTTACTGAAAGAGCATGGCGTGGAGATTTCCGCACAAGCGTTTAATAAGTTACTTGAAAAGGAAGGATTGCTGCAAACCTTATATCGTAAGTCTTCTAAGGGCAAGATGAAGCCTTACAAGAATATCACGAAAAAAGGATTGGCTTTTGGGGAAAACAAACGAAACCCAAGCAATCAGTCGGAGACACAACCTGCTTGGTATGATGATAAATTCGATGAGGTTTTGAAGATTGTAGGCTTATTGTAGAGGAATATATTTGAAACTATTTTAAATACGATAAACAGGAAGCCGTTCATACTTTAATGAATAGTGAATAATTCACAGAAGGTATTGATTATAAGGTTTTTGCCAAAAATGGCGAAAACCCACAAGGAGGAAGAATAGAAGAGTTAAAGGAGAGGAATGCTATTTCCCCTCCATTTTTTGTTTTCTTAGGAACGGACGCAAATCTGCGTTGGTTGCATCCTACATTTGTGGATTCTCTATTAAACTTTTTCTATCTATTGGTGGAACAAAAACTTTCTTTTCTTCCTTTTCTTCACCAATTGCAAGAATATAATGCTTAGGATATGTTAGGCAATGAAACGTTACACGTTTTCTTCCATAATACCATTCTGCCTTAACCACAAACTTATCATTCCTAAAGAAAAAGCTATTATTCTGGGTGAGTATGAAATCCTCCTTTAACTTCTTCTTAATAACATTGGTATTGATTTCTGTCAGCTCATATTTACTAGGTGATATAGGAACATAAAGCATCTTCTTGGAATCTACATTCTTGTCATCTTCATATATAGCATCCTGCATCATTAAAAAGAAACTTCTATCAATACGCCCTACATACCTATCCATCACGGCATAACCTATAGTTCCATAGACATTTGCCAACGTTACGGTATCACCATCCATTTCAGATACATCATGTGTCTCTATATACTGCCCAAATGTCTGAAATCCTTTCTTGGGAACTACAGGCATCGCCTTGATATATTCTTGTGCCTTAGATGGCAATGCAAGCATTATTATTACGGCAACTAACAAATCTTTCTTCATAATCTAATTGTTTTAATTATCAATACATGAGAGGAACGCTCACCTAATTACTTTCCAGCTTGTCAAGCAAAGCCCTAGCCTCAGCAATTGAAGAAGCGGAATACAACTCACCACCTTGTTTTATTAGGGCAATGAAATTATTGACCTGTCTATCCTCTACAAAACGAACAGTTCTGTTTTCCTCTAACAAAGAAGACAAACTGACTCCTAACTTCTCGCTTGCAGCTTTTAGCTCATTGTACTTTAATTTTTTGTCACTAACATAATCCGTATTAAGAGGTGGTCGCAAGATTCTTATAAAGTCATCTTCATAAGCAGTATCGTTGCTCTCATTTAATGCGTATATACCAAACGAATTATATTTGTTAAATGCCTTTTGAACAAGAGGCAAACAATGATATTTACCTTTCATTCCCCAATAATGTTGTTGTACACGTTTTCTTAGATTAGATGACACACCAACATAAAAGGAATACCCAGAACCAAAAACTATTAAATATACACCATAATGCTTTGTACGATTTGGCTCATAAGGCATTAATAATGTAAATTTACCATTTTGGTAATCAGCTAACTTACGGAAGCCCGATAACATTATATTTATTTCCATAAGAGTCAATGCACTTTTAAATTGATTTCTACATTTATTGGTTTTCCACAATGAGGACAAACAAGGGAAATATCCTGTTGGTTGTTTTCAAAGAATAAACAAACACTTATTCCCATAGCATCTGCTAACCTTTGAAGTGTTTCAACAGTAGGATTGGCACTATTCACTATTCGGGACATAGAAGACTGCTTTACCTCACGTCCTTCTATCTCCTGCATTTTGGCTCTTAATGATTCCAGAGTCCATCCATTATCTTTTATCGTTTTCTTTATATTCATATATACATTACTTATATGTGTTATTAATTTGGTGCAAAGATACAAAAAGTTATTGAAACAACAAAGAAAATAAGCAAAAAAATGATTTTAAAGTGTTTTATTGTGAATATATATGAATTTCAAGCGTTATTTGTTAAGAAACACCAAAATATCGCATAAAAGTAATATTTTATTTTGTTATATCACATAAAAGCGTTATCTTTGCATCGTGATTAAGAAACAAAGGTCACAAGAACATTATTAATTTAGCTGAGGTTGCACCTCCGAGTCGGCACTCGTAAAACGGTATAGTGATTATGGCTACTACATTAAGAAATACATTGAGTGAGGTAATGAAGCTTGCTTGGCAGTTCATCAAGAAGAATGGCTACACAATGAGCGAGGCTTTAAAGGTCGCTTGGATGAACATCAAGCTGAAGGGTCAGATGAAGAAGCGCATCGTGAAGTTCTACTTCCAGAAGGTTGATGGCAGCTTGCGTGAGGCATTCGGCACATTGAGTGAGAAGGTTATCCCAGCTACACTGGGTGCAGGTCGCAAGATGAATGACACTTGCCAAGTGTACTTTGATACCGAGAAAGAAGAATGGCGTTGCTTCAAGAAGGCAAACCTTATGAGAGTTGCATAACAGATTTCTAACGATTAAAAAGAAACTAGATATGAGCGCAAAGATTATCGTGATGCAAGGCAACATGGTTGCTACCATCGAAGAAACGAACAAGGACGCATTTATCAAGCGTGGTGAGTATAAAGAGACCGAGCTGGACAGACATAAGCGTGAGGTCGATTTCTTGATTACAAGCATCGCAAACCGCTACGAAGTGACATTCAATCACAAGGTAGAGCTGAAGGAAAGCCGAAGCATCAAGAAAAGCGAGTATTTCGATAACATCTACTACGTTACCGAGAACGCATTGAACAAGCTTAAAAAGCAATACTCATACGAGTGTGACTTGTAATAGATTTCGTGAGGCACACGTTAAACTGCACCGAACTTTGAACATTAAACATTTAAGAGATATGGATAAGGATTTGATGGATGCTCTTTATGTTGAGCATGATGGCAAGATTGGTGTTTTAAGCTCAGATGAGCGCAAGGCGGTATCACAGGTTATCGGTACGGATTTGACGCTTGTGTACGACAAGAAAGTGGGCAATACGTACCTTTTGATACCATTGACCCGAAACCACAAGTTTGAGTGCAAGGGTAGCCACATTATCGTGGATGGCAAGCGGTTCGATTCGGACATCTTTTTTAGAAAGGATGCTTGCCAATGGATTCAGATGCAATCTAAAGAAATGCTATCAATGGTAGCATAATATATATAAGGTGAGGCACACTATAAACTGCACATTATCTTTGAGGTTTAACATTTAAATTCCGTGAATAATGGAAACAAGAAGTAATGCGCAGCAACGTGCCATAAGAGTTGGTCGTGCTGGTGAGGACAGAAGTCCTCCAAAGTAAAACAAACGTTAATGTTTTAAATAAAACACTAATGCGTTTGCAAGTTAGAGAAAATAGCATTAACTTTGCAGCCGAAAGTAATAATGGTTGTGAAGTAACGGACACGACTGACGAATAATGAAGACATATTAAACAAATGGTTATAAGCTCCAAGCGTGGAGTAATATTTCGTCAAGCCCATTCCGTTACATTTGTGGGTAGGCGAAACAAGCCCTGTCCATCCTCTCTCACAACATGGTGGACGGGGCTTTCCTATTTACAAGAAACCATACTTATAATATTTAAATTGTTTAATATGAAAGATTTTTTAGAAAAGAATTTGAATGATGCACCCATGCTGGGAGCATTTGTAAATCAGAGTGAGGAAATCAAGGTCGAAGGCTTTGAACTCATTAAGGTAGAAGAACGTGATGGCAAACAAGCTGTCAATGCAAGAGGATTACATCAGTTCTTGGGTATAGGTAAAGATTTCTCTTCTTGGATAAAGAAGCAGATTGAACGCTGTGATTTGGTTGAAAATCAAGACTTTGAGGTTTTCACCCAAAAGGGGGAAAACCTATTTGGTGGCAGACCAACATCCGAGTACGCCTTATCCGTTGATGCCGCAAAGGAGATTTCGATGATGTCCCAATGCGAGAAAGGCAAGCAAGCTAGACGCTACTTCATAGAAATGGAAAAGCGAGCAAGAATGCAGAGTGTTCCATCATTGCCCGATTTCACCAATCCGGCTATTGCAGCAAGAGCTTGGGCTGACCAGTTCGAGAAGAACCAAGTGTTGACCTTGGAAAACAAACAGCAGAAAGAGGAACTTGCCAAGGCATCGCAGGAGATTGTCGGACTGAGCGCACAGATTACAACGATGAAGCCTAAGACTACTTACTTCGATGTGATGATGAAGAACAAGAGCACAAGCGTGATTACATCAATGGCGCAGGATTACGGAATGAGTCCGCAAGCATTCAACAAATTGTTGCATGAGCATGGTATCCAGCACAAGGTTTCTGACCAATGGGTCTTGTACCGCCAATATTTGGATAAGGGATATGTGAATAGCGAGCCAGTGACCATTACGCATAATGATGGAAAACAAACCATCAAATACAACACGAAATGGACTCAAAAAGGGCGTTTCTTTCTCTATGAGTTCCTAAAGGAGAAAGGTATCTTACCTTTGATTGAACGAAATAATAATGGTGAGACACACTAGGACAACTGTAAAAGCCCCAATCTCGTTAGAGGTTGAGGCTTTCTTTATTTTTACATTTACTTCTTATCTAACCCATCGGAGAACAAACACTTTTGCGCTAATTTTCAATGACTTGTATTTTTATTACAAAAGTATTGTTATTTTACATTTCGGCTTCATTATACTCATAATCCCAGAGGAATAACTTGCCTTTGACGTTTCTAATCGGCTTATCGAACAATTTAGCATTCTTCAAGAACCAATGATATTGGAAATCTTCAGCAAATGCATCCGGATAAGCCTCATGGAATTGAATATCATCCAACTCTACGCTGCCGATAATGGCTGACGTTGGCAAGTCTTTGAAGTCTGGAATAACAATACCATGCTCTTGGCAATATTTCTTCATTGCGCTCTCCTGCCATCCGTCAAGTTTTTCGGGTTTGGCTTGGCTAGCATGAATAAGGAAACGACCACGGAACTTTCTATTCCATGTTCTGTTCTCAATGGTCTTGCAGCCGATAGCGATTAACCAAGCATACGGCTGACGAATTGATAATACTTTCATAAGCTCATTGTTTTATTATTTGCATCCGCAAAGGTAACAAAAACCTTCGAGAAATACAAGGAAACTCTAATTTATTTTCATGTTTTCTAAAAATAATCTTGAAATAGCTTGCATCCTACAGACGGTAAGAGGTTAGAACCTCTTCCGTCTTTTCTTTCTGATTCTGTCCCAATCCGGTTTTAGCACATCCATCGTGGCGACCATCGCCTTGTACTTGTCGCCAAGTTCGCCCTCGTTCATAGATGAACGGAAAGTGTACATCTTGTATCGTTCATGCTCTGGCACATATAATCCCACCATCAAGGAACGGACTCCATCCACCTCCTGCTCCGGTGCTATCAATACAAGCCCCTCGTTCATGCTTTCCAACTTGAAAATCTTTGAGGTGACAACCTCATAATAGTCTAGTACATTCATATTCTTGTCTCCTATAATTAGTTTGTACGTTCAAACACTTCAATATACTGGATAGAGCTACAATCAATATATTTACGTGTAAACACTACTGTACTTCCACTTCCAATCATAAGTGTTCTGTTCTTTGTATTGCAATTGAAAGAGGTTTCACCACCAACACTATTGAAGTCGAAACTTATTTTTGCTCCACCTACCAAGTTGATACTTCCTCTAAGACCTTTGTCCTCGGCTTCGCCTAATATCACATTCACATGACCTGCATCCATATTCTCCTATAATTAATTGTTAAACACCTTCTCTAATAAAGATACGTATGATAGAGTCACTATCAATGTAATCTCTGTTTCCGTTCTCACCAAGTATAGTTATCAAATGCTTTTTTTTGTTATAAAGAACATCGGCAGTAAAATCAAATAACTTTGATTTGCTAAAGTTTGCATGAGTTAACTGCCCATTAGAGAGTGAAATTCCTGCAATGCAACCGCACTCCTTTGCATAATCTAAGATATTTTTGATTTCATTAATCTTCATAACTATATTACTTTAATTCTTGCTCTACAATATCGAAATTATCCCACGTTTCTCCTTCGCTGTCTGAGATATGGAAGAAAGAACCTGAGATATTGTATTGATAATCATCGCAATTCAAAACTCGCTTGTAATTTTCCAAAGTGTTCTTCCCTTTGTGTCTTATCGCTTTTCTTGCCTTATCTATGGTAGAGAAAACTTCTGCGTCAACCTCAACTGCCTCACCCAGTCCATGTTGGTATGAAGATATTACTACATATACTTTCATCGCTTAAACCTCCTTATTCATTACGCTACCTTGAATAGCATTTCTTTGTTAATCTCAATCCACTGACAAGCGTCCTTGCGGAAAAAGATGTCCGAATCGAACCGCTCACCATCCACATCAATACTATTACCCTTGCAGACAAAGGTATGGTTCTTTGTCAAAGGTACAAGAAGGTACGTTTTGCCCTCTCTCTTGCGTTCTACAAGCGTTTTATCCGTACCTAGGATAATAGATACCCTTTCTTCCTTATCGTCCTTTAAAACGCCTATTTTGTCTGTGTGCTCGATATAGAGCACATTCAAGAAATTCTCATCCATTTTCTTACTCCTCCCATCGAAAAGCGTTAGTGTCTTTTACAACCTTCTTGCTGTCTTCGTCCCACATATAACCATCCGTAAACCATTTAGGGGCTTTACCATTGATTACTCGTTTTGCATCGGCTATGCTAGCATAGCCTGGTTCAACAACATTATCAATGCGAACGGCAACCTGACCGAATACGTCCTCCACCTTGGTAATATGATGCCCTTTGTAGAACACTTCTTTCAAACACTTAGCAATTGTCTCCATATCTCAAATACTTTAAAAGTCCTAAACTAAAGGGGTGTTTAAAGGCACACCCCCTATTAAGCCTCGCCAAACACCTTAGAACGTGAATATATCTTTATGCAACTCGCAAGAAGTTGTAAGCCTTGAATTGTCTCCATGCGCCCTTTGCTTCATCCCAATAGCGGATGCAATCTCTTGATGCTGCATGCCCTGTACCATTTGGAGTATAGTCAATGTGGCTCTGAAGGAGAGTACCAAAGGCTTGTCTTACCTCACCATTCATCTTCATAAAGAAGAACTCTACTACCTTGGTCTTCATCGCTGCCTCAAGCTTTACGACCTGCCAAGCCTGTTTCAAGCACTCAACCCAAGACATTGAACTTGATTTCAACTGATAGGCTCTATGTGCCAACTGCATTACCTTTCTCATCTTGTTCTTAATTGAAGTTGTCATATCCTCAAACCGTTTTACGAGTGCCGACTCGGCTGCATAGCAGCAATTAATAGTTAAACTTTAAAGCCTTTATCTCTTAAAGACATTGCAAAGATAGTAGTTTTTTCTAATATTACCAAATATTTCTATAAGAAATTTCTAATATTACCACTTATTTAACACTTATAAGCTATTTCTAAACATTTATTCACTAATTATTAGCTAATTCTAATATTTAACTCTTTTTCTTTGGCAGTTAAAAAAAAATAAGCTATCTTTGCAGCATAATAAATATTAGTATTCACTTATATATAATAAGGTATGGACTTAAAGAAAATAATTAGGAGTCATGGGCAAACCATTTCATCTGTAGCTGAAAAGTTAGGTATTACCCAATCAGCTTTATCGCAACAAATCAATAATGGCTCAATTTCATTTGCGAAAGTAGAACAAATAGCTAGTATTTGTGGTTGCTCGCCATCTAGTTTCCTTGCTATTGATGGTGAAACCTTATCGCATCCGGCTATCATCTGCCCCCATTGCGGCAAGCCTATCGAGCTGGAGATTAGGGCAAAGGAGGGGAAATGATATTCCTCTCCTTTTACTCTTCTATTCCTTCTCCTTCAAAAAGCCTATACCTGCATGAACATTACCCAACTTATACCAAGACTGGCTTAAAGTCATAACATAACTACTGAAGGATTCTTCCCCAATATCAAGGGTGAAGTCTTCATCTACATCAGGCTCTCCATGTCTTACGTACCCCTTATTCGGGGTGTATAGCAATCTATGATATGAGCCGCTCTCACAAATATAAAGTCCGCTATTACGCCAATCGGAACTCCAAAATTCCGGTTTATTCACGTAACAAAGCATTACATCACCATCGTAAATAGGAATACTATGACTTCGCTCATCCTTTTCTCCAACAAACATTTCGCTGCCAACATTGTCAGACTGACGGATAACAGATACGATGGAGTAACCATTTCCAATAAAGTCCGCTATATCAACATATGTTCTTTGCTCTCTAAGGTCAAATTCTTGTTGGCTTCTTACGCCATCTTTCTCAAAGATTACAAGTATTCTTGTGTACTTATCACCAAAATTGACCATACTTAGAATCAAGCCGTTGTTCATGTAAGACGCATAAGCTTCTTTGGCTAGTGTTAATACACGCTCTAGATATTCCAATGGCTTGTATCTAACTAACCAAGACTGACCTTTATGCATCTTTTGCAAGTACGAATACATGTTCATCGCCTCGCATTCATCTATTCCATGCTTCTTGCAGACCAACTTGAACTTATCCGGATAAACACTAGTTACAAGTCTATCCAATTCGTCCATAGCTTGCATGGCTTTCAAATAATCATTTGCTTCCATTTTACTAATCTTTAAGTTTCTCAATTATATAACCACGACCTGTATAGGTACAAGACAAGCCAATATACACTAGCTGATGTAAAAGCCACCATTCCTCAGTGAACGGCAATCTATCACACTTCACGAACTCATCTTCATCCTCAAAATCGGATGCCTTTTCCAATATTTCTTCCTTTGTCATTGCTTATATTATTTATTCTAAAATCTATTAAATACACCATCCGCAACTACCTACGCATAGTTTGCATTCCAATTCGTTGCAGATGTTATAATATTCTTCTTCCGTTATATTATAGCGGTTTAGTACTTCCTTTGTTGGAGGCTTTGGGTCAAAGTGCATATCGGCACAAGCATAAGGCTCTGCATCTTCATGATGATGGTCATATGTATCACCAAAATCATTTTGTTCAGCACTTTTTCCATTGATAGTGAATACCTCTGTACGGCAAGGTAACGCATGATGCGTTTTTATCTTTAATTCCATATCTTAATATATATAAACTACTATTCAAAACTAAAAATTATACAATGCCCTCTTAAGTTTAATCCTAAGTTCTTCCTTCATTTGCGACACTTTGTCATATGAATCGTAATATCGTCCGTAATTATTATAATTAGACCTATTTACGCAATGAAGCCCGATAATAAGCAAATCTAACTCATCATCAGTCAAGGAAACTTTTTTCATAAGCTTACTTCTTTTGATTAAAATACTTTTCCAACTCTCGAAGAATGAACAGCCCTCCTATCTTGAAAGACTGCTCTATCACCACTCGATGCTCCTTAAATACGTTTTGACTTCTTGCAAACCGAAACGCTTCATTCTCTAGCATAAGCACAAACTTATTAAATTCTGCATCGGTCATTTGCATTCACCTCCTTCCTTTGAGAATAAATCATCAATATAGAGCCACCCGTCTATAGGCATATTCTCAACAAATCCTTTCCAAGACTTGAATTCTTTGACTTGGGCTAATGAATAATAGTTGCCTACACTATAGTGCAGCAATGTCCATTCATCATATCCTTCTGGCTCTTTATTTGTTTGATGCCACAAGTCCTTCAAGAATTCATTGATAGCCCAGCGAGCACCTTCCATGAAACTATCAGAAGCAGTAGGCTCTTCGTGGTTACTACTGAGCCATCTACTGTGTGCATTGCTGCTTCTTTTACTTTCTTATCGTCTATCATAACTATTGTTGTATTAAAAATGTAAATATGAACGTTCAAGAAAACTAAGTAAAACAGCATGTTCTTTATATGCGAAAGAATCTGTTCTTCCCATTCTCTCAAAGCGTTGCATTTGCCTTTTACAATGCTCTATAAGTTCTTTCTTAAAAGCTTCGTCCATAACTTACCTCCACATCTTTAGTTGTACCTAACAATGATTCGTTGCCTTCGTAAGGGATGCAGAACTCCCATCTACCATTAACACATACATAGTCAAGATATTCATCTGTCTTATCTGTATGGCTAAATATATTTGCACGCCATTCCTCAGTTTTTTGATGTCTAACCAACACATTATCGAATGGTTTCAGCTCTACCTTTGGCTTCAAATCCACAATCTGTTTCTTCTCAGCATCCCAAGCCTTGCCTTCTTTGGCTAGAGCATCAAAGAGTTGCTGCTTCTCGGAGTCAGTGGCAAAATTCATTTTGCCCTCAAAAAATGTCCACGCACGAGGCAATGTAGTATAACAATCCATTACACCTGTATTATTTGTTTGGATTGCATGGAAAGCGTAATAATAGAAAGAACCTTCAGTTTTCAGTCTACTAAAAATGGAAACTATATCACAGTTTTCCTTATGCATAGTTACTATATCCCCATCCTTGAACTCAGGCTGAGCCTTCTCAATTTCCAAAGTTTCAAGGTTTAACTTACCGCCACATCTTTTCTCAATATCTCTGATATAACCATAGGCAATATTGTTATCTAACTTGCTATACTTAGCCGTTTCTGTATTTGGCGTGGCATCAAAATAACATCCGTTGAACTTTGTATAGTCATCAGATGCCCATTCTTTGAAAATGCACATAAATCCACAATCACTGATAAGAACATCGCCCTTCTTCCAAGAGAATTTTTCCCAATCACGCATTGATTTGCTAGGATAGATGCACAAAACTCCTTCCTTGTACAATTTACCGTCTTTATCGAACCATGGATCTTTATTATGATGCTTAACTTGAAAAGCATCACATGCATCAGTAACGACATATAACGTAACACTTCCAAACATATCAGTCCAGAGTTTCGTACCTTCTGGCTTATCCTTGAGGATTTCCGCTATATTAATCTCAGTTTCCATATCTGACTTTTTTATATTCATTTATTCTTCACTAAAATATTTCTTAACAAACGCTCGTTCGGTGAGCCATTTTCCAAACCCCACTCTAAAGTAACGCTTTGATTTACCTTTCGCAAACCCATATTCATCACGAGGTGTGTTAACACTTAGGTGTATCTTAGGAACATGGTTCACCGATACGTATGCAGTTATATATTCATCCGAGAATGCCAAATGCTGAACTTCACGGAACTTTACATTCTTAAAAAACATTTCCTTCATAAGCCTTAGTCCTTATAGATTGCATCAAGAATGCTTCTGAAATTCGGATTATCAATAACGGCTTGGGCATCTTCTTTGTTCTTGAAGTAAATAGCACCTTCGTTATAATTACCACAAGAAGTAATACCATATTCGCTGGTTCGCATGATATTATGCTTATATTCTTGAGAATTCCAGTCCGGTTTCCAATCTCCATTATAGTACTTAGCTATAGTCATTAACCTAGCTAATGCGATTATCTTTCCAGCAATCATTTCAGGAACTTTTATATCGGCAGGACAAACACCTTTACCAGCTAAAGCAGATAAAACATCCGCATAGCTGATTTCCTTCTTCTTAAATGCTATAATGCCAGCTTTCAAATCACTTTTTTCAACGTCCACTTCCATTCCTTTAGGAATATCTATGACTAACTTATTATCTAGCATTTTCATTTTTCTTATGTTTCATTTCCAAAATATATTTTTTATTCACAACCAACTCGAAGAACTTATATTTAGCATGCATGTAGTTGCGACCTAAATCAACTCCACCGACAAATTCTTCCATATACCAAGAGATTGCCGTATATTTTACAATATCATGCTCTTCCGGATGATTCACACGACCATTCCACACATCTGTGCGAACCAAATCGCAATACCCATAAGGTAATTTGGCACGTATCATTCTTGTGTTCTCCGCATTAATACAGACGTTTTTGTATTCCAAATCTACGCCTAAAATTTCCTGATTAAGCTTTGCTACATCCATATCTCAATAATATTAAAGCACTACGTTGAAGGTCCCTCGGTTTGAACGGATTCTTCTCCAGTATTTTATTCACATCATTTCGTATCTTGCGACTTTCCCACTTCTTTGTTAGACGCATAGCCTTTAACAAACGATGGTCTCCAGCTAGCTTTCCTGCATCCTTCTTGCCACAATAATAGCCTTGCCTATATGCCCAATATCTAGTCTTATAGACTTGCTTCATTATCTTCTTAGCTTGTCTTATTTTCATATCAACCTCACTTTCTATGGAAAAACGTTCCATGACACCAATCGCTGCTTTCAACATACTCATGTAGTTTAGTACATCTTCCTGCGAACATACCATTGAAATGTTTACAACGACCGCATTCCTTTGAAGTTCTCAAAATTGAACGAAACAAACTAACGTTAGCACTCGGCATATTTACCTTATTCCATCTGATAGTTGCTTTCTGATAGAGATTCTTTAATCTAGGAATGAATCTACTCTTTTTCTTGAATGTATATTTTGAATCGAAGTAACGTGTGTCCGTTCCTTTCGCCATCATATTCAAGATTTTCTTAGCTTGTCTTATCTTCATATACTACTTGTTTTTATAAATTTCAAATGTCCCCTCATAAATAGTGTTATTACTATAAATGTCATTATATTGCGAAATGGAAACCAATTCGTTTGCCTTCATTCCCTTAAGAATTTCATCGTACACACTTTCTATTGCTCTTCTCTTCAATTGCTCCATGCCAGATTTGTCACGGCAATAGTATTGCATTTCTATATTCGACATTGTAACTCTTGAACGAAGCTTAACGACTTGTGGCTTTATATATCTAACCTCTATCTTTGGTTTGATGCCTAGTTTGTCAGCTAGCCATTGTTTCCATTTCGGTTTTACATCTTCTCCATCCAAGCAAACAAGAAAGATGTAAATTAGACTAACACTTATATATAAAATTACAATTTCCATATTCTACTTATTTTTATCTCCAAATAATACGTGTCTTCGATAAGGGAAGAAATAGCAACGTTCTCCTGGACACCACCAACTAGGAGTGTTCTTCATGCATCTACGACATAACGCTATATTCTTCTCAGCTTTTTTGTTGTCACGTTCAAACTTTCTTCGTTCTCTTCTTGAAAGAGGAGGATAAGGATAAGTTTCTTCCTTAAACATCTTAGCAGCTAAAGCATTCAGTTTTTGAACTACTATTTCTAATATCTTTTCTATCATACGCTATTTCTACTTATCGAATTTTGACCTCAATACAACGATACTTTTGTACCTTGACACAAATATCCCAAAAGGAACTTCTAAACCATTATCTGCATTAAGAAACTTGCAATCCAACCTCTTCAGTCTGTCATTCCATGCCACCTCAACAACACTACCTGTTTCAAGGTTAGAGATAATGTCACCGATATAAATCTTATTCCCATTCATATCCTTCTCACCTGTGAACTGGCAGACAGTAGCAGGGTCAACCTCATGAAGCGTTGCACCGCCAGCCGCTACGATACCTATAGTAGTTTTGCTAAGTCCAGGAATCTTCATTACAACAAAGCTTCCGATGATCCATTCTCCGTTGTCAAGACGCTTAGCCTTGAACTTTATATCTTCTATTTTCATAAGCTATAATTGCTTTAATTTATTGAATATCTTGGCAAAGCGGTGCATGTAATCAAAGTTAACGCTTTCACCATGCTCACGCACCATTCTGTTATATAGCCAACGTAGATGCTCCGCATCCTCGTGGAACTCTTCAATATCTTGTTCATCTAATACTATTTGTTTCTTCATACGCTACTTCTTTTTACGACAAGGGCAACTTTCTGCGTGAACAACGCAAACACCATGTTTCGTGTCCACAATCAGATAATCGTGCTCTTCCTCTGTGATTACAGATATACCAACTCTCTTTGCAGGTTCACTACCATTTGCCAACGAGCGAACACCCTCAAATATCAATGCTCCTACAAGCAAATACAAGACGAACCAAACGGCTGACTTGATTAAGTTTAAAATCTTATTCTTCATCTTCACACATTTTATTCCATATATTAATACACTCAACAAACTCCTCGACTTCTTCAATACTATTCAGTATAATAGTAATGCTTCCATCTTCGTTCCAGTGCTGATTACTTACATCTACCATAGCTTTATCTTACTTCTCCTTATCGAATTTGTTGCCGATAACTTTAAACTTACCAAGTCTTAATAAATAATCTAATGTTTCTAAATGACTACCACTTCTAAAAATTTTTATAATAAACCCTAAAAACTCATGCCAGTTAACTTCATAGATTGTTTTCGTTATTTGACTTTGAAGAAGGTCTCCTTCCCAAATCTCATTGCCTTCACTGTCTTTCAGCCCTGTAAACTGGCAGACAGTAGAAGGGTTAACTCTATGTACTATTGGTACATCAGAAAATACATCGCTTGGGTAACCTATGCCAATATAATTCGTGCTATGAATCAAATCTCCTTTTACCCATTCTCCGTTGTCAAGACGCTTAGCCTTGAACTTAATATTTTCTGCTTTCATAAGCTATTCATATAAAATTGTTATTCTTTTACTTTTATCTACCTTCAATATAGCTTCTTTTGCTTTATCGATAGAAGAAAACAAATACGTTGGGCAAAGGTTATATGCGCCATAATCCCAATAATGGATAAGTCCAAATAACAATGAATGTCTCTTATCTACACGATAAGCAAGGATTGGATTATCCTGAGAATCGTAATGTATGCCTTTAACAGCCTTGCTTTTACGATACATATCTACTATTCTATATGTTGCCATTACTATTTTGCTTTAACATTATACACTCCGTTTATAACTTCTACATCATAACAATCGGGACAATAATGCTTACCATCTATCATTTCCCAATCAGAGTAGTCACCAATGTCAAGTTCTTTGTTACTGAATAGTGCAGAGCAAGTATCTGTACCGCCAAATACTTCTCCGCATCTATCACAAACAATCTGATACATTGTAATCGGTCTATACATAAGCTATTCTTCTTTAAGTTCAACAGGTTCATTATCCCAAGTCAATTCTCTTCCAATAAGTCTCTTGATAGAGCTATCAGCTTTGCTGTTTTTTCATTAAAAGGTACTGCCTTAGAATATGCAAGACCTCCGATTCCGACAATAACTTCTCTGCCTTTACCATCTTTTGAATAATGACTAAACATATCACATACCCATTCTTTTCTACCAAGTTCTTCAAAAGCTACAATTTTATCAAATGGCTTTGGAGTCCACTTTGGCTTCAAATCTACTATCTGTTTCTCCTCAGCATCCCAAGCCTTGCCTTCCTTTGCTAAAGCGTCAAATAGTTCTTTCTTTTCATCTTCTCTAGCATAATAAAGTCTTGAGAGAAAAAAATCATCTATAGGTTCATTATCTTCAACAAGTTTACTATGTCTAACTAAAGAAACTATTGATTCTTTTATGTCCCCATCCTTGTGAAATATCAAAATTGTATGTTTTGTATATGTATCTTCATCACAACTAAGTATATCTCCATCCTTGAACTCTTGATGCTTCTCTATCTCCAAAGTTTCAAAATTGAGCTTGCCACCTAATCTTTCTTCTATGTTAGTAACATAACACAGGAAAGATTCTGTATCTTCAAGAGAATATTTCCATGTTGAACAAATAAATTCTTCAAGATACCTTATATCATTCTCATCCTCGCTGTCTAGATAATGCTTGCAATAGAAATTCGTATAGGTATCATCGTACCATTTATCAAAGATAACCTCTATACAACCATCACCGCTAACCAATACATCACCTTTCTTCCAAGCGAACTTGGACCAGTCACGCATTTCTTTTGAAGGGAACAATAATGGCTCTGATTCAACGTAATTGTAATATCTGCCGCTATTGAGGAATTTTGATTCTCCTGCATGATGTTTCACATTTATAATATTGTCCTTTACATGTGAAAAATATACATCCCCAAACAAAGGAGAATATAACTTCGTATTTACTGGCTTATCCCGAAGGATCTCTGCTATGTTAATCTTTGCTTCCATAATCATTAACTTGCTTTATGAAAATTGAACCACACCTTGTTACTCGGCTTATTCTTATAAACATTACCTTCAAGGTTGAAATAAACTCGTTTCTTTTGATTGAATTTCTTCATCATACCATTCTGTGACTATCCATTCATGGTAGTTTGGAACTTATTTTTCAGAGTAGCATTTAGTCATTGTTCACCTCCTTCCTTTGGCAGTAAATCGTCAACGTAAAGCCAGTGAGTAACATCATGCGCCCTACAGAAAGCCCACCAATTTGCTATACCATCATATGTTATTGTTCGACTATCTTTATCCACACAGATTACTTCGTTGTTTTCATTTGGCATTTCATCAACAGGATGCCATAAGTCCTTCAGGAACTCTTCCTTAGTTAATCTCTTTTCCATTTTTCAGTCTCCTTCACATAAAGTTTCGTTAACCTCGTCATTGTATGTATGAGTAACCGGATTGTACTCGGAATGGGTTGCATCTACCCTACCTTTCCGGTTAGTGAAATAGATAGCATTTCCTTGGTCATAAAACCTGTACACTGTTATACTATCAACAACAAACAATTTCTCGACCTTGAATTTGTCAACAGAATCCGAGATTTGGACTCTTGTACCCTTACCTTTGCAACCTACCAAGATGGCGGCAACGGCAATTATCATAATTACCTTTCTCATATCTACTTCTTTTCTTCTTGATGAATCCGTCATCCATCATACCCTAATATACTAAAGAACTCATCCATTTTTGGATTTAGATTGTTTGCCATTAACATATATGCCGGAACGGAGCGACCGATGTTGCACTCTAACTTCAATGCATGTATCATTATTGAAGCTTGATGGCTTGTAATCTTAACCCTATCCAATCTGGAAAGTATTTCGCTCTGCGAATCTGCATTACGAAACACTTTCTTGGTAAGACTTTCTATGTACTTACGCTGCTTGTCCGTCATTGCTTTTTTTTTGCTCAAGAGACTCAACCAAAGCCTTCAGACCATTGAAAGTAGCATTCACCAACTCATTGCTATCGGAAGCATCAAAATACCAATTTCCAATAATCTTGCTATTATTTTCGGCAAACATCGTAATACTCGTATGAGTATTTGAAGACGACATCTGGATAGACTCCTTTGTTCTACCCATGAGGCTGGCAATCTTTGTCAACACCTCTACATAAGCATTATTCTTTTCCACTTTCTTCTTACAGTTTTTGAGGTGTGTCTCACCTTTTTAAAATTAGTAACCTTGTTTCTTAATTACATTGCAAAGATACAAATAATATCCAAAATATGCAAACTATTTAATGTATTTCTTTTATTATTTAACACACTATAATAATACGAATAAATAATTTACTGACGTTAACAAAAAAAATCCCAACCACTACATTATTATATATAGTGATGGGGTAAACATTTAAAACAAAATAGCATTATGGTTTCTACGATTACTATCAAACTAAATCATCGACATAAGCCCATTTATAGATGGCATTTGACTCGGTGAACTTCTTCCACCATTCTTCGCCCAAGAAATTCAGATGCTTGAAACGCTTACGAACCTTAGTCAGACCGACAATGCGTCTGTTGTACTCCGGCAATTCTTCAACAGAATGCCATGCCCCTTCCTTTTGATATTTCATTCCCAACTTCAAGGCTTGCTTAGCTATCTGCCTTGTACCTTGACCAAAGTCTATCTTATCAATCAACATTTCTAAGTCCATAATCAAATTGCTTTAATACTAACTTTATCATCGAAAAAATTTTCAAGCACTTCCTTGGCTTTTGCATCCGCTTCATCCAAGTCCGCACACTTGATAATCTGAACATCATAACCTATGGGGTTACGCAATTCATAAATACCATCAGCCTTTACCAAGCGAAGAAAAATATCTCCACCTTTGAAGCGGTACGAATATCCCTCAGACGCTTTGTTCCATTGTCTAATTATATTCCTCTCTGCCATAATATCTTTGTGCTTTCTCCTATTCTAATCAATAGTAAACAACCTTTCGACTGGTCTCTTTGTGATATTCGGGTTAAGAGAATTTGTTACTTCCTTTTCCCAAACACATCTGAACTCCTGTGGCATCTGATACTCGCTGATAAAGACCTTATGTCCTCTTCTAGCCATTTCCATGCACCATATATAGAAACTTTCGTAATCGAAATTCTTTGACACATCGTACTTTTTCGCAGCTTTGTAAGGTATATCGCTATACACGATACTCCTATCCGGTATCACAAGTTCATCATAACTGCCGCTATAAAACTCGACACCTTTGAGAAGAGGCACATCACGCATTGTATTTTCTATCTGCTCCCTTATGTAATCTCTTGCCTTTCCGTTCTTGCCGACAACATTATGTCCGCTATAGCCACCATCAAAGAAGCGTCCATTAAAGCTTGCCATGAAGCCGACTAGTCCTACACCAGCTTCGGTAAAGAAATTATTCTTTCCGTGATAGCAATCTCGTGCCTTGTCATACGTCTCCTTGCTAATATGACTGAAGACAAATCCTCCATTCTGAAGATGCTTCCACATTTCGATAAGATACTTATTCTTATCGTTGGCAATCCTACGATACGTGTCCGGAACGTTCTCAATAACACTACAGCCACCACAGAAAGCATCTACAAACGTATCATGCTCTTTGTCCAGCATAATCGGCAATATCTCATGCACGATTCTCGCTTTGCTGCCCATATATTTCATCCTAATAACTTTTTTATCAGTTTAACCCCTCGCTTGCCAAACTTTCGCTCGACAACCGCATTGTAACTCACTCCATCAATGGAACACTCATCCGGATAGCACTCTTCGAGCCAATCTGTGAACTTCATCAGATTGAAGACTAACTCTTTTCTCGCTAAAAGAAACCGCATATCTATGAATTTTCCAAAGCTTATTCCAAAGATTTTCTGAAACTCATTACCTATCGGCAAGAACTCACTTGGTTCTATTTTCATCAGCTTGCTTTCTTAGATGTCACACTCTCCAGAGGATAGTCACTCTTCATAAAGTCACTAATTCCTATGTAAGTTCGTTGCAAATCCTTCTCATCGTCTTTCAAGTCTTCCGTTGCATTGATAGCAGCCTCGTTCAATGTCTGTTCGTTAAAGACACCTTTTCTCACCTTATCGAAATAAGAAAGAATTTCTTTAGTCATCAAATGGTCAGCCAGTCTCTTGAAATCCTTACCCATCACCAATGCCATGAAGTCATAAGAATTTTCAAATGCCAATATAGGAGCAAAGTCCTTGAACGCTTGCATTAAGTTAACATGCAAATCTTCATACAGCTTACGGATGATATTCTCGTAAGTTCCCAAACAAAGGTTGGTTAGATTGTACAGGATAATTGCATTCGCATAAACTCCCGATTTTTCACCAATCCCTAAGTTCTGTAACCTCGCCGCAAGCTTATCTCGCAACTTGTATAAGTCTTCACTGATCTTGTCATAGAACGTCATTGCGAATTCGTTATTGAAATCTGCATTAGGAACATAAGCGTCATAATACTTAACCGCCTTTCGAAGGTTCTTCTTGCAGTCCACCCACTTCTTCTTAACTTCAAACCTAACGCATTTCTTCTTCAGAATACTTTTTTCGATTTTCTGCATAAAGCACTCTGCTAAGACCATTTCGACATATACATACTGCTGAAGATAAGCCCTAGTAACGATCATACCCTTATTCACTTCGGTTTCGGTCATTCCATTCGGAACACTGATAATTATCTTCTTGCCCCCTACGTTCAACAAGACTCTTCTGAAACAATTTACACTAGGCATGATGCTTTCTGTTTGAATATTCAACAACCTTATTATAGCACGCCGTTCTCACCAAATTACCGACCCGATACAATTCGAAAACCTCATAAGTATCATTCATATTGACTTGTGGGCAGCAAATCTGATAAAAATACTTTGTCCTGACAATGAAACCAAACAACTTGATTTGTTCTCTGAGAACCCGACCGGACACCACCTTATCAAGTTTCTTCTTGCAATCGAAGAGATTCAAACTCTCCTCTCTACGATATACAATATCGGTCTTAACCGAAAAAATCTTTCCGATCATAACTATTCCTCCAAATTTCTAAGCGTTTCAAGACTCTCATCATTATCAACATCATAGCCGATATGATACTCGCTACCAATTCTTGCGCCAACATATATCTCTTCCGCATTCAAGATATACCGGAGCATCTGCTCACGGGTCTTTCTCGATTCATCGCTCAATCCTAATACATCGAAGCACTCTTCTTGCACAGACTTACAAGGTTTCGTTCCCATATATGAAACATAAGCCAGCTTTCCGTCCTGATGCAATGGCTTCCACTTCTCCCACCAATGGTTGCGGTACTCCAAGATACCTCTTTCTACTCCATCGGCACAAACATATTTAACTATTCGTATTTTCATTATCAACCTTTTTTAAAACAACTTTTACAGTCTTTCCTTGGCACTTGAACACACGAGACTTAATCTTGTATGTAAGATTATTAATCACGACATAATCCCCTACACAAGGCATGAAATAGAAATCGTAATTTTTCCAAATGATATTGCCTTCGTACTCTAATTCAACCATTTTTATGTTGTTTATTCCTATATTTATCAAACATTATTGAATTAATCTCAGACCAAAAAGTTACAATTACGTCCTTGTAATCAACATCATTTTCTTGTGCTATAAAATTTCCAGCACTGACGAAATCAAAATAGCCTTCAATCGTCTCTTGTGTACCAGCACATGTTCGTGTTATGCCATGCTTGACATACTTAGCCACAAAATAATAGTATTTCTTCATCGCAATAACTCCCTAATAAATTCGTTACGCATCGGCTCAACGATGCTTGTGTACAAACTCTGCTTATCTTCCGGAATATCATCCGGTGTAATAGAGAACATTAACAAATATGACATCGGAATCTCCAATACCTTGCATATTGCATCAATCTTACTCTTGCGTGGAAACGTTCTTCCGGTCTCCATAAACAACATATTTGTCTCGCTACAACCGATAGCCTTACTCAGTTGTCGTTGGGTCAAGCCCTTGCTTACCCTAATTGTCTTAATCGCCTTTCCTAAATCCATTAAAACCTCCTATTTTAAATATTCAAATCTATTCTTTATTGCTATCATAGCATCCTTGACTCCATCTTTGTACCCAACGGAATATAATGTGCAATCCTCCTCGCTAGGTTTTCCGGTTTTTGATTTCAGAAACTCTTCTATCTCACGGAAGCCATGCTCCAAGAATCTAAGAAACATCGCATTCTTCGTAATAGCTGGTCGTAGGGTATCTTTACACCAGTCCCATCCATCACCATATCCCAAAGTGAAATTTGAATTGCTACCATATCTCACTTTTGGCTCATCAAGCCATTGTTTTAAAATTTCTTTCTTTGTCATTACCACCAGTTTTTGAGGTGTGCCTCACCTTTCCCTTATTAGATTGGCGAAGAGTTTTATCTCCTCGCCAAAATTACCGATTTAACTTCTCCTGAAGAGTATGGGCACTAAGCCCAGATACTCTTGTAACGAATTTTATTCGTTGTATTATCGTTCAAGTCAAACTTGGTAGAAAGCTCGATAGCTGCTTGTTTAACCTCATCCAAAGTATGCAAGCCATTTCGCTCATCCATTGTCTTGCCATGCTTACCGCAAACCCAAACGGAAAAAGACTTTTTATTATCCTTGTCAAAAACTGCATCTGCACAAAGAGCATTACCATTGCGCTCTAAAGCATGGTGCAAATTATCAATCAACTCTTCAACCGAATTGTTTTCGGTCTTCTCGAAGAACTTTTCGATACTTGGAAAAATCTTGTAGCAATCATTTGAAGTAATCATTACGTCTCACAGTTTTTAAGGTGTGTCTCACCTTTTAAAATTAATAACCTTTATTTCTTAATTACGACGCAAAAATACAAAGAATATTTGAAACATGCAAACTTTTTAGTGTGTTTCTTTATACTATTAAGATATTTTAATCTTACTATATATAACCGACTATTTGTTTTGCAGTTTTTTACATTTCGCTCTCTTTCAAATACCCCTGTTGCCTATTACCTTTATCCTTAATTTCGTCTTACTATGTTCTTTAACGTGTGACTCACGCTTTAAAGTTTTTGCATCTTGCGGCTATTTCAGTCAGTCTCTTCCCTTTTACTTTCACAGTGCTTCCTTTCTTGCATTTCAAAACATTCCCAATGCTAGTATTTTGTATATTCAAGAAACTAACACAACAAAAGCAACTTCTAAAATTCTTATCCATACTTCATTTCAGCTTTAAGTTTCTTCCTATTAGCCAAGAACATAACAATCTCCTCGAAATCATCACAATTCAAGAGTATTTGTCCAGTCTGCCATTCCGCTGCTTTCTGCTTGGCATCCTCCATGCCCTTTGCAAAGAATGTGATTTTCTTGCCTTGGCTTCGATTCTCTACAGTTACTTCAAGTGTACCGAATTCTATTTCTGTAGTCTTCATACTGAGACCTTCATCAAATATCCTCAACAAATGATTAAAAAGATTACTTCTTTCCATTTTTCAACCTTTCGTTTTCTTGTTTTAACAAATCCTCAAACTCCTTACGCTTTGCTCGCATGTCTTCAAACCATTTGCTCGGTGTTCTTGGACATCCTATGAGCCAATGATCGAAGTTTGGAATAGGCAAATTGAACTCACTAGCTTCAATAGTATAATCATACCACTTCAACAACTCTTCTTCGGGTGCCTCCTTGTCTATATCAGTTACAATAGTAGCCATATCGAAGGTAAAATCACCGCAATTGGCTATTCCTCCAACTTGATCACCTATCCAAAATGTCTCCGGATTATCCAATCCGTAAAACTCATGCTTCTCACAGAATGCCTTCAAGTAAGCATTGCAAGCATTCTCGTAATCTTTCTTTAATTTTTCCCTATCCATAATCATAAATCCTTAAAAAGTTTCTTAATATCGCTCTTCTCCACCTTTGGATGGGAGCACATCACAACTTGCGCTCTTTGATTGTGTCTTACCTGCCATTCGCAAGTGTTGCAACCCAAATCACCGACCTTATTAACGGCATTGGTGTATCTGCCTTTCTCGCCATAGGGACAATCTGTAACGAAATTCTTTCTTCCCCAGATAAACTCATCTATCTCGTATGAAATAGCATTTGCTTTCTTCTTTTTCTCGTTATTATTTAAAAACATCATTTCATTAAAACATTTAAAATAAACATAGCTGGCCATCATCAGCGACCTTAATATTGTTCTCAGGAAACCAAAGTTCCTCGAATATTCTCACCATGCATGCTACGACTATAGAATTTCCAGCGGCTTTTTGAAGACTTGACTTCGACACTCCACTTTCAAGCATCCGGTCTATGTATTCTTCGTCAACGTTCATCAAACGGAAGAGTTCTCTCGGAGTCAAACGCCTAATGCGTAACCTTGTCTCTCCAAGCACAACCAAGGAGTCCTTGCTCGCAGATGTTATGGCATTGGCAATATTCTTTCCAAGCTCAACCTTTGGACTATGCTTTTCGCCTTTTATCCACTTCCCTTCAGAACGAGTCCTTATAGCTGCACCCATAGGCTCTTTCCGTTCATTTGGTACAAATTTCTCTTTACATAGCAGAGCATCGCTCAAAAAGTACTTTTCGTCCACATTTTCCTCCAAGACATCAACCAAATGTTTCTTCAGCTTTGTCTTTCTCGGAAAATGATAATCTATCTTATCACCATCATTTCGTATAGAGAGCATGAAGACACGTTTTCTGTTCTGAGGAACACCGCAGTCGGCAGCATTTACCACCTTTGCATAATTGGCATATCCGTAGGATTCCAACTCCTTGCGCCACTTGTTGAAGAACCAGATGAACTTTGTTTGAACCAAAGCCTCTACATTCTCCATTAAGAGGTATTTCGGTCTCTTGGTAATAATGGCGTTTCTTGTGAACCAAAGGATAGAGGAACGTGTATTGCTTCCCTCCTCTATTCCTTTCTGCTTTCCGGCTTGCGAAACAGACTGACAAGGTGTTGAATATGTCAGCAAGTCAAAGTCTTTAACATTGCTCCAATCTATCTTGGTCATATCACCAAAGTTCTTACCGGACAGACTAGGAAAACAAGCGTTATGTAAGGTTATTGCACTTGGCTCTATCTCAGACCATCCGATGCTCTCGTAATCGAAATCAGAATGTTTCTTCTTCAGTCGCTCCAAAGCCATCAGTTGGGAGTCATATCCGGCACATAATTCAAATGTCAGTATCTTCATTTCTCTAAGCTTTTGAATTAACTCTTAACCCTGCCTTAATCTCGGCAGCTATTCTACCTTCGTTTGCCAATCTGTCGCAAAGCTCGTTATATTCAACTCCCGAATGGCTCTTCACCTTGCGCCAAGTGATGTGTGCTACATGAGCGGAATGCTTTCTAAACTTCTCCATCAAATCCAAGTTCTTGTGTGCAGAATAAACACCGCTCAAAGTCTTAAGTGCATATTGGCTATCACTATGAACCGTCACAACCGCACCTTGTGGGCAATGACCGACACCACAGATAATTGCCAAAAGCTCCATACGGCTAATTGTCGTGTCTATAGTTCCGTAGTTTCCCTGCTTATACACCTTGCCTTCGTGTAAAATCACATAGGCAGCACCTCCAGTGTACTTTCTTCGCTTAGTATCAGTCCTAAGTACCGCAGAACCATCTGTCCACACTTCGTAGCAGTCGTGCATCTTCTCTTCCTTGGTCTTGAACTTAAAACCATGCTTACGGTAAGTCTGGCTTGGATTTTTCAAGGAATTCCATTTCTTGACCAAATCCTCCCATTTTTTAGGGACTTTACCGCTTGGCAACAACCATCCGACATCATCAAAGCGACCATAAAGCCACTTTAGGTTATCTTTCATAAAACCTGCCATCGAGCAATACATTGCAAACTCTTCATAAGTTGGTTTTGCAACGATTCTGTGCTCATCCCCCTTCGTTTGTCTTCTTTCTCCCATAGCTTCTTTCTTTTCCTTGTTTCTTTAATCAACCTCACACACGTATGAGTAGTTTATATACGTAAGTGAAATATACTACGTATATTCCCCTTAACTTTACAAGCTCCCTTACGCACGCAGGTTATTTATAGATTCTCTCGTCTACTATTATTATGTTCGATTTTTTACCCACTTCATCTTTCGCTCAATAATTTTTTGGTTCGTTCCGCTCTTCGACTTAGATACTTGGCTCTTTAGAACTTTGTATTTGTTAGCGCATCGCAGTTGACCTTTTCGATATTTTGCCGAAATAATGATTAGATTTCCGAACGCATCATAGTAATGCCAACTATTAGTACAAGTACATGCGTCTATTCCAACTTCTGTGCATTGAACTATTTTTTTTACCGCACCAGACTTGACAAGCTTCTTGATAGTCTTCCCTACTTGGTATCTAGTCGAACAAGTATCTTTCATCATTCTGGCGTATGAATAACTTGTGTACTTTTCATTGAATGGTCTTTCCAACATACGAGCTTCCGTTTTTTTGGCACTACGTACACTTTTAATCGTATTTCCATTGACGGCTCTACAATGCGTATTGGAGACATTTTCAATGACATTGATTTTGTTACTCACAACGACATCACACAAAAGACTTCTCAACTGAGGCAAGGTAAGTTTGGTTATCTCGCATCGTCTTGTCTTGTAGCTGTACTGGAAACTGTCATACAACTTGTTCGCTATGATTCTCTTCACACCGAACTTATTAGTTTCGATTCTACAATATCCAAATTTGACTGACAAATCCAAATATTGTTTGAAATCTTTCTTGTTGTAACCCATCGCTTTAGCTGCTTGATTTGTAGAGCCAAAATGAAGGTCTGATGCACGGAATAGAAATTTTATCTTTAAGGCAAAACAAAATCCCACCAAGCGATTCTTATCACCCAGTGCAATTTTAGCTTGCTTGATTCCAATTCTAATCTGATGCATAATAACTAGTTTCCTTATTTGTTTAACTTATTTGTGTTTCGCCTACTCCAAAATTATAGCCCATTGCAACTTAGAGCTATCTAAGGATGTTTCGACTCAAAACAAGGATTCTAAAAAGAAATCCTTACCCTTCATTCGTCTGACACCGAAATCTAGGTAAGGATTATCGTGATGTGGCTTTCGCCACGGAAAATCTTATTGATTCTTGTAAGCGTGTCAGCACCAACAAAGCACGCTGCAAAGGTACTAATTTATTCTCAAGATGCAAACGTTTTAATGTGTTATTTTATTCGTATTGCACAGATTTAACACTTAGAGCTGTTTTAATTACATATATAGAACTATAGATGCACTAAATCAATTGCAGTTTTAACATTTTGCACTCTAAGGCATTTTCAAGGCAAAAAAAAAGAGAGCAACCACCATCACTGGCAGCTGCTCCACAAGTTGTTACCTAAAACCAATCTAAAACCTTAAATAACTAAAAACCAACCTAATGAAAAAACTTTTTCTTATATTTTACCGTGAGAAAGAAAATCATTGTAACCAGCATCAAGGAAACGACCCAAAAGGAAATCATACCGAATTTCCAATAGAACAAATCCCATCCCTCCAAGTCTTTCTCAATATATTCCTTTTTGGTCTGGGAAATACTCAATTTTCTATTGAGACTATCCCTCTGTTCCTTGTATATACTTGCTCGCTCTGCTATCTCCTTATAATGAATAAGGCTATCACGAACCTTGGATAGTTCCTTGCTGTCCCTGTATCTAATCTCTACATGAGTAGAATCCTTACCTAACACCTTACCACTCTCATCTACCCTTGTCTTGACATCATCCTTAATGTAAGTGGAATCCTTAACCTGTTTTTCGGTCTGCTCCCAATGATAAGATAGTAAGCTATCCCGAATAAGCTTGACCCTTTCGTTGACAATTGAATCCCAATGGGCATAAGTAGTAGTGTCTCGCACTACGTTTTCTACTTCTACATATCTTGTTGTCCGGCATCCGTACATCATCAGCATGATGAAGAAAACTACCAATATGGTAACGAGCCAACGCCACCAATCAAATCTATGCTCCATATCAACCTTCTTTTTGAGTGCAAAGATAAACATTTATATTGCTATATCCGAGTATTTTATAAACTTCGTTTTTACTAAACAAGAAAAGTGAAAAATAAACCTTTTCTGTTAATGAACCTTTCTATATTACACTTTTCTGCAAAATATCATTAATTACAAAGAAAAACTTTGATTTTTAGTTGCACATTTCAATTATTATTCGTATCTTTGCAATGTAATTAAGAAACAAGGTTAATAACCCATTAAGCCCTACGCATCACGGATAAGCGAGAATTTTATGAAAGAACTTAAAGTTGGAGAAAGAGTTGTCTTGGATATTGTGGAAACCGAGACTATGACTTGTGAAGGTTGCTTCTTTGACAGTAAGGATGTTTGTGAAGTTGGGAGAAAATATCCATGCGCAAGAAAACTACGCTCAGACCGTAAAAATGTAATCTTTAAAGAAGTTAAGGAGGAGTAAAGCGTAAGACACAGAAATATATTATTGGTGACTTTGCAAAAGTCATTCTTGATGATGAAGTACAAGTTGTAAAGGTTATAGGTAATACCTATTTCTGCAATTAATAAACAAGCCCTCGCCAACACGGACAAGGCATAAGATATGAAAAATATCTATGGAGAGACAGTTAAACCAAAATATGAGGTTGCTCTCAAACAACACGTAAAAGGTAATGTGGAAAATGATTACGAAAGCGTAGAGTTCCATGATGCCGATAATTACAGAGAAGCTGTTAGAAAAGCCAAGAAATATTCGTTAAGCATTGGTTCTGAAAACATGCGTTTTAAGGAAACAACAACTTTAGATGCTGGTCTTGCGCAGGTGACTATAGTTTGTTATTATTCAGACGATACATCTGACTATAATGATGTATGGCAAGAAGAATATATTAATGGTAAGAAAACAAGAAGATATTAATTATGGGAAGGATATATAATGTTTATGTCTCCAAAGAAGACAAAGTTCGTGTCTATAAATATCGTTCTTCGGCTCTACAATTCGCAAAAAGAAGGATAAAAAAATTAGAACATGAACCTGATATTTGTATAGATATTTACGAAATCGAAGAACTACCAAAATTTTGCAAATCGTTAATTGCACGATTTACAACTAATAATAACACTTAAGCCCTACACATCACGGTTAAACGGAAATATATAGCACGTCATTCTGCCCAACCGGAATGTTAAGGGTCTATTAAAACAAGAATAAAAAAAATAACTATGAATAGTAATAAAACATGTAAACGAGGCGGTGCAAGAGAGGGATCTGGACGAAAAGCACTAAATCATGTGTATTTACACATTAGAATTCCTAAAGATGTAGCAGAAGTTATAAAAAAGAAAGCTAAAGAAGAGAATATAACTATAGGTTCTTGGATTGTCAAAAATTTGAAAGATGTGTAAATATTGGGTGTATCGTAAGATGCACCCTATATAGATTACCATGCGATTATCTTTCCGGTATTACATACGAGCTTTCCGTATTGTATATTCCCAACTCTGCGAAGCCATCCATGCAGGTTCACACTTTGCTTTGGGTCATTGTTCACAATCGCATTGAGAAAGGCAATTCGTGACACCTTCAGCTTATCGAACAACGCCCATTGACCTTGTTTGTATGAATTGATAGCAGCCAAGGTTATATTACCCATGATGCCATCAGCTTTTGTTCCTACGACAGCCTGTATCTTCCGTATGGCTCTGCTCGCTCCACTATTGTAAGCAAAATCAACCAAGAGGTTAGCAACAGACTGGTTATTGATTTGGTCAGCTTTACAAGCATCCCAACAGTATTTCTTGAATATGTGATGCCATTGTTCATCGGTTATCTTCTTCAAGTCCGATGCGGTTTTACTAGCACCATAAACTTTACGGAACGTCTCAAGAGTCACGCCTTTCATCGTTACGCCTCCCCTATCACTTTTTTTGTTAGAATATCCACCCTCGAATGAGAGGATGAATGGTTGTAAAATACTTGAGTCTGCCATAGTCTATTTGTCGTTTATGCTTTGATGTTCGCCACGTTCCCCTATCGTCTTGGTAATGCCAGCCGTGACGAACAAACTAGCCACACTACCAACAAATGCACTTAACCCCATCAAATCGGTCTTGATAGTCCCATAAGTTACCACTTCCCACACTAAGACGAAGCATACTACTAGGAGCATCAAGAGACCAATCAGAGTAACGGACACTAAGAAGAATGCCTTGCTTGAATGTCCGCTGTTAACTTGTATAAGTAATTTCAAATACTTAACCATATTTTAATCCTCCCTGTCACGATATACACTCTCTTCTTTTTCTACAAATGCTTCTAAAGAATCTCGTTTTCTTGGTGGGGTTCTAAGTTGACATCCATCCTTGATGCATCTGTTCCATTGTGCCTCATGCAAGGCAAGCTTCAAATCGTTCTTCTCGTCTCTAAGCTTGCGTATCGTTATTCTGTATTGGTTGATTTCTTCATAGAGTTCATCTACTTTGCCGTTAAGATTAACGACTGTCTCATTAGAGCGTTCATAGAGAGCCTTCCACTCATCAGCATATGATGATATGGTTTTATTCTCTTCCTGTGATGCAATAGCCGCCTCCTTTCTCTTTCTACTATTATAATATAGCAGCGTAGAGATTACACCTGACGCACAAAGAAGATTAATTCCTGTCTGTATCAATTGAATAGTTTCCGCTGTCATTTTCTCATGTTTTTGTTGCAAAGATAGTAATTTATATATAATAATGTGTAAACAGCCTAACCGGATAACTACACAATTAATTTTTGTGCAAATAATCAAATATTTCTTTAAACAAAGTTATAGCACATTAAATCATTTGCTCAGCTAAGAATTTTTCCTTAACTTTGCAGAAAAAGGTGAGTCACACCATAAAACTGAATATACATGAGAATTATAGAACAGGAAACAATAGATTATATCAAAGCTCATATTAATGAGCGTCCAAGGTACAAGTTGGCACAAAGAATGGGTGTCAGCGTTAAATTCTTGTATAAAATAATGCACGAATGCGACTGTAAATTTGTGCAAAAAAGATTTGTTCCACAACCCGACAAAAAGCGTGACGAACAAATCATAAAGCTCTATCCTAATCATTCTGTCAGAGAGATAGCAGATATTGTAGGGTGTCACCCATCTACGGTAGATAAGGCTGCAAAAAGATTAAAGCTTACTCATTCGGAAGAAACAATAGAAAGGCTAAAAAAGAATAGTTTGGCTAACTTAAAGAAAGGGCACAATAAAGCAGCAATTTATAAAAGGGTAAAAAGTTGGCAAAGAACAATGTGTATGGAGAAATTCAGAGTTATATCCTGTATTCCGCAGCGGACGAATTTTAAATTTGCAGAATTGCCGACAAAAGCGTACCATGCCAAGTACCATCTTATAACCAAGCATGGATATTTCGCATTTGAAGGTGAACCATTCATCTTAGGTTACGACCGGAATACTCACAGAATGAATGAAGAATTCTATAAAAATAAATACGGATTTTCTTTTGAGGAGGACGAAGAATGCCAAGAAGATTAACGCAAGAACAGATGGACTATATCAAAGCCCACATCAATGACTTCCCACGAAAGGAAGTAGCCAAGGTTGCTGGTGTAACCTTACATACATTATACAAGTATATCACTATTTTAGGTGGTACGAAAATAGACAATAAATTAAGTAATGAGACTATACGCAAAATCTCCGACATGTATCAAACGATGACAGCGAGAGAAATCTCAGAAGTGACGAATATTCCTCAATCTACAATATTAAGACAAGTCAGTAAGCTTGGTTTGAAACACGATGTAGAAACGATAAATAGGATTCGTAAAGATCGTAACAAGTCTTTAAGAAACTATTGGAATAAAGAAAAGTATGCTAGTAAAGGCAGAAAGCTGCATATGCAATATAAAATGGATGAACTTAGAGTGTTGTCGGGTAAGCCTCAAGAAACGAGGTTAAGAATAAGGAAACTCTCCCAAAAGGCTTTGAATGCAAAGATGTATTTGCGAAAGTCTTATAACTATTTCTACTCTAAGGGTGAGCCGTTTATTCTCTGCTATGACTCCAAGACAAAAAGACACCCTAAAGAGGAATACTATACTGAAAAATTTGGTTTCAAGTTTGTGTGTGTTTAATTTCCGTTTGCATTTTTCGTTTTCTGCTAACGGAATTTGCAAACAAGCCTTTGATTTTCATGCATCCGAAAGAATGATATTACCTCCTATCACTTTAACTCATTGATTATTAGCGATTAAAAGAAAGTTTGATAGAGTTATTAAACCTTTTGCTTATTATTCGTAACTTTGCAGCCGTAACGTTACATAGAGTTAGTTTAATTAAGGTTTAACACAAAAAGATTATTCTTATGGAGACATCAAAAACTTATGTTTTTAATCCAGAGGGTTCAGGTAACAATGGAGGTATGATGAGCTTGATAGCTCCTTTGCTCCAACAGAGAGGCGTTGACCCAAACGTTCTTCTTGCGATGAAGGGTAATAACGGATTCGGCAATGGCGATGGTTCTTGGTTCATTTGGCTGCTCTTTATCCTTTGCTTCTGTGGTTGGGGCGGTAATGGTTTCGGCTTTGGTGGTCGTGGCAATGGCGCAGGTCTTGCCAATGAAATCAACAATGACTATGGTCGTTCCTTGCTTATGGATGCAATCGGTGGCAATCGTAATGCACTCAGTAATCTCGCTACTCAGCTCAATTGTACTGAAGGACAGATTCAGCAAGCAATCTCTGCCTTGACAACCCAAGTCCAGAACGTGGGCAACCAAGTAGGCATGAGCGGAATGCAAACCATCAACGCTCTTCAGCAAGGTAACATGCAGATTGCATCACAACTCGCTGATTGCTGCTGCCGTGTAAATAACAATATTACGGCTATGGACGGAAACGTCAAGTTGGCTATGTGTCAGCAGACTGGCACTTTGCAGAATGCCATCAACAATGTAGCCGTAAGTCAGGAACGAGGCTTTTCTAATGTTGCTTTCGAAACCAAGGGTCAGACATGCGACATTTTGAATGCTATTAAAGATAGTACTCAGACCGTAGTTAATGGCCAACGCCAAGCAGAACTCAGAGATATGCAGGACAAGATAGACCATCTTCGTGAAGAGAATGGAACTTATAAGTCTTCTGCCATGACTTCTCAGATTGTAGGTCAAGCTATGGCACCTGTCAACGCTATGTTGGCTGGCTTGCAAAAAGAGGTAGATGGTATCAAGTGTAAGCTTCCATCAACTGTCACAACCAGCTACAGCCCATTTACTGCTGTTCCAAATTGTGTTGCTTGGCAAACAGGCTTATATGGTCTGAATGGTGTCAACAATGCAAGCTTTTGGGGTTAATTAGGAAAGGAGGCTGCTATGTTATGGATGAGACCTTTTGCATGGGTTAATCGTAACGGCTCGGCAGCTATCGCATCTACAGGCGTGGCGGTGAACACCGAAAATGTCGTTTTCTCGTTCAGAAACCACGCCTTCGTGAATGTCAATTATAGGGGAACTATCTTTGTGAACCTACATCAAGCTATTCCGACAGGTACGACAAATACGCTGCCAATCCTTTTCGAGACCAATGGCGTAACCCAAGCTGTAACTAAGTTCAACGGCAATCCTTTGACGGTAGCCGACATTGCAGGAACTGGAGTTTATCAGTTTTGGTTCGAGCGAGATACTAACACCCTTCAGCTAATGACGGGTATTGTTTAACAATTAACATTACAAAGCTATGTTTCAAGGACTTCGACCTAACAGCATATTCTATGTGCTTGACAAGGGTGAAAACCCAAGTCTTAAAATCGGACAGGTTGTGTCGGTCAGTAACCCACAACCTAAGTTCCCGACATATACTCCTGGGCAATTCAACCCACAATCAATGGAGACTACCGTTGATGTTGTCGTAAAATTGCCTAATGAACAAATGGAGTTCAAACAACTCCCATCCAATATGCAAATTGCAAATTCGGAAAACCTCGTGGTTTCTGAAAGCCGTGAAGCTATGGATGCGGAAGTTGAGGCTATGTATCGGCATTCTAAGGAGATTGTAGAAAGCGAGCCATACCACAAAAAGGTTATGGAAGAGTGCGCAAAGATGCGTGCCGTATTGAATCCACAAATAGCCAAAGACAGACAACAGGAAGAAGACATCAATAACCTCAAAAACGAGGTTAGCGAAATGAAGGGTACTATGACCGATATTAAGTCTATGTTGTCAGTGGCTTTGGAAAAAGTTAATACAAAAAAGTAAATCATTATGGGATACATGATAGAAATTACCGAAAACAAGGTAAATGAAATGTCGGAACTTGTAGAGAAAATGCTTAAGTATGGTGGTAAACTCATGCACTGCATTGATGAAATGGGGGATGACAAGTATGGACGAATGGGTCGCAGAAACCCAATGCCGGATTACCGAGACAATTGGGATGATGACGATGAAGACCGCTATGGTGAAAGACATGGTGGTCGCAGAGGTGGCGGTTATCGCTATTAGTATTACACTTTGAGGTGGGGAGAAATCTCCACCTCCTTTAAAAGCTTTTATTATGGGAAGATACAAAATACCACTTGATGCATACGATATGAAGCCAGAAGGGATGATTGCATACCTTCGCTACAATGGCTGGCACTTCAATAAAAAGATGTGCGATTGGGCTATTACCTTAATGCGCAAGACAAACGCAACGACTGGTAAGCTCGAAAAAGTTGAACCGACAGAAAAAGATACAGTCGAGGAACTTCTTAAAGTCAACAACGTAAAGTTGGAGAATGCCGACAATTACGATTTCGTCTATGTCGCAAACATGGCTAGAGCAGATTTCTTTAAGTCCTCTTTAAAGGACGAAGCTGCTTTGGCTCAATTCATTAAGGATATGGTGGATGACCCAGACCAAGCGGACGGATTTATTTTCAATAGATTTTATGCCGATTGCAACCATAATGGTATCGGCATTCCATGGGATGACGTATTATGATTAAACAAGAAATTTACTTGGAGAAATACGATTGGGATGTGATTGTATGTCATGTAGCTTACCAAGAAGAGGTTGACGAAGCTATGGACTTACTAAGTTCCATTGATTGTAAAGGGCAACCATTATTGGATGCATACGACCACATTTCAACCGATTCTTCAAACAAAGGATTGACATACACAAATGTTTCAAAGAACACAAGTGTTGTGCTCATTTGCAAGGCTACTTCTAAAGGTGAGTATATAAATAGTCTCACACATGAAATGTTTCATGTAGTAGCACATATATGCAACCATCTGGGAATAGATATGCAAGGCGAAGAACCATGCTATCTTATGGGATGGCTTTGTCAGTCGATATTATAGAAGATTTCCTTATAAGTTTAACTTGGCGGGCAGACCTTGGATTTTTCCATCTGCCCTCCTATAAAATTACAAGAATATGAGTTGTTCGAAAATCAAAAATTACCTTTATGAACGTTTTAATGAGGATTTTAACGTTCTATCTGAGAATGAAAATCGAGTTATCATTACATTTGATGATAATGACCTGTCGGTACTCGTAAACAAGAAGGAGAATAAATTATTCATTCTCGTTCCGCTAACTAAGATGCATTCGTTTGAGCATCATCCGGATTGGGTCTTGGTAGATGGCGAACGCATCAATAGCAACCTATTTTGGAAGGAATGCGGTAACCAAGTGATAGAATATCAAGGAGATGCCCCTATAGCTATCAAGCAAGACACCATAGAGAGAATTGTTAAAGATTTCATTAAAAACAGATAATGTTTTAAAATTTGCATTAATTTATTTGCAAGACCATCTTTTTTGTCGTATCTTTGCATTGTAATAAAAATGGTGAGACACACCGGAACAACTGTGTTTTATAAACTTAATTTTCGTAGGTAAAGATATTTAATATATCACAATATAGAAAAGCAAAATTATGACAGAAAAAGGATATTTAATCAAGAAAAAAGTATTATTCATTGATTTAGACGACACGATTATTACAACTATATCAGGAAACACCTTTCCTACAGATGTAACAGATTTCAAAATTCGTAAAGAGGTTTTGGATAAGATTGTAGAGATATTCCCTACTCTTTACTATGTGGAAATAGTTTCAAACCAAGGAGGAATCCCTCAATTTGTTGACGAACAGGATTTCATCGGAAAGATAAAAGCGATTGAAAGCTTTATGCAAAAATATCTTCGCAATCATACCGGACGAAATATCTTCGTCAACTCTATGTATTGCCCATCGCATGCAGATATAGGAATGAGAAAGCCAAATACAGGAATGCTTGAGTCGTATTCTTCTTGGAAGAAAAGTGAGTTGATTATGATAGGTGATGCTAGTGGAAAAGAAGGTGACTTCTCGGACTCCGACAAACAATGTGCGGAGAATTTTGGTATCGAGTACATAGATATAGAAGACTTCTTGAAAATGTGAAAACAAAAAAAAGAGAGGCAATCACTTACCTCTCTTACTCTTAATATAGTGAAGAATATCCCACTTCTTCCAATATCTGCTGTGCCCTCTTTTCTTGCACTCACCGTTAGGAATGTCGCCTCTCGCTACCATTCTATTTAAAGTTGCGTCGGAAACGTGAAGCTTCTCTTTGACCTCCTCGGTAGATAGCATCGGGTTGAGCATATCAGGGATGATGTCGCACAACCTATCCAAGTCCTCATCGCTCATTCCGCAAGCGGTGACTTTCTCTCCATTCTTCTGCTGTTCGTCAGCCTTAAAGCAAGCGTCACTCAGCGACTTCAAAGCCGTGCCGAGTATCTTATAATTCAATATCTTTCCCATATTATGCGCAGATTTTACGTCCTAAATTTGTTTTACTGATAAACAAATCCACAAAAGAGTACAGATAGAATATTGCCGTTACCACCATGACGGTGAAGCATGAATCTATCATATCTTGAGTTGTGTACCAGCTCCATTCCACGATATGAGCAGCGTTTATACCGAAGAAATAATAGAAGGGAATGCGGTATCTCCAACATAAGAAAAAGAATCTGCTTGCCAGTATAAGAACCATAGGTAAAATATACACCATGAAATATATGTAAAGATAGCAAGGCGTATTTTCTGCGTATGGGATAAACATGTCTCGTGGATGCTGAGAGAAATCCCACATTCCGTAAGCGTGAAAACACATAAGCGTAATCGGAACGTACTTGCAGAACCATCTGAAGAACTTCAGAATTCTCCTTGAATATCTGTTACCATGTTTCATCAGCAAGTTCATCAGTTCAGTAACATCTATATCCTTTATCAACCGTTGGACTTCTTGTTCTTGTTCTTGTGTCATGAAAAACCTCCTTTTGTTAATTGTTCTACGTTTTTGACAAAATTACAATTTTTTGCTCAAAATGAATTGATTTGAGCAAAATTTTAAAGTTAAGTTTTGTAAAAGTAACAATCTGTAAGCAAATTATTCGTATATCAGTGTTTGATAAGCCTTCTTTTATTCTATATCCTTATATTCCGATTTTGCATCGAAACAAGGACACCATTTCTTCCACTTCTTGCTATCTGTGCCCCAAATATCCCTGTGCCCCATGATGGTTGCGTGGGGATATTGGCGATGCAACTCTACAAGCAACGACTTTAAAGCTACCTTCTGAGCCTCCGTTCTGTTGTCGATAGGCTTACCTTTGCTATCAATACCGCCCACGTATGCAATATTGATAGCAGTAGAGTTGTAGCCCTGCACGCCGTTACTAACCTTGCTGATGTCTAACAACTGATGTATAACACCATCTTCCGTTACCACCTTGTGATAGCCTGGATTTCTCCAACCCTTTGCCTTAAACTCTGCCAACAGTTCCTTGACTCCCCACTTCTGAGAAGAAGCGGTACAATGAACGAAAATTCTTTTTATCTGTCTCATAATAATGAATCTAAAATTAAGTAATTAATAATACTACCGAGTACAATCACTACGGAATACCTCACAATATCCTCCCACTCAAACTTTGCCAAATGGTAGTGCTTGTACTGATAAATCTCTCTACCAACCATTACTGGCAAAGCAAGAAGACCTACCAATATGCTAATAAGCAGCCAACAAGCAAGACCAATCCAGTCTCGCTTGTTTACTTTTAATATATTTCTCATCATACTCAGGACTATATTTCCTTTATCCCCATTGTCTCACCGATGGCAAGAAGTTCTTTGGCTCTTGCCTTGCACTTCTCTCTATACTCTTGAAACTCATTGAACTCATTCATCTTCTCATTGGATTCCTCCTCACTTACACTTGAAGGATTCTGCATAAGCATAAGAGAGTTGCTGACTATTGCCTCTACCTCACTTTCTGAGTACTTATATCTGATGAGGGCTGAGACTATTGCTCCATAGTTCCATACGGCTACGGGCAGCGTGACCATATCATTGCTTCCTACTTCCACCTTTATGCTCACAACAAATCTTCCACAGTCATTGCCTATCACAATCTGTGACTCATTCATAAACTCGTTATCCATAAATTTCCATTTTGATTAATTGACATTTAATACATTTTTTAATCTTATTGATTCAAACTAAACCTACAGCTTGAATGCGACAGCCGCCCTCACCTGATAAGCGTGGAACTTGTAGACGCCGATGCCGAACTGCCCGCTAACAGGAAGCAGAAACCAAGAACCGATCTCGGAACACTCCGAAGACAGCCAGTACCAGGTGTTTGGGAATACATCGAAGCGGAAATCAGCCTTCGCCTGCGCAAAGATATTATTCGCAACACCGACATTATATCCCTTCATTGCATACCAAGAGCATCTCGCCATTTCACCGGAAGACATCAGAAACCAATGGCCCTCAGTAAACGGCTCTGCTAACGTTTCAGCATCATTATCAAGCGTAGGCACATAGGCATTACAATAGCTGGCAGCAGGGTAGTAGTACTGCTGATACTTCTGCGCATTGCCATGAGCGGCTTGAACATTCTTGATACATTCCGTAAGACTTTGTTCTAAAGTCTTTTCTGCCGTCGCCTTTGGGATAGGCAGATTTACGTTGGTATCCTGCAAGATGTAGTCTCTGTGAGCAATAATCTTGAGGGTATTGAGCTGACCACGAGCAACCATGTCATTCACATTCAATCCTACACGTTTAAAGTACTCACTGAGAGTAGTATGACCTACGCTGGTGTCCCACATGTTCTGCGTGATTTTCTCAAAACCGATGTCGCTGATCGTATTCAAAACAGTATATTCCTTGAACCCGTCGTTGGCTGTATTACTCTCGTCGCGCATCGTAGAGTCAGATACATCCAATCTGTTCGTATATTCCTGCAATAGAGGTAGATTATATACATTATAGGTAGAGTTACTGCCTAACTTGATGCCATTCATACCATTATTAGTATCTGTCGAGTTAAATAATCCCCATACTCTCGATTCATAGTCCTTTAAGGCTACCGCAATCGCCCATTTGCGTTCCTTTGGCTCGATATAGAAAATGACACCGATAGGAGTAGAGTCCGAAAAGCTCAGGTCGCTGCCGTAAGTTCCATCAGAGAATACGTAATCTCCAAGCTGTGCTTGATAGGCATAGAAATACACCTCACTCTCTGCACTAACTGTACTTCCATTTGATAACTCAACTTCCAGATACACCGTAGCCTTATCATCATTCTCCTTAGACCCGACTTTGCTGACATGTATAACACCAGTGTCTGCCTCTATTGTAGCGAAGCTATTCTTGCTTATACTCCACCTTGCAGATATAAAGTCATTACCTGTAGATGGGAAAGTTTTAAGCGTTAAAGAGTAATCTCCTTTTGCACCGAAATTTCTCTTTCCGACGATTGATACACGCTGAATAGCAACCTTCTCATAAGAGATATACAGGCTGTTGCCCTCGTTATCAATTTTTCCCCAAGCTTTCAGCATCTTTCGCTTCTGGTCCATTGTAACATTAGCTGTGCATGTAATCTTTCCCTGCAATTTCACACCCTTGTCAGCAAGCCACATCAGGAACTTCATGTTATCTACCGACCAGTTCACACCCTTAACGGTTGCTTCCTCCAGAGGGCTGTTAGCATCAAAACAAGCCTTGCAAATGGCATAGCTATCCAAATTAGGGCAATCTTCAAACTCCAAATGCTTAATATTAGCATAAGACCCTATCGTCATCCCGTCAGATGACAAATTAGAGTAGCCCTTGAGACGCAACTCAGTTATGGTGGCAGGCAATACCAACTTCGTGAGCATATCAGTAGGAGGTGTCGTTACACCTGTAATAGGAGTATTGGTAAAGTCAATCTCCTCTAAGAGGTCAGAGGATAAGATGATACTCTTTTCCAGATTCTTCACGTTCCTGACAATTACCTGTCTCAGCATACTCATCTTACTGAGGTCAAAATTCAGTCCTGCCTCTCTTGTGTTTGGCCTGGATGCGGTATAGTTCATCACGAACTTCGTGAGCCTTTTCAACAAATCCATGTGGAGGTCGAACTTAAAGTCGCCAAGACCTTCCAAGCCATAGATGGTGTAATTTCCATTGCTACCCTTGGTATATGTTGATAACTCTGTGATGAGGTCTGCATCATCTATGTCAAAGGTTGCATCCTGCGGGTTGGAAATCTTGAATGGCATATACGAATAAGTGCCTGGTTTGATATTACGATGATCATCAAAGTTGCCTACACCCCACTGCAAGGTACAATAGATGGCTTGGTAGTGCTTGATAGCAAGACCCCTACCATCTTCGTACAAACGCAAACGAAGGTTATTGCTAACAGACGAGCCACAGTGATACTTACTGTCAAGGTATCTCTGGCGCTTACCAAAGAAGTAGTCCGTCACTTGAACTTTGTCACCATACGCCTTTGTAAAGTTGTTGGTATTTGCATATCCGAAGGCATCTGCATTATACAGATTCTCGCACCAACACTTCCAGAAGTCCTTATACTTCATGAGCATGTCTTGATAAGTAAGACCATTTCCTCTCATCTTGACATACATCGCTTCCACCTCGTTAGGGAAACAATTTACAATATTATCCCACAAGGCAGACAGTCTGCCATTGAATACCGGATTGAAACCTTCCGGACAATTCGGTCTGTATGAGTTCGTTGTCTCATCATAGACCTCTCCATTAATCTGTACAGTCTCATCTGTTGACGGATTGTAACAGTCATTCCACTCGTGATAGTATCTGAATGATAACACACCCGAGTTATTGAAAAGGGACTGGCTGTCCGTGTCCCTCAGAAATATGTCAGCCTTAGCTTCTTTTATTGTCTTTGCCATAATTATTCTTCATTCCAAGTTATTGAATCAAATGCCAAACTCATATTCTTGTCCATGGAATCCATACCGATGATCCACTGACAGAAGTTGAAATAGAATATCGCACTATCAAGTCTCAGGTATGTACTTGCTCCCGCCGTAAACTTCGCACGTCTGTATGCAGGATTATCCTTCTTATAGGTAGTTCCATTATAGACTACCGGAGTAGGAAGTGTTGCATAATCGCCATGCTCACGCTTGTATCTCTCAGCAAGGAGCACATTGGTGGAAACCACCCAGTTGTGGAAACGCTTGATGACCGCAAGCTCCTGATTGGTAGCATCGATGTTATCTGTAGTTTTCTTTGCCACACCCAGCTTATTTGCTTTATTGGTAGGCGATTTCTTCGGTACTCTCGCATAGTAAAGTGGAATGCCAGTCAGTACACTTTTTTGTAAAGAATCGCCAACAACGCTATAGTCTCCAGCCTCCTGATTGAACATATTGACATTTTCATCAATCTCCCATATCTGAGCCTTAGTATAGTCCTTTGCTGGGAAGCCAAGGAAAGACGCAGAATATTTGTTATTGATAAAATTGTATATGCTGAGGAAAGTAGGCGCAGCAGTTCCACTCGTTGAGGTTCTTCGGAATCCTATCTCAGGGAAACCGCTAAGTGACTTTCTATATGTGACAGCCTTACCTAAGTCTGACTGCTCTTTCTGATAAGCAGTATAGAGAGACTCGTTACTTTTCGCACAGGAAAGGAGAATCTGCTGATACATATTCATAGCATGAATATTGAAGATACCTTCGGATGAAGCAAAGTTTACCTTGTGAACCATTTCTTTTTCACCAGTCTCCACACCAATAGTAATAGAGTAAAGTGTATGATTCTCTGTCTCGCCAACCAATCCCACGGTAATATTTACAGACTCACCATTGCCCGTTTCAAATATCTCAGCAAAGTTCTTGTATGGCAGAGGGTAGCCATTTGATGAGGTACCATCGGCATTAAACATGTGTGCGCCTACGGTGAATGGAGCTTGTGCCCATCCGTCAGTAGCCTTGTTCCAAAGTGGATTTTCAAAGGTCGTACCATTGATAGGAACATTGTCATTATTCTTGTTGTAAGGCAAGTTGTCGATATTCCATACGATGATAGGGGATTGAGGTAATGCCTTCTTCACCTTCTCATAGGAGATAATCTCATCAGGGTTATGGATATTACCACTACTGTTGAGAATATCATTGCGCTTGGCAAGGTTTATCTTTCCGTAATGGTCAAAGATTCCGTTGCTATCATACACATCATTAACGTCCGGTGTATCGTAAGCAAAATTATCCAAGGCTTGATAAGGGTTGATGGATTTCTCATATCCTCTTATCGAATAGAGGATGACCTTTGCCATAGCAGAACCTATGACTATATCCTTCGGAGTTCCCTGCTTCCAGTTTGCGTTAGAATAATCGAACATTCTGACACATACACCATTGATACACAGATAAACCAAGTTCACATCCTTCTCTGTCGCATCGCCACCACCAAGATTGTTGACCGTATGAGTAGTAGTTCCGTCGATAGACAAGGAGAATTTTATTCGCTTGGTCTCAGGATAGTAAGTGATTACACGATCCGTAGAACATTTTACCTCGATTTTATTTGCGTATATGCGGAAACCGGTTGTATCATCCATGCAATCTACGATAACCGCATTCTCATCAGAACAGATACCTGTCTCGAACTCAATCTCAATGGTTCTTCCCTTCTTGCTTCCACTCACACCGAAGTTCTCTGCAAATGGTTGCCAGTCTTTCAGTGTAACAGACTTTCCGGCTCCGATGGTCATACCTTTTCCATCAAGAAATCCGTTATAGGCATTCAACTTAAAGTTAGCAGAACGCTCAAGATAGGAAGTTCTTACTCCTTCGTAATAACTCTCCAGGTTCTCGATACCCTTATCTGAATTCGTCTTACCCTTCATGGAGTAATATACCTTGCATTCGCTGACTGGCTGCAAGGTAACTCCGGCACCCTTGATAGTTACATCATGGGTTGCAGTTACCTCACCGATGGATATGACTACGCTAATCTTTGGAGCATAATCATTTAAATCCAGCGGTACAGTAGCCTTTAAAGGTGTCTCTCCAGATGTATGGTTATCATCTATGGTGCATAACTGGTCTGTCAGAACAACCTCTTCTGTATTGTTATTATACAAAACCTTAATTTCTATTGCAACCTGCGAACCAATCTCATTGTCAGGAAGGTAGAAATAATAAGGTACTTGGATAGTTGAATACTGGGTAGCAGATACAGGAGCATCTTTTCCTATGGCAATAGCAGGGGTATTGCCCTTCTTGATATAAGAAGTTCGTATCTTTTCTGTTGTGATGCCATACTCTGAATTGACTGCCCATACTTCAATTTCATGCTTACCTGCAAGATAAGTACCTTTTGAATCAATAACAAACTCACCCGACGAGTTGTTGATGGTTTTGGTCATGGTTTCACTACCATTGCCATTGCTTACCTTGCAATAGACTGTAGCATTCGCGCCCTGGCAATTCACACGAAGAGACCACTTTCCATCCCTTACAGAAGTCTCTACATAACTCGCATCAAAAGAGAGATTGATTGATACCGTTCTGATACTGAAAGAGAAAGTTCTGCTTTGACCATGCGTATTAGCTACAGTGATCCTTACAGTATTCGTTTCTGACACAAGATAGTTGGTCAGATCAACATTATAATTGTTACCAGTTGCCGTACCAGAAGCTTCAAGTGTCTGTTTTAGTTCCGGAATATCAACGCCATTCACTGATACCACAAGAGTTCCACTTGTCTCATCCTTTTCGCTTGGCTCTCCGTAGTAGCTATTGTAATTGATAGTAGCAATACACTCTGTTCCCTTGACGATCACATCATCAGGTCTCTTTACCATAGATGTTCGCAGGATATACTGGAGTTCAGCCTTTGCCGTAACAAAGTCATACGACTGCTTGACGTTATCAGCATAGGTCTCCTTGTCATTATACCACTCACGATAACTGTTCTCGTCGGAGAAGAACCTCCAATAGATGTGCGAGTTGTTTCCCTCCGGCACTACCTCCTGGTCTATGTAACCGAACTTCCCGTCTTTTAGGGAAATCAAGTTATCCTTGATGAGCTTCTGTACCCATTTACCCAAGTAACCACCCCAATCGTAAGTGAGATCAGGTATTTCCTTATCTATTTTTTCTGTTGCCATAATATCTTAATTAATTTTTCCAAGTTTCATTATCAATCCAAGGTTTCTCATTGACCCACCATCCACTGCCAAAGCAGCTTCTGATAGCTTGCCAAATAAGAACACTTCCCTTATACACTGCCGAAATCACATTACTTCCCAACCTGATAGCAGAGATTTCTTTATTTCCTAACTTGATCATGTCTATTCCTCCGTAAGCATATAATAGGTGTCGGGGTCCTTTGTTTCCAAAGCCTCGTAAGCTGCTTCCGTCATATTCACGAACTTCGTGATAGTAGCAGGGATGGCCTCTACTTTTTTCTTCAATGTAGAAATATCAGACGTAGCGGTAGTCAAAGCCTTTTTGTTTTCCTCTGCCGTCTTGCTTGCTGCCTCTGCCTTGGTCAACGCATTGCTTGCATCAGTAGAAGCAGTGGTTGCTTTCTCCTTGATTTCTGTGATAGTGGACGAGAAATCGACGGTATGCTTCGACCATTTAGCACCATCGTAATAAAGGAAGGCGATTTCGTTCTCTGCTACAGAGAGTTTTCCAAAATTAGGATATTCACCTACCTCGGTAGGCAGATAGAATACCTTAGTTTTCGGAGTGCCTGGATTGGTGGTTCTTGCAGCGATACCGCCATATACCGCACCAAGCAGCAGACTATCCACCGAACTCTTGACTTGCGCCAGCGCGTCCTTGGTAGCATAAGTGGATAAATCCACCGAGATGTTCACCTTGAAGGTTTCGCTTGTAGCAGTCCACGTCCCATCCGTCTTACAGCGATAGACGGTATAGTCAGTGCCGCTGCCTACATAAGCCATCATACCCTTATCTGGGTTAGGATACGCGGTTTTCAACTCGGCTTCTGATGAATAGAAACCGCAGTTCATCTCCTTCGCCTTGCTTGCCTCACTCAGTTCCATGAGCTTTGTGACAATCAAGCCGAAATTGGTGTCGATCGTTTTTGCTACGTCACCAAACTTGCCCGTTGTAGGGGTTTTGTTCAATTGTTCCATTTCTGAAATATCTTTTTGTTTATCTGTTATTACCAATCACGAGGATGTTTGAACTCGACCCAAACTCCACGATAATTTTTCTTCGTGCCGTCGCCATTTGTGATGGTCACCGAAAGATCCTTGAAGAAGCGAAGACAGACAGAATCCATTTCAGAACCCAGTTCTACCTCCGTTACATAAATACCACGTCCTATCAGCAAGATGGTGTCATACCAAACTTCCTCGTAAGAAGGTTTCCCGTAATCAGAATAATTCACCTCCAGGTTGCAGAATCTTCTTGCCTGAATATTCACCTTATTGTCACTGCAAAGACCTCGCTTGATAAGAATCTCGTGACCGTCATCATACCATTTCAGCTCTGGTAGCTTGATGTTCACCCATTGGTTCGCATCGCTTTCTTCCTTGGCATCCTTCGCCTTCCAATAACACTTGGTTGTGGCATAGATACAATTCACAGTACGGTCTATCTCGTAATCTTTGTAAGTCGGCATTGTCGGCTGAGAACTGGAATAAGCGTAATGATGGAAACCGCAAATGATGTTCTTGAAATTAACACCAGACAACCATCCGCCAATATATTCCATTGCCACATTCTCATCGGCAGAACCTTGCACACCCACAATACCACCATATCTGGGCATCATATCTCTCTTCGTGTCAATGAGACGTAAAAGGAAATCATCGTAGTGGGTGCAACAACCAATAATCGCTTGTCTGTCCTTGGAATTGAATATCAATTCACTCAAGTAGAGACTCATCTGATTTGCAGAGGAATTTGGCAAGTTGCCATTATCATCAAAATTCTGCTTAAAACCTATTCGGTTGAAACCTATCTCGAAACCGCCGATTGAGCCAGACGTGGAATTGATTTCACCATTCAATTTTGCGTTTCCTTTCTCATCAATCTCAAAGTTGCCATTCGGCGACTTGATAGACTTCATAACTCCACCTTCCGCATAGATGATACCTCGCAGAATGATGTCGGTGAGAATGGCTCTACCGCCGTGTGTGACAACGAATTTAGCGAGATTGTTGAGTTCCTCAGCAGTAGGCTCGTAATTCGGATTGTCCTTGTACTTTTGAATGGTGTAGATAGCCTGTTCGAGTGTTCCACCACCCCAGAGAAAAGGAGAATCATCGTCGTTGTAGTAGCCTGACATACCGCCAGTTTCCTTAATCATCTTCTTGTCTCGGAAGTTGCCCACCTTAAACTGCTGAGACATGACTAAACCACCGTCGATTGTCGTAGAACCTTGCGTGATGGCATCAGTCAGAAACTTCATATTCTGAAACTCAGCCATTGACTTATCATTATCTGAATAGGCTGGAGACCAAGCAGGGGCAAGCTTGCCGTAGGAAAGCATGATTTCGCAGACAACACAATTTGTACTAACCATGGAGAATGTAGATAATACATCGTCTGCTGCATCAGAACAAGTGATATGCAGCTCATATCTGTCGAAGGATGAAGTCATATCTACATCATGCGTTTCGCCACCGACACTTACCTTGACGGTCGTACCCTTGCCCTTGAAGGAAAGCACATAAGCCTTACCTGGCAATAACGGCTGGGCAAATTGCTGAGATAATGTTCCGCCTATCCGTACTGCCTTTCCGCTTGTAGAATCTTCGGTGTCAATCACACTTGCATTCTCCATCGTCCAATATTTCAGCTTTTCAGAGAACGTTTCCTTATCCTCAGAGATTACAGTATCTTCGGATATATCAATACTCTCATAGTCGCCGCAAAAGGACGTATTGCGCAAGAGATTACCGCTTTTGATATTCAAATCCTTCAAATCGTCTTTCTTGACAATATCGGTAACGGGTGAGTTGTCCGGCAACAGAGAGTCTGAATTGAAAATCATCTTACCCTTAAAGGTAGCCTCTTTCTTCTTTGAGTCATACTTGAAGAAGCTCGTACCGTCTTTATCTCCTGTATAGCTATCGCCATAGATGTTGCAATGGAATACACCAGTTGCCGCATCATACCCCTCATCTTTAACCAGACAACCATCAAGGGAGAATGATGATATTCCCTGATACATCTTCTGACTTGGCGCATCATCTGATGTAGATGAAAGTATAATAGCTGACTGTCTGTTTGGGTCATCGCTACCTTGATAACCGAGCTGAACGATATTATCTCCAACCAAAGGTTCAGAGGTAGTTAGGGAATCCATACCTCCATTAGCTAAATTAGAAAGTACAATATAATCCTTACCAACAGACATGACAAGTCGCCAATAATATCTCGTTTTCTTGCTTCCGTCTGCTACTATATCAAACTGCTGACATCTTGCTTGATCGAGTGGACGAAAATAATTAAACACCTTTTCGCTTCCTTCATCGCTATCTTTGGTTTCAAAATAGCATTTAAACGAGGATGGCTCTGTATTATCTCCGTTTGCTATTACTTCTCCTTTAGAGTTAAGTCTTTCGACCTTTGAACATACCATTGCAGCAGGAGTTATCGCCAACTCGCCACCTATATGACGAAGCTCACGGATGGTAATATCTCGGAATTGAGCAGCACGACGGATAGTGATATAATCAAACTCAGCTATTGAAGTTCCATCTTCCTTTACTTGAATCCTTGCACCCGTCGAGTCTGTATTGTAAACTCCGAACTCGGTATTCGTGCCGTTTAAACCGAGTCGTGTGCTACCATTAACAGCTACATCACCGTCTATAAACAGTTCCTTAAGGTAAGCTACTCCATCCAAAGTAATCTTCCACAGGGCTTTTGCACCCAACTTAATACCTTGTTCAAAAGTAATCAATCCTTTTGCTACATCATCAAACAGCCTGGAGATTTTTTGCGAATCTACGGCTTTAGCGGAATACACATTATAATCCGTTGGCGTGGTTTTATCATAGCTCTTTATAATATAAATAGACTTACCACCTCCACCATTGTTATTGAGATAACTTTGCCCATTGTACACAAGTTCCTCAATTTTAGATTCCATTGCATTGAGCCGTGAATATGACGGCTTTTCTCCAACAAAATATTTCGCTCCATCATAAGGAATATCCAAGTTAAACTCATAACCGATAATTCTTGAAGACCTATAGCTGTCACCAAAACCTTTATTATAAAGATTTACTCTGTCTCCTACACCATGCAGGTTTCCCCTACCCAGATTATCGGAATAGTTAGCCTCAGCGGTACATGTATATGTCGTAGGGTCTATCATAGACTTCTTCATATCCTTTATCGCATCTGTCAGCAACTCATTGGAAGCGGAAGAAACCAAAGTATCGCCCAATTTGGTGGAATCCCAATTGTAGAGGACAAAAGTATCTCCATCCTTTGGATGTAAAGTTATATCCGGCAAGAAACGGCCATAATCCTCATTTGCAACAATCTCAAATACCTGTGACTTAGGATTTATCTGTTCCTTTCCATCTTTCAATATCGGATTGCCTTCATCGTCTTTAAGTATTTCTTCAACTCCATCTGGATTAAACTCACATTCAAAGTCCATACCATTAAGAGAACCGCTTTGGAATACTATATGTAGGTTCTTGCCACTAAGAATATATGACTTTCTAAATGCCATATCACCTGTTTTATCGCCATCATTATTGACAATAGTAAGCGAATTAACGCAGTAGAAAGTCCTTTTAATGTTATCACCCTCTTCAGGTGTACTTTCATCCTCTACATCTTTTTCGTATGATGTCACCTTAGACGTCTTGATAAGATTTCTTGGATAAATATCATCATTTGTAGTTACTCCCTCAACATACTGGTCTTCACGGAGTCCACTAACTTGTATATATCCATTTTTCAGTTCAAAGCCATTCTCTGCTAGCAATTGCTTGTTCTTGTCAGAGCATTCTGCTGAATTAGGTAGCATAAGACGTTTTTCAACGACACCATCCTTTGTTATATCAGCATCGGCATCATTCTTATACCAGCTTGGCAAGTTCCTTGCAGCTCCGAAAGCATATACCCTATTTGCATAAGTTGACTGATTCTGTGAACTTGACATTAAAACAATATTGTCGTCAAGTTTGAAATCAACAATTGCATTCGTGTTCTCGCAAGTACCAAAATGTAGTATATTCCCCTCAAACCACCATTCGCAATCAAACGTCTGAGCAATATTTGCAATAGCATCCAAGATACTGCTGTTAGTATAGGTTATAAGCTTGGCTGCATTCGCATCCACACTTGCATCTATCACATAGGTATAGTCCGTTCCTTCTCCGTCAAATTTAGGGTCGTAAAGATAAGATTTATCTAATTTCGCATAATAAGTCATACTTTTCATTACCACCTCTACATGAGTACTGATTTTTGAAGTCAGAGAAAAAGTCGCTTCTTGCGAACCTGTGTTCGGACGATACTTTAATATCTTGTTCTTAAACTTACGGTAATAGGCATCGAATTGAATCTCATAGGAATATCCTATTGTATCATTATCTTTGGTCTTAGTTAAATTTATTAGCTCAAATCGTCCATATGGCGTTTCGATAAAATCACCTAACAAGAAATATGTAGGCTTAGAAAGTTTGAAGGAAAGCTTGCAATAGTGAGACTGCATCAATTCATAATGAATCAAAGCGTCTTGTGTAACAGGAACGGTACATCTTACACGAATCTTTCCATTATTATCATAATACTTTATGTCGATTTCTTTGAACGTTTCCATAATTATTCTATATCTTCAAATTCTTTTAAAGTGAACTTTTCTCTATCCGAAACCGTCAGCTCTCCTCTGTTAGTCGGATTGTACTCTACAAACTTCAAGCTCTTCTTGCCTATACATCCTCCTTTTCCTCTTGAATATGTAGTAGATTTCCTTGCACAATACAACCGATAAATATCATCTTTTGATTTTGGAACTTGTATCGTAACAAAACCATTATCCATAAGCGCATCAAAGGCTTTTACCTTTTTATTATAGTCGCTATGGTCTCTGCCGACAATAACAAACTCCAAGGTAATGCTTCTTTCTGCCTTTTTTGGACGGATAGGAACAACTCTAGTTCCATGCTCTGTCCTTACTTCATTGGTTATATAACTTTTATTGTCTGCGTCAGCTTCCAACGCATCCAAAAAGCCATACCCCATCTTGACCCGATAGGTAGTCCAAGCATCTTTTCCATTTATGATAAGTTCATTCGTGTTCATGCCAACAAAGTTAAAAACAAAATGAGGAATAATATTATGTTTTTATCACAATGCTTTCACTTAAAATTTAAGTGCAAAAAGGGCGCAAATCCAAATAGGGAATGCGCCCAAAAACAATAAGCTTTCGATATTATGATGTTGTATTTTCGTTTCCCCTTACTTTTGCGGCTAACGCCACTTTATCTTCAGCATCCTTGCGTATCTTTTCAATTTCTTCTGCTGGAGCATCCGTAAGAGCCAACATTTGAACAGCGGTCTCTAGAGACAGAACACCTTGATTGTATAGTTCCGCAATAACTTTCCACTTATCTTTTTTATCATCCTCAAAAGGCTCGGCAAAATCAAATTCAACCTCCAATTTGTCCAATTTGCTTCTCTTCTCAGGATATAGTTCCTTCATAACGGCAATAATCACATGCGATAATCTACCAACAAGTTCTTCATAGATTTCCATTCGGTTCGCTCGCTTGATGTAACCCAATACCAACGCTCGTTTTATGCCGACACTAGTAAGCGTACTCATAGCTTTCATCAGTTCCGGTGACATATCCGGTGTAAACGTATCAAACAAGATAGACTGAGCCAAGTCTTCTTTCTCTGCCTTGCGGATTTCGGAATTCTGAGGTGGGTTGATATATTCAAACCTAGAGTTCTTACTTGTAAGTTGTATGAGTTTACCTGGCTTGTTCCGCTTAGGGATTGATTGTATCACGTCAGCAGTAGCCGCAGCTATAGGGTCGGCAAAATAGTTGTTCGTGTCTCCTATCTTGGAGTCCAACATCTCTTCACGTTCCATTCTTGGTTCTGCACCATCCCATGCTTTAGGTTGGCGAAAGTAGATGCCGTTAATCTTTCCGGTTGGATTAGGATACTTATATACCTTCCATCCAAAACCACCACGCTCACAATGATAGTTGAAGACTGATGTCAATATATCCCAACATTCGACAGTCCTTGACTCTCTTTTAAGAGAATAACCTATTGCAAAAGCAAGCATGTTTCCGTACTGGTCGAACAACTCTCGCATCTTGTGTCCCTTGGAACGGGCAGCTACATATACGTCAACGTGCATGTTTCCATCTTTTTGCGAAAAATTAAAAACAAGTCCACTTTCGGTTTCCGCTCCGGCAAGACGTTTGCATTGGCGTAACTTGGTATTGAAATATATATCCTTCAAGTATTTCTTATACAATTCAAAAGCATCATCGTCACCTTCTATTTTCTTCCACATAATGGGATTACCCAACAAGAAAAACAATTCTACCTCATTGATGTATCTTTGTCTTGTTCTTGCCAACTTCTCCGTCCTATATGGTTTCTCTCCCTTTACCCATTTATCTTCACGACTCATCACCTTATGAGTTTGGGGATTATATTCCGAAATGGCATTATCAACATCGTAATCATGTTGTTCCATCATGTTTACAACAGAATCAACATCATTATCTTCCAAACGTTCGAAGATGCTTCTCTCCACACCCAATGCATTGAGTGTGAGGTTTCGAAAATATGTCTTTATCTGAATAATTGAATCTACAAACATCCTTATAACTTTTTGAAGCAAAGGTAATAATAAACAGAGTTTCTACCTACCATATAGAGCAAACGCCTTTCACTTAGTTTTTAAGTGAATAAAAAAGACTATTTGTTAAAGAATCCATCTTTATTTAGTAAATAATCTTTTTTATTTACATAAGACTTTTATCTACCCATATAGGATACTTACACTAACTATCTAATAGTTAAACACTTGTATTTTCATTACAAAAGTAATTATGTTTGTCATTTAATACACTCCCAAGTCTGATTTAGATGCTTTTCTTGGCTTCATCACTTTACCGAGCAATACGGCAAGAATATAATACCTAACAGCATCTATCAAATGGTTATCATGGTCTTCGGGAACATTGATATAATTGCCATCCTTGTCCTTTGCCCACACATATTTGCGAAACTCGCTCTGTAAATGGACTGATTGCCTAGTCGCAAAGATTTCGAATGTCTGCATCTTGTCTATACCAGCCAATATAGAACCAGCACCCTTTTGTGCTCCATATATAACTATTCCACCAAGAGCTACCTCATCTATAAGTCTAGGGTCAGCACTGTCCGCATACACGAACAAGCCTTCGTCCGCATAAGGGCGCAAGAATTTTATAATATCACTAGACAACATTTCGGTCTTGTAGCAAAGTTCCTCTATATACAAGCGGTTGTCAACGATGCCACACTTCACAATTGCCGTATAATCTTTTGAATATCCCCAGTCTACCCCGATGGCTACTTTCCTTGCGTTGCTAGGGAACTTATCAACGATGCCTACATGCTTGAATATTGCACCCTCTGATACGTCAGACCATCTACCTATCATTATATGAGCATATTTCTCTGGTTCATTCTCCTTCATTTCCAACACCTCGTTAAGGAACTCCGGTGAAAGATGCTTTATATTATCAAGATAAGTCGTATGTATATGAAGTACTCTAGGGTCTGTACTGATCTGGACAGGAACGCCATCAAAATACACCTCTTTATGTGTCTTTTCGATGAAACGCTTATATACCCAATGATTTGAATCACAAGGGTTCATAATGATTATTACTCGGTTGTGCAAGCCTTTCTGACGGATAGAAAGCATGATGCGCTCAAAATCCTCCTCACTCGTCCATTCCTCAGCCTCATCAACGACAAACGTAGTCACACCATGAATAGACTTTAACTTAGCAGTCTGATTACCACTAGAAGTATGGATACCACGAAACATGATTTCAGCTCCCGTCATTTTGTTGACTATATCCGTCTTTGTGTTCTTGAAGTAATCTTGTGTGCCATCAATCTCTATCTTCTCTTTAACCTCTGGAATTACGGAAATAGCGGCACTCACCATCGTATAACGTGTATAAAGAATCTTATGTGCTATCTTTCTTTCTGCATTGTATTCGAAGGTTAGTCTTTCGATAAACTGAGAGGCAGAGAAGCTTTTTCCTGACGCACGGCTTCCTGTAATAAGGTAAATGAAATGCGTCTTATCATTATACAAGGGATAATAAACGGAATGTGTTTTTGTCATTATTCACCCTCCTCTTTCTCTTCTGCTTCCTGCTCTATCTCTCTTTCTATCCACTTATTGACGGATATACCTTTCTTAGGGTCAAAAGGAATGCCCTTTTCCTCTTCATCCTTCTTACCTCTCTGTATCTCTCTCCAAGTCATATCGTAATGGAATAGCCAAGTTGAAAGAGCTTGTACGTTAGGTGGAGTCTCCTGCTCGGTTTCTCTAGTTTCCACTACTATATCATCTGTCATAACTCCATCTACAACCATGTGTCTTTTTGTGGTTGTCTTGCCTTTTACCTTGACACCTCCAAGGGCGCATTTTAGGAATCTGCCACGCACGATTGCATTGATAAATTCTCTGCCACGCACGAGGGATTGAGTTATCCTTTCGCCTCTTTCCGCATTTTCGTCTTCATTCCAATTCTCGTATTTTCCGTTTTTCATTCGGTTGAAGACCTGTGGATTTAGGTCAACCCCAAACTTCAAACCAAGGGCGTAGGCAATTTCAGAATCCTTCTGACCTTGCTTTGCAAGCTGTTCTATCTCATCGTAGAAAGCATCGCCATTGTAATCAAATTTCGGTTTTGCCATTTTCTTGTATTTATTATTGTTTCGCTATATATCGGGCAGATGGGATTATACCTTGCCTCTAATTTTGTTATACACATAGAAAGGAACGGTTAGTAAGAACATCGGTATTGCCAATATCAAAGCTATAGCCAAGTTCACAATCTTTAAAAACTTCTCCTTGTCCATAATTACATTTCTTTACGAGTTGACTAATTGCTCCACCTTGTTTACCAGAGGGATAAAAAAGCACAATGCCCATATATAGAATGCCTTCCTCATCCTTTTTCCAAGAAACAGAAAAACAATCATAAAAGGTATAATCATAAGCATTGTTATTGCCACTATTATGTACCCTAGTAATATTCTTATAATCTTTTTCATTGCTTTCTCGTTTTTATATTCGTTTTGCTACTTTCATAAGCATTTCTCCCTTTATTACCTTATCGGTTTCGATAAAACCAAATGTGCTCATAAAACGTTCCTTGTTATCTATATTGTCAAAAGAAAGCATGACGTAAGACTCGGCTTCTAAAGCTTTTTCCGCTGCCTTGGTATTTACCTCTCTCTTTACCTGTTGCATACGCTCTTTATTCGCTTGATATTGAGCCTCCTGCTGCTGATTGGCCATAATTTGATTTTGTTCTATCTGTCGTCTCTGTTCTTCTTGCACTTCCTTTGGTGCTGGTACTTTTCTGTTTTCGCTTTCTTGGGCAAATGGGTCTAATAATGAATTAAGCTCTTTACCTAACTCATCTTCGCCTTCTGTCTTTACCATTGCATCATAGCCGAACAGGGACAGGTCTTCTTCAGTTAATCCGGCATCCATATAGTTTATGTCCGGCAGTAATTCACGGACTTTCATGTCATCCCATTCTCCATGAGCATTCTCGGAATTAAGCATGAGATTCAGCTCAACTTCGGTCTTGTAATCTACATCTATAGCCTCAGCCAAAAGAGTATAATCCTTTTCGGGATAACCCATAATCTCATCCATGATGGTTACTTTTTGGTTGCCGCCTACAATGGTCATTGTCTGCTTATTGACGGTTATACCACCAACAACGCCATATTTTCTTATGGAACGTTTCAATGTAGCTTTCTGCTGCGGTGAAATCTTCCTTGGATTATATGGTGCTATCTGCACTTCGGAGCGTTTAAACTCTTCTTGTTTGCCTGTGAAATAATCTCTTGGTTTCGTCATCTTATCAACTCATTGTTTCTTGCAAAGGTATGAATAATAATTGTTTAAAAGAAATGTTTATCTGTGCGTCTTTTCACTTTGCCTTTTTAGTGAAATAACATATCGCAGCAATATATTAATTGGCTTGTATTTTGGTTACTTTTGCACAAAAAAAGATATGGGAGACGTTGGTAATAATGGGGCATTTGCTAGGCTGAGAGCACAAGCTACCTCTATACGGAGAAAAGCCGAGTCGGTTGGTAACAAGCTGCAAGCTATAGCTGAAGGTATAGCTAAGAAGTATGGAGCAAGGGTCACTCCTATCAATTACAAGAGTGTTGACTCCATAGTACGCAAGGCTAAGGGCGAGGCTAATGGTATTAAAGACATTAAGGACTCGTACAGAACAACCATCATCGCAGATAAAGGGTCAATT
>ERZ772883.75-NODE-75-length-112753-cov-28.998323_pt1 | contig 112753 bp, 101 predicted proteins | sample MGYA00580575_ERZ772883 | MGnify/ENA primary metagenome ERZ772883 (study PRJEB29015, sample SAMEA2737666) | human gut metagenome | biome: human gut; feature: human-associated habitat; material: faeces | place: China | collected 2012 ... | reverse complement strand
TTGCGTTTGGGGTGGTACAGTCGGTGGTGTAGCGTATTGTCTCCCCCTCCCCTGCGGTAATGGCCACTGTGACGGCATTATCGTATATGCCGGGAGTGACGCTGAAGGCCGGGAGCTGGGTTATGCCCTCATACCCCTTGCCGTTCTGGGCGCCGGGGGTTGGCTCCGCATAGTAAAAGCGGTTGTCCGAGCCGTCCCTGCCGTAGCTCTGGCCGGACCTCATACGCCCTGCGGAGAGCTTGTCTATGAGCTTTCCGTTGGGGTCGAAAAAAAACAGCGCCTCGCCTGTGGAGCTTATGCAGAAATTAAGCTTGAGATTTTTTTTTTGCGCCTTGTCGGCGCTGCCGGTGGCATAGAGCAGCAGGTATTCGCCCGGCTCTATGGATATATCCGGAAATACCCACTTTGCGGGGTTCTTCGGGTTGTTGGACAGGCCGTAGCCCGCAAGGCTCACGGCGCTGCCCGTGGAGTTGTGCAGCTCCACCCAGTCGGAAGCCACGCTGCCCGTGGAGCCGCCGAACTCGCTTATGTATACGCCGCTCAGTGGCAGCCTGTTCGCCGCGTCAAAGGCGGAGTAGCCCGCGCCGGTGTTTGGGTAGCCGGGGCTGGGCTGGGAATTGGACTGGAACTCGCCGGCGCCGTCGGGTATGCGGGCCATGGAAACGTCAGTCTCCTGATTCTTGAAGGAATAGCTGTCGATTATCCTTCCGGCCCTGTTGGCAATCACCACGTCCTCCCCATAGGAGCGAAGGCCGAAGGGGGCGTGCAGCTCCCCGTTCTGCATTCCCTCGTTTCCTGAGCAGAATACCACCAGGTAGCCCTTGGCGGCTATGGTGGTCCCATCCGGGAACCTGTACTTCATGGGCTGGGACAGGTTATCCGATATGCCGAAGCCGGATATGTCCATGTCCGTATCCGTTGAATTGTATAGCTCTATCCAGTCGGAATAGCTGCCGAAGCTATCGCAGATAGTGGTAGCGTTGCTGGCCATGAACTCGTTGATGTAGAGGCCTATGTCCTCGGTCTCCTTCAGGCTCGCCTCGTATTCCGCCATGCCCTCCTCGGTCTTCGGGTAGCCGGGGCAGGGCTTTGCCTGTGTCCATACTTCCCCCTCCCGGCGCAGCACCATTCCGGAGTCCACCGAGTTGAGCACAGCCGTATCAAGGGGCCTTCCGGAGGCGTCGAACAGCACCGCCTCCTCACCCGCGCTGAGCTTGAAGGGGGCATGCATGCCGTCCTCCGCATCGCCGCTGCACCAGACCACCACATAAGCGTCGGGCTCCAGCACCGTACCTGCGGGGAACACATACTTTGCGCCCTCCAGCAGGCTGTCGGACAGGCCGTAGCCGGATATGTCCGCCCTTTCCGTTGAGCCGTTGTGCAGCTCTATATAGTCGGGGTATCCGCCCAGGTTATCCGGCACGGAGCCTTTGTTGGATATCATTATCTCGCTCAGCGCAACGGCGTCCGCCGGGGCCCTGGAGCTGCCTTCCTTCAGGTTTATCAAAAATACGGCCAATATGACGATAAGCGCGGCGCTTATCAGTATCGACCCGAGCCGTTTCTTTCTCAATTCGTTTTCCTCTTTATTATCTGTATCGGCATATAGCCATGGTTATTGTATCATAAAAGAGCGGATAATGCTATGAAGGAATGGTGAATAGTTGGCAAGCGAACATAAGAAAGCCTCCCTTTATTTTATTAAAAGGGAGGCAGGCTTGCGGGCGGTTTGCCGTTCTAAGCCTCCGGCTGTATGGCCGGTATATACTCCAGCGTGGCCGCTATGACCTTTTCCGCCTTTTCCTCATGGAGCAGGTGGCCTGCGTTGCGCATGGTGGCAAAGCCGGCGTAGGGCATCGCCGTGTGGTACAGCTCGGAGTCGTCCCCCTGGCGCCACTTGTCCTCGCTGCCCTGAAGCATCAGCACGGGGGCCTCAAGGGAGCGGAGCCTGGATACCACGCCCTCATCGTCAAAGTTGTGGAAGGAGGCCCGCAGCGCCCAGCGGGACTCACGGTCGGATATGGTCTTGTAGTATTCGCCCACTACCTCTGGGCTCATCATCTGGGCAAGGTCGAAATAGCACTCGGAAAGCACCTTTTCCACCGTGCGCATGCCGTAGAGCATGGAGGCCACGCCGCCCAGTATGCTGCTGTCCATGAGCTTTATGGCCAGCGGCATCTCGGGGGAAATGCCACCGGGAGCTATGAGCATCATCTTGCCTACCCGCTCCGGGTTGTCCAGCGCAAAGCGCAGCGCGTAGGCGGAACCCATGGAAAAGGCCATTATGTGGGCGGACTGCACGCCTATTGCGTCCATGAACAGGCCCAGCGTCATGGCCTGCTCCTCAACGGTATAGTTGAAGTTCTCAGGCCTTGAGGAATAGCCGTGACCCAGCAGGTCTATGGCTATCACCCGGTAATTAAGGCTGAGGCGGGAAAACATGTTGCGCCAGGTATAGAAGGACTGGCCTACGCTGTGTACGAGTATCAGCGGCTCCCCGTTGCCCTCTTCGATGTAGTGTATCCGAGCGCGCTCTGTCCGGGGGCCTTCAGGCTCCGGCTCCTGATATTCTTCTTCCTCTGCCTCTACGGGCTGGGAGGTACGGGATGCCTTGGGAGCATCGTCAAACATGGCGGCTACGCGGCGGGCTTCCTGAGCGGCTGCCTTACGGCGGGCCAGGGCCTTGGCGGTCTCATCCTCCTCGTCCAGCTCCTCGTCGTCATCCAGTTCGTCGTCAAGATCGTCGGCGCGCCTCCTGCCGAACAGGCCTCCCCTGCGGGACTTTCTGCGCTCCTCCTCTTCCTCCGCGTCCAGCTCCGCCTCGATCTCGCTGTCTATATCGTCATAATCGTCGTCATCGCCGTCATAATCCGCCCTTTTGCGAATAAAGGAAGCCTTTTTTTCCTTCTTATCCTTCTTGTCCGGCTTCTTTCTGGCCTTCCTTGGGGGCTCCTCGTCTTCGGGCTGGGCTATGGGCAGCTCGATCTCCGCAAATTTGCCTACGTATTCGGTGTTTACGAATTTTTTAACTTCCAGCGAAATAGCCACTTATATCCTCCGTTCAGGGTCAGGGTTGCCGTATGTGCATACGCACCCTTATAATTTTCATACCTAATCAACCTATTTTACATTTTTCCCATGGGTATTGCAAGTGTATATAGGGCAAAATGGCAAAACTGTCACGAATTGTTTACCAAATCCCGGCTGAGCCGAAGCAGCGCGGTTTTATTGTTGTCCTCCGGGCGTTTTGCGCAGTGCCTGAGCAGCCCCGCCTTTATGTACCCTATCCTGGGAGAAGGGGGTATGCCAAGGTAACCGGCTATGTCCGCCCCCGTAACGGCAAGCTGCCGCTCTTCAAAGGGCGCCCCCGCCGCTATCATGCTTTCCAGTATGCGCTCCCACCTGTCCGCGGACTCCACCGACCCCTCTATCCTTCCGCTGCCGTGAACGTCCGCCCGGCGGAGAGCTATGAGCTGGCGCGAGCGCTCTATACCCATCTCCTGAAGCCATAGCCGTATGGTATTCTCCTTTGCCTCGGTGCGAAGGTCGAACATGTGGTTGTGTATAAGCGCCGTAACGTCCCGTATGACGGCGGAGGGGTACCTCAGCCTTTCCAGTATTCCCCGGGCAATATCCGCACCCAGCCTGTCGTGGGTGTACATGCAGCCCGTGGCCTCCAGCGCCGCCGGCTTGCCCACGTCGTGAAGAAGGGCGGCAAGGCGCAGTGTAAGGCTTGGCTCTATGCAGTCCACCGCGTGAAAGCAGTGGCGCAGCACGTCGTACTTGTGGTACTGGGGCTTCTGGGCCACTCCCCGGCCCTTGGCCAGCTCGGGCAGTATCACGTCCAGGGTCTCCAGATTGTCCAGCAGCTCAAGCCCCCTGTACGGCCCCCCGGGAATGCCGTATTTCGCGTCGGAGAGCAGTATCCTGTCCAGCTCCTCCCGTATGCGCTCCGGGGATATGTCCGCAAGCCCCGCCGCGCAGGCCCTTGCGGCCTCCAATGTGCCCCGCTCCACCTCAAAGCCCAGCTCCGAGGCAAAGCGCGCCATGCGCATTATGCGAAGGGCGTCGTCTCCCATTATGACGGCGGGATCCTTTGAGGTAGCTCTGAGCAACCTGTTTTTAAGGTCTTGCATGCCGCCGGTAGGGTCGGTGATCCTGCCTGTCAGTATGTTTTTATATATGGCGTTCACAGTAAAGTCCCGGCGGAAGGCGTCCTCGTTTATGTCCCCGGAGTAGCTTACCGCCCGGGGCCGGTGCCCGCCGCCTGTTGGGTATGTATCACGCCTGAAGGTGGTGTGCTGGAATACCCCGCCCATATAGTGCAGCTCCACCATTCCGAAGGCCGCGCCTATGTCCAGATACTTTATGCCCTTATCCCGGCACATGGCCATTACCTCCCCCGGCGTCATGGAGGAGGTAACGTCGTTATCCGTGACCGGCAGGCCCAGAAGCGGGTTGCGCACCATGCCCCCTACTCCGTAGAGGGTATGTCCCGCGGCGGCGAAAAGCTGTGCGAGGCGTATAAGCGGCATATACCATGTTCCTTTACAGACATATAAAGGGGACAGCTTGCCGTCCCCTCTTTTTTATTACTCCCCGTCAGGCTCCACGTGGGGAACTATGGCAACGGAGGCCACCCTGTCCTCGGTACGCATAAGGCGCACTCCCTGGGTATTGCGGGATATCTCGGATATCTGCTCCACGGGCAGCCTTATTATGGTGCCTTCGGAGCTTATTATCATTACGTCCTCCTCTATATCGGAGGCTCCTACCGCCTTCATGCAGACTAAATCGCCGGTCTTTTCGGTGAGGGCCATGGCTATTATGCCCTTGCCGCCCCGGGTCTGGGTGCGGTAGTCCTCCTCCGGGGTGCGCTTGCCCATGCCGTTTTCGGATATGGAGAGTATGGAGGCGCCGGGGCGAACCTTCTCGGCCCCCACCACGCTGTCGTTTTCCTCCAGCGTTATGGCCTTTACGCCGGTGGCGCTTCTGCCCATGGGGCGCACGTCCTCCTCGCTGAAGCGTATGCTCTTGCCCTTTTTGGTGCCCACTATTATCTCGTCGCTGCCGTCCGTCATTATGGCGGCAATAAGCTCGTCCCCATCCCTGAGGTTCTGGGCGATCATTCCGCCCTTTCGGATATTGTCGAACTCCTCTATGGAGGTCTTTTTGATTATGCCCGCCTTGGTGATGAGGTTCAGGTATTTTCCCTCCTCCCACAGTGGGAACAGCGTGGTCACCTTCTCGCCCTCTTTAAGGTTCAGCAGGTTGACTATGGCGGTGCCCTTGGCGGTGCGGCCCGCCTCGGGTATCCGGTAGCACTTCATGCGGAACACCCGGCCCATGTTGGTGAAGAACATTATCTCGTCGTGGGTGTTGCAGCCGAACAGGTGCTCAACGAAATCCTCCTCCCGGGTGGTCTGGCCGGTTATGCCCCTGCCGCCCCGGTTCTGGGCCTTATAGGTATCCATGCTGGTGCGCTTGGCGAAGCCGAAGTGGGTAAGGGTTACCGTCATCTCCTCCGGCTGTATTATGTCGTCCAGCTCTATGTCCTCTGTTATCTGGGCTATCTCGGTCCTTCTGGGGTCGGCGTATTTGCGGCGGACCTCCAGTATTTCCTCCCGAATTATGCCCAGCAGCTTGTTTTCGTCCGCAAGGACGCTCTCGTAATAGGCGATGGTCTCCACAAGGCCGTCCCTCTCCGCCTGTATCTTGTCGTGCTCCAGCCCTGTAAGGCGGCCTAAGCGCATATCCAGTATGGCCTGGCTCTGCTTATCCGTCAATCCGAAGCGGACGTTCAGCCGTTCCTTGGCCTCGCTCTGGGTCTTGGAGGTCTTGATTATATCCACGACCTCGTCTATATTGGCCATGGCTATGAGCAGGCCCTCCAATATATGAAGCCGCTCTTTGGCCTTTTCCAGATCGTGCTTTGTGCGGCGGGTCACCACTTCCTCCTGGAACCTGAGGTAGTGGTACAGCATCTCCTTTATGTTGAGCACCTTTGGCTCCCCATCCACAAGAGCCAGCATTATCACGCCGAAGGTATCCTGAAGCTGGGTGTGCTTATAGAGCTGATTTAAAACGACGTTGGCGTTCACGTCCTTTTTTATCTCTATTACCACCTTCATGCCGTTGCGGTTGCTCTCGTCCCGAAGGGCGGTTATGCCCTCCACCCGCTTTTCATGCACCAGCTCCGCTATCTTTTCCACCAATCGGGCCTTGTTCACCTGATAGGGCAGCTCCGTTACCACTATGCGGCTCTTGCCGTTGTCCATTGGCTCTATCTCGGTCTTTGCCCGTACCAGTATCTTGCCCCTGCCCGTCCTGTATGCCTGCCTTATGCCCGCGGTGCCCATTATGGTGGCGCCCGTTGGGAAATCCGGCCCCGGCAGGTATGCCATAAGCTCCTCGATGGATATGTCCCTGTTGTCTATGAGGGCCACGTATGCGTCTATGACCTCCCCGAGGTTATGGGGCGGCACGTTTGTGGCCATGCCTACGGCTATGCCGTTGCTGCCGTTTACCAGCAGATTGGGGAAGCGGCTGGGCAGCACCGTGGGCTGCACCAGCGTCTCGTCGAAGTTGGGCATGAAGTCCACGGTATTTTTGTCTATATCCGCAAGCATCTCAAGGCTCATCTTTGAAAGGCGGGCCTCGGTGTAGCGCATTGCCGCCGCGCCGTCCCCGTCCACGCTGCCGAAGTTGCCCTGGCCCTCCACCAGCAGGTAGCGGGTGTTGAAGTCCTGAGCAAGGCGCACCATGGCGTCGTAGACCGATCTGTCCCCGTGGGGGTGGTATTTGCCCAGCACGTCGCCCACTATGCGGGCGGACTTATGGAAGGGCTTATCCGGGGTGAAGCCCTGCTCTCCCATAGAGTACAGTATGCGCCGGTGCACCGGCTTGAGGCCGTCCCGCACATCGGGCAGGGCGCGGTTTATTATTACCGCCATGGCGTAGGAAATGAAGGATTTCTTCATCTCCTGCTCTATATCAAGCGGCGTTATACGGGGGTTGTTGGTGATGTCGTCCATTTATTGCTCCTTTATACGTCCAGATCCACTACCAGCTTGCTGTTCTGCTCTATGAACTCCTTGCGGGGCTCTACCTTGTCGCCCATTAAGGTGGAGAATATCTCGTCCGCCCGTATGGCGTCCTCAAGGTGTACCCGGTACATCATGCGGTTGTCCGGGTCCATGGTGGTCTCCCACAGCTGATCCGGGTTCATCTCGCCAAGGCCCTTATAGCGGTTGATAAGCGGCTTGGGGTCCCGGCCTATCTCGTTGAGTATCCTTCCCAGCTGCTCGTCGTCATAGGCATACCATATGTTCTTGCCCCTTGTAATTCTATAAAGGGGCGGCTGGGCGGCGTAAATGTGGCCGTGCTCTATCAGAGGCCGCATGTGCCTGTAAAAGAAGGTCAAAAGCAGTATGCGTATATGCGCGCCGTCCACGTCCGCATCCGTCATGCAGACTATCTTGTGGTAGCGGAGCTTGCTCTCGTCAAACTCGGTGTCTATGCCTGTGCCGAAGGCGGTTATCATGGAGCGTATCTCGTTGTTGGCAAGCATTTTATCCAAGCGGGTCTTTTCCACGTTGAGTATCTTGCCGCGAAGGGGCAGTATTGCCTGAAACTCCGGGTTGCGGCCCATCTTGGCGGAGCCGCCCGCGGAGTCGCCCTCCACTAAGAATATCTCGCACTTTTCCGGCTCGTTGCTGTTGCAGTCCGCAAGCTTGCCGGGGAGGGATATGTTCTCCAGGCCGGTCTTTTTTCTGGTAAGGTCCCTGGCCCTTCTTGCGGCCTCCCTCGCCCTGGATGCGGTTATGCACTTATCTATTATCAGCCTTGCGGTCTGGGGGTGCTCCTCAAGGTAAAAGCCAAGCCCGTTGCCAACCACGTTGTCCACAAGGGATTTCATATAGGAATTGCCCAGCTTTGTCTTTGTCTGGCCCTCGAACTGGGGCTCCACCAGCTTTACGCTGACTATGGCGGTAAGTCCTTCCCGGACGTCGTCGCCGGAGAGGTTCGCTTCGTTGTCCTTGAGCAGCTTATACTTTCGGGCGTAGTCGTTTATGCTGCGGGCAAGGGCGCTGCGGAAGCCCTGAAGGTGGGTGCCGCCCTCAACTGTGTTTATGTTGTTGGCAAAGGTAAACACGCTCTCGTTGTAGTCGGTGTTGTACTGCATGGCCACCTCAACGGAGGCCACCTGCTGCCTGGCCTGATCATCCTTACCGCCCTCGAAGTACATAACGTCCTCATGGAGCACGTCCTTGCTCTTGTTCAGGTGCTCCACGAAGGAGATTATGCCGCCCTCATAGCAGTATTTTTTGCTCTGTACGGGGTCTGTGCGCTCATCCGTGACGGTTATGGCCACGCCCTTGTTCAAAAACGCAAGCTCCCTCATCCGGCCCCGCAGGGTATCGTAGTTGTAATCAAGGGTGTCGAATATCTGGTCGCTGGCGAGGAAGGTTACGGTAGTGCCGGAGCCCGTGTCATCGCCGTATGTGCCCACCTGCTCTACTCCCGTCACCGGGTCGCCGTTTACGTATTCCTGGCGGTATATTATGCCGTCCCGGCGAACCTCGGCGGTGAGCCTGCTTGAAAGGGCGTTTACCACGGACAGGCCCACGCCGTGAAGTCCGCCGGATACCTTATAGCCGCTGCCGCCGAACTTGCCCCCCGCGTGCAGCACGGTAAGTGCCACCTCCAGCGCGGACTTGTGCATCTTCTCATGGTAGCCCACGGGTATGCCGCGGCCGTTATCCCGGACGGATACGGAATTGTCGGGGTGTATTGTTACCTCTATATGGGTGCAGTAGCCGCCCATGGCCTCGTCTATGGCGTTATCCACCAGCTCCTTGACCAGATGGTGCAGTCCCCTCACGTCCGTAGAGCCTATATACATGCCGGGGCGGCGCTTTACCGCCTCCAGCCCCTCAAGGACCTGTATTTCGTTTGCGTTGTAGTTTGTGTGGTTGTTCTGTTCCATGGTTTATGCCCTTCTGTAAATTATCTCTTAGCTATTGTAGCTGCCCCTACCGCCGAGGCGTATACCCTTATTCCCTCGGGGACGGCGGTGATTATGTATGTGTCCCGCTCGCCGCCGGATACGTCGTCCACCCGGCCGGAGCCTATGGCGGTCTCCATGAAGCGGCGGTTGTCGTATGAATGCATTACTGTTTCACTGGGCAATATAAGGAGTATTTCCTCATCGTCCACTACCTTATCCCCGCCTATATGCAGATACATATATTCCTCCATTTCGCAGAAGTGGCTAAAGACCACTTCTGCGAGTTTTCTCGGATTTTGCCTCTCGCATTCGCTCCCGGGCGGCAAAACCCGCAGAGAACGAAAACCTCCGGTTTTCATCCGTTTTGACGCACATGTCGTCAAAGCCGGAATTACTTTAAGGGGCTGCGGCCCCTTAACAACCCCGGGGCTTTTTGACAAACTGTCTCCGTATCATTCCGGGCGCATCTCGCCGCCCTTGCAGCGGAATACCTTCATATTTCCCAGGCCCGCCCGCTTTAAGCCCTCAAGGCTGGTGCAGGTCAGAAAGCACTGGCAGTCCTTCATGCTTTCCATCAAAAGCTGCTGCCGGCCCTCGTCCAGCTCAGAGAGCACGTCGTCCAGTATGAGCACCGGGGCTTCCTCCTTCAGCTCCCGTATGAAGGCAAGCTCGGAAAGCTTTAACGAGAGCGCCGCGGTGCGCTTCTGGCCCTGGGAGCCGAAGGTGCGCACGTCTATGCCGGAAAGTGCTATGCCTATATCGTCCCGGTGGGGGCCTGCGGTGGTAAAGCCACGGCGGAGATCCTCCGCCCTGCTCCTGTCCAGCGCCTTGAGCATGGCGCCGTAAATGCCCTCCGGGTCCTCCGGGTCTATGTCCGGCTCGTACACTATCTCCAGCCTCTCCCTGCCCCCCGTGATGCTTTTATGCAGGTCGTAGGCTATTGTGGAAAGGCCGTCTATGAATTCGCACCTGTCCATTACGATTTCCTCGCCCAGCGCCGCGAGCTGCTCGTCCCAGGTCTCCAGCATGCCGGGGCCTATCCTGTCAGGCTCCTTTAAAAGGGCGTTCCGCTGCTTCAGCGCCGAGTTGTACCTTTGCAGGCTGTAATAATAGGCCGGATGGGTCTGGGAAAGCTCCATATCCATGAAGCGCCGCCGCTCCGCCGGGCCTTCTTTTACTATTGAAAGATCCTCCGGGGCGAACATCACAACATTCAGCAGCCCCATAAGCTCCCCTGAGCGGGAGGCCATCTGCCGGTCTATGAATATCTTTTTGCGCTCCCCGTCCCGAAGCTTTATCTCTATAAGATGGGATCCCGTATTGTTGGTAAGATCCGCCCCCACGTATCCGCCGGCGCAGCCCCGCATAATAAGCTCGGCGTCCCGGGAGGTCCTGTGGGACCTTCCGAAGGCGCAAAGAAAAACCGCCTCGACACTGTTGGTCTTCCCCTCTGCGTTGTCTCCCACTATGGCGTTTATGCCGGGGCCGGGCCGCAGATCGAGTGCAGCATAGCTGCGGTACTGATTTAAGCGCAAGCGGTTAATTTCCATCTGTTTTGCACGCCTGTAATACAAAATTTTACTTATTAATTTTAACATAAAATCAGGGATTTTTCAATGGCTTTTATTATAATAAGAAGAAAGCATTGCAGAAATGTATAAATATGCGTGGAGTGTATAAAGCCGTCCCCTTACAAAAGCCTTGCGCCGCCGTTGAAATATAGTATAATAAATATAATATAAACGATATCATCCATTCCAGGGAGGGACGCATATGCGCTTTACAGTTGATACGGCTGAGCTCAACGCCGCCGTGGCTACGGTCTCAAAGGCGCTGGGAGTAAGGTCCTCGGTAGGCATACTCGAGGGCATATATGCCGAAGCCATAGGCGATACGCTGCTGCTAAGGTGTACAGACCTTTCGCTCCAGATAGAAGCTACGCTTAACGTAGATATCCAAAAGCAGGGAGCCTGTGTGCTGCCCGGGCGGCTGTTTTCGGAGCTTGTCCGCAGGCTGCCCGCAGAGGAGACCCTGCTTTCCGCTGATAAGAACACGCTGCTCATAGAGAGCGGCCGGGCCACCACCACCATGCAGGTGGAAAACGCCAAGGATTACATCTCCATGCCCGACGTCAACCGGGAGTTCTCTATCGCCATATCCAAGGCGGCTTTAAAGAACATGATACGCCAGTGCATATTCGCAACGGCACAGGACGATTCCAAGCCCATACTCCGTGGAGTGCTCATAGAGCTTGCCGACGGCAAGATGAGCATGGTAGCTCTGGACGGATACCGTCTGGCCATGCGCACCGAAGCCGTAACGGTATCCGGCGCCGCCAAAAACGCGGTCATTCCCGCCCGGGGACTGCTGGAGATAAGCCGCATACTGGACGACAGCGACGAGATGATCAACATGGTATTCTCTGCCACCCACGTCATGATAGACATGGGCCATACCCGCATAATCACCCGCCTTATGGACGGCGAGTTCATACGCTACCGCCAGATACTGCCGGACAGCCACACCACCCATGTGCGGGTGAACCGCACGGAGCTGCTGGACAGCATAGAGCGTGTATCCCTCATGGCGCGGGAGAGCAAGAAGAACCACGTAAAGTTCTCCTTTGAGGACGGTCAGGTGACCATCACCGCCAACAGCGAGATAGGCGCCAGCAAGGAAATAGTCAATATAGACCGCATGGGCAGCGACATAGACATCGCCTTCAACGCCAAGTACTTCAGCGACGTGCTGAAGGTGCTGGACGACGAATACGTCTGCCTTGACATGAACACCAACATAAGCCCCTGCGTGGTAAAGCCCGAAACCGGCGACGAATATTACTACCTCATACTCCCCGTAAGGCTGTTCGCCGGGAATTGATGTAAGATTCTTTCTCTCTTCTTTCTCTTTTCTTTTCGTTGAAAAGAAAAGGAGAAAGAAGCAAAGAGGAAAGAAAAGCCAACCTTAAATAAAAAAAGAACCTTTGAAACAGCGGAAATTCCAACGGAAAACAACAAAACAGGCTTTAGGGCATAAATAAAGGAACGGTCTTGCCGTTCCTTTTGCTTTGTTTGCCTTATTCGTTAGTTATCCTTATGTGTATATCCACCCCGTTTTGAAGATCCTCCTGCTCCACCTCCACGTTCATGCCGGATTCCCGCAGCACGGCGATGGCCGAATTGACGGTGTTCATAAACAGCCGGTAGTCCCGCACCTGGCGTATTATGGCGGGGCGGGGGGCGGCGCCGGGGCGCTTTTCGTCGTACATCTTATCCAGGGTCTTTTCCACCAGCCGCTCAGTGTCCTTGACGGAGAGGTTCTTTTCCGCCGTGCGCTTTATGACGGCCAGCTGTACCTCCTCGTCCTTTAGCTTGAGCACCGCCCGGGCATGGCGCTCTGAAAGGCCGTTCTCACGAATGGCGGACACCACATCGGGCGAGAGCCGCAAAAGCCGCAGCTTGTTTGCTATGGAGGACTGGCTCCTGCCAAGTCGTTTTGCAAGCTCCTCCTGGGTGAGGTTGTAGTTGTTGAGCAGGGCATAGTAGCACTGTGCCTCCTCCATGTAGTGCAGGTCCTCCCGCTGAAGGTTTTCTATGAGTGCCACCATGGCGGAGGATTCCTCCTGCATTGAGTCCTCTACTATGCAGGTGACGGTCTCCATTCCCAGAGACTTGCAGGCGCGCAGGCGGCGTTCGCCGGCTACCAGCTCATATCCGGAGCCGCTCCTTCTCACCACCAGCGGCTGTATGAGGCCTACCTGGCTTATGCTCTGGGCAAGCTCGGCTATAGTATCGTCGTCGAAGGTCACCCTGGGCTGGTTGGGGTTTGGCACTATCTTTTCAACGGGTATCTCCAGCAGCCTGCGCTGGCTTTCTGTAGTCCGGGGACGAAGGGTAAATTCAAAGGACATCTTTATTTCTCCTGAAAAATAAGTTTTTCGCTAAAGCGGCTTCTTCTCCGCCGTTCCGGCCTTTCTCGGGTAAGCTTTGGCAGTGGGCTTCTGCTTTGTGAGGATTATCACGCTGCGCTCTCCCCACTCCGCCGGGTATGACCTTATCTCGCCTGTGCAGCATAAAAGCTCCAGCGCCCTTTCGCCCTCCTTCAGCTCCGCGGCGGCCTGGGGGCCCTTATACATGAGCGACCTGCCCCCTACCTTCACAAACGGCACGGTGTATTCGGCAAGGGGGGATACCCGGGCTACCGCCCTTGATACGGCTATATCGAACTTCTCCCTAAGGGCTGGGTTCCTGCCCCCATCCTCTGCCCTATCGTGTATGCAGTCCGCATTTATATCCAGCTCTTTGCACACCTCCCTGAGGAAGCCTATGCGCTTATTGAGGGAATCGAGGAGCGTCACCTTAACGTCCGGCCTTGCTATGGCTATGGGCAATCCGGGGAAGCCCGCGCCGGTGCCCACGTCTATAAGGTTTGCCCCCTCTGGAATAAGCTCCAGCGGCAGCAGGCTGTCTGCAAAGTGCTTTTTAAGCACCTCATCCTCCCCGGTTATAGCGGTAAGGTTCATGCGGCTGTTCCAGTCCATGAGCATCTCATAATAGCGGCAGAGCTTTTCCGCCTGAGGCTCTGTCACGCCGGGTATGGCCTTTATTACGGTCTGTATATCCATCTATTTTTCCTCCAGGAGCTTGAGCTGTATCAGCAGCACACCTATATCCGCCGGGGATACGCCGCTTATGCGGCTGGCCTGGCCTATATTTTTTGGGCGTATGGCGGAAAGCTTCTGCCTTGCCTCAAGGCGCAGCCCCTCCATATGGGCAAAATCCACCCCGTCGGGTATGAGCATGCCCTCCTGCTGCTGCAGCCGCTCAACCTGCTTCTTTTGTTTGTCTATATAGCCCTCGTAATGGGCGGATATCTCCACCTGCTCACGGGCCTCGTCCGAAATTTCCGGAAGCCCGGATACCCGCATAAGCTCCGTATAGCTTATGCCCTCCCGGCGCAGCACGTCCATGAGCTTTGCGCCGTTCTTGAGCCCTCCTCCGTCCTTTGCCTCCAGCAGCGCCGTCAATTCCCGGCTGGGGTGGGCCGTCTTGTTCAGGGCGGCCATGGCCTTTGCCATGTGGCTTTCCTTTTCCATGAGCTTCGCGTACCGCTCCTCGGATATCAGCCCGGTCCTGCGGGCCTTTTCGGTAAGGCGCAGATCCGCGTTGTCCTGCCGCAGCAGCAGCCGGTATTCGGCGCGGGAGGTCATCATCCTGTATGGCTCGTTGGTGCCCTTTGTGGCAAGGTCGTCCACCAGTACACCAATATATGCGTCTCCCCGGGAGAGTATGAGGGGCTCCTCGCCCTTTAAGTAAAGGGCGCAGTTTATGCCGGCGTAAATGCCCTGGGCAGCGGCCTCCTCATAGCCGGAGCTTCCGTTTATCTGCCCCGCAAAGTACAGCCCCGGTATATCCTTGCTGCCAAGGGTAGTGTCCAGCGTGTTGGGGTCTATGCAGTCGTACTCTATGGCGTAGCCCGCCCGCATTATCTCCGACCGCTCCAGCCCTGGTATGGTGCGCAGCATTTCCACCTGCACGTCGTAGGGCAGGCTGGTGCTCATGCCCTGCACGTACATCTCGTCAGTGGAAAGCCCCTCCGGCTCTATGAAAAGCTGATGCCTGTCCTTGTCCGCGAACCGCTTTATCTTATCCTCTATGCTGGGGCAGTACCTTGTGCCCGTGCCGGTCACAAGGCCGGAATACATGCTGCTCCTGTGGATATTGTTCAGTATTATCTCGTGGGTGCGGGGGTTGGTATAGGTGAGATAGCAGGGCTGCTGCGGCCTTTCCCCCTTCCCGCTCATAAATGAGAACCGGGGTGAGGGCACGTCGCCGTACTGGGGCTCCATCCTTTCAAAATCAAGGCTGCGCCTGTTTACTCTGGGCGGAGTACCCGTCTTGAAGCGGCGGAGCTTAAAGCCCATATCCGTAAGGCACGACGAGAGGAAATTTGCCCTGAGCATACCCGAAGGCCCCGATTCCGTAACGTAGTCGCCTATCAATATGCGGCTCTTTAGGTACACTCCTGTAGCCACGACTATTCCCCGGCAGCGGTACTCTATGCCGCCCCCGGCGATGATGCCGGAAACTCTGCCCTTCTCCAGCAGTATCCTCTCGCATTCGCCCATGCGCAGGTCAAGCAGCGGCTCCCGCTCCAGGGCCCGCTTCATGCGCTCGTGATACCGGCGCTTGTCCATCTGGGCGCGGAGGGAATGCACCGCCGGGCCCTTGCCCGTGTTCAGCATGCGTATCTGTATAAAGGTATCGTCCGCCGCGGCCCCCATCTCGCCCCCCAGCGCATCCAGCTCCCGCACAAGGTGCCCCTTTGAGGTGCCGCCTATGGCCGGGTTGCAGGCCATAAGGGCTACGCTGTCCAGGTTCATGGTAAGGCAGAGGGTCCTCAGGCCCATGCGGGCGCAGGCCAATGCCGCCTCGCAGCCCGCGTGGCCGGCGCCCAGCACCGCCACGTCGTATATTCCGCCCAAATATGTGTTCATGCGTTATTTACCTCTGATTTTCTTCCAAGCTACATTATAGCAGAAAATGGGCGTGTGGGAAATATTTTTATTTCCCGATGTTTATAGTATAATATATGTGTGATGTTTATCCGCATATTTAGGAGAGAACCATGACAGACACCATTTACGCACTTTCCACCCCCGTAGGCGGGGCGATAGCTGTGATACGCATAAGCGGCCCCGATACGCTCTGCGCCCTTCGCGCGGTATTTTCCGGCAAAATAGAGCACCGGTACGTTGCCCACGGCAGCATCACCGGGGCGGACGGTTCGCCTATCGACGACGCCATGGCGGTTTATTTTCAGGGGCCTAAAAGCTACACCGGCGAGGACATGGCTGAGCTGTACATTCACGGAGGCTACGCCGTATCGAGGCGGGTGCTTTCCCGGCTTTCCGAGCTGCCCCTCCGCCCCGCAGGCCCCGGGGAGTTCACCCGGCGGGCATTTATCAACGGCAAGCTGGATCTGGCCAGGTCGGAGGCGGTAATGGACCTTATCAACGCCTCCTCCAGCCGGGGGGCCGCCTCGGCGCTGGAACAGCTTCAGGGCTCCCTATCCCGCCGCATAGAAAAGGTGGAGGAGGAAATACTCGACCTGCTCTCCGGCATAGACGCGGCCATAGACTACCCGGAGGAATTGGAGGAGGATGTATTCTCTGCCCTCCCCGAGGGTATACGTGCCGCAAGGGCGGAGATAGATTCCCTCATATCCGGCGGCATGGCCTCCCGAATGGTGCGGGAAGGTGCGCGCATAGCCATACTGGGCAGGCCCAACGCCGGCAAAAGCTCCCTTTTCAACGCCATGCTGGGGGAGGATCGGGCCATAGTTACCCCGGAGGCTGGAACCACCCGGGACATACTGGAGGGGACTCTGCTCATAAACGGCATAACCGCCCGCCTTTTCGACACGGCGGGCCTGCGGGAGGCGGACTCCGCCGCAGAAAGCATAGGCATATCCCGGGCAAGGGATATAGTGGACAGGGCCGACCTGCTGCTCATCGCCATGGACGGCGGAGATGCGGTGTCCCACGAGGAGCGGCGGCTGCTGGCCTCCCCCGGACGAAAGCTGGCGGTAATATGCAAAAGCGACCTTTCAGACGGCGCCGCCGCCTTTGCCCTTGCAGGGGAGTACGGCGTAGAGGCCATAGGCGTGAGCGCGGTCACGGGCGAGGGAGTTGACGCGCTCATAGACCGCATCGCAGAGCTTATCGCCCCGGAGTGCGAAAGCGCCCTCGTCACAAACAGCCGCCATATCGCAGCCCTTAGGGAATGCTCCGCGGCGCTCTCCTCCGCCCTCCAAACAGAGGAGGCGGACTGCATCGCCACCGACCTTCGCTCGGCGCTCATCGCCTTGGGCGAGATAACCGGAAAGAGCGTGGACGCAGACGTGGTGGACAGGATATTCTCCAGGTTCTGCGTGGGGAAGTGACGGTAATTTTATTTACCTCTTCTTTCTCTTTTCTTTTCAGGAGAAAAGAAAAGAGTAAAGAAGCAAAGAGAAAAGAAAAGCCCAACGGGAACATAATAGAAAATAGAAAGCGGGCATAGTAAAAGGACGGCTTCTGCCGTCCTTTTGTTGTTATCAGTTATTCGTCCATGTTTTTGGGGTAGATGACTACTCTCCTGTTGGGCTCCTCGCCCTCGCTGCGGGTTGCCACGTAGGGGTTGTTCTGGAGTGTGGCGTGGAGCACCCGGCGCTCGTAGGGGTTCATGGGCTCAAGGGTGCGGGGACGGCCGGTGGCCTTTACCTGATTGGCTATCCGCTTTGCCAGGCGGGCAAGGGTCTCCTCCCGCTTTTCCCGGTATCCCTCGGTATCTATGGATATGCGGGTGTAGCCGTCCTGCTTGCGGTTGCGGTTCACCGCAAGGCTGGTCAGGTACTGCATGGCGTCCAGAGTCTCTCCCCTGTGGCCTATGAGCATGCCCATGGTGGACTTATCGATGTACAGGCGGACGCCATCCTCGCCTACGTTTGCCAGCACTGTACCGTCCACGTGCATGCGCTCCAGCAGGCCTTTCACGAAATCCGCCGCCTGATTGCCCTCCGCCGCTTCCTCGGTGAAGCCCTCCGGGGGCTCCTTGGCCTGATAGCGGGGACGGTTGTCACGGTCGCGGCGGCTGCGGCCCCGCCTGTCCCTACGTTCCCGGCTCTCGGCAGGCTTCTCGATTATTTCCGTCTCGATGACCTCCATCGTCCCGGCCGCTTCGGCCTGGGTTTCCCGCATATCGCTCTGCGGGGCGGCCTCCCGCTCCTCCCTGGGGCCGCGGTCCCGGCGGCCGCGCCTGTCCCGATTGTCCTGCCTCGGCTCCCTGCGGTCACGGCGCTCCCGGCGTTCCCGCTCCTGATATTCGGGCCGGAGATATTCGGGCAGCGATATATCCTCAGGCTCCCTCTCTATGAGCTTTACTATGGCGGGCTTGGCGCCTATGCCCAGTATGCCCTTGCTTTCATGCTGTATTATGTCTATCTCCACCTCGTCTATGGAGATCTCCAGCTCCTTCAGGCCTTTGAAGATGGCTTCATCGATTGAACGGCCGGAGGCTTCGATTGTCCTTGGCATTACCTCTTACCTCCTTCCTGGGTAACGGCGGCCCGGGGGAACTTCTTATTCAGTACAAGGTTCACCAGCACCATGGATACGCTGGTGAGTATCCAGTATATGGCGAAAGCCGCGTTGTAGCTGAGGCAGAACCACAGCGACATGAGGGGGAACAGCCACATCATCATCTTATTGGTGGAGGCGGCTGGATTGTTGGGATCCGGCGCGGGCTGACCCTTCTGCATTATCCAGTTGGCAAGGAACTGGGTGCCGCCGGCTATCAGGGGCAGTATGAACCAGCCGTTGTTATGGCCGGCATAGACCTGCAGCAGTGGCTGTACGGCGGCGTTGTAGGCGTCGATGGCGGCCTGGGTGTTTAGGAATCGGAAGGCGCCGCCCTCGTTCACCGCTATTCCAAGCTGTACCAGCTTTTCCCATACCTCCGGGTTATTCTGCAAATAGAGCAGCCTATCCAGATCCTTTACGTTGGCAAGGAATTTGCTGCCCTCCTGTATGACGGGGGAAAGGCCGTTGTCGGGCTGCCATATGTTGTTTACCCAGAGGAACTTGAAGCTCCTGAGGAGCTCCTCGGCATTGTCGGAAACCAGCAGCTTTATTGTTTCCTCATAGCCCCAGAAGCGGAAGGCGGCTATAAAGCAGAAAAACAGCGGCATGGTTATGAGCAGCGGCAGGCAGCTCCCCCACATGGAGACGCCCCTCTCCTTCATGAGCTTTTGGCTCATCATCTGGGCCTTCTGGGGGTCATTGGCGTATTTTTTCTGTATTTTTGCCAGCTCCGGCTGAATGCCGTTCATCTTGGCCTGGGATTTACGGGTGGCTATATCGGAGAATATGGTGATGCCCCTCAATACCACAGTGCATATCAGTATGGTAAGGAACACGCTGTTCACGTTGGAGTATACCCATTTCATAGCTTCCAGGAACCATGTAGTCAAAAAGAAATCGCCTTGCATCGAATTTCCTCGCTTTCGTAAAATAGTAGTTATTTGCCCTTATACTCCATCTTCTTGGGCGGTACGGGATCTACCCCCCCCTTGGAGAATGGGTTGCACCTCAGCACCCGCCATAGAGCCAGGCCCAGGCCCTTCCATGGGCCGTGCACCCGTATAGCCTCAAGGGCGTAGGCGGAGCAGGTAGGCCGGTAACGGCAGCATGGGGGAAATCTCGGGGATATGGCCCTCTGGTAGCCTATTATGAGGCTCTCCATCAGGCGCTGCACCCTTTCCTTTATCATTGCCGTACCCTGGCCGCCTTATCGGCATTCTTATTGTTGCCCATAAGGCCGGATTTTGTTAGCATGTTTTGCATCGTGGCTGAAATGTGGCCGAAATCGGCTTCTTTAACCGCGTCCCGCGCAATGAAGATAATGTCATAGCCCGGCGTTATGTCGGGTATAAAGGGACGAAAGGCTTCCCTGAGCCTGCGCTTGATGCGGTTGCGGGTGACGCTGTTGCCTATCCGTTTGCTTACGGAAAAGCCCACCTTTACCATGCCCGTCTTTGACTTATTGTATATCATGACAAGCATTCTGGAGGGCACCGACTTGCCCTTGCGGTAGACATACCGGAAGGTCTTATTCCGTTTCAAAGAAAAACAGCGTTTCACCCTTGTGCGTCCTTAGCAGTGGATCCGAAGGATCGTGTCGTCGAGAAAAAACTCACGGCAAGCTCAGCTTGCCGTGACACTTGTCAAAGCGTATTTATTACGCGGACAGCCTTTTCCTGCCCTTGAGCCTTCTGCGGGCCAGCACGTTGCGGCCGTTCTTAGTGGACATGCGAGAGCGGAAGCCGTGAACCTTCTTGCGCTGCCTCTTCTTGGGCTGATAAGTCTGGAGCATCTTTTGCACCTCTTTCCGTTTTAAGGTATTTATACCACAGCAGTGGCATATTAAGCCGGAACGCCTATGGCGCCCAGGCCATTACGCAAACCGTCAGTTTTAGATTATATAAGAAATATGTCCCATCTGTCAAGGAAAAAGGCCGCTTTTTTGAATATTCGGGGCATTAAAAATAATTATTCTGGCGCTACACAACATATTGTGTATTCGCGCCCTCCGTTATCACAAAGGGTAAAAATTTGGTATTTTTGGCATATTGATAAACCACGCGGGATTTGATATTATTGATAGGCGCAAGGGTGCTGCGGCCTGCCCGCGTTCCCCTTAACGGTATATTTTTCTCTATAAAAAAGCCGGCACACGGCTTTTTGCTGTCTTTAGGGGGTTTATCAACGTACTTATCAACACGTTGACAAATTTATCAACGTGTTGTTATCAATTATTTGTTTTCGGGGGAAATCATGGACGAATTATTAGATTGCAAGCTTATTTGGGAAAAGGCGCAGCCCGAAATAAAAGAAGGAATGACCGAAATGAGCTACAGCCTGTGGATATCCGGTCTGGAGCCCGTTTGCATACTCAGCGATATGCTGATACTGCAATCCATGAACGAGGTGACTCTGGACACCCTCAAGAGCCTTTATTCCGACCAGATAGCTGACGCCCTGTCCCACGCCTCAGGCGTGAACCTCCGGCCCATGTTCATATGCGGGGACGAGCGCCCCAAGTATGAGAAGCTCATGGCGGAAAAAAAGCGCCGCAGCGAGTCCCTGCTGGACCCCCGCTTCACCTTCGATACCTTCGTAATAGGCGGCAGCAACAATATAGCCTACGCCGCGGCAAAGGCCGTGGCGGCCCAGCCGGCGAAGGCATTTAACCCTCTCTACATTTACGGTGACGTTGGCCTTGGCAAGACCCACCTTATGCACGCCATTGGCAACAAAATAAAGGAGGACAACCCCTCCGCCCGCATAACCTACGTCACCAGCGAGACCTTTACCAACGAGCTGATACAGTCCATTCAGGACAACACCAACGCCCAGTTCCGCAACAAGTACCGCAATGTGGACGTGCTCATGATAGACGATGTGCAGTTCATCGCCGGCAAGAACACCACCCAGGAGGAGTTCTTCAACACCTTCAATACCCTTCACACCAGCGGCAGGCAGATAGTCATATCCTCGGATAAGCCCCCCAAGGAGATACCCGCCCTTGAGGAGCGCCTGAGGAGCCGCTTTGAGGGCGGCCTCATAACCGACATACAGTCCCCGGACTACGAGACCCGCATGGCAATACTGCAAAAAAAGGCGGATCAGGAGAATATAATCATCGACCCACGGGTGCTTTCCCTCATCGCCACAAAGGCCAACGCCAACATACGCCAGTTGGAAGGCGCCTTCACCCGGGTGGTGGCCTTCTCAAAGCTCCTTGGCACCCCCATTACCCTTTCCATGGCGGATTCCGCATTGAAGGATATAATCGAGGACGTGCAGGAGCGGCGCGTCACCGTGCCCATGGTGCAGCAGGTGGTGGCGGATTTCTACAGCGTATCCGTAGACGCCATGACCTCCTCCCGCCGCACAGCTGACGTCACATATCCCCGCCAGGTTGCCATGTACCTCTCCCGGGAAATGACCGACCTTTCCCTCAAGGCTATAGGCGAGCAGTTCGGCGGCAGGAACTATTCCACCATTATCTCAGCCTGCAACAAGATTGAGGACGACATGCGGTTCGACCCCGAGCTTTCAAAGGTGTTCAAGGATCTCAAAAAGCGGATAAAGGGGAACTGATTTTTCTCCGCTCTTTTCCCCTTCTTTCTCTTTTCTTTTCAGGAGAAAAGAAAAGAGAAAGAAGCAAAGAGAAAAGAAAAGCCAACGGGAAATATATAAATAAAAAATTAGAAAACGATAAAAAAGAGCGGCATAAACCGCTCTTTCACTTTATCAAAAAACCACAGGGTTGTTAAGGGGCCGCAGCCCCTTAGGTTTATTCCGGCTTTGACGGCGTGTACGTCAAAACGGATAAAAACCGAAGGTTTTTGCACTCTGCGGGTTTTGCCGCCCGGGAACGAATGTGAGAGGCAAAACCCGAAAAAAACTCGCAGAAGTGGACTTGCCACTTCTGCGAAACTTTATTTCTTGCCGAGGTAGGCCTCTTTTATGCTCTCGTCGTTGAGCAGCTCCATGCCGGTGCCGGTCATGGTCACGTTGCCGGTCTGGAGGACGTAGCCCCTGTCGGCTATCTTCAACGCCGCGTTTGCGTTCTGCTCTATCAGAAGCACCGTCACGCCGTCGTCATTGATGCGGCGGATTATGGAGAATATGTCCTTTACCACCAGGGGCGCAAGGCCGAGGCTGGGTTCGTCCATCATCATAACCTTTGGCTTTGCCATGAGCGCCCGGCCAACGGCCAGCATCTGCTGCTCGCCGCCGGAGAGCGTGCCGGCCTGCTGCCAGTGGCGCTCATTAAGCCTTGGGAAAAGGCTGTACACGTGCTCTATGTCGTGCTCTATGGCGTCCTTGTCCTCCCGGAGATAGGCTCCTATGCGCAGGTTTTCAAGGACGGTAAGGTTCGGGAACACCCGCCTTCCCTCAGGCACCAGCACTATGCCGCGCTGAACTATATCGTGGGTAGCGGCGTGGGTGATGTCCTTGCCTTCGTAGCTGATGGTTCCGGAGGCGGGGTTGACGACGCTCATTATGGCCCGCAGCGTGGTGGACTTGCCCGCGCCGTTCGCGCCTATGAGGGTGACTATCTCCCCCTCCTTCACGTCGAAGGAAACGCCCTTCAGCGCCTCTATGCCGCCGTAGTTTACTTTAAGATCGCGTATTTCAAGCAGGCTACTCATCTTCATCCACCCCCAGGTAAGCGTTTATGACGTCGGGATTGTCCTGTACCTCGGCTGCGGTGCCGGAGGCGATCAGCCGGCCGAAATCCAGCACGTATATGCGCTCGGCTATGGCCATAACAAGATCCATGTGATGCTCTATCATCAGTATGGGTATGTTGTATTCGTGCCTTATCTGGCTGATGAACTCGGTGAGCTCCTTTGTCTCCTGCGGGTTCATGCCCGCGGCGGGCTCGTCGAGGAGCAATAGCTTTGGATCGGTAGCAAGAGCGCGGGCTATCTCCAGCCTGCGCTGGAGGCCGTAAGGCAGGCTGCCCGCTATGTCGTCCTTCAGGTGCTCCAGATGCTGCTCCTTCAGCAGAGCCATTGCCTCATCCCTCATGCGCTTCTCTTCCTTGGCGTTGAGGCGCAGCGTGGCGGTGAATACGTTCTGCTTTGCCCTCATATGCTTTGCGATAAGCACGTTATCGAATACCGTAAGGCTCCTGAACAGGCGGATATTCTGGAAGGTACGGGCTATGCCCAGCTTGGTTATCTGGTCCGGAGTTGGGCTGACCACATGGCTGAACTCTGGATAAAGGTCGCCCGTGTACAGCTTTTTCATCTTGCCCTGGGGATGGTTGCATACCATGGTCTTACCCATGAAGCTCACCATGCCGTTGGTAGGCTCATATACGCCGGTTATGCAGTTGAAAGCCGTAGTCTTTCCTGCGCCGTTGGGACCTATGAGGGCAACTATCTCCTTGTCGTTTACCTCCATTGAGAGGTCGTTCACGGCGACTACGCCGCCGAACTGCATGGTAACATGGTCAAGGCGAAGTACGTTTTCTGACATATTACTTGCCCCCCCTCTGCGTTTTTTCGATGAATTTCTGGCGTTTCCTCAGTATCCTGTCAAAGTTCAGCTCCCGGTCGCCCATTATGCCCTGACGGTAGAACAGCACGACAGCCATTATGATGATGGAGAACACCACCTTGCGGAAGCCGGCGCGAAGGAGAGGCACCTTGAACGCGCCTATGTAGGTTTCGGCATCCAGGAAGCGGAGCCACCATTCGGAGCAGGCAATGAACAGGAAGGAGGCCAGCACCGAGCCGGTAACGGAGCCTATGCCGCCTATGACGACTATGAGCAGTATCTCATAGGTCATGGCCGACTTGAAGGCCATTGCCTGAACTGTTGTCTGGAACATGGCCAGCAGCGCGCCGCCTACGCCGGCGAAGAAGGAGCTTATCACGAAGGACATCTCCTTATGCTTGAACAGGTTTATGCCCATTGCCTCCGCCGCTATCTCGTCATCCCTTATTGCCTTGAAGGCGCGGCCGTAGGAGGAGTTGATAAGCAGCACTATGAGCAGTATGCAAATTCCGGCTACTGTGAAGGGGAACAAAGTGGAATCGAAAGTAGGGAATTTTCTAAGCAGGTTTGAGCCGTTGGTGACGGGGCCAAGAGTATCCCACTGGAAGAAGGCGCGGATAATCTCTGCAAAGCCCAGTGTGGCTATCGCGAGATAGTCGCTCTTGAGGCGCAGAACCGGAAGGCCGATGAGGAAGGCGAAGAGCGCCGCCGCGAGGCCCGCAAGTATAAGCGCAGGTATGACGGGTATTGAGAACTGGACTATGCCGCCGTCAAAGTACTGATATACGGCGTCCCTGTACTCCACGGGTATAGTGAATATTGCGTAAGTGTATGCGCCTATGAGCATGAAGCCCGCCTGGCCAAGGCTGAAAAGGCCGGTAAAGCCGTTAAGCAGGTTCATGGAAACCGCCACCAGGGCGTATATGGCGCCCTTTTTGAGCACTATGAACAGCATGGAGTTGGAATCTATTACCTTTTCCAGCACGAACACAATGGCGTATATGGCTATTATAAGGGCGATGGTGATTATGTTGTTTTTGCTGAGCTTTTTCATTATACTCTCCCCCTCCCTTATACCTTTTCGTTGGCCTTCTCACCGAAGAGGCCGGTAGGCTTGACGATGAGTATGATTATGAGCAGGGCGAAGGTAAAGGCGTCTGAGAAGGTGGTCCAGCCCAGGCCCTTTATTATGTTTTCGCAAATACCTATTATAAACGCGCCTATTACCGCGCCGGGTATGCTGCCTATGCCGCCGAACACCGCCGCCACGAAGGCCTTAAGGCCGGGCATGGCGCCGGAGGTGGGTATTACCGCCGCGTAGTTTGTAAAATACAGCAGCGAGCCTACGGCAGCCAGGAAGGAGCCGATTATAAAGGTAGCGCTGATTACGTTGTTTATCTTTATGCCCATAAGCTGGCTGGTCTCAAAGTCCTTGGACACGGCGCGCATGGCCATGCCGATCTTTGTCTTCTGAATGAAGGTTACCAGAGCTATTACGAGCACAAGGGTAAGTATAGGAGTGATTATGGTAACTACCTTGGTGGTAGCGGTGCCTATGGTCACCGTATTGCTTATCCAGGGTATGGTGGGGTACATCTTGGCCAGGCCGCCGGTAACGTACAGCGCCACGTTCTGGAGAAGGTAGCTCACGCCTATGGCGCTTATCATTACGGACATTCTGGGAGCGGTGCGCAGTGGCTTATACGCTACACGCTCTATGAGGAAGCCTATGAGCACCGTCACAAGCAGCGTGAAGGGGATGGCAATATACAGCGGCATCCACGTTACAGCGTATATCATTATGAGGCCGGCGCACATGAAAACGTCGCCGTGTGCAAAGTTGATCAGGCGCAGTATGCCGTAAACCATGGTATAGCCTATAGCTATAAGGGCGTACTGTCCGCCTACGGATATGCCTGCCAGCAGATACGGCAGGTTAGTATTGATAAAATCCATTTAAGATACCTCCGGGGGTGGTGGAGTTTTGCGGAAGGAAAAGAGAAATGTTTTTATACTATCCGGGCGGCGGTTACCCGCCGCCCGGTGCTTACGCTTGGGTTTAGTCCTTTAATTTAGTTTACGCCCTGGATAGCCACGAACTTCCACTCGCCGGTGGCGGTGTCAACTTCCTTAACGAAGGCCGCGTCGCGGATAGCGTCGCCGGTCTCGTCGAAGGCGATGGCGCCGGTCACGCCCTCATAGGTGGTGGTGGGCAGAGCCTTGAGCACGTCGGCGGGGTTGGTGGAGCCGGCGTTCTTCAGCGCCTCGAGGGCGGTGAAGTAGGAGTCATAGCCCATGGCGGTCACGGCGGAGATCATGTCGTTGCCGCCGTTGTTGGCCTTGGCGGTAGCGTCGCTGTTGATCCACTCCTTGATGCCGGATACGAAGGCCTGGGCGGCCTCGCTCTCCGCGCCCTCATCGAAGAAGGTGGTAACGCAGACCTTTACGTTCTTGCCCTTGGCAGCGCCGGTTATGACGTTGGAATCCCAGGTGTCGCCGGCCAGGATAGGCATGGTCATGCCGTTGCCCGCAGCCTGGTCGATTATCAGCGCCGCAGCCTCGGTGGATACGGGGGAGAAGAATACCTCGGCGCCGCTGTTCTGGGCGGTGGTGATGTAGGAGGTGAAGTCGGAGTTGCCCTCGGGGAAGGTCTCCTCAACTACTTCGCCGCCGAGAGCCTTGAAGGCCTCTACGAAGTAATGGCACAGGCCGCCGGAGTAATCGTCGCCCAGCTTGGAGAGGCAGTATGCCTTCTTGGCGCCGAACTCCTTGCTTGCGAAGTTAGCGAGAACGGTGCCCTGGAAGGGATCGAGGAAGCAGATGCGGAAGTAGCAGTCCACGCCGTTGGTGACCTGGGGGTTGGTGCAGGTGATGCCCATGGCGGGGATGCCGGCCTTGTTGAATACGTCGCCCGCGGCGATGGATACGCCGGAGCCGTAGGAGCCGAGGACTATGGATACGTTCTGAGCAACCAGGTTAGCGGCCGCAGTGGGGGCCTTGTCGTTGGAGCTCTCGTTATCCACTATGACCAGCTCTACGTTGTAGGTCTCGCCGCCTATTTCGACGGTGGGCTGTACCTTATTGGCGTACTGAACGCCAAGGGTCTCCTGCTTGCCGCCTGCGCCGTTGTCGCCGGAAGCGGGCTCGAATACGCCTATCTTTACGACCTTTGCGCCGTCTGCGGGCGCGGCGGCCTCGGTACCCTCAGCGGGGGCTTCGGTGCCCGCGGGCTGGGAAGAACAGGCTACTGCTGAAAGTGCCAGCACTGCGATAAGGAGCAGGGCTATGAACTTCTTCATGATTTTTTCCTCCATTTATATTTCTTTTTTTGTGTATGGCACATATAGGAAATATATGCCTGAACCATCGGCTTTTGGCCGACGGCACGAAACGATAGAAAGATTATAAAGTAGCTTCTTGCCTTTTGCAAGATGAAAAGTTTGTTATCCGGAAACAAATGTCCGCGCTTTGCGGACAGCAGTGGTTTATATCGATGTTTTTAAAGAAAATAAAATTATTTTATTTTTTATATGTCCTTAAAATACGGACATATGTTTTTTACCGGACAGATGGCTAATAAGTTATTTCAATGCCTTAATGTTACTACATAAATTATGCTTTTGCAACACTTTTGTCAAATATATTAAGTTCAGCCTTTCTTTTTAAGTCCGTAATAAGCGGACAGGCAAAATTTTTTTGAGTGTTTTCCGCTGTAAAAGATTTTTTGCGATAAAAAATTGTGTAAATAAACCGGGAAGCGGCCCCCGCGTTTTGCTGCGGGCGCCGCTTCGAGAAAACTCAGGGTTGTTAAGGGGCCGCAGCCCCTTAAGTTAATTCCGGCTTTGACGGCGTGTACGTCAAAACGGATAAAAACCGGAGGTTTTTCTTCTCTGCGGGTTTTGCCGCCCGGGAACGAATGTGAGAGGCAAAACCCGAAAAAAACTCGCAGAAGTGGACTTGCCACTTCTGCGAAACTCTGTTGTTATTACTTTCTGTTGCTCTCGCCCAGGCGCACGCCGTTGAAATACTCGCGGGTGAGCTTGATGACTATAGGCGACAATCCTAACAGGCCCACAAGGTTCGGGATAGCCATGAAGCCGTTGAGGGTGTCGGCGATATCCCATACCAGGGAAAGCTCGGTGACGGCGCCCAGGATTATCACGAGGCAGAATATGATCTGATAGGGCTTGATGACCTTGGTGGACTTGAACAGGAACTCCGCGCAGCGGGTACCGTACAGGCACCAGGACAGTATGGTGGAGGTGGCGAAGAGGGTGAGGCCGACGGAGATTATGACGCCGCCCGCCCTGCCGAATGTGGTTGAAAACGCAGCTATGGTGAGGGGAGCGCCCGCGGCCTGGCCGTACTCTATTGGAGTGCCGGACATGAGCACGGCGAAGGCGGTGAGGGTGCAGATGACGATGGTATCCGCAAATACCTCGAACACGCCGAAGCAGCCCTGATGCACAGCGGAGTCGTTATCCGCAGCGGCATGGGCGATAGGAGCGGAGCCAAGACCGGCCTCGTTGGAGAACACGCCGCGTCCGACGCCTCGTTTGATGGCTGCGGAGATGGTTACGCCGGCAATGCCGCCGACAACGGCGGAGGGAGTGAAGGCGCCCACGAAGATGCCGCGGAGCACGTTGCCTATGTTGCCTATGTGTGCAAAGAAGATTATCAATGCGGAGACTATGTAGATCACCGCCATGAAGGGGACCAGCCTTTCAGTGACCTGGCCTATGCGCTTGAGGCCGCCCAGCAGCACCATTGCGCAGAACGCCGCCACTATGATGCCGATTATGAGGTTAGCAGCGTTGACGTTGATTGGGGTGAAGGAGTTGATGGTGCCGGAGATAGAGGTAACTATGGAGTTGATCTGGGTCATGTTGCCTATGCCGAAGGCCGCAAGCATTCCGAACAGTGCAAACAGCGTGCCCAGCCAGGCCCAGTTTTTGCCGAGGCCGTTCTTGATGTAGTACATGGGGCCGCCTACCCAGTCGCCCTTGTCGTTGCGCTCGCGGAAGTGTATGGCCAGGGTGACCTCAGCGAACTTGGTGCACATTCCGAACAGGGCGGATACCCACATCCAGAAAACCGCGCCGGGGCCGCCGAGGGCGATAGCGCCGGTAACGCCGGCGATATTGCCGGTACCGACGGTAGCCGCCAGAGCGGTACACACGGCCTGGAAGGGAGTTACGGCGCCCTCGCCGGCTTCCTTCTTTTCGAAGATCTTGCCGATGGTGGTCTTCATTATGTAGCCGAACCACTTGAACTGTACCCCGCCGCAGCGAATTGTGTAATACACGCCGGTGCCTACCAGAAGGATCATGCCCGGCCAGCCCATTACGATGCCGTTAAGGAAGGAGTTTACTTTTACGATAAGTTCCATCAAAATTAGTCCTTTCTTATTTTATTGAAAACATATTATTGCTTATCGATTCGCTTTTTCTGCAAGATAAAAGGCTTTTAAATTCAAAAACCTTAAAAATGTGTAAATAAAGTTTCTATCCACGCTAAGATTTTAGCATGTCATATAAAAATAGTCAATATATTTCTTCACATTCAGTTCATATATTATTGCGAAAAAATCCTTATTTTGTTGGATTTTTATCAAATTCACCCTTTTCCCACAATATATTAAGGCTCATTAAAGACTTAACGACTATATTTAGTTATTGTCAAATATTGACGGATTGTATTTTTGTTGATTCATTTTTAACGAAATATAAATAAGAGCGGCATAAGCCGCTCTCAGAGTGTCAAAAAAGTGGCTGAATGCCACTTTTTTGAGTTTTACGGGTTTTGCCTCTCGCATTCGCTCCCGGGCGGCAAAATCCGCAAAGTACGAAAACCTCTGGGTTTTCATCCGTTCTGACGCACATGTCGTCAGAGCCGGATTAAACATAAGGGGCTGCGGCCCCTTATCAACCCTGGGGTTTTTTGACAGACTGAGAGCGGCATAAGCCGCTCCTCGTATTCATTGCTTATCAGTTTCTCTACCCTTCTTCCCAGAACAGTTCGTCCAGTGTACGGCCGAGGGCGCGACAGATGGCGATGCAGAGGTTTATAGTAGGGTTGTAATCACCCTTCTCTATGGCGTTGACGGTCTGGCGTGAAACGCCTACGGCGTCGGCCAGCTGCTGCTGGGACATATCCATTGCCGCCCGGGCTGCCTTCATGCGGAGATTCTTCATTATTTTATTCCTCCGTTAATCTTCCTCGTCCGGCTCAACTGCCCTGCTCCTTTTTATGATAACATCTATGGCGTATACTATGTCGATAATTATCAAAAGGGCGGCGGCAAAGAGGTTTATCCAGCCTACGGTAAGCCTTCCCTCATCAAAGAAGCCAATTCTTTTGCAGTTCATAATCCCTGTTACGGCATTGAACGCAGCTATGACAAGAAACAGCAGCATGTATCTGCCTGCCCTCTTATGCAGCGGGGTGTAGGCGTCCTTTATAATGCAAACTATGCCGTATGCCCCTACCCCTATAAAAAGCGAGCAGCAGGACATGGTGATCATACTGGCCCAGGGGCCAAATATATCTACCGCCATGGCGTTTATTATATCGAAGCATACGGCAGCGATAAAAGCCGCCTTCCAGCCCTTGAGCTGGGCCAGCTTCTGCCTCTCGTCGTATTCGCATATATCCTTTCCCTTCTTTTTTAAATAAGAAAATATAAAGGCTATAAGCATTATTCCGAAGGCTATCCCTACGGCGATTCCAAGCACATAGCTATTAGACATATCATGATTCCCTTCTGATTTATCTCTGATCTCTCTCTTATGGGAACATGTTATCACTTACCCGCTTTTATGTCAAGTATATTTTACAAAATAATTTAAATACTTGACTTTAAGGAAAATTCAAGCGACTTTATGACAAAACAGATAAATTTGGTGCAGCATTAAACTACCAAAACATTGACAACCTCAGTTGATATTGTGTTGGCAAAATGTTGACCGGCACAAACCGCGCTTTTTTATGCCGTTTCAGGCGCAGCCGAGGCGGAAAACAATTTGCAAATCGTTGATAAACCCTGTTGATATGCTGTTGACGGAATGTGGAAACATTTGCGCTGTTGAAAGCGTTGATAAGGCGGGTGTTTTTCCACGTGTTGCCAACTGGTTGTCAATATCGGTTTTTCAGGCGGCAGCTGAATTTTTTGGCATTTTCAACGCTGCTGACACGACTATTACGGATACTACTATATATTTATATAATAATGAGCATATCGGAGAATCGGAGAATCAGAGAATCAGATATAGTGCTTTCCACCTTCTTTCTCTTTTCTTTTCAGGAGAAAAGAAAAGCCAAACGAAAACAGGAAAAGATAAAAGGACATAGAAAACGACCGGAGAAAAAAATAGAATGGAAATGGATATTATAATCTCAAATAATCATATGCTATACGCTCAGTGCCGTTCAGCATATATACATTGCCGCATCTTTTGAATCCGAATTTTTCAATGGCGGCCTGCATGGAAATATTATCCTTATGGGTATCTATGCGGATATAATCCATCTGATGGAGGCAATATTCAAAGCACGCCCTTGAGATACCCCGGATTATCCCCCCTGAAGCCAGGCGGTGAATAGTACCGTATGGCCTGTCATAATGCCATTCCCCGTTTTTAATGACCTGATAGGTGGGCTCCTTTCCTATAATAAATGAAAAGGTCCCCGCTATTATATCGTTATGGGTAATTACATAGCTGTTGTTGTCTTTAATATCGGATATTATTATGTCCTCTCCCGGATAGCCGTCTACCCATTGGGTCGCATTTCCGTGGCTGACCATATACTGCCTCGCGGAAGCTATGATCCTCATTATATCATTGACATCCTGTATGGTGCTTTTTCTGATCTGCATTTACGGTATCCTTTCAAAAATATATAAGTTAAAGTTGGGCTCTTCCCTTTTCCCTGTTTCTTTTTCATAATAAAAGGGTTGGGCTTTTCTCTTTCTTTTGCTTCTTTTTCTTTCTATTTTCTCCTGAAAAGAGAAAGAAAAGAAGGCATAAATACTTTACTTATGATAAGGCTCATTGTTTATGATCTTGAAGCAGCGGTAGATCTGCTCGAGGAGCATTATCCGGAATATCTGGTGGGAGAAGGTGGGCTTGCCGAAGCAGAGCCTGAGGTCTGCCCTTTGAAGCACCTCGTAAGACAGACCCAGAGAGCCTCCGATGACGAAGTCGATCCTGCTGCCGCCGGAATTCATTATGCCCTGAAGCCGCGACGCCATTTCAGGGGATGTGAGCTGTTCCCCCTTCAGGTCCATGGCGATGAGATAGTCCCCGGGGGCAACCTTTGAGAGTATCCTCTCCCCCTCCGCACGCTTCACCTGATCCATCTCGGCGGGCGACAGCTGCTCCGGCGCCCTTTCGTCTGATACCTCAATGATATTGACGTCAGCAAAGCGGGATATGCGCTTTTTGAATTCGGCGCAGGCATCGCCGTAAAATTTTTCCTTCAGCCTGCCTACGCATATAAGCTTTACCGTCATACGTCAAACCTCCCGGTCATCCTGTCCCTGTGGGCCACGGCAAGGGCGAATTCAGACTCCGGTATGTCCTGATTCAAAAGCTCGGAGCGCACCGTCTCAAGGGCAAGGCTCTCGAAATTGTTGTCCCGGCTCAGGTGGCCGAGTATCGCCCGCCGCACACCGGAGGAATACAGGCCGCACAGCGCCCGGCCGCAGCTTGCGTTTGAAAGATGGCCGATGTCTGAAAGTATGCGCCGCTTGGTGGGGTAAGGGTAGCGGCAGGAGCTTACCAGCTCCTCGTCGTGGTTTGATTCTATCAAAAGTATGTCTGAACCGGCGGCGCAGGATATAAGGCGGCTGTCCATATGCCCTATGTCGGTCATTACGGTGATCTTTTTGCCATCGCCGCCAAAAAAAGAATAGCCTACCGGCTCCGCCGCGTCGTGGGGTATGCAAAAGGGCAGCACCGATACGCCGCCTATGAAGAAATCACGCCCGCTCTCGAATACGCGTATGCATTTCGGCGGCACCTCCCCTATAAGCGGCTCCATGGCCTGCCATGTGGCGGCGTTGGCGTATACCGGTATGCCGTAACGCCTGCAAAGCACGCCGACGCCCGCTATGTGGTCTGTATGCTCATGGGTGATGAATATGGCGGCTATGTCCTCTATTCTTTCCCCAGCAAGGGCAAGGGCAGCCGATACGGCGCGGGCGCTTTTGCCCGCGTCTACCATGAAAAGGCCGCCGTCCGCGCCTATAAGAGTGCAGTTGCCGGAGGAGCCGCTGAACAAGGGGTTTATATACATATGCTACATATATCCCCCTTTACAGCCTGAAAACTATGCCAACGACGGCGGCTATGGCTATGAATATTATCGGGTGCAGGCCCTTCAGCCGCTTTATGTTTGTAACGGCAAGCAGCAGCCCAAAGAATATGAGCCGCCTGAGGTCGATACAGCCGAAAAGCGTGCTGCCGGAGAGGGCTATAGCCGTCACGGAATAGCAGGCCGCCCCAATAAGCCCCGTCGCCGCAGGGCGAAGACCCGTAAAGGCATCGTTCACGTATTTATTGTCCCGGAATTTTTGCAGCGCCTTTGATATTGCAAGTATTATAATATAGCTCGGCAATACAAGGCTCAATGTGGCAATTATCGCACCGGGTATGCCTGCCGCGTTATACCCCGCGAAGGTGGCGGTATTTACGCCGATGGGCCCGGGGGTGGATTCCGCCACGGCTATCATATCCGCAAGCTGCGCCTTTGTGAACCATGTGTATTTATCGGTCATGGCGGAAAGGAAGGGTATGGTGGCAAGGCCGCCGCCTACGGCAAAAAGCCCGGTCTTGAAGAATTCATAAAAAAGCTGAAGGTATATCATTTCTGCCTCCCGAAATATCCGTACGCTATGCCAACGGCCCCCGCAGACAGCACTATTACGACGGGGGACAGGCTAAACAGGCTCGCAGCAAAGGCAAGCACGCATATCAGAATGGAAACAGGCTGTTTAAGATTGCTCCTTATGAGCTTTATCACTGCGTTGAGTATGAGCACGGCAACGGCCACCCTTATGCCGTTGAAGGCGTACCCTACGGCGGGAAGGCTGGCGAAATTAGTAAGTATGGCCGCTATTATGAGTATTATGATTATGCTGGGGCATATGACGCCCAAGGTGGCTATCGCCGCGCCCAGAGATCCCTTCTCCTTGCAGCCTATAAAAGTAGCGGTGTTCACGGCGATGACGCCGGGGGTGCATTGGGCAATGGCGAAATAGTCCAGAAGCTCGTCACGGGTAGCCCAGCTGTGGTTTTCCACGCACTCCCTCTCCAGCATGGGCAGCATGGCATAGCCGCCGCCGAAGGTAAAAAGACCTATGCGGAAGAAGGAGGTGAAGAGGTTCATGTAAGTGGTTTTGTTATTTTTCATATTTTTAATTGGCAAAGTACTTCTTAAAAGCCCTTTCTATCTCAGTATCCACCTCTTTGCGGAAGGCGGTAAAGTCCGAAAGTATCTGCTCGGCGTCCTGTGTGAGGCAGGCACCGCCGCCGTGTGCGCCGCCTGTGCGGGATAAAAGCAGCTTGCAGCCCGTAAGCTCCTCGCTGCGCTTTATAATGCGCCACGCCTTGGAATAGGCCATGCCTATTTCCTTGGCTGCCGACGACAGCGAGCCGGTGCGCTTTACCCCTTCTATAAGAATGGCCACGCCTGGACCGAAGTACTTGCCGTCATCCTTGCTCAGCCATACGTTATACACAGGCTTTATACCATGGTATTTCATCCGGTTCACTCCCTTATGAGAATATCGTATATACCGTTAAGTTCGTCACGGGAATAGTATTCTATAATTACCTTTCCTTTACTCTGGCTGCCCTGTATGCTCACCTTTGTGCCCAGCCTGTCCCGCAGCCTGTCCTCCGCGAACTTAAGGTCGGTGTCCGCCGGCTGTTCAGGCTTTTTCTTTTCGCGCCCGGGCTGAAGCATTGCCTTTGCAAGCCTTTCCGCCTCCCGGACGGATACCCCGCCCTCCGCTATCCTGTCGGCCAGCCGGAACTGCATTGGCTTTTCAGGCAGGCTGAGTATGACCTTTGCATGGCCGGACTGGAGCTTGCCATCCTTGAGGTACTGCTGTATCTCCTCGGGCAGGTTGAGAAGGCGCAGGGTGTTGGCGATGGACGGACGGCTCTTTGCGAGCCTCTCCGCCACCTCCTCCTGTGTCAGGTCGTTCTGAACCATAAGGAAGCGTATAGCAGTGGCTTCCTCGATAGGGTTCAGGTCCTCACGCTGTATATTTTCTATGAGGGCCACCTCCATCACCTGATAGTCGTCCATATCCTTTACAACTACAGGTACCTTATTAAGGCCCGCTATGCGGGCGGCACGGTAGCGGCGTTCGCCGGCTACTATGGTGTACCTCTCCCCTGTCCTGCGCACGACGATGGGCTGTACTATGCCGTGGTTTTTTATGGAATTGGCCAGCTCGTCCAGCTTTTCCTTATCAAAGCTCTTGCGGGGCTGGGATGAATTTGTGTCGATGAGATTTACGTCTATCTCCTTAACGCTTTCCTCCGGGGGCTGCTGATAGTCCCCTAAAAGTGCGTCCAGTCCCTTTCCGAGTCCTTTTTTTATAGCCATATTTTAATTCTCCTTACCTATAAGCTCGTTGGCAAGCGCCTTATATGCCCTGGCTCCCGAGCAACGGGGGTCGTACATGGTGATGGGAAGGCCAAAGCTGGGAGCCTCGCTTAGCCGCACCGAGCGTGGTATTATGGTGTCGTAAACCTTATTTTTAAAGAACTTCTTTACCTCGTTCACAACCTGCCCCGAAAGGTTGGTGCGGGCGTCGAACATGGTAAGGACTACGCCTTCTACCTGAAGATCGGTATTCAGCCGCTGCTTGACAAGCTTTACTGTGTTCATCAGGTCGGACAGTCCCTCCAGGGCAAAGTACTCGCACTGTATGGGGGCCAGCAGCGTGTCCGCCGCGGTCAGGGCGTTTATGGTGAGCAGGCCAAGGCTGGGCGGGCAGTCTATGAATATATAGTCATAGCTGTCCCGGAGGGTATCCAGCTCACGCTTGAGAACAGTCTCCCGGGCCATTGCGTTGACCAGCTCCACCTCAGCGCCGGAAAGCTCCTTGCGGGCGGTGAGCATGTCCAGGCCCTCCACCACGCTGTGCTCTATTGCTTCCTTTGGGTCCACGCCGTTTATCAGCACGTCGTATACGCTGTACTGTACGGCCTCCTTATCTATGCCAAGGCCGCTGGTGCTGTTGCCCTGAGGGTCGATATCCACGCACAGCACCCGCTTGCCCTGCTGGGCAATGCATGCCGAAAGGTTGACGGTGGTGGTGGTTTTGCCTACCCCGCCTTTCTGGTTAGCTACGGCGATTATTTTAGCCATGTATCCTCCTTTTTTGCATAAATGGCTGTGCCATTTGAAAGATCAGTACCGGATTTTCTTTATTGATTATAATGCATTCGTGTGGAATAAACAATAATTGGTTAATGTTCCACGTAGAACAAATAAATAAAAGACGAAAAATGTTCTACGTGGAACAGTCACGCGGAGAACAAAAAAAGGGCCTTGCGGCCCTTTGAGGCTGTCGAAAAAGTGGCTAAACGCCACTTTTTCGAGTTTTTTTCATCCGGTGCTTGCGCCTATGGCGCGGTCAGCACCGAATGCAAAGTACGAAAACCTCTGGGTTTTCATCCGTTCTGACGCACATGTCGTCAGAGCCGGATTAAACATAAGGGGCTGCGGCCCCTTATCAACCCTGGGTTTTTTTGACACTCTGAAAGGGCCTTGCGGCCCTTTGTGTCGTATTTACGCACGGGTATCGGGTTGTGTAAAAAGCACGTCTTCCGCTATATCCATGGCTGTTTCCAGGCATTCTCCCGGCACGTACAGATCTGCTCCCATAATGGCGCCGCCGCAATATATCCCGCCCGGCCCCTTTTCCTTTATAAAATGAGGTATGCCTTCCTGTTTAAGTGCGCCGGCCACCAGTTCAACATCGAGAAGAGAGGCATTTTTCATCAGCAGCTCTACAGTTTTTTCCATAGGTATCCCTCCTTTTTGGTTTTATTATTTATTTCATTATAACATAAAAAAAGCGGCTTTTGCCACTTCTTCATACTACAAGCAAAACCCTCTGGGTTGTTAAGGGGCCGCAGCCCCTTAAGGCATAAATCGAATTTGGCGACACAAGGTGAATTGCCCCGCAGGGGCAAGAGAAGGCCCCCTGGGGGGAGTGCGGCAAATCCGCAAAAAGCACTTGCGAAGCAAGGCTTTCCCTGCATTCGATGCTGTCCGCGCCGCAGGCGCAAGCACCGGATGAAAAAAACTCGAGTAAATGGCATGAGCCATTTACTCGAAAACCTATTGCCCTATTTTTATCACGAACACGGCCGGCATCAGCCCGCCCGCCTCCGTTCTGACCTCCGTGACGAGCCTTAAGCCGGGATGCTCGCGAATCAGCTTCTTGAGCAGAGTGTATTCCATGGTGTACAGTATTGCCACGCCGCCCCGGCGGAGCCATTTGGGAAGGTTTTCCAATATGCCGGCGTAAAGCTTTTCGTTTGACTTATGGCTGCCGACGCGATTGCCAAAGGGGAGATTTGCCACCAGCTCGTCATATGGCCGCTCCGCGGTGAAGCGCATGCAGTCGTTGTGTACGAATTTGGCAATGCTACCGGCGGCCTCTGCATTGCTGCGGGCTATGTCTATGGCCTTGTTTGATATATCAACCCCGGTAAGGCCGGCACAGGGGTAAAGCTTTTCCCGCTCTATGAGAAATGTGCCGCTGCCGCAGCAGGGGTCCAGCACCCTGGCGTCCTTTCCGCCCAGGAAGAACTCCGCGTATTTCAGTATGGCGGCCGCCGTTGCGGAGTGCATGCTGGCGGGCAGAGCCGAAACCCGGTAGCTGAACCTTTCGTCCTTTATGGTAAGCAGCTTTGCGTACATGAATGCGCCGCCGTTGCTCTTTATCTCCACCCTTATCTCCACCTCATAGTTGTTGGGGCAGTTGAGAAGCATCTTATCGTCCATTACGGCTATCATCTTTCGCGCTATGGCCAGCCTGTCTATATTGCCCTCCCCCCTTATCTCCAGCCTGTAGCCGAAGGGAGGCTTGCCGGTGTGGCAGGCGGGCAGCAGCTTTTCGAGAAAGCTCTTTGCCTTTATGCCCATGGACTTTGGGTCGGGGTTTGAGTTGGCGGATATCTCGATGAGCGCCTCGGTAAAGCAGCGGCAGGCGAAAAGCCCCATCATGTCCTCCGTATGCACGTGTACGTCGCTGCGGTGTACGGCGGACACTCTGAAACCATGCTCGGCAAGCTCCCGGGCCAGAGGGTCGGATAGCTTATCCGGGGAACGCAGCTCTATTTCGCAGGGCCTGGGAAGGGCGGTAAATTCGTGCTTTTCGAAGGTGAGAAAGCTTCGCATGGCGGTTTTGTAGGCCTCTGTTTCCGCCTCGAAATGCACCTTTTCATCTTCGCTGTTTGCCGGCTGTATAGTATATGAGGCGAGAGCCGCCTTGGCCTCATCCCCTCCTATGGAGCCTAAGGACAGCAGCATCGAAGGCCGCACGAAGCGGGTATCCTCTACTGAAAGGGCCTGTTTCAGGTATTTCACGTCCGAGGGGACCTTCAGCTGACCCATGAGAACCGCAGCATTCTTGCGGAGCTTGGGTTGATTGGAAAGCAGGGCGTTTCGAAGGGCCTCGCGCTCGCTGCCCATGATATCGTTAAGCTGCCTTGCGTATTTTTCCTGCTTTGCGCAGCGGCAGAGAAAAGCGCACGCGGCGGAGTTGCCCTCCGAAAACAGCTCGTAAGCGAAGGGGAACGCCTCGGAGGCGTAGTGCATCATGTGCTCGGGGCCGTTGGGCAGCGCAAGCCTCTGGGCCACTACCTCTTTGGTAAGCGCCTTGTGCGCCACAGAGGAACCGTAGCTGTCCCTGTTTTTGCCGTTGCTTCTTTTGTGGCAGTTCATCTTTTACTCCCCTCCGATTCGGACCGTATGACGTCCAGCACCTCATCGGTGCCGTCCGCGGTGGAGTCGCCGCTCATGGCGGAAATAAAGCTGAGCCTTCTGTCGTAAAGGTCGTGTATGCTGTCGAACAGGGTGTCCGGCGTAAGGCTGGCCTGATCCAGCGTCATGGCGTAGCCCTTGCGGGCAAAATAGCCGGCGTTGAGTATCTGGTCGCCCCGGGAGGCGGAAAGGGGCAGCGGTATAAGCAGGGCGGGCTTTGCAAGTGCCAGAAACTCGAATATGGCGTTGGCGCCGGCACGGGAGAGTATTATATCCGCCGCGGCGAAAAGGTCGGGCAGCTCCTTTGAGATGTACTCGTACTGGACATAGCCCGGTTCGGCTATGGAAGCATCCTTCTTGCCCTTGCCGCAGAGGTGGATAATGTCGAAGGAGCGGGTCAGCCGCGGCAGCGCCGATCGCAGCGCGTCGTTTATGGCCTGGGCGCCCTGGCTACCGCCCATGGTAAGGAGTATGGGCTTTTCGCCGGAAAAGCCGGTAAAGTCCAGCCCTCTCTGCCTGTCGCCGCCGTAAAGCTCGGGCCGTATGGGGGTGCCGGTATGGACGCCCTTTGCGCCGACGTATTTTAAAGTATCTTCGAAGGTGACGCATACCCTGTCTGCAAACCTGGCGGTTATCTTATTGGCCAGGCCGGGAGTATAGTCGCTCTCGTGGGCGACTATGGGCGCCATGCCCTTTGCCGCTATGACCACGGGAACCGATACGAAGCCCCCCTTTGAAAACACCACGTCCGGCTTTACCTTGTTAATGATGCGCTTGGCCTGGAATATGCCGCCTACAACCTTGAATGGGTCGGTAAGGTTCTTCAGCGAAAAGTACCTGCGGAGCTTGCCGGCGGATATGGTGTGATAGGTCACGCCCTCAAGGCCTCCCACAAGGCTTTTTTCTATTCCCTCGGCGGTGCCTATGTAGTGTATCTCGTAGCCCTCCGCCCTGAGCCTTGGCAGCAGCGCCAGATTGGGTGTGACGTGGCCGGCAGTTCCGCCGCCCGTTAGGATAATCTTCTTTGACATGGTTATATTTCCTTTATATTATATAAAATCAAATAGCGCACTAATCTGCACCGCCGTATTGCCGTTACAGCGAGAGCCGGCGAGAAGAACCTGTCTCATTTTCATTATTATGCCACGAAAACGATTATTGTTTCTGAAATTATATCACCCTGCCGCGATTGCCGCAAGGCGTATGCTGTGGTATTATTAAAGGGGCTGCGGCCCTATGATATTATAAACGGCGCAAAGGAGAGGCGTGTATGAGACTGAGGGATATGAATCCAGGCGAGGCGCTGGCGGCCGCGGCTGCCATGACCCTAAGGCTCGGGGGCTTTTCGAAGGCGGCGGAGCTCATGGGGGAGCTGCTCATGGATACCTGGGCAGCCAATTTCCCTGGCGCTCTCGGCGCATATCACAGGCTCACGGAATATATGCTGTCCTCCCCCGCCAGGAGGGTCACAGGGGACCTGTGGCGGGATCAGCTTTTATACGAAATAATACAGACGGAACACCCTTTTGCCCTCTCTGCTGCCAGGGGCATACGGGATGAGGCGCAGCTCATGGCTATGAGGGAACGGCTTGAGATAATGGGCGAGCTTTCCACCCTTACCTCAGAGCGCATAGCCCAACTCATAAGTGAAAGGGGCAGAAGCTCAAGGGCAAACGACGCTGTGGCCATGAAGTCCACCGCCATATGGTCGGGAGGCAGCATATCAAACCTTCCGCGCCGGAATAGCGAGGAAGAGCAGGCGGCGCAGCTGCCGCTGGAGTTTACCCCATGGAAATACGGCCAGGCCGGGCTTACGGACAGCTTCGTATCAGATGAGGCGCTGGAGGAGATGTATCGCCGCTTTCTCGAGACGGCTGATTGGGGCGAGCTTACCGAAGATATATGGAACTTTTTCGCATCCTACGGTACGGGGAAATTTTTGCAGCATCGCTTCTTCAGAATTGAAGATGGCCGCTTGGCGCCTATGGAGGAGCCGGAGGCGATAGTTCCGCTTTCTGCCTATGAGGAGCAGCACAGCCGGCTGATGGAAAACACCATACGCTTCATGCGGGGGGAGAAGGCGGTGAACATGCTGCTGCTGGGCGGCATGGGGACCGGCAAAACGGCTCAGGCGGTGTCACTGCTTCAGGAGCTGCCTGAAGTGCGGCTGATAATTGTCCCCGAGGGGGAGACGGCACATATCCCCGGGCTTTTGCAGAGGCTTTCGGGCCAGCCGCTTAAATTCATACTGCTGCTGGACGATATAGCTGCGGACGGCGATGGCATAAGGCTCATATCCTCCGTCACAGCGGGCTTTCGGGCGATTCCGCCCAACATACTCATATACGCCACCTCCCGGGAGGAGGGCGGCCCGCTGCCGGGGCGTATAACCTTCCGCTACCCGGCCCTTAAAGAATTTACAGGCATGATATCCGAATTCCTTGAGGCTGAGGGAAAGTATTCGGATGCGCAGGCCATACACAACGCGGCGCTGGACTATCAGGTGGACGCCCGGGAAAGGCTCACGGTTACCGGGGCGCTTATGATAGCGGGCGAGATGGGCGAATAGATGGACGAACGCCTGTAAAAAGCGGATATTCTCCGCTTTTTTCTTTGCCATATTACAAACTCTATGCTAAAATGTAATTTGGTAAAGTTTGAACGCAATTTTTCAAGGAGGGATACTTATGAAGATATACAACACCATGACCCGCAAAAAGGAGGAACTGGTGCCGCTGGTGCCGGGCGAGATAAGCATGTACGTATGCGGCCCGACGGTATACAACTTTATTCACATAGGCAACGCAAGGCCGCTGGTGGTGTTCGATACCCTCAGGCGGTATCTTGAATATAAGGGCTACAAGGTAAGGTTCATATCCAACTTTACGGATATAGACGACAAGCTCATCCGCCGGGCCAACGAGGAGCATACCACGGTGCCGGAGCTTGCGGATAAGTATATAAAGGAATACAGGCAGGATGCGGAGGGCCTCTGCGCCGAGCCTGCCACCTGCAATCCCCGGGCTACCGAGCACATACCCCAGATAATCAAGCTGGTGGAGACCCTCATAGAAAAGGGCCATGCATATCCCGTAGCAAACGGCGATGTATATTTCTCCGTCCGCTCCTTCCCCGGCTACGGAAAGCTTTCAGGCCAGTCCATAGACGACCTTGAGTCCGGCGCCCGCATAGAGCCGGGCGACCTGAAGCGGGACCCATTGGACTTCGCCCTCTGGAAGGGCGCAAAGCCCGGCGAGCCGGCGTGGGACTGCCCCTGGGGCAAAGGCCGCCCGGGCTGGCATATAGAGTGCAGCGCCATGAGCATGGAGCTTTTGGGCCCCACCTTTGACATTCACGCGGGCGGGCAGGATCTTATATTCCCCCATCATGAAAACGAGATAGCCCAGAGCGAGGCGGCCACAGGCAAGCCCTTCGCAAGGTACTGGATGCATAACGGCTATATAAATGTAGATAATCAGAAGATGTCCAAGTCCCTTGGCAACTTCCGCCTGGTGCGGGACATAGCTCAGGAATTCGACCTTGAGGCCGTCCGCCTGTTCCTGCTCTCCGCCCAGTACAGGAACCCCATCAATTTCACCCGTGAGCTTATCGAGCAGGCCAACACCGCCCTCACCCGTATCCGCACCGCCAGGGAACGCCTTGCCGAAGCCAAGGAAGGCCCCGCCACCGCTGAGGACGAGAGCTTCCTCGCCTCCCTGTCCGGGCACGAGAAAAAGTTCTGCGACGCCATGGACGACGACCTGAACACCGCAGACGCGCTGGGCGCAATGTTCGACTACGCCCGGGCTGTCAACACCTTCGTAACAGAGCCCAGAAGTAAGGAAGCGCTGGAAAGGGCGGCAAAGCTCTTTGACGATATGACCAACGTGCTGGGCATACTCCAGCACAGTAAGTCGGAGGAATTCCCCAAAGAGGCGGTCGCTCTGCTGAACGAGCGCGCAGAAGCCCGCAAGGCCAGGAACTGGGCCCGGGCAGACCAGATCCGCGAGGAGCTGAAGGCCATGGGCTTTGCGGTGGAGGACAGCAAGGAGGGCGCAAAGCTGAAGAGGCTGTAAAGGGCGCGCCTGCTAAAAAATCCACGGATTCAGTCAATACATTTTTGAACAATATTTTAAATCATTACCATATGCCTTGAAATAAGGGATATTGGTTGATAAAATCAGGAGGAAATAATCATTGGGAAGCGATATGCTTTCGCTCTTTAGCCTTATAATAGGCGTGTACCTCATATATGCCGCCATAGCCGGGCGCGGCAAGCTGTATGAGAACGAGTACCTGAACTGTCCGAGGGAGCAATACGTCAAGGGGCTGCGCATACTGGCTGCCATATCCGGCGTGCTGCTCACGGTATCCAACCTTCTGGAGTATCTTGGCGTCATAGCCTACGGCTCCCCCATAGCCATCGCGCTTTGGGCGCTGGGCTTTGCAAGCCTGATAGTCATGATGGTGTACTCCTCGAAAAAGACCGACAGAAAGGCTGCGGCGGCGGGGCATAAGACCGCCGCGTCCGCCGAAAAAAAGGACTACGACCCTCTTCGCGCCGCCTTCGTGTTCGACGATGATGAGGACGTATCCCAAAAGAAAGAAAAATAAGAAATCACTCTGAAAGGAAAGCGTTTATGAAAAAGACTATTATCCGCATCGTAGCAGTGGCCATGCTGGCACTGATGGTGCTGACCGCACTTCCCGCCTTCGCTTATAATATCGTAGGCACGGCGGCGGCCCAGACCCCCGTGTACAAGGACACCAAGGGCAGGAAGGTCGAGCTGTATGTCAGCGGCCCCGTCACCATAAACAGGCAGGACAACAAATCCGGCATGTACAACGTCACCGTCAGCTATGACGGCAAGACCTACACCGGCTGGGTATACCCCTCCGCCATCTCCGGCATAGGCTATGACAAGAGCACCGGCGGCACGACCTCCGGCTCCACCTCCGGCACCACCGGCGGAACGACCTCAGGCGTCACCGGCACCTATACCGCCACCATCGCCACCGGGGCGGCCATAAACGTCAACGGCACCAACTACCCCGTAAGCGTAGGCGGCAGCATCAACGTCAACTACCGCGACGCGGCCGGCACTCAGGTAAACGTCTCCGTAGGCAACGTCACCGGCTGGGTAGCCGCCTCCTCCCTCTCCGGCTTTAGAAGGAACGGCTCCTCCATAAGCCTTTCCGACCTGCCCACCAGCGGCGGAACCACCGGCGGTACCATCGGCGGCACTACAAGCCCCGCCCCCACCCCCTATGTAAACCAGAATCAGAACACCGCCAGCGGCACCTTCTCAGCCAACCTCGCTGCGGGCACTGCTATTACCAATAACGGCAAGACGGTAGGCATCGTGCAGAACGCGGGCAACGTCACCGTCAACTACCGCGACGCCTCCGGCTCCCAGGTATACGTCACCATAGGCAGCGTGGCGGGCTGGGTACCTGCAAGCGCCATATCCAACCTCAGGAGCACAAGCTCCGGCTCCATCAACGTAGCCAACCTGCCCACCAGCGGCGGCACTGCCGGCTCCACCGGCGGCACGGCCTCCGGCGTGAAGATGTACGACAAGGCCAAGAGCGCCGTATCCAAGGACAACAACATCTACGTCCGCTCTACCGCCACCAGCTCCACCAAGGGCGCTACCAAGCTGCGCAATATGCGGGGCAAGACCTTCACCGTGCTGGGCACCGACGCCAGCGGCAGCTTCCTGTATGCGGACTATAACGGCACCCGGGGCTTCGTCCGGGCTCAGGACTTCACCTTCACCAGCGGCAACGTGGTTGAGCAGAAGCCCAACAACAACACCGGCACAAACGGCGGCAACGTGACCTCCAACAACACCGGCATGGCCGCCATAGGCACCCCCGCGGGCAAGGGCACCGGCTCCAGCTCCGAAAAGTGGGGCAGCATCAGCATACCCGGCGCGGACAACTACCCCATCTACGGCAATTATATCGGCGAAAAGAAGGGCAAGACATACTATTACTATGACTATGTGCTCCGCAAGAGCTACTACTACGTACACACCACCACGGCCCAGGGCTCTCAGGTAGCGGTGGTAATGGGCCACAACAACCGCAAGAAGGTAGGCACCTCAAAGTCCTACTTCCACAACCTGCACCACATCCAGAACGCCATACTGGGCAAGTCCAGCTGCGAAAAGTGCAAGGCGAGCTGCTCCGGCTACGGAAAGAGCATTTCCGCAAGCTGGGAGGGCAGCAGCAGCTGGGAGGTTGTAGCCTTCTTCGAGGTACCCAAGAACAAGGCGTATAAGAACATACTGCCCCAGATGGCTCAGCCCTGGAACTACACCACCGCCCAGTACCTCTCCAACGTGAAGTCCTATGTGAACACCTTCTCCAGCAAGAGCTGGGCGAACACCTCCGCCCTTACCGATAACGGCAAGTACATGATGCTCGTCACCTGCGGCGACAGCGGCGACAACGACAGCATCGCAAAGCTCTACATGCTGCTCAAGGCGGTAGGCTAAACGGCGCAAATACAAATAAAGCGGCTTAAAAGCCGCTTTTTTTATACCCACTTCACTATTCCCTATGCTATAATATAATCTGGCGTGGAATAGGCGCCGGAAGGAGTAATTTAATGAAGAAATGTTCTGTCGGCGGTCAGGCCGTTATGGAGGGCGTCATGATGAAGGCCCCCGGCGGCATCGCCATGGCGGTCAGGGACGCAAAGGGCCGCATAATATTGGATTATAAAGAATATACCACAAGGGCGAAAAAAGGTACCTTCTACGGCCTCCCCATAGTGCGGGGCGTGGTGGCCTTCGTGGAGAGCCTCACCATAGGCATGAATACCCTCACCAGATCCGCGGAGCTCATAGGCGACCCCATAGACGAGGAGCCCACAAAATTCGAGAAGTGGCTGTCGGAAAAGCTGGGCAAGTCGGTGGAAAAGGTTGTGATGGGCCTTGCGGTGATACTGGCCGTTGCGCTGTCCGTGGGTCTGTTCTTTCTGCTGCCCCAGTTTATAAGCAGCCTTATATTCCGCGGCAGCGCCGCCGCCTCCGCCACAAAGTGCCTGGTGGAGGGACTTGTGCGGCTATGCATTTTTATAGGCTACATATTCTTCTGCGCCAGCGTGAAGGATATAAAGCGGGTTTTCATGTACCACGGGGCGGAGCATAAGACCATCGCCTGCTATGAGGCGGACGACCCCCTCACCCCGGAAAACGCCATGAAGCACAGCCGCCTCCACCCCCGCTGCGGCACCAACTACCTTTTCCTGGTGATGGCTGTATCCATAGTGTTCTTCGCCGTGGTGGGCTGGAACGAGAGCTTCTGGCTCAGGCTGCTTTCCCGCATAGTGTTCCTGCCGCTGGTGGCAGGAATAAGCTATGAGGTGCTGAAGCTCGCCGCGAAGTACGAAAACATATTCACAAAGATAATCCGCGCCCCCGGCATGGCGCTCCAGTACATCACCACAAAGGAGCCTACGGCGGACATGCTTGAGGTGGCCATAGCCTCCTTCAACCTTGCCATGTCAGAGCCAAAGGAGGCGATGGAGATGGTCAGAAAAAACCGCGAGGAAACGGCGGATAAGGCGGAAGCATGACCGCGCTGAAATACGCGGAGGAGCTGCTTTCCCCCGTTACTGAGGAGCATGAGGCCGAGGCGCGGATAATTATATCCGAACTTACCGCCCTGCCCATAGGGCGCATAAATATAGAAGCCCCTCCCCTCTCCCCCGCCCTCAGGGAGCGCATAGAGGGCATAGTCAAAAGGCGGGCGCGGGGCGAGCCCCTTCAATACATACTGGGTAAATGGGAATTTATGGGGCTGCCCTTTTACACGCGGCACTGCGCTCTGATACCGCGGCAGGACACCGAGACGCTGTGCGAGGAGGCGCTGTCGATAGGCGGCAAGACGCTTCTTGACCTCTGCTGCGGCACCGGCTGCATAGGGGTATCGCTGGCAAAGCTTGTGGGCTTTGAGGTGACCTTTGCCGATATAAGCCCGGACTGCCTTGCGCTTGCCCGGGAAAACGCCGCCCTCAACGGCGTACCGGGCAAATTCCTGCTGACGGACATGTTCTCTGATATATCCGATAGCTTCGACCTTATCTGCGTAAACCCGCCCTATATACCCACCTCGGAGCTTGCCTCGTTGCAGGCCGAGGTAAGGCGGGAGCCGGTGCTGGCCCTGGACGGCGGCGCGGACGGGCTGGACTTTTACCGCCGGATATCCCGGGATTATGCTGCCCACCTGAACCCGGGCGGCGCGCTGCTAATGGAGGTGGGCGCGGGGCAGGCGGCGGACGTGGCGGCGATGTTCCCGAAAGCGGAGATAATAAAGGATATTTGCGGAATAGAAAGGGTGGTGGCTGTGAGAGGATGAAAAGGCTTTTACCTATCGCGCTTTCGATGATGCTCCTCACCGGCTGCGCCGTAAGCGCGGCCTTGCCGGATGGCTTGGATACCCAGCCGGAGCCTCCCATAAGCGAAGCGCAAAGCGCGCCAACCCCCTCCCCCTCCCCCTCGCCGGAGCCGGAGGTATACCGGGCCAGCGTGGGCATAGTGGGGGACATACTGATGATGACGAGCCAGATACAGGGGGCCAAGACCGCCGAAGGGTACGACTTCAGGCCCAGCTTTTACGCCATGGAGCCCCTGTTCTCCTCCGTGGATATAATGGCGGGCAACTTTGAATGCACCCTTGCGGGGGAGGCGGCGGGTTATACCCAAAGGCGGCCCGCCGCGCCGCCCCCAACCGAGGATAACCCCAACCCCAGGCAGCCCTACCAGACCTTCAACGCGCCGGACGAGCTTGCGGAAAACCTCAGGGCCGTGGGCTTCGACCTTTTGACCACCGCCAACAACCACTGCCTGGACAGGGGCAAGGAGGGGCTTTTCCGCACGATAGAGACGCTTAAAGCCGCCGGGCTTGCCCAGACCGGGACGTATTTAAGCGAGGAGGAGCGGGACGCCCCCTGCATAATGACGGCGGGCGGCATCACCTTCGGCTTCGTCGCCATGACCGAGAGCGTGAACAGCTATGACGCAAGGCTGGGGGGCGACAGCTGGGCCGTGGGGCGGGTATCCCAGCGGGAGCGCATACAAGGTGAGATAGGGGCCTGCAGGAGCGCGGGCGCGGATATGGTTATAGCCTTCCCCCACTGGGGCGAGCAGTATATGGACATGCCGGTCAGGCGGCAGCGGGAGTACGCCCAAAGCTTCGCGGACTGGGGCGCGGACGCAGTGATAGGCAGCCACCCCCACTGCGCCGAGCCCTTTGAATGGATAACGGCGGAGGACGGGCGCAGGGTACCCGTAGCCTACTCCATGAGCAACTTCATATCCAACATGGCGGGGCAGAATACCGAGTACGGCCTGTTTCTGCGGCTGGATGCGCAAAGGGACGGGGGCGGCGTAAGCATCGAGATGAGCTACCTGCCCACCGCCTGCATAATACAGAAGGCCGGCGGCAGGCGGCTGCATCAGCCCATACCCTGCTGGGCGGAGGAAGCAAAGCGCACCGGCGTCGAGCCGCTGAGCGAGGGGGAGCTTAAAAAGACCCAAAGGGCATTCGACCACGTTGTGAAAATATGCGGCCTTGAGAACGCAGGGCTTATAGAATGGACGGAGGAATATGATAAACAAGCTTAAAGCACTGAAAAGACGCTACGAGGAGCTGACCGCAGCCCTCTCAGCCCCGGACGCAATGAACGATCAGGCCGCCTGGCGGGAGATGGTCAAGGAGCACAGCCAGCTTGAGGAGATAGTCAACGCCTTTGACGAGTATACCGCCGCAGTGCAGTCCGAAGCGGACTGCAAGGCCATGCTGGAGGAGCACCTTGACCCCGAGATGAAGGAAATGGTGCACATGGAGATGGCTGAGCTTGCGGAAAAGCAGCGGAAGCTCATAGAGGATATGAAGATAATGCTGCTGCCCAAGGACCCCAACGACGAGAAAAACGTAATATTGGAAATACGCGCAGGCATAGGCGGCGACGAGGCGGCGCTCTTCGGCGCAGATCTATTGCGAATGTACCAGCGCTACGCCGAGCGCCACGGCTATAAAATGGAATACATGAACGAAAACACCACCGAGGCAGGGGGCGTAAAGGAAGTGGTGCTGAACATCATAGGCAGGGGCGCCTATTCGCGGCTCAAGTTCGAAAGCGGCGTTCACCGGGTGCAGCGTGTGCCGGAGACGGAATCCCAGGGGCGCATACACACCAGCGCGGCCACGGTGGCGGTAATGCCGGAGGCTGAGGATGTGGAGGTGGAGATAGACCCCAAGGATCTTCAGATAGACACCTACCGCTCAGGCGGCGCGGGGGGGCAGCACGTCAACAAGACGGAATCCGCCATACGCATCACCCATATACCCACCGGCATAGTGGTCCAGTGCCAGGACGAGCGCAGCCAGCACAAGAACAAGGACAAGGCCATGAAGGTGCTCAAGTCCCGCATATACGAGCATTTCCTCAAGGAAAAGGAGAGCGCGGAGGCCTCCGCCCGCCGCAGCATGGTGGGCAGCGGCGACCGCAGCGAGCGCATACGCACCTACAACTTCCCCCAGGGCCGGGTCACGGATCACAGGATAAACATGACCCTCTACCGGCTGGAGGCCTTCCTTGACGGGGACATGGACGAGATGATAGACGCGCTGATATTGGCGGAGCGCACAGCCCAGCTCACCGGGGAGGCGGAATAATTGGATACTCGATACTTCAATGCCGTCAAACAGCCCGAGGCAGGCACAAAGCTGGGAGGCAGCGTAATACGCTCAGGGGGACTGGTGGCCTTCCCTACCGAGACCGTCTACGGCCTCGGCGCCAACGGCCTTGACGGTGAGGCGGTAAATAAGATATTCGAGGCCAAGGGCCGGCCCAACGACAACCCGCTGATACTGCATATCGCAAAAAAGAGCGACCTGAAGGATCTGTGGAGGTCGGTTCCGGAAAGGGCAAGGCTGCTGATGGACGAGTTCTGGCCCGGGCCGCTGACCATGGTATACCTGAAAAGCAGCAGGGTGCCGGAGGAAGTCACGGGGGGTCTTGACACCGTCGCCGTGCGGATGCCCGACAACAGGACGGCACTGGCTCTCATACGCGCCGCAGGGGTACCCATAGCCGCCCCCAGCGCAAACCTTTCCGGCAAGCCCTCCCCCACCACCGCCGATCACGTCAAGGCGGACATGAACGGGAAAATAGACGTAATAATAGACGGCGGCCCCTGCAATATAGGCGTGGAGTCTACCGTGGTGTCCCTCATGGGAGGCGCCGTCACCATACTCCGCCCCGGCGGTATTACCCGGGAAATGCTGGAAGCCGTAATAGGCCCGGTAAACCTTTCCCCCGCCGTTTTAGCCCCCCTGAAGCAGGGGGAAGCCGCGGTCTCCCCCGGCATGAAATACAAGCATTACGCCCCCGACGCCCAGGTTATCGTAGGCACAGGCTCATTGCCGGATATGGCGGCAAAGCTCATAGCCGAGTACGAAAGAAGGGAGGCGGAGGGCCTGACCTGCATAATTTTCGCCACCGAGGAAACTCGCTGTTTCTACAGGGGGAAAAGGTATGTTATAATAGGCGAGAGAAAAAATCCCCTTACCCTCTGCGAGAGCCTTTTTGCACAGTTCCGCGCCCAGGAGGACAAAGCGGACGTAATACTCTGCGAGGCGCTGCCGGAGACGGACATGGGCCTTGCGTACATGAACAGGTTATTGAGGAGCGCGGGATTTAAAACTATATGACCAAAGGAGTTGCCATGAAGATCGCCATTGCCGCCGACCACGGCGGGTACAAGCTCAAGGAAGAAATAAAGCCATACATCGAAAGCCTCGGCCACACCGTGACCGACTTCGGCACCTATTCGGAGGACAGCGTGGATTATCCGGATTACGCCGCCACCTGCGCAAGGGCAGTGGTTTCGGGAGAGATGGACAGGGGCATAGTGATATGCGGAACCGGCATAGGCATCTCCATTGCCGCAAACAAGGTAAAGGGAGTGAGATGCGGCCTTTGCACCGACCCGGTAATGGCCCGGCTGACCCGGGAGCACAACGACGCAAACATGCTGGCGATGGGCGCGCGCATCATAGGCGGCGAGCTTGCCAGGGGAATAGTAAAGGCATTTCTTGAGACTGACTTTTCCAACGGAAAAAGACACATTGACAGGATAAACAAAATAACGGAATTGGAAAGAGCAAAATAAAATCGCGTTGGATTTTTGATTCAATATACTAACCTATAAACCGAAAGGAGCAATACACAAAAATGGGTAAACTCGTCGTAATCGACCACCCTCTGGTACAGCATAAGCTGACCCTGCTCAGGGATAAGGCCACCGGCACCAAGGAGTTCCGCGCTCTGGTAGAGGAGCTGGCTACCCTGCTGGCCTATGAAGCGACCCGTGACCTTCAGCTGGAGGACGCTACGGTAGAAACTCCCGTAGCTACAGCCCATACCAAGGTACTGGCCGGCAAGAAGCTGGCAATAGTTCCCATACTGCGCGCAGGCTTGGGAATGGTAGACGGCATGATGAACCTCATACCCGCCGCCAAGGTAGGACACATAGGCCTTTACCGGGACCCCGAGACGCTTCTGCCCGTGGACTACTACTGCAAGCTGCCCTCCGATATTTCCGAGAGGGATATTATTATAGTAGACCCCATGCTGGCTACCGGCGGCAGCGCCAACGCGGGCATTGACGTAGTTAAGCGCGCAGGGGGCAAGAATGTAAAGCTGGTCAACCTCATAGCCGCCCCAGAGGGAATCGAGGCGGTACAGAAGGCTCACCCCGATGTGGATATATTCGTAGCTCACGTGGACGATCACCTTAACGACCACGGTTATATAGTGCCGGGCCTCGGTGACGCAGGCGACAGGCTGTTCGGAACAAAGTAAAGCAAAATAATGTATTTTTAAGGGCCGACCGACAATCGGCCTTTAAAATCAACTCGGGAGAAATTTTTATACGGAAGGAAGAAAAACGATGAAAAGAACATCACTCAGGCTCGCGGCGCTGGCAATGGCGCTGTTTACAGTGCTGACCCTTGCCCATGCCCTTGCGGAGGCAGGTTACACCCCCTACCCCACACCAAGGACTGCGGTATCCGAGGACAGCACAATATACCTGCGTGACATCCCGGTAAAGGATACCGACGGTGCGGTAGAGCTCAGGCATATGGAAGGCAAAACCGTGAGCGTGCTGGGAGAGGACGCTACGGGCAAGTACTTCTATATAGAATACGAGGGCAAGAAGGGCTTTGTCCGTGCCAAGGACTTTGAGCTGACGGACAAGACCCCGGCAGCCACCCCGGCCCCCAGCGCCAACGCCAACAACGTACAATACTTCAGCGCCCCCAAGACCGGCATATCCGGGGACAGCGCCATATATATGCGCACCTCCCCCGAGATACCCGCAAAGCCCGCCGATAGCGATTCCAACGTGGCGAAGAAGGTAAAGCACGCAAAGGGCGCGGCGTTTTCGCTGTTAGGCGAGTCAGGCGACTGGTACTATGCGGAGCGTGACGGCGTAAAGGGCTTCGTAAAGAAGGCCGACTTTACCATACAGGATGCCAATACCGGCTCCGGCGCAGGCAGTGCCGACAACTCCGGCAAGCTGAACAGAGCTACCAGCGGCGCAACCGAGACAGGCCACGGCGCGGCAAGCGAAAAGTGGGGCAGCATAAAGATACCCGGCGCGAAAACCTATACCATATACGGCAACTATACCAACAGCGCAGGCACCAAATACTACTACGCCGCCGAGAACCGCAAGGGACACTATGAATACGTCCATACCCTCACCGCTAAGGGCTCTCAGGTGCATTCCGTGCTGGGCCACAACGTCCGGGGCGGCAGGGGCAAGTATTTTCACAACCTGCATCACGTGCAGAACGCCCTAATAGGTAAGAGCAGGTGTGAGGGCTGCGGCGGCTCCTGCGGTAGCAAATTCAATACCACCAGCATAACCATGAAGCTGGACGGGTATAGTAAATGGGACATAATGTGCCTGTACGAGATCGGCCCCAACCAGAGCACCGGCATACTCGCCTATAACGCAAGGCCCTGGGGAACCAGCGCCTCCAGCTATGTCAGCACCCAGCTGAGCTACGCCGCGGATAAGGCCAACAAGGGCTGGATCAATCCCAACGTCAGCTACAGCGACGGCGGCAAGTACGCCATGCTCATCACCTGCGGCGACAAATACGAAAACAACAGCAATGCCACCAGCAAGCTGTACGTGCTGCTGAAAGCCCGCAGCTGATTCAAAAAAAGGTATATCTGACACGCCCGGTTCCGCCGGGCGTTTTTTGGACTTTAATGCTGTAATTATTCATCAAGGGCCGTCCACTACTCTACATATTTATTTATATATTTCAAAAAATGAACAGGACCCTCTCTCATAAATTTCATTTGTTATTTTTATAACAAAATTTTAAAATTGTCTATTGCAGATTCTTCATCAATGGGATAAAATTATGTAAAACAAAAAAATATAAAACCTGTCATTTGCATTTTAAGTCAAAAATTTGCCGTTAAACGCGGTTTTATAAGAAAATATATTAAAGCTTGAGCTTTTTAACATACACATTATAAGAAGGAGGTAAGGTACATTGCCGACCATTATTGAATGTATAACCCAGGCTGAGGCGAAGGGTGCGGAGCTGAAAAAACAGGCTGCCGCAAGGGCAAAGGAAATAACGGACGATGCGGAGGCGCGCCGTGGGGAGACCATAAAGGAGGCCCATGACGCAGGGCGCGCCATGATACAGAGGGCAAAGGACGAGGCGGAGAAGCAGGGAGCCGCGCTGGCGGCGGAGCTGACCGCCCGGGCGGATAAAGAGGCGGCGGAGGAATGCGCAAGGGCCGAGGCCAGGCTGCGCGCCGCCGCGGAATACATTGTCAGAGAGGTAATCAAGGCATGATAGTACCAATGAAGAAATTGACTCTGGCTGCCCTTCTGGAGCACCGGGAGGCCATATTGCAGGCCCTCCAGTCAATTTGCGCGGTACAGCTCATTTCCATAGGCGAAGGGGAACAGTCCTCGGCCGCGGCCGAGGGAAGGGTCCAGCGGCTGCAAAGCGCCGAGGAGCTGCTCAAGCCCTACGCCGGGAAGGCAGGCTTCGGCCCCAAGCCCGAGGCTACGCGGCAGGAGCTTGAGGAGGACATACAGCCGGCACTGGAGATCTGTGCCGAGCTGGAGGGGCTGCAAAGACGCATAGCCCAGAACAGCAGCGATACCGAGAAGCGCAGATTACAGCTCGGCTCACTGCTTCCCTGGGCGGATATGACAGACCCGCTGGAGAAGGTGCATTCCACCGCAAGCATAAAGGTGATGACCGGCACGGTTCCGGCAGAGGGCGTTAAGGCGCTCATGGAGACCGGCGCGCTGGTGCAGCTTTACGGCGGCGATAAGGAGCGGGCGGCTCTGGTGATATGCCCCAATGAGGAGTATGCTGGAATAGCGCCCTCCATAAGGGCCACCGGCTTTCAGGAGAAGGGCTTCGGGGATATCAGGGGCACCGCCTCGGAGAATATACAGAGGCTCAGGACGGAGATAGAAGCGCTGGAGGCGGAAAGGGCACAGCTGGAAGCCCGGCTTGCAGCCTTCGGCCCCAAGCGGGAGGAAATACGCAGGGCGCTGGACGGCGCGGCCATAGACCGGGACAGGGAGCAGAGCAAGGAAGCGCTGGCCCATACCAATACCGCGTTTCTGCTCACAGGCTGGGTCAGGGAGGACATGACGGAAAAGGTGCGCCGGGAGATCGAAAAGATCACGGACGTTTATTATCTCGTCTTTGAGGATCCCTCCGAGGGAGATGCGGTGCCTACTGTGCTCAAAAACAGCAGGCTGATCACCCCCTATGAGGCGGTGACAAACCTCTATTCCCTGCCGGCCTACGGCACGATAGACGGCACGCCGCTGATGGCACCCTTTTACTTCATCTTCTTTGGTATGATGCTTTCGGATACGGTTTACGGCGCGGTGCTGGCACTTGGCGCCTGGGCGTTTCTGAAATACCTAAAGCCCACCGGCATGATGAAGAACCTTGCCGGCGTGCTCATGCAGGGCGGCATCTCCACGATATTCATGGGGCTGCTGTTCGGAACCTGCGCGGGCGTGGGCTGGCCGGTGATATTCAGGGGCACCGCCCTTGAAAATACCTTCCCCCTCATAGATTCCTCGACGAACCCCATGGGTATGCTCATGGTGTGCGCCGCCTTCGGCATAATACACATGTTCTACGCCGTGCTGATAGCCACCTGGAACTGCCTGAAGCACAAGGACTACATGGGCGCGCTCATAGACAATATGTGCTGGATATTCATAGTCTCCGGACTCATCATGCAGGCGGCGCCCATGGCAGGGCTGCCCCAGGGCGTTGCGGAGTTCGGCAAGTGGCTGGCCATAGTGTCTGCGGTGCTGGTGTTCCTGTTCGCAGGGCGGTCAAAGAAGAACATCGCCGGAAGGCTCATATCCGGCGCGGGCAAGCTGTACGACGTGACCTCGTGGCTGGGAGACGTGCTCTCCTACGCCCGTATATTCGCCCTTGGCCTTTCCACCGGCGTCATAGGCATGGTGCTGAACACCCTCTGCTGGGATATGCTCTTCGCTTCCTTCAAGGGGAACCCGGCGCTGATGCTCGTGGGCTTTATAATAGTCACGGTGCTGTCCGTGGCGCTCCACGTGTTTATGATGCTCATAAGCACCCTGGGCTGCTTCGTGCATACCGCGAGGCTCCAGTACGTGGAGTTCTTCGGCAAGTTCTACGAGGCGGGGGGCAAGGCGTTCACGCCGCTGAGGTACGAGACAAAGTACGTCAACGTCAAATAAAGCGGGAGGCCGCTTATAATAAAAAAAGAATAACAATCAACATTTTTTCGGAGGTTAAACACAATGAGTCTTTCTGAATTTTTCGCTTCACTGAACCAGAACGGTCAGCTCCTCGCGGGGCTGGGCGCGGTATTTGCGGCGCTGTTCGCGGGCATAGGCTCCGCGGTGGGCGTGGGCCACGCCGGCCAGGCTGGCGCGGCGGTGATAGCCGAGGATCCCGACCAGTTCGGCTCGGTGCTGGTGCTCCAGCTCCTCCCCGGCACCCAGGGCATATACGGCCTGCTCATAGGCTTCGTTATCGCCAGCAAGGCTAACCTTCTGGGCGCGGGCTCCGCGATATCCCCCGAGGCGGGCATGTCGCTCTTCCTTGCGGCCCTGCCCATAGCCTTCGGCGGCCTGCTCTCCGCCATAGCGCAGGGCAAGGTGGCCGCGAGCGGCATAGCCATGGTGGGCAAGCGCCCCTCCGAGGCGGGCAAGGCGATAATCTTCACGGTCATGGTCGAGACCTACGCGGTGCTGGCCCTGCTGTTCTCCTTCCTGCTTGTAAACGGCGTGCAGGTCTAAACCGGAGCGGCTTATGGCACAGGAAACTAATTTCGGGGCTGAAAAGCTCACCTCCCGCATAGTGGAGGAGGCGGAAGCCGAGGCCGGCCGCATCATAATGGAGGCGGAGGCGAAGGCGGGGGCCATAAGCTCCCAGGCCGAGGCCGAGGCTGAGAGGCTCAATATAGAATACGCGAAAAAGGCTGAAAAGGCAGCGGCGGATATAATAGAGCGCAGCCGTACCAACGGCGCGCTGGACAGCCGCAAGACCGCCCTCAGGGAAAAGCGCCGGGTGCTGGACGCGGCCTTCAAGCTGGCTGAAAAGGAGCTTTGCGCCCTGGAGGGCGAAAAGCGGGAAGCGCTGCTCAGCCTTATGATAAGGGAAAACGTAAAGGGCGGAGAAACCTTGCGCCCGGCAAAGCCAGACAGGGCAAGGCTCGCCTCGCTTATAGAAAAGCAGAACCCCTCCCTCCCCCGCCCCGTGGAGCTGGGCGAGGATATAGAAGCGGGGGGCGGCTTCAGGCTGCTGGGCTGCGGATACGAGACGGACTGCACCTTTGAGGCCATGCTCCGTGACTTCCGTGAAAGGCGCGAAAGCGAAGCGGCCCGCGTGCTGTTCGAGTAAAGGAGGGCCTGTATGCCACAGAAAAGCCCTGTTTACGCAGTTACCCGCATAAGGGTGCACGAAAAGGACATGGTAAAGCCCGAACGCATGGCGAGAATGGCCGAGGCCAGCCCCGCCGAGGTGATGAGGGCATTGGGGGACATGGGCTACGGCGGGATTTCCGACCCTCAGCTTTCCGACGGGGACAGGATGATCGCAAAGGAGCTTTCCGACGCCTACGCCCTCATAAACGAAGTTACCTTCAGCCCGGAGCAGACGGACCTGTTCATACTCAAGGGGGACGCCAACAACCTGAAGCTGCTCATAAAGCAGCGGCTTACCGGCACAGCGGACTCCCCCGCCCTCATGAAGGGAGTATACCCCAAGGACGACATTATCCGCATGGTACACAACGCAGATTACAGGGAGCTGCCGGAGGAATTTACCAAGCGGCTCAACGCCCTTGAGCAGTCCTTCTCCGGGGAGATAGACCCGGGCAGGATATCCACCGAGATAGACCGGGCATACCTTGAGCATTGCCTGAACAACGCAAAGGGGGTTTCCCTTGAGTACTTCAAGGGCCTTGCGGACTTTACCAACCTGCTGACGATGCTTCGCCTGCGCAATATGGGCGCGGGGGCGGATAAGCTGAAAAACTCTCTCATGCCGGAGGGATACGTATCCCACAGGCTGCTCATACAGTGCTTTGACGGGCCGGAGGAGGGCATAGCCAGGGCGGCGGCCACAGGCCCCGCAAGGGAGCGTATGCTCAAGGGCCTGGAGGAATACGGCAGGAGCGGCAGGCTCACAGAGCTGGAGCGCCAGCGGGACAATTACCTCATATCCCTTTTTAAAGGGGCAAAGTTCGCCGAGGGCGGCATAGAGCCGCTGATAGGCTATCTTTTGGGCCGGGAGCAGGAGGCAAAGTGCCTTAGGCTCATAATCACCGCAAAGCGCAATAACCTGCCGGATAAGGTGATAACCGAAAGGCTGGGTGAACTGTATGGATAAACGCACGGATATCGCCATGATAGGCGACAGGGACTCGGTGCTCATAGGCAAGGCCGTAGGCCTCGGCGTGTTTGACGAGACGGACGGCGAAAGGGCAAATAAGCTCATATACAGGCTGGCGCGGGAGGGCTGCAAGGTCATTTTCCTGACCGAGCCGGTATACGCCCAGTGCAGCGAGGCCATAAACAAATTCAAGACGGAGACATTCCCCGCAATAATACCCATTCCGGATTCCCACGGCCCTTCCGGCGTGGCCATGGCAGCCATAAAGGCCAACGTGGAAAAGGCTATAGGCGCGGATATACTATTCTCGGAGGATAAATAAATATGGCAGTTAAAGGAACCATAGTTAAGGTATCGGGCCCCCTGATAGTGGCTTCCGGCATGGCGGACGTAAACATGTACGACGTGGTCCGCGTATCCGAAAAGCACCTCATAGGCGAAGTCATAGAGCTTCGCGGGGATAAGGCCTCCATACAGGTATACGAGGAGACCGGCGGCATAGGCCCCGGGGAGCCTGTGGAATCCACCGGCGCTCCCCTGTCGGTAGAGCTTGCCCCCGGACTTATAGAATCCATATACGACGGCATTCAGCGTCCCCTCAATAAAATTCAGGAGCTGGCCGGGGACAGGATAACGAGAGGTATCCGGGTGGACTCCATAGACCACGAAAGGCTCTGGGATTTCCAGCCTGCGGCACAGATAGGCGATATACTGAAGCCCGGCGATATCCTGGGCACCGTACAGGAGACGGAAGCGGTGCTCCATAAGATAATGGTGCCTCCAAATGTGGAGGGCCAGCTCACATGGATACACTCCGGCGAGGCCAACGTGGTACAGACCATAGCCAAGCTCGTCACCAGTAAGGGGGAGACGGTAGAGCTGCCCATGCTGCAGAAGTGGCCGGTGCGTATAGGCAGGCCCTACGCAAGGAAGATGGCCCCTACCGAGCCCATGATAACCGGACAGCGGGTTATAGACACCCTGTTCCCGGTAGCCAAGGGGGGTGTGGCGGCTGTTCCGGGGCCCTTCGGCAGCGGCAAGACGGTAGTTCAGCATCAGCTTGCAAAGTGGGCCGACGCGGACATAATCGTATACGTGGGCTGCGGCGAGCGGGGCAACGAGATGACCGATGTTCTGATGGAGTTCCCGGAGCTGAAGGACCCCCGAACGGGCCTTTCGCTTATGAAGCGCACGGTGCTTATAGCAAACACCTCGGATATGCCGGTTGCGGCCCGTGAAGCCAGCATATATACCGGCATCACCATAGCGGAGTACTTCCGCGATATGGGCTATAAGGTGGCCATAATGGCCGACTCCACCAGCCGCTGGGCAGAGGCGCTGCGGGAGATGTCCGGCCGTCTGGAGGAAATGCCCGGTGAGGAGGGCTACCCCGCATACCTGAGCAGCCGTTTGGCGGAGTTCTACGAGAGGGCGGGCTCCGTTGTGACGTTAGGTACGGAGGGCCGCACTGGCGCGGTCACGGCTATAGGCGCCGTTTCCCCTCCGGGCGGCGATATTTCAGAGCCGGTATCCCAGGCGACCCTCCGCACCGTAAAGGTGTTCTGGGGCTTGAGCGCAAAGCTGGCATACGCCCGCCACTTCCCCGCCATAGACTGGCTGACCTCATATTCCCTGTATCTGGACCGTCTGGAGCCCTGGTTCAATAAGGAAGTGGACCCCGACTGGACCGCCATGGTGCAGAAGGTCATGAACATGCTGCAGGAGGAGAGCGAGCTGGAGGAGATCGTCCGCCTGGTAGGCATAGACGCCCTGAGCTACAAAGACAGGCTCACCCTGGAGGCCACCCGCTCCATCAGAGAGGACTACCTGCATCAGAACGCCTTCCATGAGGTGGATACCTACACCTCTCCCGCAAAGCAGGCCATGCTGCTGCGGCTGATAATAGGCTACTACGAAAAGAGCTTGGACGCCCTTTCAAAGGACGCTTCCTTCAATAAGCTTGCGGCGCTGCCCGTCCGGGAGGACATAGGCCGCTTCAAGTATACCGAGGAGGATAAGTGCGCCGAGAGGTACGAGGAGATAACCGCAAAGCTCAACGCGGAGATCCGGGAGCTTACGGAAGGAGGCGAAGCATAATGCGCAAGGAATACAAGACCATCAGGGAAGTTGCCGGCCCCCTTATGCTGGTGGATCAGGTAGAAGGCGTAAAGTACGACGAGCTGGTGGAGATAGAGCAGTCCGACGGAAGGATACGCCGGGGCAAGGTGCTTGAGATAAATCAGGATAAGGCGCTGCTGCAGCTCTTCGAGGGCAGTCAGGGACTGCGCATAACCGATTCCAGCGCGAAATTCCTTGGCCACTCCATAGAGCTGGCAGTTGCGCCGGATATGCTGGGAAGGGTATTCGACGGCATGGGCAGGCCCATAGACGGCGGCGCCGAGCTCATACCCGAAAAGCGGCTGGACATCAACGGCGCGCCCATAAACCCCGCCGCGAGGGACTACCCCAACGAGTTCATACAGACCGGCATTTCCGCAATAGACGGCCTGAACACGCTGGTACGCGGCCAGAAGCTGCCGGTGTTCTCAGGCTCCGGCCTGCCCCATGCAAACCTTGCGGCCCAGATAGCCCGTCAGGCTAAGGTGCGGGGCACCGGCGAGGGCTTCGCGGTAGTATTCGCCGCCGTAGGCATAACCTTTGAGGAGGCGGACTTTTTCACCTCCGACTTCAGGGCCACCGGCGCCATAGACCGCACCGTCACCTTCATAAACCTTGCCAACGACCCCGCCATAGAGCGCATAGCCACTCCCCGCATGGCGCTCACCGCCGCGGAGTATCTTGCATACGACCTTGGCATGCACGTGCTGGTAATAATCACGGATATAACCAACTACGCGGAGGCCCTCCGTGAGGTATCCGCCGCCCGCAAGGAGGTTCCCGGCCGCCGCGGCTACCCCGGCTACCTCTATACCGATCTTGCCACCATGTACGAGCGGGCGGGCCGCATAAAGGGCAACCCCGGCTCCATCACCATGATACCCATACTGTCCATGCCGGAGGACGACATCACCCACCCCATACCCGACCTTACCGGCTACATAACCGAGGGACAGATAATTCTGGGGCGCGAGCTGCACAGAAAGGGCGTCACGCCGCCTATAAACGTTTTGCCCTCCCTGTCCCGCCTGAAGGATAAGGGCATAGGCCGGGGCAAGACCCGGGAGGATCACGCCGACACCATGAACCAGCTCTTTGCCGCCTATTCCAGGGGCAAGGACGCGAAGGAGCTTGCGGTAATACTGGGCGACGCGGCCCTGTCCGATACGGATAAGCTGTACGCCAAGTTTGCGGACGCCTTCGAGGAGGAGTATGTGTCACAGGGCTTCTATACCAACCGCTCCATAGAGGAAACTCTGGATCTGGGCTGGAAGCTGCTCTCCATACTGCCCCGCGCCGAGCTTAAGCGCATAAGGGACGAATATCTGGATAAGTACCTGCCCAAAGCGGAGGAATAGCCTATGGCACAGCTTCAAGTAAAGCCGACCCGCATGGAGCTGACCAACCTTAAGAAGAAACGCAAGGTGGCAGCCAGGGGTCATAAGCTTATGAAAGACAAGCGGGACGAGATGGTTCGCCGCTTCATAGCCTACGCCCGCCGCAATAAGGAACTGCGGGAGCAGGTGGAGCAAAAGCTTTCCGCCGCAATGGGGCAGTTCGTGCTGGCAAGGGCCGAGATGAGCGGAGAGGCAATAGAAGAAGCCCTCGCCTACCCCGCCCGCCCCGCCACGGTATCCGTGGATACCCAGCACGTGCTGTCGCTGAAGATGCCAAAGCTGTCCCTTGAGACTTCCGATACCTTTGACTACCCTTATGGATTCATGAACACCTCTGCGGAGCTGGACTCCGCCGTATCCGCCTTCGCAGAGGTGCTGCCCATGCTCATAGAGCTTGCGGAGGTTGAGAAGATATGCAACTCCCTGGCGGACGAGATAGAAAAGACCCGCCGCCGGGTCAACGCCCTGGAGTACGTCATGATACCTCAGTTCGACGAGGCTATCAGGGAGATCAAGATGAAGCTGGACGAAAACGACAGGGGCAACACCACCCGCCTTATGAAGACCAAAGAAATGCTGGCGAACCGGGAGTGACGTTTCTCTTCTTTCTCTTTTCTTTTCGGGAGAAAAGAAAAGAGGAAAGAAGCAAAGAGAAAAGAAAAGCCCAAAGAAAAAATACAATTACAGATGAAAAATCCCTGTCGGAGCTTCACCGGCAGGGTTTTGTTTGTGTTGGAGTTTAACTATTACCGCTTGATTCCCGCCAGCCGGAAACCTTGAAAGGACGGCGCAAGCAGATAAGATGGTTTGTTTTTGGGAAATGTAGGGATACCTGCTTTTGCTGTTAAACTCTAACTATGGAATCATATCCTGCTTTTCTTTGCCTGCGGCGCGGTACTTTCGTGGGCCGAAAGTACCCAAAGGCCCCCGCTTTCTTGGAAGAAAGCTCCCAAAGAACCAAAAAGTATCTGCTGCGGTTTTACATCCTTCGGTATCTCTTTCCCATCGCTACTCAGAATTCAGCATGGGTCGCTCATCGTCGCTTACGCCGCCCTATGGTGCGCCTTCGCTCCTCAAGCTCCCTGCTTCATTCTGCTTGCGCCGTCCTATCAAGAATTCCGGCTGGCGAGGGTCGATCGGAGTATGGATAAAGGTTTTTAATTTTTTCGTTGGTTTTCTTTTGGTTACTTTTCTTTTTCAAAAGAAAAGTAACAGAAAAAGGCGTATCAATCGTCTGAATCCTCTTTTATCCTCATCGCCATCCTGTACGCCTCGTTCCGGGGAACGTCCAGCAGGGCGCTGGCCTGCTTTGCCGCGTCCTTGGCGCTGACCCCCTCCCCCAGCAGCCGCTTCAGCGTATCTTCAAGGCTCGCTCCGGAGCTTTCATCCCCCGCCCCTGCGATGACCAGCACCGTCTCGCCCTTTGGGGGCTTATGAGCATACATTTCGGCAAGGCCGCAAAGGGTGGAGCGCACCGTCTCCTCGTATAATTTGGTAAGCTCCCGGCACAGGACAGCCTTGCGGTCGCCCCAGGCGGCGGCAAGCTCGGCAGAGGTTTCGGCCACCCTGAGCGGGCTTTCGTATATTATCAGCGTGCCCTTATGCCGTGCCAGACGGGCGACGGCCTCCCGGCGCTCCTTGCCGGTGCGGGGCAAAAAACCCACGAAACAGGCTTCCTTCGCGGGCAGCCCGCTAAGAACCAGCGCAGTAAGGGACGCGGAGGGCCCGGGCAGCACCTCAAAGGGCAGCCCCCTTTGTATGAAGGCGGCCACCAGCCGCTCCCCGGGGTCGGATATGCCGGGCAGCCCGGCGTCGGATACGAAGGCGATAGCCTCGCCCTCCGCCACCCGCCCTGCGATCTCCTCCGCCCTGCCCTCCTCGTTGTGCTCGTGGCAGGATATGAGGGGCTTGGATATCCCCAGCCTTGACAGCATGGCCCCGGTGTTGCGGGTGTCCTCGCAGTATATCCTATGGCACTCCCTCAGTACCCTGAGGGCGCGCAGCGTCATGTCCTCCATGTTTCCTATGGGGGTTGGGCAAAGGTAAAGCTTGGGCTGAAGCATGTGGGTTTTTCGTCAATTCCTTTCTATAATAAGGCCTGTCTTGCCGCCCTTTACGCATTCCATAAGGGCGAGGTAGGGGCCGTTTTTTCCATCGATGAGCCGCAGCCGCTTTGGCTGAAGCCTGCTTTCCACCATGGCGTGGAAGCACTCCGCAAGGCGGGAGGCGGGATAGCACAGCCATAGCCTGCCGCCGTTTTTCAGCAGCCGCCCCGCGCACCGGGCCACGTCGTAAATGCCGCATTCGTCCTGATGTATCGAGAGAGCCACGGCGGGATTTTCGCTTCGCGTGCCGCCGGAAAAGTAGGGCGGGTTGCAAACTGCCCCGTCGAAGCTGCCGGCCGGCAAAAGCTCACCCAGCCTGCGTATGTCGGCATGCAGCACGGTTATATCCCCGCCCTGGCCGTTGAGCGCGATGGATTCCTCCATAAGCTGGCAGGCGGAGGGCTGTATCTCGACGGCGGTGAAGCGGGCGCCGGTCTTGCCGTTTACCAGTATGGCCAAAATGCCCGTGCCCGCCCCCAGGTCGAGACAGCTATCCCCCCGTCTGGGCCTTGCAAAGTTAGCCAGCAGCACCGCGTCGCTGCCGTATGTGAAGCCCCCCTTGTCCACTACTATGGAGAGGCCGTTGAGCTGAAGATCTTCGATGACTTTCATGTGTATATGGTAGCCTGAAACGCGAAAAAAAACAAGCGCGCAGAAAAAAAGAGAGCCTTGCGACTCTCCCGGTATTTCTGTGGTGATTCTCTTTTTCAAACGGAAAGTGAAGCCGTTTCCCTACTCCGTCACCGTCACGTACTCCGCAGGATCTACGGACCTGCCGTCCTTGCGCACCTCAAAGTGAAGGTGGGCTCCGTCGCCGCACTCCGCAACGGCGGTTTCACCCACATAGCCAATAAGGTCGCCGGCGTTGAGCCTCTGCCCGGCTTTTACGGGGCAGCCTGTGCGCAGGTTTGAGTAGAGGGATTCAAGGCCGTCGCTGTGGCTCACCCGGACGGTGATGCCGAGGCTGTCGTCCTCGTATATCTCCTCCACCTTGCCATTCCATGGGCAATGCACCTCCGCCCCCTTTGCGCAGGATATATCGATGCCCCGGTGTGTGGTCCAGTGATCCAGAGTGCGGGAGTAGATCAGCTCATCCACGGCAAAGCGCCACTGCACCTTGCCCTTGAGCGGCGCGGGGGCCTTGTCATAGGCGGGGGCATGGGTAGCCGATGGCCCGGGGGAAGGATTGGGGGTTATGTCGGGCAGCGCCGAGGGTGAAGCGGTGGGCGTAGGGACAGGCGTGGAGAGCAGCGCTTCACTGAGTGTCTGGTCCTCGTTTTGAGAAACGGGGGCGGGAGAAGGCTCTATGGAGGGCTGAGGCTGCTGCTTTGGCCAATAGGCTGCCGCCGCGGCGACGCCGACTATGGCCACCGAGGAAAGCAGCACGACATAAACGCCCTTTTCCTCTAAAAAATCCCTGATCTTATCCTTTAGGCTTCTGTTTTCGTCAGTCATGGAAATCGCTCCTTTTGCGCAAATTGGCGGCCGGGCCGCCCGCATTATCGTGCTATAAGGTAGTAATTCCCTGCACCGCGGCGTAATATACCTGCCTGGGGAAAATCTCCCCGCTTGACAGTGGGAAAAACCTTTGCTATAATTATAAAGCTTGAATATGGAGAGATGTCCGAGTGGTTTATGGAGCTGGTCTTGAAAACCAGTGATGCCGCAAGGCACCGGGGGTTCGAATCCCTCTCTCTCCGCCAGATAATTCAACATAGCGCCGGCAATATATCCGTGGAGAAGTACCCAAGTGGCTGTAAGGGGCTCCCCTGCTAAGGGAGTAGGCTGGGGTGACTGGCGCGAGGGTTCGAATCCCTCCTTCTCCGCCAAGAAATAAGACCGCCCGTATGGACGGTCTTATTTCTTGCTGTTGCAACAGAGGGATTCGAAGCCGCGGCCCGAAGGGAAAAATCGCGCCGGTGACGCGATTTTAGCGGCCGGGAAATCGTGTCAGGCCGGACTGAGCGGCGCGGAGCGCAAGCAGGCCGATGCCGATGACCGATTTCGAATCCCTCCCCTTCTTACGGCACTGCCCCATTGCCGCCGGGCGAATCCCTCCTTCTCCGCCACGAAAAAGAGATCGCATTTGCGGTCTCTTTTTCGTACTGCATAAAAGAAGGAGGGATGAGAAGGGAACGACCCGCCTGTGGCGGGAAAAAAACCATCCAGTGAATGGTTTTTTAGTTCCCCGGGCTGGCGGCGGCACTGCTCACCTTCCGGCTTGCGGGCAGCGGCGATGTGATCGTAACGGAGAACGGCAAGGTGGTGAAGCCCGACGCAGACGGTTGGTATACTGTTTTCGCAGGAGCACGCATAGTGGTGGATTACCCTGTGATGGTGCTGCCCAAGACGGGGGATATGCCGGTTTGGCGCTGGCTGCTGGGCCTATAAAAAATGAGAAAACTCGAAAAAGAGGCGCTCAGCCACTTTTTCGACACTCCAGTGCACAACACAATGTGTTGTGCACGCGGTGTTTTTGGGGGAGTTTTTATAATCGTTACCATCAGTTGACAAGAGCACACAAGCCCGAAAGGCTTGTTTTGGTACGCTCCTGCGTTCTCGTCGCTTGTATTACATCCAGTAGTACTGCGCTCCTCGGCCTTGGATCGCCCTCAAAACAAGCTCTTTAGGGTCTTCGAGTTTTAGAAGTCAAAGAGTATGGCAGAACAAGGAGGACGAGTGCAGAAATACTGGTTGTATTTCAAATGAGGACGACACAGTTATGCCGTGCTGTTTGGCTCCTAAAACCTTGTGTGTCCTTGTCAACTGATGGTATGGAAAATGTATGCATCACGCCCCGGAGCAGCGCAGCCTGAGTCCCCTCCCTCTTCCCCCGCTTGCAACCTTTCAAGTCCCATAGTATGATATTCCCATGAGCAAAGCAGCAAATATACTTAACTTAATAATATATAACGGGGAGCTGTTCCAATGAGCTTATCTGCGGCGAAAAAAAGGGATATCCTCATATGCTGCATAGCGGTGCTGCTGATACTCTGCGCCATGGCCGCCCGCATCCTGGGCAGCCCCGAGGGGGCCCCGGGCCTGGGCTCCATGATAAGGAACGGTATATACATGGGGCTGACGGCGGCATGGGGCGTGTCGGTGCAGAGGCGCATAATTCAGGCCCAGACCCGGCGGTACCTTATAGCTATCGCCCTGCTGATGCTGCTCTGGCTTACGGAGCGGGCTATCAAATATGAATTTAACTTATCCGCCGCCTCGGCGCGGAGGCTGTGGTACAGCTATTATATACCCATACTGCTGATACCCCTGATAACGGTGTTCACAGCAATGTCGCTTGGCAGGCCGGAAAACTACAAGCTGCCGGGCTGGACGCGGCTTCTGTATATACCCACATTCGCGTTTATGGCGATGGTGCTGACCAACGACCGGCACCAGCTGGTTTTTGCGTTTCCGGCCGACGCCGAGATATGGACTGGCGGCAATGCGGCGCACTCTATCGGGTACTTTGCCGTAGTGGCCTGGACGGCGGTCTGCGCCGCAGGGACTATTATTGTGATGATTGAAAAATGCCGCAGGCCAAAAAGCCGTATCCAGTGGCTGCCCATACTGCCTGTGGCGCTGTCGTTTGTATACACCGCCCTTTATGTAAGCGATGTGAAATGGCTTCGCCTTATAGCCGGGGATATGACTGTGTTCCAGTGTCTGGCTATTATGGCAGCGTTGGAAGGCTGCATTCGCTGCGGGCTGATACAGTCCAACACCGGCTATGATGAGCTCTTCGGCGCCACCACCATAGGTGCTCAGATAACCGACCACGGGTTCCGGGTAAAATCCGCCTCCCACTCCGCATTGCCCATAAGCCTCGAGAAAATGGAGCAGGCGTTGGAGGGCCCGGTGCAGCTGGATAAAAACACCCTGCTCAAGGGGCAGGAAATAAGCTCCGGCTATGTTTTCTGGCAGGAGGACATATCGGAATTGCAGGGCGTGCTGGACCAATTTCAGACGGTGCAGGACGAATTGCGGGACACCGGGGACGTACTAAAGGCCGAGGCGGAGCAGCGCTCCTACTGGCTTAAGATCACCGAGGAAAACCGGCTATACGACATGGTGGAGCGGAAGACTCAAAGGCAGGTCGCGCTGCTTCGGAAGCTTCTCTCCCGGCTCCGTGCCACGGAGGATACCGAGGAGGCACGGCGGCTGCTGGGCCACATTGTGGTGATAGGCACATATGTAAAGCGGCGCAGCAACCTCATGTTCGTGGAGCGGCAGACAGGCACCCTGGAGGCGGCGGAGCTGAGCCTGTGCCTGAACGAGTCCGCTGCGGGGCTGGGCTTATGCAATATAAAATGCACCGTAAGGGCGGACATGGAGGGGCTGCTCCCGGCTGAATGTGGCAACATGATATACGATTTTTTCGAGGCGGCGGTGGAAATGAGCCTCACCTCCCTCTCCTCCCTGCTGTTCTACGCAGGGGAAAGAGAGGGCACTGTCACCGCCAAGGCGGCTCTCTGCTGCGATGAGGACATGGGGGCGCTCTGTTGTGAATTCCCGAATGTTATAATAGAAAAAGACGAGGACGGCATACGGTACCTTACTCTCAGCATACCAAAGGAGGGCGGGGAATGAATTCCATAAAGGAGAGCTTTGACAACCTGCCCGTGGCGGTGTGCTTTTTCGATAAGAGGGGCGTTGTGCGGCTCATGAACCGGCGCATGTTGAGCGTGGGCGCGGAGCTGTTGGGCAGCGGTGTGCAGACCTTGGAAGAGCTGCACCGGGCCCTTGATGCCCCGCCGGAGTCCATAGAGCGGCTGGATGCAGAGATGGGGGTATATAAATTTCCAAGCGGTACGGTGCTGCGCTTCGTTGAGCGGCAGATAACCGACAAAAGCGGCGGCAGCTATACGGAGGTCACCGCCTCGGACGTGACGAGGCTTGTAACCCTCCAGCAGGAGCTTAGAAAAGAAAACGCCCGCCTTGAGGACGCCAACCTGAGATTAAAGCGGCTGTACGACAGGATGCCGGAGATAGTGCGGGAGGAAGAGACCCTCGCCATGAAGCTGCGGGTACACGACGACATAGGCCATACCATACTTTCGGCCCGCCGGGCATTGAGGCAGGGGGAGAGCATGGAGGCCATACGTGAGAGCGCGGAGGCATGGGAAAGCACCATAGAGCTGCTCTGCCGAGCCAACAGCATGGGGGAGCCGGAGGACGCAATAGAGTACGCCAAGGCCCGGGCGGCGGAGCTTGGGGCGGAGGTCATAGTGGAGGGAAGCGCGCCAAAGGATGCAGAAATGCGGCACATATTTGCCCTTGCCATGCGGGAATGTACCTCAAACTGCATACGCCACGCCGGGGGTAAGCGGATATTCGCCCGCTTCGTGCCGTACAGGGGAGGCTGGGCGATACACATAACCAACGACGGCAAGGTACCGGATGACGAAATAACCGAGGGCGGCGGGCTGTCGGCCCTCAGGCGGCGCATAGAGAACGCCGGGGGCATCATGAGGATAAAGAGCAGGCCCAACTTCGCGCTGAGCGCGTCGCTGCCATACGGGGAGGAAAACAAATGGTAAACGTAATGATAGTGGAGGATCAGAAGCTGGTGCGCAGCATTCTGGAAAGCTACATTAAAAAAGAGGAGGGCTATGAGCTGCTGTCCTCCATACCCGGGGCGGACAGGGCGGCGGACATATGCGACGCCTGCAGGATTGATTTGATACTCATGGACGTGCAGACCGAGCGGCGGGAAAACGGCCTCGCCGCCGTGGAGAAGATAAAGGCCAGCCACCCGGAGATAAAAATAGTGGTGGTGACATCCCTTGTGGACTGCGAGGTGTTGAGGCGCGCCCGCGAGGCCGGGGCGGACAGCCTCTGGTACAAGGATACCGACGAGGAGCTTTTGATGGAGGCGGTGCGCCGCACCATGGCGGGGGAGCATATATTCCCGGACGCGCCGCCGGTGGTGGAGGTGGGCACGGCCAGGAGCACGGAATTTACCAACGCCGAGATGAAGGTGCTGCGCTGCCTGGTGAGAGGTATGTCGTATGGGGCTATCGCCGGGGCGCTGGGTATAGAGGTGACGACGGTGAAATACCATGTCTCCAACATGCTGCAAAAGACCAATCTGGAGAACAAGCTCCAGCTCGCCATAACCGCAAGCGAGGCCAAGCTGGTGGTGGAGCTGAACGAAAAATAATAAAATAATTATGAACAGGGCCTGAACCCCGTACTTTTGTACGGGGCTTTTTTTGCGCGGCTGTGCGACAATATACAGATACAAATCAATGTCCCATTTTTTGTGTGAAGTAAGACTCAGGACATTTTTCGACAATCTATTCAAGGAGGGAAAATTAAATGGCATTTTGCACCAACTGCGGCGCCAAGCTGCCCGACGGTTCCAGATTCTGCACAGAGTGCGGAGCGGCTATTGCGGCGAGCGCGCCGGCAACGCCGGCGGAGCCGGAAAAGAAGTACACCCCCGAAGCGCCGGCGGAGCCCGCGATACACCCCGACTCGGTGGATGCACCCATGGAATACACCGCACCCGACCAGCCCACACAGCAGAGCTACACCCCGCCTGCACAGGGCAGCTATACTCCCCCCACACAGGGCAGCTATACTCCCCCGACGCAGGGCGGCTACACTCCCCCAACGCAGGGCGGCTATACTCCCCCAACGCAGGGCGGATATACCCCCAACGCACAGCGGGGCGGCGGATACAGCTATAACGCCAACACCGCCAACACCGCCTATACCCCCGGCGCAAAGGCCAATAAGGCCCCCAAGGCCCCAAGGGCGCCCAGGGCAAAGTCCGGCAGGAGCAAGACTCCCTTTATAATCGGCGGCGCGGTGCTGGTGTTCATACTGCTCATAGTGCTCCTGGTCAAGGGCTGCACGGGAGCTGTAAGGGATGCCTTTGATCCCAACCTGGGCGTATACAACGCCACAACCGCCGAGATGTACGGCATAGAGATGGACGTTACGGATGTATGGGAGGGCGGCGTATCCATAGAGCTGAAGGCCAAGGATAAATGCGTTTTCAACATAGACGGCGATAAGTATAATATAAAGTGGACGCTGGACGGCACCGATATAAACGTCAAAGGCAAGGGCCTCGACTGCGACGGCACTCTTAATCAGGGCACCCTGGTGCTTGAGGACGTGCTGGGCATGGGCGTCAACCTCACCTTCCAGAAGGAGGGCGGCTTCAGCGATAATATGCTGGACGGCGACGGCATGACCAGCAGCGACGGCGAGATAGGCGAGGACGGATACACTGCGGCCCAGAGGAAGTGGAACGGCGCATGGTACGGCAGCTTCCAGGTGGTGGAGCAGAAGAACTTCGATTACCTCTCCGACGGCGCGGTATACGATGCGCTGATGGTCATAGACCTGGGCACCGACAACAAGGGTACCTTCGACCTCTATGTATTCAACGACTACGATGCGCCTGCGGCGGCGGGCGAGTGCGAGGCGACGGAGACGAGCCTCACCGCCACCTCCGTCGAGATGCTCGGCCAGGATCTGGACAGCGTATACAACTGGATGCTTCTGCCCCGGCAGGATTACACCGACCAGTACTGCATGGGCGACACCTTCGAGCAGGACGAATACTACATGGAGTTCATGGTATTCATGAAGCCCTGGGGCGCGAGCTGGGATAAGGAGATAGCTGACGGCTACAACCTCCTGCCTCCCGCCATGGACAATTATAACGACCTCATAGCCGAGGGCGAAATGCCGCCCGTGGGCGAGGCCCCGATAGGCTACTTAGGCGCAGAGGCGCAGGGCGCCGCGGCAGAGGCCCCCGTAGAAAATACCACCGAGACTCCGGCGCAGAGCGCCGCCCCCGCCGAGGGCTTTGACAGCGGCACCATCACGGAGACCGTAAGCGACTACTCCAAGGATGCATCGATCGACGTTTCCGTGACGCTCCCCGAGAGCGGCTGGAAGCTCAGCCACGAGCTCACCACCATGTACCTCTACAACGTGGACGACCCGGAGCATCTGTTCTCCGGCGACCCCCGCATACAGTTCGACATCTACACCAGCAGCGACAAGCTCAATTACTACGAGAAGAACTATGAGAACCTCAAGGACGAGGGCACCCGCACCATAGGCGGCGTGGAGCTCAAGGCGCGCTCCTACAAGAACGTGGGAATGCAGTGGACGGAGTACTACGGCGAGGTGCCGGGCGGCGGCTGGCTCTCCATAAGGATATCCAAGGTGGACATAGGAGCGGGCAGCGAGGGCGACGCCGTCCTCAACAGCATCTCCTTCAAGTAACAAAACGGAGCGCGGGCCTATGAAAAGGATAAAGCTGTTTACGGCGCTCCTGCTGGCGGCAGCCATGGTACTTCCCATGGCTGGCTGCGGCAAGGGCAAGCCCAAGGACGGCGGGGAAGCCTCCCCCGCCTCCTGCGCGGCGGCCGGAGAGTACGAGGTATACTCCATGACCACGGCGGGGACCACCCTCACACGCAGCCAGCTTGAAGCGGGCGGCATGGCGGAGGGCATGCTCCTGAAGATCAACGCCGACGGCACGGGCGAGATAAACTATACCGGCTCCCAGACCAACGCCATAAAGGTGGACGAAAAGGCGGGCAAGGTAAAGATAGAGGGCGGCGCGGAGCTGGACTACGCGCTGGAGGGCGGCAGGATAACCCTCACCTTCCCCGGCAATTCGCTGATAATGGTATATGAGAGCGAGGCCGCTGAGGAGGAGGGCAAAAGCAAGGGCGATTTCGCCTCCTTCGGCAAAAAGGACGAGGAGCAGGCGGCCACCCCCGACAGCCAGCCCGATATGGAGTTTATAAACGACTTCCTCGGGGACTGGCACGGCATGGCGGAATACTATGACTGCACCGGCGTATACGAGGCGAACAACCGCAACCAGTGCGAGATACTGGCGAGGATAACCTATGACGAGGACGCGGGCGAGCTGAAGCCCTTCGTGGGCGCGGCCTTTGACGGGGCAAACCAGTACAACTTCAAGATAACCTCCGCAACGGAATATCAGGACGACAGCTACCGCTACTTCAAGATAGGCGGCAGATTCATGGATCAGCCCTTGGCAGAGGGCAGCCTTGTGGAGTACGAGGCGGAGTATGACAGGCTCTGGGTGATAGGCATAGCCGACGACGGCGAGGGCAACGTGCTTAAGATGCTGGGCTGCCTCAGGAGGCCGGGCGCGAAGTGGGACTATGAAAACGACTACCCCTACATCGACAAGGACGGCGTAGAATTCTACAAGGGCAAGAGCCTCGAGGAGATAGCCAAGCTGTTCAAGGTGGACCTTAACGCGCAATAGGCAAGGGTAAAACCAAATAAATCAAAAAAACAGGGAGGAAAAATATATGCAGTACAGACTGGAAGGCGGCAGCTTACCCGCCGTCATAATCAACCTCAACCCCGGCGAGACCATGATAAGCGAGGCGGGCGGCAGGACGTGGTCGAGGGGCGCTGTGGATTCCACGGTCACCACCCTCGGCGGCGCAGGCAAGGCGCTCGGGCGGATGCTCATGGGCGAAAGCCTCTTTATGAACCTCTACACCGCTCAGGAGCCGGCGGAAATAGCGTTTTCCTCCTCCTTCCCCGGAAGGATAGTAGCCCGGGAGCTTGGCCCCGGCCAGAGCATAATCTGCCAGAAGCACGCCTTCCTCTGCGCCACATACGGCGTTGAGCTTTCCATGTTCTTCCAGAAGAAGCTGGGGGCCGGCCTTGTGGGCGGCGAGGGCTTTATAATGCAGAAGGTAACGGGCCCCGGCCTCGTGTTCCTCGAGGTGGACGGCTACTGCCAGGATTACGATCTCGCCCCCGGCGAAAGGCTGGTATGCGACACCGGTGTGCTGGCGGTAATGGACGAGACCTGCTCCATGGACGTACAGATGGTCAAGGGTGTGAAGAACGTGATATTCGGCGGCGAGAGCCTGTTCGATACCGTAATAACCGGCCCCGGCAAGGTACACCTTCAGACCATGACCATAGGCAAGCTGGCGCGGCAGATAATACCCTATATACCCAATAAAAAATAAATGAAAAGAATAGTTTCACTGCTGCTGGCGGCGCTGACGCTAAGCGCCGCGGGCTGCTCCAAGGCTCCGGAGGCGCTTGATATGCCGTCAAAAATCCAGAGCCCGGCTGAACAGGCCCTGCCGGAAAGCGGCAAAAGGCTGGACGAGATAGCCCTGCCGGAGGCTCAGACCCGGCAGGACCAGCCCGTTGTGACCAATCAGGCCGAGCCGGAACCGGATCAGACCGGGGCTGCCGCGGCAGAGCAGGCCGAGCCGCCGGCGGAAGACCCCATAACCATGGAGGGAAAAGATATGCAGATAACCTTTGACAGACTGCCCGACACGCTGGAGGAGTTCAGCGCGCTGTGCAATGACCTTACAAAGCCCGAGAATACCTGCGCCCTGTTTTTGCTGGCGCTGAACCTTTACACAAAGGACAAGGCGGCGGGAGAAAAGGCCATAGACATGCTGCGGGGCCCCCGGCCCATGACAGGCATAGACTCACAGTTTATACGGGACAGGCTGAGAGATAAAAAATACCTGCCTCTGGCCTACTTCGACGGGGCCACCCCGGAGAACGGCTACGGGCCAACCCAGCCGTATGTTTTAAACTTCTACCCCGACCAGCGGCCCCAGGACTGCGAGGAGGGGTACATGAGGCTGTTTTTAAAGACGGCGGGCGCAGACGCTGCCCGGCCCATCAAGCTCAGGCAGAAGGGGGACAACTGGTATCTCTGGGAGTATTCCAGCATACTCACAGGCATTCGCGTCCCCGCCGAAGAGGATCCCTGGGCATGAGGCGGGTAGTGCTGCTTGCACTGTGCGCGATGCTTCTTTGCGGCTGCGCGAGGAACAACGACCTTGCGGATGCGATAACAAGCAGCATAAGCGTATCCACCCCCCGCCCCACCATACGGCCCCTCGGTAAGCCCACGGCGGAGCCAAAGCCGGCAACAGAACCCGAATCCGAGCCGGAGCCGGAGGCTTATACCGAGGAGGGGGCGCTGTATCTCGTAAGCCTTTACGGTGAGGACGAGGATGCCTTTGAGCTCAAGCTGCGCCCCGTGTTCAGCCTTTCCGATGAGGACATCGAGGAGAGCATGGAGCTTTACGGCCTTACTTATGATGACTTTTTCGCAAGCGAGGGCATTGTGGTATGCCCGAACGAGGAGGTTTTCCACACCGCCACGGTGCTCAAGGATTCCAACGCGGTGTTCGCGCTGTTAGACTGGGAAAGCGATGAGCCCTGGAATGAGCATATACTCCTGACGGCGGAGAAGTTCCTCGCCTATATGCGTATGATGGAGGAGGACGGCAATTCCCTGCTGGCAAGCGTGACCACCTTATCCGGAATGGTCACGGGGCTTGAGCAGCTATACGTGCCGTAACACAAAAAAACGCCCCTGTAAGGAGACAGACCCAAGCCGGGGACAAATGCAAAAATTCAGAAAGGAGCTATTATATGGGACTTTTTGACAAGAAATACTGCGATATATGCGGCGAAAAGATAGGGCTCTTGGGCAACCGCAAGCTGGAAGACGGAAACCTCTGCAAGGACTGCGCCAAGAAGCTGTCACCATGGTTTTCCGACAGGCGCAACAGCACCGTGGCCGAGATAAAGGAGCAGCTTGAATACCGGGAGCGCAACAAGGAGGACGTCGCCCGCTTCCACACCACGAGGACGCTGGGCAGCAGCACGCGGATACTCCTCGACGAGGACGCGCAGAAATTCATGGTTACCTATGCCCGCAACATTCAGGACGCCAACCCCGATGTGCTGGATTACTCACAGGTAACGGGCTGCCGCATCAAGGTGGACGAGAGCCGCATAGAGATAGAGCGGGAGGGTCCGGACGGTAAAAAGGTAAGCTACAACCCGCCCCGCTACGAGTACAGCTATGACTTCGACGTCATAATAAGCGTCAACCATCCCTACTTCAGCGAGATGAAGTTCCGCCTCAACGACAGCTCCATAGAGCTGCACAGCCAGGGCGGGCCGGGCTTCTCCTCCAAGGCGGTGGATCCCCGCTCCAACATGGAGTACCTCTCATACGAAAAGCTCGGCCAGGAGATAGTGGAGGCGCTTACCAGCGTGCGCCAGACCGTGCGCGATAACATAGCCGCCGCAAAGGCCCCCAGGCAGGCCGTGATATGCCCCTGCTGCGGCGCGAGCACCTTCCCGGACGCCTCCGGCTGCTGCGAATACTGCGGAAGCCCGGTAAAGTAGGCTATGGCGCGCAATAAAAGGCTCATGCTGAAATGGATAATAATACTCGCCGCCATAGCCCTGCTGGCAGCCTTAGGCGCGCTGGCCTACCGCCATTTCGTGACCGACCGGATAATGGACAAGGGCTGTATGAAGAACCCGAACTATGTGCAGCAGCTTGACGGCCTGAGCTACGACATGGCGGAGCAGGCGGAAGACCTTTGCGCCCCCTGGAGCAGCGATGAGGGCTACGCTGTGGCAATAGACGGCGAGACACTGACCCTCAGTGAAAACGGCGGGGAGCTGTGCGCCAAGGAATACTGCGCCATCTCCGATGGCATATACCGCATATACGCCATGGACGGCGGAAGCTTCGGCGAGTTCGACTATTTCGACTACGCCCCCGGCGTTCTGACCGGTTACATTGGCAGTGACACGGACAACCCGGTGTATGTGGAGTTTTCCCACCGATAAAGCCGAACCAATCGAAAAAGCCCGCATTGCGGGCTTTTCAGAGTGTCAAAAAAGTGGCTGAACGCCACTTTTTTGAGTTTTACGGGTTTTGCCTCTCGCATTAGCTCCCGGGCGGCAAAACCCGCAAAGTACGAAAACCTCTGGGTTTTCATCCGTTCTGACGCACATGTCGTCAGAGCCGGATTAAAAATAAGGGGCTGCGGCCCCTTATCAACCCCCTTTTCCGGGGGCATTAACTTATTTTGCCGCTTACAGCTTGTGTACATACAGCGCCCGTATGGCGTTGAGCACGGCAAGGACCATTACGCCCACATCGGCGAATATTGCCGCCCACATGTTGGCTATACCCAGCGCGCCAAGTATCAGGCAGAGCGCCTTTACGCCAAGGGCAAACGCTATATTCTGGTAGACTATGCCGATGCATTTTCTGGATATCTTTATGGCCTTGGATATCTTCATGGGGTCGTCGTCCATAAGGACTATGTCGGCGGCCTCTATGGCGGCGTCTGAACCCATAGCGCCCATGGCTATGCCTATATCCGCCCGGGAGAGTACAGGGGCGTCATTTATGCCGTCCCCCACGAAGGCCAGCTTGCCTTTCCTGCCGGTTTCGGCAAGCAGCTTTTCTACCTCTGCAACCTTATCTGCCGGCAGCAGGTCGCTGCGGTACTGGTCTACCCCAAGCTTTTTGGCCATGTACTCCGCAACGCGGCCAATATCGCCCGTGAGCATGACGGTCTTTTTCACGCCTATCTTCTTCAGCTCGGCTATGGCCGCCCTGGAGGTGGGCTTTTCAACGTCGGATATAACTACGTGGCCGGCGTACTTGCCGTCTATGGCGATGTGTATTATGGTGCCTGAGCTGTGGCAGTCCATGTAATCTACGCCCATGCGCTTCATGAGCTTGCCGTTGCCCGCGGCCACCTCTGTGCCGTCCACCCTTGCGATGACGCCGCTGCCGCTTATCTCCTGTATGCCGGTGACCCGGTCGCGCTCTATTTCCTTGCCGTAGGCCTTTTGCAGGCTCTTGCTGATGGGATGGGAGGAGGCGCACTCCGCAAGGGCCGCGAGCTCAATAAGCTTTTCCTCCGGTATAGTGTTGTGGTGTATCCCGCTCACCTCGAACACGCCCCGGGTGAGCGTGCCGGTCTTGTCGAATACCACTATGCTGGTCTGGGACAGGGCCTCAAGGTAGTTGGAACCCTTTATCAGCACCCCCTCCTTGCTGGCACCGCCCAATCCGGCGAAGAAGCTCAGCGGAATGCTTATCACCAGCGCGCAGGGGCAGCTGATTACCAGGAAGGTCAATGCCCGGTATACCCATATTTCCCAGCCGCCCGGCATGCCCATCATGAGGTTTATAACGGGGGGCAGTATGGCGAGGGCCAATGCGCTGCAGCATACGGCAGGGGTATACGCCCGGGCGAACCTGGATATGAAGTTCTCGGAGCGGGATTTATGTGAGCTGGAATTCTCCATAAGCTCCAGTATTTTGGATACGGTGGATTCGCCGAAGGCCTTGGTGGTGCGAACCTTCAGCACGCCGGTCAGGTTGATGCAGCCGCTTATTATATCGTCCCCAACCTTTACGTCCCGCGGGCGGCTCTCGCCGGTGAGGGCCGCGGTATCGAGGGAGGAGTCGCCCTCTATGACCTCGCCGTCAATTGGCACCTTTTCACCGGGCTGCACTACTATCACGCTGCCGGCAGGGATCTGGTCCGGATCTACCTGCTCAAGAGAGCCGTCCCTTTCGATATTGGCGTAGTCTGGACGGATATCCATCAATGCCGCGATGTTCCTGCGGCTCTTGCCCACGGCGTAGCTCTGGAACAGCTCTCCTATCTGGTAGAACAGCATTACGGATACCGCCTCGGCAAAGTCGCCGGTTTTCTCGTATATGGCCAGAGCTATGGCGCCTACGGTGGCTACGGCCATGAGGAAGTTTTCATCGAAGACCTGATGATTGATTATGCCCCGGAAGGCCTTGCGCAGTATATCGTAGCCTATGGTTATATAGCTTGCGGCGTAGAGCGCGATCCCTGCCCAGCCGCCTATTTTGAACAGCTTCACCGCCCCAAGCAGCACAGCCGCTATGGCTATGCGGATAAGCATTTTTTTCTGTTTCCTGTTCATATGCCGCTCCCTTCGGAAAACAGCGCCCCTTTATTTTAAGGAGCGCAGAGATATTGTGAGCATTACAGATATATCTCGCAGTCCTCTTCTACCTTTTTGCAGTTATTGAGCACGTTCTTCATGACGGCATTGACATCGCTGCCTTCTGCGAATTCCACTATCAGCTTCTGGGTCATGAAATTTACTACGGCCTTTTGGACGCCCTCGGTCCTGTTGGCGGCTTCCTCCATGAGGTTGGCGCAGTTGGCGCAGTCCACCTCGATGCGGTAGGTCTTCTTCACGGTACTCATTCTCCTCTCAAAATCCATATCCTAATCTAACAATTAAGTACTTGTTTAATCGTTATGAGAAAAGTATAATATCATCAGGGCTTAAAGTCAACACAGCCGCCGGCCTACCTTCTTTTTGGGCGAAAAGTCCTTCCAAACGGAACAGGCGGCGCAAGGAGGACAATAATATAATATGTTGCAGCTTCCCCACCATCACCGCGACGACGACAGGACGGAGCACCTTGAGGCCTGCCTGCAAAGGGCAGAGCATTTTCAGACGGTATCCGAGCTTTTCCGCCAGCTTTCAGACAGCAGCAGGATACGCATATTCTGGCTTTTATGCCACTGCGAGGAGTGCGTGCTGAACATATCGGCGCTTATGGATATGTCCAGCCCTGCGGTATCCCACCACCTGAAGCAGCTCAAGACCAGCGGCCTGATAGTCAGCCGCAGAGAGGGCAAGGAGGTATGCTATAGGGCGGCGGATACGGAGCAGGCGAGGCTGCTGCACATTATGATAGAGCGCACCATGGAGATAGCCTGCCCGGAGGAGGATGCTGCGGAAGCAGCGGCGCCCCGTTCCCTGAACCCGGACGAAAAAGCCGGGCAGGACTACGGCAGCTACCCCTTTGAGCAGATAGAGACCATACGCCGGGTACACGACCTGCTTACCGAGGATCTTTCCAGCAGGATCACCATCGAGGAGCTTTCCAAGCGGTTCCTCATGAACCCATCTACCATGAAGGAGCTTTTCAGGGCGGTATACGGAAGCTCAATAGCCGCCCACATAAAGGAACACCGTATGGAAAGGGCGGCGGAATTATTAAAGGATACCGACCAAAGCATGGCGGAAATAGCCAATGGGGTGGGCTACGGGAGCCAGAGCAAATTCACTGCCCAATTCCGAAAGGCCTACGGACTGCCGCCTACCGAATACCGCAGGCTTATCAGAAAATAAAAAAAGTGGCGCTCAGCCACTTTTTAGCTTGCAGAAAAACCCACGGGGTTGTTAAGGGGCCGCAGCCCCTTAAGTTTATTCCGGCTTTGACGACACAAGGTGAATTGCCCCGCAGGGGCAAGAGAAGGCCCCCTGGGGGGTGTGCGTCAAAACGGATAAAAACCGAAGGTTTTTCTTCTCTGCGGGTTTTGCCGCCCGGAGGCCCGCCGCAGCGGGTCAGTTCCGGCCCGTTTCCCGGGGTGGAACCTCATGTTTTTTGTGAGAGGCAAAACACGAAAAGAACTCGCAAAAGTGGTCTTTAGCCACTTTTGCGAAATCCGAAAGGATAAAAGTAATTTACCAAAAAATATTGACATGGGTGCCGGAAATGGTGTATACTAATCCTCGCAGTCTTAAATGACGCGCAGATGGGAGCATAGCTCAGCTGGGAGAGCACTTGCCTTACAAGCAAGGGGTCACAGGTTCGAGCCCTGTTGCTCCCACCATTTGGTCCGGTAGTTCAGTTGGTTAGAATGCCAGCCTGTCACGCTGGAGGTCAGGGGTTCGAGCCCCCTCCGGATCGCCATTGATGCCTCGGTAGCTCAGTTGGTAGAGCAAGGGACTGAAAATCCCTGTGTCGGTGGTTCAAGTCCACTCTGAGGCACCAATCCTGCGGGAATAGCTCATTTGGTAGAGCGCCGCCTTGCCAAGGCGGAGGTGGCGGGTTCGAGCCCCGTTTCCCGCTCCACATCGGCACCATAGCCAAGCGGTAAGGCAGAGGTCTGCAAAACCTTCATCCCCGGTTCGATTCCGGGTGGTGCCTCCAACCTTCCCGGCCTATTTGGATGCAGGGACAAAAGCCCAGACAATGTCTGGGCTTTTTGTTGCGCTTTAATGGGCGAAGGAGCTTTTTTAAAGCTCTATCACACCGTTTTTGTATTCTGGGACTATATCCGTAAGATCCCGGGTCAGGCAGAAGCTTATGTCGCCCTCAAGGCCGAGGGATACGAGGCGCTTATAGTGCGCCGTCCTGGAAAGCTCGGCGCTGTCGATCCTTTCCGTTATCGATCTGACCTCGCGGCCGGAGGACGCGGGAAGCGAGGATATGGCGCTCATAAACGCGCCCTTCGCCCCGCTGAGCTTATATCTTTCGGGGGCGTGTACATTGTCGCCGTCAATTTCAAAAACCGCATCGCGGTCCACCAGCAGCGTCAGGGGCATAGGCCAGAACTCGAAGTCATTTTTATAAATCAGTAATTTCCGGAACCGGCGAGCTTTTTTTGCGGCCTGGCCTGATTTAATAATATCGGAGGGACGATAAAGTTTGCGTTAAACCCGGCTTTTTGGGCCGTAAAAATCAGGGCAGGGGAAAAGGTGAGGAGGGAAGCGCGCCGCCGGACAATTCCACAAGCAGCCCCCGGCACCCCTCCAGAACGTCCCGCCACGTCGCTTCAAAGTCATCCGTATACCACGGGTCCGCCACGCTGCCGGGGCGGGCGGTGTGATCCATTAAAAGGGACATCTTGCCTTCCGGGTCGCCGCCGCAGATGCGGTGCATAGCCCGCAGATTGCCGCTGTCCATGCCGATGAGAAGGTCGTATTCGCCGTAGTCCTGCGGGGTGAGCTGCCGCGCAGAATGGCCGCCGCAGGATATGCCGTGCTTGGCCAGCTCCCGCCGCGCCGGCGGGTATACCGGGCTGCCTATCTCCTCCCGGCTGACAGCCGCCGATCCGATATGGAACCGGCCGGACAGTCCCGCTTTCCCCACCAGGTCCTTCATCACGAGCTCGGCCATGGGGCTGCGGCAGATATTGCCGTGGCAAATAAAAAGCACTTTTATCATAATCTCCATATTCCTCCATAAGCCTCGAAAACGCTGATGCTGCCGTGTCCTTCGAGCTATCGGGTTTTATTATATATCAAGCGGGCAGATAAATAAAAGTGGTTTTTCGCGTTGGGGCGCGCCATAAACGATGGGGAAGGCTTAAGGCTTCGCGGCCGCGCGGCTGCTTTTTTGGCATGAAATAACCCCACGTTTCCCAAACAGTATGCTTTACTGTCCGGTAAACGGGGGGCAGGTCGTCTCTTTGTTAAAACAAGCGTCAGATAAGGAATACGCCTTTATCTATTACGAGCTTTTCGTCCAAGTAAAGGGTGGGCTTCAGTATTACGCCGTCCATGTGAACATCCGCCTTGTTTGTGCCGCCGAAGGAGGTGTTCGTTCCGAATGCTATATGTACGGTACCGTATACCTTTTCATCCTCGAGTATCAATCCGGTCAGCCGGGCGGCGGTATTGGTACCTATGCCAAGCTCTCCCACGGTGGCGTTTCTCTCGTTTTTGAGCAGTATATCCAGCTTCTCGCTGCCTTCGCCCTGGATGCTTTGCAGCTTGCCATCCTTTATTTTTACCAGGAGCGGCGAATCCAGCTTACCTATACCTACCATGGAGCCGTCTATTATCATGTCTCCGCATGTTCCGTCCTCGAGGGGAGCGATATATCCCTCGCCTGAAGGCAGGTTTCCGCATTGACCCGGCTCGCGGTATATTCCCGAGCTGGATATGCCGGGCCTGCCGGCTAAATTCAGCGTGAGCCTATGCCCGTCTTTTTCTATAACCGCTACGGATGCCTCGCTTAGCAGCGCTACCACCTTTTTCGTGAGCGCTTCCACGGCGTTGTAGTCCGCGGTCATAGCTCCGTTGAGGAACATATCGGCGGTTATACCCGGCATTGTAGCAACTCTGGCGCCGTTTTTTACTGCCTCTATCCTGGCGTTCGTATGCGTGAGGGATTTTGCAGTCGGGCAGATCACTATATCAGCAGACTTCATGGCCTGCGCTACGATTTCGGGCGGCTCCTGGCCGTTCACCTTGAGCTCCGCCATGGTCATCATAACAGCCTCGCACCCCAGATCTTTTCCGCTCTCATACAGGGCGCCGGCTATATCGCCGCATGTATTATCCGTTACTATTAGCAATACCTCTCCCGGCTTTGCGCCAAGACAATTTTTCAGGACTTTTTCTGCTGTTTTCTTAATCTGCTCCATATACACCTCGTTAAAATCATAGAATCTTATTCAGCACCGCTTTGCGCCTTTGGCCTTATAGCAGCACGAAAGGTGACGGCCGCACTGCGCGCACGGGAAGCTGCATTCTACCATGCTTTTTTCCTCTCCGCTCGTCTGCCGTCCGTAGCACTTTTCCAGCACCGCCTCCAGCTTAGCTACTTCGGCTTCGCAGCCGCAGGCTTGGAACAAGCAGCCGCCCTCGGCCCCGTCTATGCCGCCTCTGCCTATCAGCGTCGCTTCGACGTCGGCTATGAGCTTGATTGCGGAAAGCTCCGTGACCAGTTCGCCGACGACGGGAAACAGCCCGCAGGCCATGCCTCGGGAAGCATCCACGCCCTTTCGCTGTGCCGCCCTTATGCTGTCCCATACGGACCCCGGAATGAGCTTTTCCATTCCGGCTGCAATTATCGTCTTGCCGCCCTCTACGGACATAGCGGATACTCCTCTGCCGCAGTTATTGCCGGCCGGGCTCCCCGCTAACATCGCGGCGCCGCCAAAATTGTCTATTATGTTGGCTCCGATAATTATCACATCATTTGGGCCGAGCTGCAACAGTGCGGTATCAAAATCCGGATCCAGACCGGTTATCTCGCCGTTGCTGTACATTATGCTGTGCTGGGCGCTGTCTGTGAACTTCGATGAAACCGCGCCGCGTTTGGAGATACGTCCGCATATCCTGAGCGGCGTTCCGGTAATAAGCTCTGATACGCATGATACGGTCGTGCCGCCTTTGAGCACTATCCTTCCGCCGGCGATCGCGTCGCGTACCTCCTTCATATCTGCAATGGCATGTGCTATAAGCCACTTACCCTCGCTTACAGTAAGCGAAAACTGTATTCTCCTCATGCGGCGCCTACCTTTCCTATCGTTATAGCATTTCGCCTACGACGCGCGCTACCAGCGTGCGCGGCAATATTACCGGCACTCCCATAAGCTCCGCCATCTTCTCCTTGATCGCTATGGTAAAGCCCATGCAATCCAGGACTACGACCTCCGCGCCGTTTTCCTTCAGGTACTGCGCGGCCTTGTCAGGGGCGTTGCTCTTATCATACGGGTTCAGGGCCGCTACGACGATATTGTCGCTCACCTTTTGCCATCTCTCGTAGTTCTGCTCGGTTTGCTTGGGGTCAGGGCTGATGATACCCAGCTTCCTGCCGCCGGCAAGTATGGGTACTATGCTGTATAGCAGCTTTTGCGGGTATATGACGGGCACGGACGCTACTAATTCCTTAGAGAACATCCCCGTGCACAGCAATACTATAAGGGATACGCCGCGGCGGCACAGCTCGTCCGTCCTTTCCTGCAGAAGGGAGATGATCTTGCTCTCCGCCATTAAAGCCCACGAATCATCCTTGAGCTTTGACACAAGGATCTCGTCGTCGCCGGACGGCGCGAGATCGGCTATCTGCTCTTTGGAAAGCCCGTCCAAAGCGCCGAGCTGTATGATCTCTGCCCCTTTGAAAAATGCTTCTATCTCCGGAATCAGGTCATTGCGCGGAGATTGGCCTATGGTTAACGCACCAATCTTCATATCACATTATTACCTTTCCTTTTTTTGCAGGTGGCGCATTGAGCCGTATTTTTGCTCGATAAGCCCGAATTCTTCTTCATCGTAGAATTTGCAGGCCCCTGCGCCGTATGCCTTTGCTACCTCTATTGCAAACCTTGCGGCATTGTCCAACGACATCATGTTGGTAGCGCCGGTGGCGCAGCCGGGAACTATCGTTTCAGAGGTTATAGCCACTCCGACTACCGGCGCGCTGGTGGAGGTACACGGCTGGAGTATGCTGTTGATATGATACAGCCCGTTTCCATAAGGAGTTATATCCTGCATGGTTATCGGGAAGGTGTGCGGCAGCTCACCGCTTGCTATTTGCATGATGTCCAGAAGGTCGTCGCTTACGCGCAGTATGTAGCCTTCCTTTACGGTCGGGGAAATGGCGTATCCGTTATTGTTTATTAAACGGTTGCCGCGAGTGGTGTCTATTGAGAGGACAGCCTCCATTTCGGGGCAAACTTCCATCTCGTTCATCACTGCCATATCGATGGGAGAACCCATGAAGGGCACGGGAATGTGAGGCGCGGTGGGCGCATGGGGGCATACATGGGTGCAGATGTAAACGTCGCCAGGAAGGAAATCCTTCTTGCTGTTCATATCCAGAATTTTAGCGGCTGCCGCCAAGGCAGTCAAGGCTCCGTCGCCGTCTGATACAAAGCCGATGCGCTCGGGACGGGCGCCTATGCCGCCGAGACGTCCAATGATGCCCAAGCTGGGGGCATTGCCGCCCTTCAGCCTGCCGTTGCTGCCCGGTATTACGACCTTTACGAAATCAGTGCTTTTGCCGTCTTTTTCCCGCTTGACTACCTCGACGTTGGTTGCACCCTTGGATTCCAGATACTCCTTTACCTTTAGGCCGGATGCATCGGCGCTGTCCAGGATGTCAAAAACCTCTATCAGTTGCTTTACTATCATCGTGTTATACCTCTTTGAAAATTTCTATTTGCTAAGGCACTCGTAATATGCCATGAGTCCTTCCGCCGTTACGGGGTCTATCACAGGTAAGCCGGTCTTTTTTGCCAGGGGCTTTGCCACCCCGGCAGTGCTCATACCGGTACATGCAAGGGCTATGGCGCCGGCGCCATAGCACTTCAGCCGCATGGCCAACTTCTCCACGGCCTTGAACCCCGGTTCCGTCACGAGGTCAAGCGTGGTCTCCACGCCGTCCGGCTTCCCGAGATTTATAAGGTCATCGCCGAGTATCTCCAGATATGGCTGCGGCGCATAATCGGTTATTCCAAGTATCCCCACCTTGGTGCCGAACCGCCGTGCTATGGCGGCTACGCTGCTGCCGGCCCCTATGACCGGTACGTTTACGATATTTTTGAGCTCCGGCACTGCAGGATCGTCGGCACAGCTTACTATCAATACGTCTATATCCTTAAAAGACTGTGCCACCTCGATGATCTTAGGTATAGCCGCGTTTTTCGACTCTACGCTATGAAGTCCGTCCGGCTGATCCGGTATGCATTTCGTCTCCACCGTCATATTGGGAAACATTTCCATTATAAGCCTGCCGTGAATACCGGCAGCCTCGGCGTCCGGAAGTGTGATGACCCGGATAAGCCCGGCCTTATAACAGCTCTTCATCTTCACGTCCTCTTGCTGACCGCAGCTATTTGGCGTTCAAATAATCAACGATGGCGCAAACGTATATCTTTGTTGCGTTGACAACGTCCTGCACGTCTACTGTTTCATTATAGGCATGTATTCCCTCCAGATTGGCAGGGCCGTACTGAATAGTAGGAATACCCGCATATCTGAAAATGCGCGCGTCGCTGCTTGCCCACTGATATGTGCGGCTGAGCTTTTCGCCCCATACTTCCTCTACGCCCTGAGCAATGAGGTTTACTATCTCGGCGTTTTCAGGTGTGCTGTTAGGCTCGGATTTCCACGCAAGGGTGTAAGTAATGCCCTCGAGCCCGACCTCGTGCAGGATTCTGATAAGCCGCTCCTCGACCATATCGCAGCTCACGCCGAGAGGCAGGCGGACGTCTATTTCAGCCTCGGCATAATCAGGCACCATATTCACCTTTGTGCCGCCGCTTATCTTGCCGATATTTACCGTGCAATGGTTGAGCACCTGCTGCGCGCCATGCGCCTTGATGAGCCTCTTGGCCAGCTCGCGGGACTGCTCCATCACCCTTGCGGTCTCATCGTCCATAACGGGAACTATGTCACGTATGCAGTCTACCTTGTTCAGTACCGCGAGGAGCTTGCATATTGCATTATCTCCTATAAACGGCGCAAGGCTGCCGTGGGCGGGCGTGCCGTGGGCCATGAGCTTTATGGAGCAGGTGCCCTTCTGGCCGATCTCGCAGTTATAATAGCCTGTCGGCTCTGCGATAAGGCATGCGTCGCCGGTTACCGTTCCGCTTTCTACCAGCCACTTTGTTCCGCCCTGGCCGAATGCTTCCTCGTCAGGAACAACGGTAAGGAGAACCTCACCGTTTAGATCTATATTATTATCGGCCAGCAGCCCCATTGCGAAAAGCAGGCCTGTAAGGCCGCCCTTCATGTCGGAGGTTCCGCGTCCAAGTATTTTTCCATCCTTTATATCGCCGCAGAAGGGATCGAAGTCCCACCTATCCAGGTTGCCCACAGGCACTACGTCGCAATGCCCGTTGAGTATCAGTACCCTGCCGCCCTTTTTGCCTAAACGCGCAAGTATATTCTTGGTCTTACCGTCGCCCGAGGCGATCTCATACTCAATGTTATGGGATTTCAGGTAATCGCATATAAACTGTACCATTTCATCCGTGTCTCCCGGAGGATTCACGCTGGGTATGCGGATTATGTCGCTGCAAAGATTCAGCAGGTCGTCCTTTTTGATTTCAACTAATGAGCGCAATTCATCGTGTGTCATATATAAATCTCCTCTCTTTTTATTATGTGCAGATAGGTGGTAAAACCAATTGATAGTTAATATGGTAATATGCCTATCTGCATCTCGTTACAGTATTTTTTATAGTCGCGCCAAATGATGAGGAATACTTAAAAGCAGCTATGCCTTTGCCGAAGCCTTTTTCTTCTTGTTAGTGCGCCATCCGAACAAACCGGGGAATGCCTTTACGATAGCGCCGAAGATCACGAATTGGAAAATCGAGTAGACCACCGAATACCAACCCAGTGTGATAGGCCAAGTGGGGTAGAAGTCATACAGCTTGAGTATGAAGGCGTTGCCTGCCACGCACAGGGGCTGCTCTACGAAGAACTGGAGCAGGAATGTCAGCACGCCAAATACTACCCAGCGCTTCTTCTCGTTGTCTATCTTTATTATCTGCTTCCAAACAAAGTACCAATAAATACCCTTGATCGGCTGCACCAGAAGGTCTACGGCAGGCGTTCCGGAAGGGATACCGCGTGCAATACCGACTATGATTCCCACAACGGGGCCGCCGCACATACCCGCCAGGCAGGGCATAAGAGCTCCGGGGTCCATGACGAGGGGGGGACCATAGGTATAGCGATGCCCAGTGCGCGGAATGCGAATGCAGCGCCGCCGAAAGCCGCGGCCAGGCCGATCTGGTTTGAAGTGAGCAGAGGCTTCTTTTGTGTAAGATCCGCGTCGCTTTCAACCTTCTTGTCATCGTCGCCGTGCTTCTTTGCCCAGAGGAAATACCAAATCAGCAGTCCGACTATGATTACAAGGGCAACATAATTCCACGGATACATATCCGCGAGAAGCTTGGCGCCTTTCTGATAGAACACTCGGAAAGCCACGAACGCAGCGATCATGACTGCCAGTCCAATAATACCGATTTTTTGCTTTTTGTTTATTTTGAGCTCCTTTCCATCTTTTCACTTTTTATATTCCTCATATATTTGCGCTTTTTTTATTTGCGCTTTTGCCAACTGCCGATCCGGAAAATGTGGCCGGCCGCCTGCTTATGGGCGGCATCACTTGCCGAACAAGCTGAGAATAAAGGTAACGCCGAACCATCCGCGGGAATGCTTCAAATACAATACTGCTATCGTGAGCAATATTGACAGCGTGATGATCACATAGTCTCTGGTCCTGAGCTGTATGGTCTTTCTGTATGTCCTCTTCTCCGGGTTATATGTAAAACCGCGCGCTTCTATAGTCCTCGCGATCTCACGGCCCTTAAGTATCGAGATGAAAAGGCCAGGGACTATGACCGGAATGTAGGCTTTTATCTTCTTAAAGGGATTCTTGCTCTCAAAGCTGGCGCCTCTGGATTTCTGAGCCTCTATTACGTGCCCGATCTCGTTCTTGAGCACCGGTATGTATGAGAAGGCTATGCCTATTGCTATGGAGGCCTCAGGAGGGAGCTTGGCCTTGTTCATGGTAAGCACTATGTCGCCTGTCGGCGTTGCGCTCGTTATAAGGTCTGCGATCCAAATGAAGAAGATAAACCTTATGGCGCTTGCAAAACCGCTGGAAATGGTAGCGACCGTTACCGGGCACTTATTTCCGGGGAAGAGGTAAGCGAACACCCGCTCTCCCTCCAGCGGCTTGGCAAAGGGGAAATTCAATATAAAGAACAGGAAAAACGCCAGTAACAGGGGCTTTGTAATGCCCCAAACCTGCTTGGCGGTATATCCGCTGGTCCTGTAGAGAACATAGACCAAGGCCATCATCACCATGGTAACTATACATAAACCTCGGGCTCCATGGCTAAAACGGAAGCGTATGCGACGGACTGCTGCTGCCCGCCCGAAAGCGCCTGCGGCGAGCGGTCAAGATACTCCTCCATGTGGACGTATCCCACATACTCATCTATGAGCTCCTCGATTTTCTTCACCGGAACGCCCTTGTTTTCAGGCCCGAAGGCGACCTCGTCGGCCACGGTGGGGTTTATAAGCTGGCCGCTGGGATCTTGGAAAAGCATTCCCGCCTTAAAAGCCATCTTGCCGATGCTGTACTTGGATATGTTTTCGCCCCTGAAGCATATCTCGCCGCTCAGCTCGCCCTCGTAAGCCTCGGGCACTATGCGGTTCAAGGTAGAACAGAGCGTGGTCTTTCCTGCACCCGAAGGGCCGGTAACAAGAATAATCTCACCTTCTTTGATCGTCAGGTTGATATTCTTGATCGCTGGGGTCTCTGTGCCCGGATAAGAATACGTCACGTCCTTAAAGCTAATAACATTCTCTTTTTCTGCCACTTTGCTGACCTCCTCTTAAAATACGAAATACGTCAAAAACCATGCCTAAATATGAAAAGCTATTCCTTAAAACAATTACAATTATCACATTATTTTGCACTATTTTCTATATGCACACTACACAATTATTGTCGATACTTATGGTATACAATGACCACTAAATTGTTGATTTTTTGTTTTTTGATACATGTTGTACCATTGCGTCATTGATGATATAGTAATAGCACGATACTATTTGTACAAGGTGGGGAGGATATGCCGTTTTCGATTGAAAATATGCTGCAGCTACGTGAGTTTAAAGACTGCACCGTCATTGCAGGTCACAAGGGTATAAACAGGGTTATACAATGCGTCGATACGATGGAGGTGCCGGACATCACCCCGTGGCTGCAATGCGGGGAATTATTGATCACCACCGGCTATTCCCTGGAGGGCCACCTGGAAAGGCTTATCCCTCTGCTTGACGCCATGTACAATAACGATTCCGCCGGCCTGATGATAAAAACCCGTATTATTGGGCCCATACCTCAAATGATCATCGACTTTGCCGATTCAAAGGGCATACCTCTTATCGTAATACCAGATGACACGCCGTTCATCCCCATGGTAAATACGATAATAAATTGTATTTCAGATGAGCTGAACCATTCCTTCACGCGCTTTTTTTCCATGTCCAAGGACATTAAGATGATACAGGGGACCCCTTCGTTCTTGAACGACCTGGCGGATATCATCTATACCTACTTTCAGTTTCCAACCATAATAACCGATTATCTGCTTGACGTATGCGCCTCCTGCCCCGGGTACATTCAACTGCCTGCGTTTATAACCAATGATAAATTGCTTCACCGCATGAGGTCTACCGAAAGGTCCTCTCTGTTTATTTCAGATACCTCGGAGGACGCTCACTTCCTCATCCAGCAAATAAGGATAGATAAGCTCATAGCCGGATATATCATACTAATCATACCGGCCGATCAGCATTACATCAAAAACGATGGCGACGCCATGATCCTTAATTATGCCGCGAACATTATTTCCGCAAACTTTAAGCAGGAAAACTTTCTCAACGCGCAGGTACAGAGGAAAAACCTTTCCCTTTATTCAAACCTTGTAGGCAATCTTAATGGGGTTGATGTTCAGGAGAGCATGAAGGAAGCCCCGTGGCCGCTGCCGCCGTTCTTACTCATAACCGTTGAGACGGAATTTGACGAACAATTTAATATGTCCGATACCCTTCTTATGCAGCTTATGTACTCCATACGCACGCTCTTTAAAAAATACGGAATAAGCAACATGACAGTGCCCTGGAACAACACCATACGCTGCATCGTTCCCTTCAACAGCCAGGCTGTCAACCGCAGTATTTTATCCACGATAAAGGACAGGGTCAGCAGCCTGTTTGACAGGCGCATACGCATGACGGTATCGGGCAGGCTCGATGGCTACGACCAGATAAAATCGGCTCATTTTGAGGCGTACGACCTGCTTTCCATAAGCCGGAACATGAATCTTTCCATAGCGTTCGCCGACGACCTGCTCTATGAGATCGCAATGCTGCAGACGCTCCGCAACAGCCACATGCGGACATTTGCTTTTAAGCTGCTGAGCACTCTGGAGGATTACGACGCGCAGCATGGCTCTGAGCTTATCCACACGCTGCAAGTCCTGATAGAGAATCGGGGCATACAGACAAAAACGGCCAACGACCTTTTCCTCCACCGCAATACCTTATTATATCGGATGCGGAAAATAGAATCCCTTACCGGCCTGGATCTTTCGGACAGCGGCGATCTGCACAAAGCATACATGGCGCTTTATGTGCACAATTTCGCACAATAGCAGCCGACGGAGCTAACTGCGCCGCGGGCGGGCATGAAACGGGCGCGGCAAATTTTTGCAATAATAAACATCCCGCGGCGAATGGGGGGATTTTTATTGGTAACAGTAAACGAGGGACTCGAAGCCGCGACCCGAAGGGGAAAATCGCGCCGGTGACGCGATTTTAGCGGCCGGGAAATCGAGTCAGGCCGGGCTGTGCGGCGCGGAGCGCAAGCAGGCCGATGCCGATGACCGATTTCGAGTCCCATTTGTGCTGTTGCAGCAGCGGGGGTGGGGCTCGAAGGGAACGTCCCTATGCCTCGGATATGTCTGCTATGAGCTCGTCTTCAAAGGCAAATTCGTAAAGCCTTGCGCAGGCTACCCCGTCCGATCCGGTTTCAATAAGCCCAATAAGGCGGCCGCTGCGGTCTGACAGGGGCGGGCGGCAGCAGTCAAAATTTCCCAGGAAATTTCTTATTTCGTCAATGGAAAAGTCCATCTTGAGGGATACTGTCATATATGACGCCGCCTCAACGTCAAAGCCTTCACGGACTGCTTCGCAGAAGGCTATGACCAGCTTTTGCCTGTCGGCTGGGTATTTATACTCGCGGGTGAAAAAACCGGTTTCCGGGCAGTCGGCCGAAAAGCCGCCCCCCTGATATCTGTAGCGGGTTCGGCGCTGGTGGCCCAGCAGGGTGCCCAGCGGCTCTATGAGCGATACGCTGCCCTCCTCCAGCAATATGCTTTCGCCGTAAAGCTCCAGCAGCGAGTTCATGTTGTCGTCCAGCATGAGAAGCCTCTGCTGTCCGCCTTCAAATGTGGATACAGCTACCAGCTGCCGCCCGGCTACGCCGTAAAGCGTTAGGGAACCGTACTCGCCGGGGCCTATGGAAATGCAGCTGGACGACCTCCCATCTTCCTCTATGAGCAGCTTCAGGCCGTTCTCGCGGAAAAGCGTAAGGTTGCGGCGGCTGCGGCCCTGCATATAGCCCAGCTGATCCAGCTCCCTGGGGAAGTCGGCGGGCTGTACGGGAAAATCGGCCGATGGGCCGAAATACATTTCATATACCCCGCCGGGCCAACGGCAGAGGGAAACATCGGGTCCCTGTGTGGGCAGAGCTTCTCCGTCGCACAGGGACAGCTTCCGGGTGATGGGATACCTCCATGGGCCGAAGGAAAGGGGTATGGCGGAAATAAAGTAATCCCCGTTATCACCGGCGGGCATGGCTATGTGGGAATCCGGGCGGCATTCCCCGAGTATCTGCCCGTTGACCTCTATGAGGGAGGGAGCGGCGGAGCGTATCACTATCAGCGGCACTGGAGACTGATACATGGCGAATTTATCCTCCGTAAGGTAGTGGACGTACTGTCATTTCAAATATTTATTCCGGTGGCGGCAAAAATATCCCTGCTGCCTTGCAAAAGCGTGTGAGCGGGGATATAATGAAGGGCAAGCTTTATTTATGTAAAGTGAAAAAAGCGAAACATTTGGAGGTATTCTCATGATCAGACTGTGTGAACTGAACAAGGATCCCGCTAAGTACGCGGGCGAAGTTGAAATTGCCGGCTGGGTGCGCACCGTGCGCGACAGCAAGAATATTGGCTTTATAGAGCTGTCCGACGGCTCCTGCTTCAGGAACGTACAGGTGGTTTATGAGAATAATATACCCAACGATATAATAAAACAAATAAATACCGGCTGTGCAATAAGCGTAGTTGGCGACCTGGTGCTCACTCCGGATGCAAAGCAGCCCTTTGAGGTGAAGGCGAGGGAAATAAAGATAGAGGGTCTCTGTGCCAGCGATTATCCCATGCAGAAGAAACGGCACAGCCTGGAGTATCTGCGCACCATGCAGCACCTCAGGCCGCGCACCAACACTTTCCAGGCCACCTTCAGGGTTCGCAATGTAGTTGCCCAGGCCATACACCGCTTCTTTGACGAGAGGGGCTTTTTGTATGTACATACGCCTCTCATCACCGCCAGCGACTGCGAGGGCGCGGGCGAGATGTTCCGCGTAACCACCCTGGATCTTGAAAACGTGCCAAAGACCCCGGACGGCAAGGTGGACTACTCCAAGGATTTCTTCGGCACCAGCGCAAACCTGACCGTCAGCGGCCAGCTTTACGGCGAGGCCTTCGCCCTTGCCTTCAGGGATATATACACCTTCGGCCCCACCTTCCGCGCCGAGCAGAGCTACACCGCCCGCCACGCCGCGGAATTCTGGATGATAGAGCCTGAGATGGCCTTCTGCGACCTGAAGGGGTATCTTGATACCGCCGAGGACATGGTAAAATACATAATCCGTACCGTAATGGAGCGCTGCCCGGACGAGCTGAGCTTCTTCAACAGCTTCGTAGACAAGGGACTCATAGACAGGCTGAACAACGTGGCGAACAATGACTTTGCCCGCATAACCTACACCGAGGCTGTGGAAATACTCAAAAACAGCGGCGCTCAGTTTGAGTACCCGGTAGAGTGGGGGGTAGACCTCCAGACCGAGCACGAAAGGTATCTTACCGAGCAGGTATATAAAAAGCCGGTGTTCGTTACCGATTACCCCAAGGATATCAAGGCCTTCTATATGCGCCTTAATGACGACGGAAAGACCGTGGCGGCGGCAGACCTGCTGGTCCCCGGCGTAGGCGAGATAATAGGCGGCAGCCAGCGTGAGGAGCGCCTCGAGGTGCTGGAGAACCGCATAAAGGAGATGGGCATGAGGGTAGAGGATTACGACTGGTACCTCGACCTGCGCAAATACGGCGGCGTTAAGCACGCGGGCTACGGGCTGGGCTTTGAGCGCATGGTGATGTACGTGACCGGCATGGCCAACATACGCGACGTGCTGCCCTTCCCCCGCACCACTGGAAGCCTCGAAATGTAAGGAGCTGCCGCAGGGATAATATCCCGGCTTAAAACCGCATATAAATTGACAGAAACCAAAGCTGATAGTGACGCTTTGGTTTTTGTTATTTTATGTATGTACTGCGAAAACCTGGGAAATAATAGCAGCAACAAACATTGACGGAGGTAATTTTATATGGCCGATATACAGCGTGGCCGCACAGGCTGGAAAAAGGAGGAGGACACACTGCTCTTTGCGGAGATAGAAAAGAGCGTGGGCAGAGGGACCCCGCTTAAAAGCGTGTTTGAGGCGGTGGCGGAACAGACGGGGCGAAAGCCAAACAGCGTAAGAAACTATTACTACGCCCGCATAAAGGAAAAGGACCTGAGCACTACGGCGCTCCACGCGGGGGCCTTCGTGCCTTTTACCGAGGAGGAGATACATTCCCTGCTCCGTACGGTGCTCAGCGCCCAGGCAAACGGCATATCCGTCCGCTGCTGCACCATGAGCATGGGCGGCGGGGACAACAGGGCGATGCTCAGGTACCAGAATAAATACCGGGCGCTGCTGAAGAACCGGCCGGCGCTGGTAAGGCAGGTTGCTGAGGAGCTGAAGGCCGAGGGGGTGGACTTTGACCCATACTGCACCCCAAAGCAGAGCGAAGGACGCGGAAAGGCAGCAGGCAGCGTGACGGCACGTATAAACAGGCTCAAGGGAATGGACGGCGCGGCGTTCATGGAGGGGCTTGACTACATCACCTCCATAGCTGAGGAAGCCGAAAAGAAGGAGGAGACGTACCGCCGTACCGAAAGCGAACTCCGGGAGCGCATACGCCGTCAGGAAGAGGAAATCAACGCCCAGCAGGGCAGATTCCACGCGCTGCTTCTGATGTACCGCAGGCTTGTCAGTGCCAACCGTGACTTTATAGGCATGGCCGGCAGGGAGACGGGGCCGGTATCGGAATACGCAAGGCAGCTTGCCCGCAGCGTTGCGGACTGCGAAAAGGCGCTCACTGAATATCAGGCGTAACTTACATTAAGCCTTGGGGTTGTTAAGGGGCCACAGCCCCTTATGGCTTTATTCGGATTTGGCGACACAAGGTAAATTGCCCCGTAGGGGCAAGAGAAGGCCCCCTGGGGGGTGTGCGGCAAATCCGCAAAAAGCGCTTGCGCAGCAAGGCTTTCCCTGCATTCGGTGCTGGCCGCGCAATAGGCGCAAGCACCGGATGAAAAAAACTCGAAAAAGTGGTTTTTAACCACTTTTTCGAAAGCTTTAACTGTGCCGCTTGCCATGGTATAATTTACTGTAAGGTAAATTACAGCAAAGGAAAGGTAAGCGGCATGGATCTTTTTTCGGCCGGCATGAATAAGCACGCGCCGCTGGCGGACAGGATGCGCCCAAGGACGCTGGACGAATTCGTGGGCCAGCAGCATATAGTGGGCAAGGGAAAGCTTTTAAGGAGGGCCATCGAGACGGATTCTCTCCAGTCCAGCATATTCTTCGGCCCCCCGGGCTGCGGAAAGACCACCCTCGCCTCAATAGTGGCCAACACCACGGGCTCGGAGTTCGTAAAGCTTAACGCCGTTACCTCCGGCGTAAAGGACGTGCGCGAGGTGATAGCGGCGGCGGAGGATAACCTTAAGCTTTACGGCAGGGAGACGTACCTCCTGCTCGATGAATGCCACCGCTGGAGCAAGGCCCAGAGCGACAGCATACTGCCGGCCCTGGAGCGCGGGATAATAAAATTCATAGGCTCCACCACGGAAAACCCCATGGTATCCATGACGGGGGCTATCGTTTCCCGCTGCCGCGCCTTCCAGTTTTATCCGCTTACTGAAGAGGACGTAAAGAAGTGCGTCAAGGCCGCCGTGGCCGATAAGGAACGGGGCATGGGCAACTATGATACGGAGATAGACGAAGGGGCGTACGACCACATCGCCCGCATAGCCAACGGCGACGTGAGGACGGCGCTCAACGCCATAGAGCTGGCCATACTCACCACCGAGGCGGACGGGAACGGCGTTATACACATAACGGAGGATATCGCCGCCGAAAGCATACAGCAAAAGCTCATAAACTGCGACGATCAGCAGTTTTACGATATGCTGTCCGCCTTCTGCAAGAGCCTTCGGGGCGGGGACAGCGATGCTGCAATAGCGTGGTTCGCCCGGCTCATATACGCGGGCATAGACCCGCGGATAATCTGCCGCAGACTTATAGCCCACGCATCGGAGGACGTGGGCCTCGCCAACCCCCAGGCCATGGTGCAGGCGGTGGCGGCTGCTCAGGCGCTGGAGTTCATAGGAATGCCTGAGGCAGGGCTGTCCATCACGCAGGCAATAATATTCATCTGCGAGAGCCCGAAATCCAACTCGGTAGTCATCGCAAAGGATACGGCCTTCGCCGAGGCAAAGAGCATACCCGACCAGCCGGTGCCCATACACCTCAGGGATACGAGCTACCCCGGCGCGTCAAAGCTGGGCCACGGCAGGGGCTATAAGTACCCCCACGACTATCCCGGCCATGTCGTGGCTCAGGAGTACATGCCGCCCAGCGTGAAGGGCCATAAGTACTACATACCCGGCGAGTTGGGCAGCGAAGGGAAGATACGCCAAAACCATATCAATCAGGGAAGGATAAAAGAAAAATGATAAGCAGGACATCGGCTGAAAGGGTGCTCAACGCGGCCCTCGCAACAGGGGGAGACTTCGCGGAGCTTTACATGGAGGACGGGGAGAGCCACAGCATATCCATGCTGGACGGCGTGGTGGAGAATGCCGCCTACAGCCGCGCCCGGGGCGCGGGGGTGCGCATACTTTCCGGTACCCGTTCCGCCTACGCCTATACGGTGGATATATCCGAATCCGCCCTTGTGGAAACGGCGAAAAGGGCCTCGGCCATAATAAAGGGCGAGGGGGGTGGCGTGCTGCCCTTCACGGATATACGCGACGGCAACTACAGGTGCAGGATACCATTCTCGGCGGTGGATAACGCAAGGCGGGTGCACCTGTTAAAGCTTGGAACAGACGCGGCGAAGGCTGAGTCCGGCGAGATAACCAAGGTCAGCGCCGCATATATGGATACGGATAAAAAGGTACTGGTCTGCAACACCGAGGGAGTATGGGCGGAGGACAGGCGTCCGCGCACCCGTCTCGCCTTTACGGCGGTGGCAAGCGACGGCATGGAATTCCAGACCGGGCAGGAGATACCTGCCTTCGGCATGGGCTTTGAGGCTTATGAGCTGATAGACCCCGAAAAGGACGGACGTACCGCCGCCCGGACTGCCGTTACAATGCTTCACGGAGTGGATTGCCCGGCGGGATATATGCCGGTAGTCATAGACGGCGGCTTCGGCGGAGTCATACTCCACGAGGCCTGCGTGCATTCATTGGAGGCTACCTCCGTCGCCCGCGGCAATTCCGAATTCTGCGGAAAGCTGGGCCAGAAGATAGCCAGCGATATAGTTACCGCCATAGACGACGGCACACTCCCCGGCGAATGGGGCAGCATACGCTACGACGACGAGGGCAACCCATCCCAGTGCAACGTACTCATACAAAACGGCATGCTTAAGAGTTATCTTGTGGACAGGCTGGGCAGCCGGATAATGAACCAGCCCATGACAGGCTCCGCCAGGCGGCAGAGCTACGAGTTCGCACCCACCTCCAGAATGACCAATACCTTCTTCGCCCCCGGCTACGACGACGAGGAGGAGATGATAAGGACCATGGGAGAGGGGCTTTTTGCGGCTAAGATGGGCGGAGGCTCGGTGAACCCGCTGACAGGCGAATTCAACTTCTCGGTGCTGGAGGGCTACTGGGTAAAGGACGGCAAGATACACTGCCCGGTACGGGGCGCAGCCCTCATAGGCCGGGGGGCGGAGGTGCTGATGAAAATAGACCGGGTAGGCATGAATATGTGGTTTGGCCACGGCATGTGCGGCTCGCGCTCCGGCAGTGTGCCTACAAACGTGGGACAGCCCAGGATAAGGGTGAGCGGCATAACCGTTGGCGGAAAGGGAGGCAGACTGTGATGCATAACGGGCTTGACAGGGAGCATAAGGCCGAGATAAAGGCGGACGAGAAAATAAAGGAATACGCCCACAGGCTCATGACCATTGCCATTGAAAAGGGCTGCGACGGCGCTGAGGTATGCGTAAACGAGTCCGACGAGTTCTCGGTAGGTGTACTGGAGGACGAGGTGGACGACTATACCGTAAGCTCCTCCTTCGGTTTAGGCATAAGGGTGCAGAAGGACGGAAGGAACGGCTACGCCTATACCGAAGCTATGGATGACCCGGAGGGCTTTGTGGAGGAGGCCATAGATAACGCGGAAACGGTAAAGAGCGAGGATGTACACCCCATGGCGAAGCCTGCGGAATATCCCGAAATACAAAAAAAGACCGATGCCCTGAAGGACATGGATGAATCGGAAAAGATAGAGCTCTGCAAGGCGCTGGAACGGGAGACAAAGCGGTGCGACGGCCGGGTAAAGCGGGTGGCCTGCTGCAAGGTAGTCACCGCAGGCGGCAGGTTCTGCATATACAACACTCTGGGCCTCAGGGCCGAAAGGAGCGACAGGGTATCCTGCTGCTATGTGGAGCCGGTGCTGGAGGATAAGGGCCAGATGCGGGACGGCTTTGCATTCCGGGCAGACGGTGAGGCGCTGGACATAGCGGGCTGCGCGCGGGAGGCCGTCGATGAGGCCATAGCCGCCATGGATCCCGCGCCCGTAGCGCCCGGTAAGTACGATATAATACTCCGCAACGACGCTATGGCAAGCATATTGGGTGCTTTTGCAGGCATGTTTTCTGCCGACGCCGCCCAGAAGAGCCTTTCGCCCCTGGCGGGCAGGGAGGGCGAGGATATGGCGGCAGAGTGCGTCACGCTGATGGACGACCCTCTTTACCCCATCAATTCAAGTCCCTTTGACGACGAGGGTACTCCTTCCGTAGCCAAGGCGGTGATAAAGGACGGAAAGCTGGAGACGCTGCTGCACAACCTCAAGACCGCCAAGAAGGCGGGGGTAAAGTCCACCTCAAACGGCGGCAGGAGCAGCGCCGGCTCGCCGGTAGGCGTGAGAATAACCAATTTTTACATAGCGCCAAAGGAAGGTACGCTGGGGCAGCTCATAAGCGAGCTGGGGGACGGCCTGCTCATCACCGACTTTTCCGGCCTCCACGCCGGGGTGAACCCGGTGAGCGGCAAGTTCTCGGTGCTGTGCAAAGGGCGGCTCATAAAGGACGGCAGGGACGTCCGTGCCGTAAACGAGATAACGCTGAGCGGAGATTTTACAGAGCTGCTCAGATCCATAGTAAGGGTGGGCGGCGACCTGCGCTTCTCAATGCCCGGAGGCAGCTGCGTCGGCAGCCCCTCGGTAATGGTACGGGGCGCCATGATATCAGGCCGGGGCGATGGCGGCCAATAACCGGAAAAAACAGGAAAACAGGGCATTTTGTTTGACAAGGGGCCGTAAGGAAGTGTATAGTTAATATATGATGTGGAAGGATACACCCATTTTTCGGACAGGCCTTCCGAAGCACACATGAACGGAGAACAGGAGGAAAAGGTGTTCGATGTAGGCGACAGCGTGTTTTATCCCATGCATGGGGTGGGTATCGTGGAAAGCGTTGAGGAAAAGGATATGCTTGGCGAAAGGGCCAAGTATTATATCCTGCGCTTCATTACATCGAAGCTTACGGCAATGGTGCCGGTAGCCTCGGCCGACAGCGTTGGCCTGAGACCTGTGATAGACTCTTCGGAGTGCGAGAAGATCTTTGAATACCTTGACGCGGCGGCAGTGTGTGCCGAAAGCGAAAACTGGAACCAGCGCTACAGGGACAACCTGGCAAAGCTCAAGGGCGGCGACATATACGACGTCGCCGACGTTATAAAGTGCCTCAAAAGGCGGGATTCCCTCAAGGGCCTCTCCGCAGGGGACAGAAAGATGCTCATAACCGCCCGGCAGGTGCTCTCTGCCGAGCTTTCGGCTGCCAGTGGCAGGGATATAGACGAAATCCGAGATATTATCGGGTAATATCAAAATAAGGCCAAGGGCCGTTAAACGAAAGGAGTTAAGAATTGGCTAAAAAAGTCGCAAGACTATTGCTCACCCTGGCGGGAGCCGCGGTGGGTGTGGGGCTTGTAGCGCTTGCCAACAGGGTTATCACCTTCCCGGAAGGGCTTACGCTGTATCAGCGCATGCTTCCATGGGGACTGGCGCTTGTGTTTGTGGGTTCGGGTACTATTATTGCAATCATTTTTAATCTTTTATTTGCCGAACCGCTTACCGCCGCCATAAGCTATGCCGAGGCCGGTATGTCAGCAATGCCAGCGGGGCAGCTGCTCTACTGCGTTTGCGGTCTGATCGCCGGGCTCGTTGTTGCATTTTTGGCGAGCACTCTGATGGCGCGCTTCAAGCCTGCGTGGGTAGTTCTGGTCATAGACGTAATACTGTACATCGCCTTCGGATACCTTGGGTGGAGCGCCATGAGCAGGCGGAAGGGGCAGTTCAGCATGCCTGTTACAGGCGGCCACGGCAAGGCTCACGGCTCGGCACGGCCCAAGCTTCTGGATACCTCCGTCATAATCGACGGACGCATCGCGGAAATATGTGATACCGGCATAATTGAGGGCGAAATAATAGTGCCGAGCTTTGTGCTCAGGGAGCTTCAGCATATCGCGGACAGCTCCGATGGCCTCAGGCGCAACAGGGGTAGGCGGGGGCTGGACATACTCAAGGGCATGCAGGATAAAAAGTCCGTCCCCATCACCGTAGTCAGCACTGACTATAAGGATGTGGACGAGGTGGACGCCAAGCTGATACTCATGGCATCGGAGCTTGGCGGCGTGGTTGTAACCAACGATTATAACCTTAACAAGGTGGCGGCTGTGCGCAAGGTACCCGTGTTCAATATAAACGAGCTGGCAAACGCCCTCAAGCCCATCGCAATGCCCGGTGAGGAAATGAGCGTGTTCGTGGTCAAGGAGGGCAAGGAGGCCGGACAGGGTATAGGCTATATGGATGACGGCACTATGATAGTCATAGAAAACGGCAGGCGCTTAGTGGGGGAGACGGTGGACGTCACGGTTACAAGCGTATTGCAGACCTCGGCAGGCAGAATGATATTCGCCAAGGTAAAGCAGGCATAGAAAAAAGCAGGGCCGATTGCCCGGAGTTAAACCAAATATAAAAAATATTAAGAAAGGCCATTATTCTCGTTGACAACCTTGACACGCGGTGTTACAATAATATACTGCGTTAGCATGGTAAATTGCGGGGATTGGCCTTTTTACAGTTGGTTTTTCCCACAAAAATCATGCTGGGTATCCTATGCCCACAAAATGGAAATGCTCATATGGAGTGACGCGCCGATAATGTAATCCATGGTTATATGGTAATAACAAAGTATAAGGAGTGAACGCGATGGTGCATGAGGTTTACATGGGCAAGAAAAAGCGCATGAGCTTTTCCCGTATCAATGAAGTTCTTGATATGCCCGACCTGATAGAGGTTCAGAAAAATTCCTATCAGCGCTTTGTGGAGGAGGATCTCAAGGAAGTTCTTGACGACATTTCGCCCATTACAGACTATTCCGAAAAGCTCGTCCTTGAGTTTGTAGATTACTCCATAGATTTCGACCATCCAAAATACTCGGTGGAGGAGTGCAAGGAAAGGGACGTAAACTACTGCGCCCCGCTTCGCGTTACAGTTCGCCTTATAAATAAAGAGACCGGCGAGGTCAAGGAACAGCCCGTGTTCATGGGCGACTTCCCTCTTATGACCGAGCAGGGCACGTTCATCATAAACGGTGCAGAGCGGGTAATTGTCTCTCAGCTGGTCCGCTCACCCGGCGTATACTATTCCGAATCTATAGATAAAGTCGGCAAGCACCTCTTTGCCTCTCAGGTGATACCTAACCGCGGCGCGTGGCTGGAGTACGAGACCGACAGCAACGAGATAATGTACGTAAAGATCGACCGCCAGAGGAAGGTCTTTATAACTGCGCTGCTGCGTGCCCTGGGCTACAGCTCAGACGGCGAGATACTGGAGCTTTTGGGCGAAGACGAGCGCCTGAAGATAACCCTCGAGAAGGATACAACCAAAAACACCGAGGAAGGCCTGATAGAGATATACAAGCGCCAGCGCCCCGGCGAGCCTCCTACAGAGGAATCCGCGCGCAGCCTGCTGAACGCCCTGTTCTTTGACAAGCGCTACGACCTTGCCAGAGTGGGCCGCTATAAGTTTAATAAGAAACTCTCCATCGCCTCGCGCCTGCACGGCCTTACTGCGGCGGAGAACGTCATAGCTCCCGGCACCGGCGAGATACTTGCCACTGAGGGAGAAGTAATAAGCCGCGAGGCCGCCGAAGCAATCGAAAACGCCGGCGTACACGGCGTATACGTCGTAGCGCCCGACGGCGCCAGGGTAAAGATACTCGGCAACCTGTTCGTCGACGCCAGGTGCTACCTGAAGTTCGACCCCGAAGAGGCCGGCCTGAACGAGAAGGTACATTACCCCACCTTCATGAAGCTTCTGGAGGAAGCGGGAGACATGGAAGAGGAGGAGCTCAAGAAGTTCCTGAAGGCCCGGGTGTACGACCTTATACCCCGCCATATCATCACCGATGATATAACCGCCTCCATAAGCTATCTTCTCGGCATGAGCCACGGCATAGGCCGCACCGACGATATCGACCATCTGGGCAACCGCCGCATAAGAAGTGTGGGCGAATTGCTCCAGAACCAGATCCGCGTCGGCATGACTCGCCTTGAGCGCGTGGTGCGGGAGCGCATGTCCATACAGGACACCGAGACCGCCATGCCCTCCAACCTCATAAATATCCGCCCCGTGACGGCCGCCATAAAGGAGTTCTTCGGTTCATCTCAGCTGTCCCAGTTTATGGACCAGACAAACCCCCTTGCGGAGCTTACCCATAAGCGCAGGCTGTCCGCTCTGGGCCCCGGAGGCCTGAACCGTGAGCGCGCCACCTTCGAGGTTCGAGACGTTCACTATTCCCATTACGGCCGCATGTGCCCCATAGAGACCCCTGAAGGTCCTAACATAGGCCTTATAAACTCCCTTTCCACCTATGCCCGCATAAACCGCTACGGCTTTATTGAGGCGCCCTACCGCAGGGTGGACGGGAAGAACAAGAGCATAAGCAACGAGATAGTTTACCTCACCGCCGATGAGGAGGACGACTACATAGTGGCTCAGGCAAACGAGCCTACCGTTACCGACGAGAACGGCAGGGTGTGGTTTGCCAAGGACAGGGTCGTTGCAAGAAGGCTGGACGAGATAATCGAAGTAAAGGCCACCGAGACCGACTACATGGACGTATCCCCCAAGCAGCTGGTGTCCGTCGCTACCGCAATGATACCATTCCTGGAGAACGACGACGCTAACCGCGCACTGATGGGCTCCAATATGCAGCGTCAGGCAGTGCCCCTCCTCAAGCCCGAGGCTCCCGTGGTGGGCACAGGCATGGAGTACAAGGCTGCACACGACTCAGGCGTCGTGGTGCTTTCCCGCCAGCACGGCGTCGTAAAGCGCGTTGACGCAAGCCATATAGTGATAGCCGGCGATGACGGCAACGACAGAACCTACAACATAATCAAGTTTAAACGCTCCAACCAGGGCACCTGCATCAACCAGCGTCCCATAGTGGTAAAGGGCGAACGGGTAATACCCGGGCAGGTGATAGCGGACGGCGCCTCCACCGATCAGGGAGAGATAGCGCTGGGACGCAATATCCTCATAGGCTTTATGACCTGGGAGGGCTATAACTACGAGGACGCCGTACTGATAAGCGAAAAGCTCGTCAAGGAAGACGTCTATACCTCCATACATATCGAGGAGCACGAGACCGAAGCCCGCGATACCAAGCTGGGCGAGGAGGAGATAACCCGCGATATCCCCAACGTGGGCGAGGACGCGCTGGCCAATCTGGACGACCGGGGCATTATCCGCATCGGCGCAGAGGTGCAGAGCGGCGACATACTGGTCGGCAAGGTAACGCCCAAGGGCGAGACTGAGCTCACCGCCGAGGAGCGGCTGCTCCGCGCCATATTCGGCGAGAAGGCAAGAGAGGTCAGGGATACCTCCCTCCGCGTGCCTCATGGCGAAGGCGGAGTCATAGTAGACGTAAAGGTCTTCACGAGAGCAAACAAGGACGAGCTGCCTCCGGGAGTAAACGAGCTGGTTCGCGTATACATAGCGCAGAAGCGCAAGATATCCGTAGGCGATAAGATGGCGGGCCGCCACGGCAACAAGGGTGTTGTATCCAGGATACTTCCCGAGGAGGATATGCCCTTCCTGCCCGATGGCACTCCCTTGCAGATAGTCCTGAACCCTCTGGGCGTTCCTTCCCGAATGAATATAGGTCAGGTGCTTGAGCTGCATCTGGGCATGGCCGCCAAGACCCTTGGCTGGAACATCGCTACCCCCGTATTCGATGGCGCTACCGAGGAGGACATAAAGTCCATGCTGGTAAAGGCAGGCAAGGACTGGGACGGCAAGACGGTGCTTTACGACGGCCGCACCGGCGAGCCCTTCGAGAACAGGATATCCGTAGGCTATATGTACTACCTGAAGCTGCATCACCTGGTAGACGACAAGATACATGCCCGTTCCACCGGCCCCTACAGCCTGGTTACTCAGCAGCCTCTGGGCGGCAAGGCCCAGTTTGGCGGCCAGCGCTTCGGCGAAATGGAGGTCTGGGCACTGGAGGCCTATGGCGCCGCCAATACCCTTCAGGAGATCCTCACCGTCAAGTCCGATGACGTTGTGGGCCGCGTAAAGACCTATGAGGCCATAGTCAAGGGCGAGAATGTGCCTGAGCCGGGCGTGCCCGAATCCTTCAAGGTGCTCATAAAGGAGCTCCAGTCTCTGGGCCTCGATATAAAGGTGCTCAACGAGACAAAGGAAGAGATAAAGATCGGCGAGATGATAGACGACGAGGATGTGGCGCCTATGGACGTCAACATGGCGGGCCTTGAGGATACACCGGACCAGTATGCAAACGACAGCGACTTTGCCGAGTTTGACGAATTCGATTTTGACGATGCAGCCGACGACGGAGATGACTTCGATATTTCCGCAGACGGCGATGATACAGACGACTTGAACTAATAAGGCCGAAGGGAGATTAAGAAATTGTTTGAGCTTACCAATTTCGACGCTATACAGATTGGCCTTGCCTCACCTGAAAAGATCCGCGAATGGTCCCACGGCGAGGTAAAGAAACCCGAAACCATAAACTACCGTACCCTGAAGCCCGAGCGCGACGGCTTGTTTTGCGAGCGCATATTCGGGCCCACCAAGGACTGGGAGTGCCACTGCGGACGCTATAAGCGGGTGCGCTACAAGGGCGTTGTCTGCGACAAGTGCGGCGTAGAGGTAACGAGGGCAAAGGTGCGCCGCGAGCGCATGGGCCACATAGAGCTGGCCGCCCCCGTATCCCATATATGGTATTTTAAGGGCATTCCCTGCCGCATGAAGATGCTGCTGGATATGTCCCCCCGCTCCCTTGAAAAGGTGCTGTACTTCGCGGCCTTTGTAGTGCTGGATCCGGGCACCACCCCCCTCATGTACAAGCAGGTGCTCTCCGATAAGGAATACCGGGACGCCCAGGCCGAGTACGGGCCGAAATCCTTCCGCGCAGGTATGGGCGCAGAGGCCATAAAGGAGCTTTTGCAGGCGCTGGACCTTGAAAAGCTGGAAGAAGAGCTCCGCAGGGAGATAGACAACTCCTCCGGCCAGAAGCGCAGCAATGCCATCAAGCGCCTGGAGGTAGTGGAAGCCTTTATAAAGAGCGGCAACAAGCCCGAGTGGATAATCATGGACGCAGTGCCGGTGCTGCCCCCCGAGCTTCGCCCTATGGTACAGCTTGACGGCGGCAGGTTCGCCACCTCCGACCTGAACGACCTGTACCGCAGAGTTATAAACAGAAACAACCGCCTCAAGAGACTGTTGGAGCTGCGCGCGCCGGATATCATAGTGCGCAACGAAAAGCGCATGCTTCAGGAGGCGGTGGACGCGCTCATAGACAACGGCAGGCGCGGCCGCCCCGTTACCGGCCCCGGCAACAGGCCCCTCAAGTCTCTGTCCGACATGCTGCGGGGCAAGCAGGGACGCTTCCGCCAGAACCTGCTGGGCAAGCGCGTGGACTATTCCGGCCGTTCCGTTATAGTCGTAGGCCCTGAGCTCAAGATGTATCAGTGCGGACTGCCAAAGGAGATGGCGCTGGAGCTGTTCAAGCCCTTCGTAATGAAGAAGCTTGTTGAGGACGCATACGCACACAACATAAAGAGCGCGAAGCGCATGGTAGAGCGTGTAAAGCCCGAGGTCTGGGACGTACTGGAGGGCGTAATAAAAGAGCACCCCGTACTCCTCAACCGCGCGCCTACGCTGCACCGACTGGGCATACAGGCATTCGAGCCGGTGCTGGTAGAGGGCCGCGCCATCAAGCTGCACCCCCTTGCGTGTACCGCGTTCAACGCCGACTTTGACGGCGACCAGATGGCGGTCCATGTGCCCCTTTCCGTGGAGGCACAGACCGAGGCCCGCTTCCTCATGCTGGCCTCAAACAACATACTGAAGCCTCAGGACGGCAAGCCCGTTACCTGTCCTACTCAGGATATGGTACTTGGCTGCTACTACCTGACCCTCCAGCGCGACGGCATGAAGGGCGAGGGCAAGGTCTTCTGCAGCCAGGACGAGGCCTTCATGGCATACCAGATGGGCGAAGTCACCCTCCAGTCCAAGGTGAAGGTGCGCATAGAGCGGGAATGGGAAGGCAAGAAGTACCGCCGCGTCATAGACACCTCCGTAGGCCGTCTCATATTCAACGACGCAATACCTCAGGATCTGGGCTATGTGCCGCGGGATACGCTGGACGACATGTTCAAGCTGGAGATCGATAAGCTGGTAGTAAAGAAGGATCTGGGAAAAATAATCGACCGCTGCTACCGCAAGTACGGCCCCACCCGCACCGCAGAGATGCTGGATGCCGTAAAGGCGCTGGGCTATAAGTATTCCACCCGCGGCGGCATAACCGTAGGCTTCCAGGATATACAGGTACCTGCGGAGAAGAAGGAAATTATCGCCAAGGCCGAGAATGAGGTGGCGGAGATAGACAACCTGTTCCACGCCGGTATGCTTTCCGACAGCGAGCGCAGAAGCTACGTCATAAAGGTCTGGGAAGATGCTACCGATAAAGTTACCGACGCGCTGATGAGCTCGCTGGATCCCTACAACCCCATCGCTATGATGGCGGACTCCGGAGCCCGAGGCAGTAAGAACCAGATACGTCAGCTGGCAGGTATGCGCGGACTTATGGCAGACCCTTCCGGCCAGATCATAGAGGTGCCTATAAGGGCTAACTTCCGTGAGGGCCTGACAGTTCTGGAGTTCTTCATAAGCTCCCACGGCGCCAGAAAGGGCTTGGCGGATACTGCACTGCGTACTGCAGACTCCGGTTATCTCACCAGAAGACTGGTGGACGTATCTCAGGACGTCATAATCCGCGAAGAGGACTGTGCCGCTTCCCGCGGCGAACGTCCAAAGGGCATGCCCATAAGCGCCATTATGGAAGGCAACAAGGTAGTAGAGCCCCTCAGCGACAGGCTGCTGGGCCGCTACACCGCAGAGGACGTTTACGATCCCACCACCGGTGAGCTCATAATCCCCTGCAACGAGATGATAACCTTCAGCATACGCGACCGTATAATCAACGCAGGCATAAAGACCGTAAGCTGCCGCAGCGTATTCACCTGCCGCAGCGAGCACGGCGTGTGCGCGCACTGCTACGGCGCAAACCTGGCAACCGGCGGCAAGGTAGACATAGGCGAGGCCGTAGGCATCATCGCCGCTCAGGCCATAGGCGAGCCCGGTACGCAGCTGACCATGCGTACCTTCCATACCGGCGGCGTTGCATCTGCCGACGATATAACACAGGGTCTTCCCCGTGTCGTTGAAATATTCGAAGCGCGCAAGCCTAAGGGCCTTGCGGTCATCTCCGAGATAAGCGGCCGCGTGTCCCTTACCGAGGGCAAGAAGCGGGAGGCTACCATAACCAACGATGACGGCGAGAGCGCCAAGTACCTTATCCCCTTCGGCTCAAAGCTGAGAGTCAGGGACGGCGACATGGTGGACGCAGGCGACGAGCTGACCGACGGCTCCATCAACCCCAACGATATACTGAAGATAAAGGGCGTAAAGGGCGTTCAGGCATATATGCTCAAGGAAGTACAGAGCGTATACCGTCTCCAGGGCGTTGAGATCGCGGATAAGCACATCGAAGTCATTATCCGCCAGATGCTCCGCAAGGTACAGATAGAGGACGCGGGCGACACTACTTTGCTCCCGGGCGAGCTGGTGGATATATTCGCCTTCGAAAACGAGAACGAGAGGGTTATACTCGAGGGCAAGCAGCCCGCAGTCGCAAAGCGCAAGCTGCTGGGCATAACAAAGGCCGCCCTGGCTACCGATTCCTTCCTATCTGCCGCATCCTTCCAGGAAACCACCAGGGTGCTCACCGAAGCCGCTATAAAGGGCAAGGTAGATCCGTTGGTAGGTCTCAAGGAGAACGTCATAATCGGCAAGCTTATACCTGCCGGCATAGGCCTCAAGCGCTACCACAACGTAGAGGTGCGTGAGAAGGAAGATATCCCCACCGTAACCGAACAATAAATACAGCCTTAAATGGACCCCATGGGCGCGAGCTGTCCATGGGGGCTATTGTATGGAGGATCAGAAATGGCAAAATACACAAGGACAGACTGTCCGCTGTACGGCGGAGAATACTGCAAAAAGCTCAATATGAAGAGCTGCAGAACCTGCACTGTGACAAATGACAACGCCGCGGGCATAAAGGCGGATATCGACGCCATAGAGAGTCTTATGCCGGAGGGCGGTATGGCTCGCTTCTTCGAAGGAGAGGAGTGCGTGCTCTGCAAGGGCGAAAGGAAAAACAGGGCGGATTGCTACGCCATGGCTGATATAGGCCATCCGGAACCCAAGCGGGAGGGAAGGAACGCCATAGGCTTAAAGACAAAGCTACGCATAGGCTCCATGCTGCCGGTGCAGCTTTCCTGCTGCTCCAACTGCCGCAAAAAGCACAATGCCGCTTCTAACCGCGAGGCGGCAGTCACCCTTACCGTGGCAATAATAATGCTGGCCGTGCTGAACTTCACGCCCACGGCCGAGGCCATAGCTGCCATAGGAAGCTACATGCCGCTGCTGCTGTTTGTGATAGTAGTGGGTGGAACGTGGCTTATAGGCAGGGCAAGCCGCAAGAACATGATAAAAAAGTTCTCCGAGACTACCTGTATGGACATATTCGAGGTGCCAGGCCTTGACGAATTCAAGGCAAAGGGCTGGTTCGAGATAAGCCCCTACAAGGATATGAGCAGGCTGGTATTCTCCAGGGAGCCCCTCAGGCAGGGCCTGTTCACCGCATCGGAGAAAAAAGGGAAGGAAGAGCAAAATATATAGTGTTTTTCGAAAGAAAATCATTAAAAAACGTTTGACAGCGAGCCGCTTATGTTGTAGAATACGAATGCTGTACTTTATGGGCAGAGTATGCATTCAGGGCAGTTCTGCGCAGAAGCGGCAGCTTATTTATCGGGAAAAATTCCTCTTCAAGGGGTTGCAGAGGATTTTCTTAATATAAATAACAAATATATTTTGAAAAGGAGAAAACCTAATGCCTACTATTAACCAGTTGGTTCGCAAAGGCAGGGAACAGGTAAAGTATAAGTCCAATTCACCTATACTGAAGCAGTGCCCCCAGCGCCGCGGCGTCTGCACCGCAGTGCGTACTATGACCCCCAAAAAGCCTAACTCAGCTCTTCGTAAGATCGCCCGTATCCGTCTTACCGACGGTCTCGAAGGTACCGCCTATATCCCCGGCATCGGCCACAACCTGCAGGAGCACTCCGTGGTTCTCATTCGCGGCGGCCGTGTAAAGGATCTCCCTGGCGTCCGTTACCACATCATTCGCGGCGCTCTGGATACCGCAGGCGTTGCAAAGCGCATGCAGGCCCGTTCCCGCTATGGCGCAAAGCGCCCCAAGAAGTAAGGAGGTAACAGAATATGCCAAGACGTGGATTTGTACCCAAGCGTGAAGTTCTGGACGACCCTATTTACGGCGGAAAGCTCGTTACCAAGCTCGTCAATCAGGTAATGCTTGACGGCAAGCGCGGCACCGCTCAGAAGGCCTGCTACGGCGCCTTCGATATAATAAAGGACAAGACCGGCCGCGAGCCTCTGGAGGTCTTCGAGGAGGCCATGAACAACATCATGCCCGTTCTGGAAGTCAAGGCCCGCCGCGTGGGCGGCGCTACCTATCAGGTACCTATCGAGATCCGTCCCGAGCGCCGTCAGACCCTTGGCCTTCGTTGGCTGGTAAGCTATGCCCGCGCCCGCAGTGAGCGCACCATGCAGGAGCGCCTGGCCGGTGAAATACTTGATGCCTGCAACAACGCGGGCGGCGCCTTCAAGAAGAAGGAAGACACCCACAGGATGGCAGAGGCCAACCGCGCCTTCGCCCATTACAGGTGGTAAAGCAGACAACAGCATATTTTCAAATGCGGCGTGCAATCGCACGCCGTATCTGTTGAGCGGAGCAATAGCGACAAAGGAAAGGAGGCAGAGGAAATGCCCAGAACCACACCGCTGGAAAAAACGAGAAATATCGGCATAATGGCTCATATTGATGCCGGAAAGACCACCACCACCGAGCGCATACTTTTCTACACGGGAAAAATACACAAGGTAGGTGAAGTGCATGAAGGCGCCGCCACTATGGACTTTATGGTGCAGGAGCAGGAGAGGGGCATAACCATTGCCTCAGCCGCTACCACCACATATTGGCGGGAGCATCGCATAAACATCATCGACACGCCGGGTCACGTTGACTTTACCGTTGAAGTGGAGAGGTCGCTGAGGGTGCTGGACGGCGCCGTGGCGGTATTCTGCGCCAAGGGCGGCGTGGAGCCCCAGAGCGAGACGGTATGGCATCAGGCTACCAAGTACAACGTACCCCGCATAGCCTATGTGAACAAGATGGACATAGTAGGCGCGGACTTCTTCAACGTCATAAGCATGATGAAGAAGCGCCTCGGCGCCAACGCCGTGCCCATACAGCTGCCGATAGGCAGCGAGGCGGACTTTGTCGGGATAATCGACCTTGTACGCATGAAGGCCGAGGTGTATTACGACAACGAGGGCGTGGATATACGCGAGGAGGAGATCCCCGAGCATATGCGCGCCGACGCGGAGCAGTACAGGGCAGAGCTTTTGGACGCCATAGCCGATGCGGACGATGAGATGATGGAAAAGTACCTTGATGAAGGCGACCTTTCCCCCGAGGATATGATCGCCTGCATAAGGAAAAAGACAATAGCAAACGAGCTGGTGCCGGTATGCTGCGGCACATCCTACCGCAACAAGGGCGTGCAGCCCTTGCTCAACGCCATAGTGGACTTCCTGCCCTCCCCGTTGGATGTGCCAGCGCCAGTTGGTACCAGCAAGGACGGCACAAGGGAAATACAGCTCAAATGTGCGGACGACGAGCCCTTTGCGGCTCTGGCCTTTAAGATAGTTACAGACCCCTTTGTGGGGCGGCTGGCATTCTTCAGGGTGTACAGCGGCACGCTCAAGTCCGGCACATACGTTTACAATTCCACCAAGGGCAAGCGCGAGCGCGTGAGCAAGCTGGTGCTGATACACGCCGCCAGCCGTACCGAGGTAGACGAGGTATACGCGGGCGACATCGCCGCGCTGGTAGGCCCCAAGGAGACCGGCACCGGCGACACCCTCTGCACCGAGGGCAGGCCGGTATTGCTTGAATCAATGGAGTTCCCCGAGCCCGTCATAAGGGTATCAATAGAGCCCAAGACCAAGGCGGGGCAGGAAAAGCTGGAGCAGACGCTGCAAAAGCTCTCCGAGGAGGACCCAACCTTCAAGACCTATGTTGACCGCGAGACCGGCCAGACCATAATAGCCGGCATGGGCGAGCTTCACCTTGAAATAATCGTGGACAGGATAACGCGGGAGTTCAAGGTGGAATGCAGGGTGGGCAACCCTCAGGTAGCCTATCGGGAGGCCCTTACAAGGACCGTAAAGACCGAGGGCAGGTTCGTGCGCCAGACGGGCGGACACGGCCAGTACGGTCACTGCGTGGTGGAGTTCAGCCCGGGCGAGCCCGGCTCCGGCTTTGTGTTCGAGAACAAGACCGTGGGCGGCTGCATACCCAAGGAATTTATACCCGCAATACAGCAGGGCATAAAGGAAGCGGCGGGAAGCGGCGCGCTGGGCGGCTACGAGCTGGTGGACTTCAAGGCGACGCTGCTGGACGGCTCCTATCACGAGGTGGATTCCTCGGAGATGGCGTACAAGATCGCGGGCAGCATGGCGCTCAAGGAGGCTATGGAAAAGGGCGGCTGCGTGCTGCTTGAGCCCGTGATGAACGTTGAGATAGTCACTCCCGATGAATACGTGGGCGACGTGCTGGGCAATATTACTTCCCGAAGGGGCAAGATCGTCGGCACGGAGAACCGCGGCGTGACCACGGTGATAGACTGCCAGTGTCCCCTTTCCGAGATGTTCGGCTACGCTACCCATCTGCGCTCTGCAACACAGGGCCGCGGTACCTTTACGATGCAGTTCGACCACTATGAGCAGGTCAGCGACGCAATCGCGAAGAAGATACTCGGCAAATACTAAAGGATTTGCGCAATGCGCGTAAAAACGCGCCTGAATAAAAAAACGACTTATTGAATACGGAGGAAAAGATTCAAATGGCAAAGGCAAAATTTGAACGCACTAAGCCCCATGTCAACATCGGCACCATAGGTCACGTAGACCATGGCAAGACCACCCTGACCGCCGCCATCACCATGGCGCTGAGCCAGGAGGGACACGCTGCCGCGATGCGCTACGACGAAATCGACAAGGCGCCCGAAGAGAAGGCCCGTGGAATAACCATCAACACCGCACACGTCGAGTACGAGACCGACAAGCGCCACTATGCGCACGTTGACTGCCCCGGCCATGCCGACTATGTTAAGAACATGATCACCGGCGCGG
>ERZ772883.74-NODE-74-length-114282-cov-14.877455_pt1 | contig 114282 bp, 123 predicted proteins | sample MGYA00580575_ERZ772883 | MGnify/ENA primary metagenome ERZ772883 (study PRJEB29015, sample SAMEA2737666) | human gut metagenome | biome: human gut; feature: human-associated habitat; material: faeces | place: China | collected 2012 ... | reverse complement strand
TGGATTTTTAATTAAACATATTTCATTAAGTTTTTTATATTTATTAATTTCATATAATATTTTATTTTTTAATTTTATATTATTTGTTTTATAATACATACTTTCTAAATTATCTATTATATTTGAACTATTTATATATATTTTATTATAATCCATTTAAAAACACCTATATTTAGTATAGGTATTTTTAAGTAAATTATAAGTTTATAAAAATATATTTTTATACATCAAAATAATATGAAATTATGTCAAATTAATAAAAATAAAAAAGACAAACTTTGTAAGTTCATCTTTAAAAAGATTTAAAATCTTTAATTACTCTATAAATACCATATTTTTGATTACTATTTTTATATTTTTTAATCATTTTATTTAAACTATATATATTAAAGTAAGTCACTTCATCTTTTTCCATAGCATACTCTATAAGTTTAATAACAAGTGACTTATTATCTTTAACATTAAATAATGTTTTATATTTTAATATGTCTTTATCAGAAACATTTTTAAGTACAAAATCATAATACCAATTAGGACTTTTTTTAAATATATATCTTTCTCCAGGATAATTTTTAAGAACTTTTATTGTATCAAAATAACCTATTTGAATATTTTCAGTAATTGCTTTTTTATTAACTGTTAATGTTGAAGATAATTTTCTTGTGGGAATTATTGTTATAACTTTATCTTTATCAATAAGTTTTTTCTTAAAACCCATGCCTTTAAGTTCAACACGATATACTTTATCATAACCTTTTTTAAGCATCATATTCGCAGGACAATTATCATAAATACCACCATCAAAATAATAACTATCCTCTTCGAGTTTTTCCATTTTAAATACTGGTAAATAACAACTTGAAATAATATAGTTATTTATAGAACCTTTTTTCATATCCTCTTTGAAAAGTTCTAAAGGTTTAAAATCTTTAAGTCTATAAGTAATAAGTCCAAAATCCATTTTACTATTTCTAATATCAGGTTCTAAATTAAAATCTTTTAAAGTAGACTGAAGTCCTTCGATACTTATGCCTTTATTTTTTATAATATTTACAAAATTATCAAAACTTGATTTTAAAAGTTCTAATTCATCTATATTATCACTATTAACTAAATCAACATATTTTTTTTCATAACCAAGTATTTTACCAATATCTGCATTAAGCCAAAAATCAAGAAGTTCTTCCTCTCTTCCTGCAGCAATCATTGCAGCATTAAATGAACCAATTGAGGTTCCACATACACCATCAAATTTAATATGACACTTTTTAAAGGCCATATAAGCACCAATTTGATAACTACCTTTAACTCCCCCTCCAGCTAATGCAAGTCCTACCATACTACCTTCCTTTCTTAATTAAAAGTATGAATTTACCTAGTAAAATATTAATTTTTCTATGTCTACTTCTTCGTTTTTGTCTCATAAAATAGCTATCTAATGAATCACTTGAATACTCTAAAATCTTTTCATATTTTTTTGAATCATTAAGTATTGGAAAAGACATATCTTTACTTAAAAATATTCTTGATAAAATATAGTTAAATGAAAGTCCATGATATTTTAAAATATTATTAAGTATGTCTTCGTATTTACACTCAATATTACCTAAATTAATTTCTTTTTTATTTACTTTATCTAAATTATCTAAAATTTTACATACTGCATATGCACCATCTTCTTTAGTAATACATGACACTAAATTATCTTTTTTAACTGTATAAATAAATGGTTCACATGTTAAATCACAAAGTACCAAAGGAAATCTTACAATAACATAATTTTTACATTTACTTGTAACAAGCTTTTCAGTTTTAATCTTTGCTTTGTTATAATATGTATCTAAATTTTCAAAAATACTTGTACTACTACCATAAATTAAAGTACAATTAGGATTATAATAAGTAATTGCTTTAATAATATTGTCAGTAACACCATACTCTATTTTATTGGCAAGGTCCTCTTTATAATTTGCAAGAGGTAATATGCAAGATGCTAAATTAATAACATAATCATGTGTTTTAATTAAAAAATCAATAAGGCCACGATCAAAACAATCAGAATAAATAATATTAACTCTTTTTTTATATTTTTTTAATCTCTTAATTGTTTCTTTATTTTTTAAATCTACAACAGTAATCTCATATTTACCTTCGGAAAGTAAATATTTAATTAATGATAAGCCAATACTACCGGCTCCCCCGAATATTACAACCTTCTTCATAATTCTCCTTTATAAAATGTGTAAAATAATAACAAGTATTATTCCAAGTCCTATGCCAAAATAAGTACCTTTATTTTTTCTATTAACAAATAACTCCTTAAGAAGTTCAAAAAAGCATAAATAGATAAGCATTCCTAAAGTAAATGATAATAAATAATTTGTTATATAAAGAGGAATGCTTTTAAAGAAATAACATATTAGTCCACCGATAAATCCAGACATTGTAAGGATAAAAACTTTAAATTTATTTTTACCTTTTAAACCACTTTCAATTTGAAATCCTAAAGGAATATTATGTAGTCCTATTCCTAAACATAAAACTAGACCAGTCTTAAAACTTCCTAAAGTTATATTATATAAAACCATATTTTCAATTATATTATGTAATAGTAAAGCAAGAATTGTTATAATGCCTAAATGAGTTTGATGATTATTATGTTCTTTTATATTATCAAGTTTTTCTTTATGATGATGATTATGGTCTGGCACAAAAAAGTCAAGAATTTTAAGAAGTGAAAAGCCAAGAATTACTATCAAAAAATATTTAAAATCAAAAAATTCTTTTATTTCTGGAACTATATCAAAAAAGATAATATTAAAAAGGACTATAAAAGACATTCCAATAGAAAAAGCCTCGACTAATTTATTTGATTTAAATAATTTATTTATAAAAATACCAATTAAGAAAAATATTCCTGTTAATAATGTTAAGAATAATGCTCTCATTTCTACCACCAATAAAATTATACAAAATTTCTTATAAAAAGTCCATAATGAGAAAAAGAAAGTGTTATTTACACTCTCTTACATTATCAATATTAAATTTAGCTTTATAATTTGCGCCATCATTAATTCCTTGATCAATATCTTTAAAATAGTTATATGTAACTTTTGCTATATACTTAATATTTTTATTTACTCTTTTTACTGTATCTATACTATGTTCATAATTATCAATATTTAAATTAATAGGGATGTTTATTTTTCCTTTTACTGTAGTTATGTCCATATTTTCAATAAGAAGTTTTTCTTCTTCATCATTCACTTTAGAATATACATTTAAAGTAAGTTCACTATTTGGGTAATTACTATACTTAAATACTTCATATTCTGGTGCTTCATAATATACATCATAACAATATTTTATTTTTTCTTTAGTAGTATCAAGATTTACATCTATTGAAGTTTCTCCAGTAATTGATTGTCCAACATCTTTAATAAAATTATGATCATTTGCATTGATATTTATATCATTTCCACTTTTAATTTTTAAAGTATCAACACCTTTTGTTTTAACATCAACATCAAAAGAACCATATTTAAAATCCTTTGTTATGTAATATGCATAAACACCAGTTATCACAATCATTAAAAATATAAATATGAAAATTATTAAATAAACTTGTGATTTTAATTTATCTTTTTCACTCATAGATAATCCTCTCTATTCTTAATTAATCTTATCAAATTTATAGTATTTTTACAAGTCATTTAACATAATTACTTACAATATTATAATAGTTTGTATCCATAAAATAACTACTTAAATTAATTTTATTATTAACTATTTGCATTTGTTTATTAACATAGTCATCACTTACATCACTTTTTTTAATAAACTCTCCAGTTGCGGTAAAGTATGTTCCTTTATCAGTAACCCAAGAACGATTATCAAACATTGCAAGGCCATCGCTTGTGCTTAATAAATCTGTACCAATAATAAGTCTTGAATCGTATTTCAAATTAAATAAATTATATATTGTCGGAAGTACATCAATTGAGCTACCAACTTTTGATATATTAACATTTTCCATAGCACTATTATATAAAATAAATTTACTATGATTTACCTCAATTTTAGCATCCTTTTTATAACTAGAAATTTCGTTTATTTCATCAATTGAAAGTTCATATGGGTAGTGATCTCCGACTAAAGCAATTACTGTATCATCAAGTTTACCAGCATCTTTTAATTTATTTATTAAACTTTCTAAAGCATCATCAAGTTCCATATTCGTAGCCAAATATGAAAGTGGTCCTTCACTATAACCTAAATTTAATTTTTCAATTTCTTCTTTATGTTTTCTTGCCATTGCATTTTCTGAAAAACTATAACCTGCATGACCAGATACAGTCGCATAAAATACCATAAATGGTTTATCACTATTAATATAATCATTAGTGGTTGAATCAATCATTTCGACATCACTTTGAGGCCAAATGCGACAATTAATTCTTTTTTCAAGTCCATTATAACATGCTAAAAAATTATCAAAACCTAAAGTTTTTAAATAAACGTTTCTATCTTGAAAAGCATAAGAATTATTATGATATGCATAAACATTATAACCTTCATTTTTAAATAAATTACCTATTCCATATGGAAATGAATTAGTACCATTTCTAAATGCTTTTAATGAAGAAAAATTTGCATATAGTCCAGTTAATTCTTGAAATTCTCCACCTATAGTCGAATATATTGTTGGAGTATAATAATTAGAAAATACAAAACCATTATTTGCTAATTTATATAAAGTTGGAGTAATATCCTTTCTTACAGCTATTTCATTAAAACTTTCTCCCATAAATAAAATTAAATTTTTACCCTTAAATTTACCTGTATATTCATTTTGATAAGTATATTTATCTTTAATATAATTTGTAAGTGTTGTAACTTTATTATTACTAGCATAATCATTAAGTAATGAATCAAAATCAATGTCTAATGTATTAGGTTCATAATTTGTTTCTACATTATTTGTGGTGCCATTACTATCATATATTTTTTCTTCGAAACCAAATATAAAACGATAACTATCAATAAAAAATGTATTAATAATACCCTCTTTCTCGATATTAAGTGATGGATTATTTACATGATAAAATAGTTCATAGGGACTAAATGATTTTTCTTTACCAATATTAAGTGAATAAACATATCCAATGCCTGAAAAAACTAACATTATTAAAGCCATACCAATTTTATAACCATTAGTTCTTTTAAAATAAATTTTTCTTTTAAAAATAATTACTAAAATTAAAGGTATGCATAAAAGAATTATTCCTGGAAGTCTTTTTACAGTTTCAATAACTGCTTTACCTAAAAATGAAGTAACTTGATCAGCAATCTGAAGTACAGAAAAAGAAATATAAAAATCAAAAAATCCCTTTACAACATATTGGGCAGAAAACCATAAAGACCAAAATATAAATGTAAAATAAAATATAAATTTATTAAGTTTTTCACTAAAAATTCTTGTTAAAACATACATTAAAATACTATATCCTAGTATAAAAATAATCATATTAATATTAGATAATACAAAAACCTTTTTGTATAATAAAAATCTATAGACAAATTCCATATACAAAAATGATAAAAAATAAATTATAAATACGCTTTTTCTTTTATATTCTTTCATACTACTATTATACAAAAAAAATAATAAAAAAAATAGTGTTTTTATGCACTATTTAATTTTTTCTAAAGATACAAATGAATAATTTCCGTTATCTATTTTAAAAGTATATTTATAAGTATCAAACTTATCTAAATTATCATCAACAATAAAATTATTTTCTATAGTGGCTTCATAAATTACATCTTTTCCAGCATAATCTTTATATATAAAACCAATACTAGAAAAATATATTTTTACATAAATAATTAAGTTGTTATTATCTTTTGAGGTATTAATAATTCTATAATTTGGAAGTATTTTTCCTAAATTATCACAAGGTCCAGATATATCAAGTCCATTATTTTTAAATTCAATATTGTAATAATAATCTAATGAATAAACTTCACTACCATATTTTTTAATTAAACCATCATTTTCCATAAATTTAATTACTGATTTTAATTTACTTCATCAGAAATATTTTTTATATTATAGTTACTATTATAAAAGTTTTTATAAGAAATTTTAAATTCCTTTTCAAAAGAATCTAATACTTTTTCAGCTTCTTTATATTCATTAGAATTTTTATCAATAATATTTTGTTTATTAACAACATTATTATTTGTTTTATTACTTTCATTTTTACCAAGTAATGTTCTTCCTAAAATTATACCAATTGGTATACATAATGCTATACATACTAGCGCTGTTATAAATATTATCTTACCTTTTTTTGTTTCTTTTTCCATATCACACTTTCTTAATTTTATTAAACTTATTTAGTGCAAAAATCTTTCACTAAAATAGTTTCATTACTAGATTTTTCTTTAGTAAGTAAGTTGATAAAGTATTTATATCCAAATTTATCATCATACATAGAATCATCTGAACATAATTTGTCTTTGTCTATATTATTTTCTAAATTAATTGTTTTTATTATAACATTTAATTTATTATCAATCATTGCAATTGAATTAACTTTTCCAATATCGGTATTATTATTTTGAATATCATATACAAACAAATCCTTGTCATTAATAAGTGAACCACCTGTAGTGGAAATAGAAGTTGATAAAAATATAATATAATTATCATTTTTATAATAATTTAAAACGGAGTTTACTACACCAATATTTTTCTCGTTAGATATTACATCCCAAGTATAATAACTTTTATTAGACTTTTTAAGTTTAACATCGTTGTCTAGTAAAATCGTAATATTATATGATAAATTATCTGCAATAAAATGTTGAATTTCTGAAATACTATCTGCATCAGATGAAATATATATCATTTCATAATTATTTCTTTCTTCAATGTTAGGTAAACAAGTTTTATAGTTGTCTTTAGTACAGTTAAGTATTTCATTTGTCAATATATTACCTGATGTATTTTCATTTGTATTATTAACAACATTATTATTTGTTTTATTACTTTCATTTTTACCAAGTAATGTCCTTCCTAAAATTATACCAATCGGTATACATAATGCTATACATACTAGTGCTGTTATAAATATTATTTTACTTTTATTTGTTTCCTCTTTCATATCACAAACCTCTTTCCTATTTTAATTTTATCAAATATTAAAAAAATGTAAATATATTTTTTCTATATTCACATTTTGTTTACATTAATAATTTAACTTACGAAACTCTTTTACACCTATAGTTGATAATAATAACCATAATATTATATTAGTAATAATTAAAATAATAATTTGAATTAACATAACAACATTTATATTATTTATAAATTTTATAGTTATAAATAAACTTATAAAGAAAAGTCCCATTCCAGTAAATGTACAAATCATAGTACTTGTACTTTGTTTAACAACTTCAGTTTCATTATTCCATTTAAGTTTAGGATATTTTAAATTAATAAATAGACCTAATAGTGCAGAAAAAAGTGGTGTTAAAAAAGAAAATAGTAATATATAAATTATATAAATTGATTTAACTTTATAGTTTATTAAAAAGATTAAACTACATAAAAGAATAATTGGAATAGTTAAAAATAAACTAAATAAAACTTTTGATATAAAAATCTTTTTTTCATTTATTGGATAACTTTTTAAAATATTAAATGTTTTACCCTCAAGGGAAATTGATGAACAAGTAATTTGTGTCATAAAACCCGTAAATAAAATCATTTCCATAAAAAATATTGGTGCATATTTATTAATAAGATTTGGTGTTATAACTATATCTGAACTAGATTGTAAAAGTGAAATAAATTTATCTACATTTGTACAAAGTAATATAGTTAATATAATCATTAATACCATTCCAAATAATGTATTTACTATGTAAACTGGAATACCAAAATAAGTTTTCATTTCTTTTTTTGTAAGTGACAATATTACATTTTTTCTTTTAAAAGTTAATGCCATATTACTTTTTTTAATATCACTTTTCTTAGATTTAAAGATAATTTTAAAGTAGTATATTGAACCTAAATAAATAAAAATAATAAAAGGGACAATGTTTATTAGAATTAATTTTAAAAGTTTTAAAACATCAAATTTATTAATCAATGACAAATATAAATTTATTGGATAATATATCTTAGTAATTACATCATTAATCATATCTGCTTTATTAACTATATTATTTACTAAACTTTCCATATTAAATGAAAAATAAAATACACTTATAAGAAGTAACATTGAAATTATTGTTTGAACATTTTTAGATTTTTTAAAATTTACAGAAATAAGTTTTATTATATAGCCTATAAAAGATGCAACTATTAAGGGAATAATAGGAAGTAAAATAAGCATTACTAAAGACATTAAATAAAAGTTTATTCCTGGGCTTTCAAAATAAGCATAAATTATAAATGATGGTAAAATAAATAAACTATCATACATAAGTTGAAATAAATAAAATTTAAACATTCTTACAAAGAAAATTGTTTTTTTATTTAATGGCATTGAAAGTAACATATCATTATCTTTACAATCAAAAAGCATACCTTGTGCTTTATAAAAACCTTCGATTATTGTATAAAGTGAAACAAACATAATCATCATCGAAAGCATTATATGAGTAAGTCCCATTTTAGAAAGAGGTTTAGCAATTAAATAAGCATATGTTCCTATCCCATACATAACAATTAAAAATAGAAAAACTGGAAATAATTTTTTTCTTATATTACTTTGTTTATCAATTTGTTTTAATTTAAATAAACTCATTCCCTCACTTAATGATGCCTTAATTAAAGAATATATTTTTTTCATCATTCACCTAGTTCTAAGAATACTTCTTCGAGTGATTCATCGCCCTTAATTTCTTTCATAGTTCCACATTTTATAAGTCTACCTTTTTTAATAATTGCAACTTCATCACAAAGTTTTTCCGCTACATCAAGAATATGGGTTGAATAAAAAACTATCTTTCCCTCATTTACCATATCTTTCATTATCTTTTTCATATCAAAAACCGCTTTTGGATCAAGACCAACAAAAGGTTCATCCATTACTAAAATTTTAGGTTCATGACAAAGCGCTGATATCAAAGCAATTTTTTGTTTCATTCCATGAGAAAACGAAGATATTTCATCATTTAGATTTTTATCCATTTCTAAAAGGCGAGAATATTTTAAAATATTTTTTTCTCTAATTTCACTACTTACATCATACATATCACATACAAAGTTTATATAATCTATAGCTTTCATATTTTCATAAAGATCTGGATTATCTGGTAAATATGCCATTACTTTTTTACATTCAATAGGACTATCTTTTATACTTTTACCCTCAACTAAAATATCTCCCTCATCAAAGTCTAAAATACCCATTATCATTTTAATAAGTGTTGTTTTGCCTGCACCATTGTGACCTATAAAAGCAAATATTTTTCCATTAGGTACTTTAAATGAAACATTATCTAGTGCTTTTGTTTTTCCATTATATGATTTACTTACATTTTTAATTTCTATCATATTTCCTCCATAGTAATTATATTGTATCACTTGATATTTTATTTGTAAATAAAAAGGATAAATTAACCTAATAATTTATCCTTAACAATTTTACTAACAAGTGACATATCAGCATTTGTTATCTTCGAAGAAATAACTTTCATAAGATTTCCCATATCTTTCATTGAACTTGGTTTAAGTTCTTCGAATACTTCATTAACAATCTTTATTATTTCTTCCTCACTCATTTCCTGTGGTAAGTATTTATTTAATATATCTACCTCTTTGGCAAGTTCATTTACAGTATCAAGTTTGCCATATTTTTTATATTCCTCGATTGAATCTTTTCTAGTTTTTACACCTTTTTTGATTACTTTAAGGACTTCATCATCAGTAAGAGTATGAAGTGAACCTTTACGGCTTTCATTTATAATCTCACTTTTTAGCATTCTTAATACTGATAAAGTAAATTTGTCACCACTTTTTAAAGCTAATTTTAAATCGTTATCAATTTGATTTTCCATAAATAGCCTCCTTAGTTATGGTTTCTACGGCGTGAATTTTTAATGTTTTCTTTCTTTTCATTTCTTCTTTTAACGCCTGGTTTTTCATAGCATTTTCTCTTCTTAAGTTCTGAAGGGACGCCACTACGAGCAAATTTTGCTTTAAACTTTTTTAAAGCAAGATCAACATTACCATTTTGAACTACTACCTTTGTCATCATATCCCTCCCTTCAATAGCTACACATATTATAACACCTACCACATTCTTTGACAAGAATTTTAGCAACTTGTATGGCTAAAATATCTTCTTAAGGTTGAGCCAAAGTTTTGACCCCAACCATAAATTGCTATTGCAAATCTTCCAATGGCAGTTATTAATGCTGCGGAAATACCCGCTCCACCAACATATAAAATGCTTTCATTCTTATTTAACACCATTTTATCTTTTATTGCAAGCCTTTGGATTAAAATATCCATCAAATACGCCTAAAATAAATGATGTAATAAATGCTAAAGCACTAACAAGACCAATTGTAAATTTTGCACCACCAACATATTTAATTGATTCATTTGCGTTTAAATTTTGCATTGCTTTCTCCTTTCTAAAGAATTAATTTAAGAATTTTCTTAATCATTCTTTCTTTTTTATAATAAAATGTTATTTTCTTTACTTCATTATTTTTAAACTTTACAGGTACAGTTATTTCATAATTTTGATAATTAATATAATTTTCATTAAAAATTTCAGAGATACTTGAAATACTAAAATTATAAGTTTTATCATCAATTTTTAAAATCTTTGCCTTGCTAATTATATCAGAGTTTTCAAGTTTTACTGGTATGATAAAATTTTTTCCATTAAAACTTGCATAAGTTACAAAATTATCATAACTTTGTAAAAATATTAGCAAGAATAATAATATGCCGACAATTCCAAAAAATATAATAATTAATATGTTATTTTTATATTTAATATTTTTTAATTTATAGTAATTCATTTTTACCTCCAATCTCTATGACTCTTTCAAATAAATTATCTTGCTTTTTATGGGAAATGTATAAAATGGTTTTATCGGGATATGATTTCAAAATATTTTTAATTATTTTTGCTTCCATTTCATAATCTGTTTCACTAAGGGCTTCATCTAATATTAGTACCTCAAAATTATTCATAAGTCCCCTTGCTAAGATAATTCTTTGCTTTTCACCTCCAGAAATATTTGATGAGTCATTACAAACTCCAAAATCATATCTAAACTTTCTTTTCTCAACTATTTCATCTATTAAACATATCTTACAAACTTTATCAAACTTTTCTAAATCATCATTATAAAACATAATATTATTTTTAATTGTGTCCGTGTATAAAAATTCTTTTTGACCAACATAAATAATGTTATTTCGTATAGTTTTTAAACTATAATCATTAATGTTTTTCTCTCCGATTAAAATAGAACCATTATTTAATTCTAATGAACGATTTAATAATTTACATAACGTGGATTTACCTTTACCACTTTGACCTTTAATCATAACTTTTTCATTTTGCTTTATAACTAAAGAATAATCATCTAATATTAAATTAAAATCGTTATAGGAAAAACTTACATTATTTATTTTAATATCACCACTTTGAAAATCTTCTAATTTACCTAGGTATTCCTGCTTAATATCGACAAAATCACAGACCTTCCTAAAGGACGCTCGAAAAAAATTGTATTTAGGAAATAAATCAACAAACCTTTTAATTGGCTCTTTAAAATAAGACATTATCATATTAAAAGTAATTAAACTTAGTAAGGAATAATTATTTTTAATTATTAAATACACCCCAGTTGCAGTAATTATGAATTCAGAATTCTCTAAAATAAAGCTTTGAATGAATTGAATGAAATTAATGAAATTTAAAAATCTATAATTATCAAAAATTAAATTAGAATTTTTTTCTTCGATGTGATTTAATACTGGTTTGACCTTATCAAGATTTTTTATTGAACACATCATATTTATATTTTCAATTAATGTGCTATTAAACTCAGTTTGATAATCAATATTTTTTCTTATTCTTTTATATAGATATGGATTTACCATTAAACTAAATAATATATAAATAAGCATAATTATACATAATATTATTGTAAGACGAATATTTATAAAACATAGTACACAAAATGCTGTAAAAGCTATAAATAAATCTAAAAAACAAGATATAAATATTTCCGAAAATAAATTTTTTATACTAGATAATTCATTTATCCTTGTCATTATTTCTCCTGTTGTACGCGAAGAAATAACATTGAAAGGTAGATTAAATAAATGAGTTATATAATTATCATAAATACTAATGTCAATATTTTTATTAATATGATTTTCATAATATGATTTAAAGTAATTAAATACTACTTTTAAAAGCATTAAGATTAAAAAGAGAAATATTATTAATTTGATTTTATTTTCATAATAATTATTTGCTAGCATCTCATTTATAATCTTATAATAAAAACCAGAACTAATTGTAAAAACTGTAAGAAGTATGCTACAAAGAAGTGTATTTATACAAAGTTTCTTATTATCTAGAATTATTTTAAAGAAAAGATTATAAATACTATTACTCTTTTCCAATAATATAATTTTATTTTTAGGAAATAGTTCTATAAATACTCCAGAAAAGATTTCATCAAAATCAGACTTTGCCATTTTTATTTTACCTTTACTTGGATCCATAAGTATGTAATTATTACCTTTAATTTCATAAAGGCACATAAAATGTGTTAACCCATTTTTGTAAATAACATGCACTATTGCAGGTAAAATAATTTCTGACAAATTCTTGTTATTACTTTTTTTGACAAAACCATCAAATCCATACTTTTCAGCAGCTTTAAGTATATGATATGCACTTACGCCTTCATAAGAGGTAAATGTATCCATACGGATTTTTTCAAGAGGAACATAACCATCATAAAATTTAATTATTGATGACAAACAACAAGGTCCACAGTCCTTTACATCTTTTTGACATTCAATGATAATTTTTCTTTTCATTCTTTTTTCTCCTTTCATATATATTTATTACCGAAAAATTTCTGATTTCCTCCTTTTTTTGTTAAATTTCTTAAAAAAAGTTAAAATTTTACACTTTTTTGACATTTTTTAATGTTTTTATTTACAATTTATTTACATACAATTTTATGTAAATCACTTTACATTTTTATATAAATATAAAAATTAAGACATAAAAAAAACTAATTATAAAAATTATAACTAGTTTTCATATTTAAACTTCTTGAACAACTGCAATAATCATTGGCTTACATTCAGTTTCTTCGTATAGGTATTTTCCTAATTCCTCTCTTATTTGAGATCTAATTAAATTATAATCAACATATTTTGGAGTTATATTATCATTAATAACTTTTTCACATATTTTTTTAATTTCCTCGATCATTTCTTTAGAATCTTTAACATAAATAAATCCACGAGTAACTATTTCAGGTCCTACCAAAAGAACTTTTTCTTTTTTAGATACAGTTGCACTAATTAAAACTATTCCATTTTCCGCTAAAACTTCTCTATCTTTAATTACTAAATCACCAATATCATCAGAACTTTTTCCATCAATAAATATATCATCAACATTAAAATGTTCAAATTTATCTTGAAGTACTTTATCATCAATATTAACAATATCACCATTTTGTTTTAAAATGATATTTTCATTACTAATTCCTAATGAAGAAGCAACATTTGCATTACCTACCATATAACGATAATCTCCTTTTACAGGCATATAATATGTAGGATTAACAAGTTTTATCATAAGCATTAAATCTTCTTTTGAAGCATGTTGAAGAATTGAATAATTTTTAGGAATATCAATAACATTACAACCATATTTTGCAAGTTCATTTTCTATTTTAACAAATAATTTTTCACTACTATCATATTTAGGTTCAGCAAAAACAATAGTATCGGTGGCAAGTAAATTTATAAATTTATCATATCCAGTAAATATCTTATTAATATTTGCATACGGATTTGCTCTATCATCACTAATAAGAACAATTGCATTATTATCTTTTAAATTACTTAAATCACCAATGATTCCCTCTTCTACAGTTAAATATTTATTTTCAATTGAATAGTTAATCATATTTTGAAGTTTTTTACCCATAACAATTACTTTTCTATGAGTATTTGCACAAGCATTAAATATTTCCTCAATAGTATATAAATGATCTGGTAATACACTAAAAATAATTCTTTTTTCATTATGTTTTATAATATCTTTAAAAAATGATTCTAGTTTATGTTTTGGTGAAGTATGTCCTGGATTTTCAGAAAATATTGATTCACATAAAAGTGCAAGTACACCTTGTTTACCAATGTAAGCAATTTTTCCTAAATCCATTTCATAATGTCCCATCATCGCAGGATCTATTGTAAAGTCTCCAGTATAACAAATTGCCCCATCTAGAGTATTTAAAACATACATTACTGCATCTGGAATTGAATGTGACATTTCAATTGGAAATATTGAACAAACTCCAAAATTTATCTTTTTGTGAGCTTTTATTTCAATAATACTTTCCTCGTTTACACCATCTTCCATTAAACAAAACTTAGTAAATTTTGTTGCATATATTTTAAGTGTTGGAATTTGATTTAATAAATCTACTACACTTCCCATATTTTCTTGATGACCATGAGTTATAAATACACCTTTAATTCTTTTCTTATTTTTTATTAAATAACTAAAGTCAGGTATTATATAATCAATTCCCAAAAGGTTACCTGTAGCATATTTTAAACCAGCATCAAAAACAAATATATCGTTATCAACCTCGACAACATAGCAGTTTTTTCCATTTTCATTTAAACCGCCCAAACCAAAAATTTTTATTTTACACATAATTATCACTCTTTTCTATAAAGTTTTCTTGGCTACAAGTATTTTACCAAATTATCTGTAAAATATCAAGTAGCACAAATTTTGATATCAAAAATATCATAAATCTAACCTTTTAACACAAAAGTGCTTGAAAGTTACTAAAACATTTGATAAAATAGTTATGCAAAAAGGAAGGAAGAAAAATTATGGCAAATATCAAAAGTTCAAAAAAAGCAATTAAAGTTATCGCAAAAAAAACTGATAATAACCATGAAGCAAAAGCTAAAGTTAAAAATTTAATCAAAGATATAGAAAAATTAATTGCCGCTGAAGATAAAGAAGGCGCTTCTAAGTTATATAAAGATTTTCAAAAAGCATGCGATAATGCATTAAGTAAAGGCTTAATTAAAGCAAATACTGCTGATAGACAAAAATCAAGATTATCATTAAAAATCAAAAATATGAAGTAGTTAATAAAAACTGCTTTTTTTATTTATATTTTTTTGTTAAAATATTCTTATGAAGAAATTTATTATTAGCATTATATGCGCATTATTATTATTAGTTATATCATATAAATCAAATTACATTAGTGATTTTATTGCCAAAAAAATTACTGGTAATCAAGAGGTAATTATAAAAGATAAAAATGAATATGCCAAAAATGATAACTTTATTTTTATTCAAAATACTGATAGCTTTGTACCATATTCCTATAACGATTTATTAAAAATAATCTACACTACTATTAATTATGGATGGGACTTTTTTACATTTTATTGTCCTAGTGAATATGAAAAATGTATTAATGATGTAGAAAACATTTCTAAAGATGATATTACTCTTACTCATATAAATAATTATGTTCATCCCTATAACAGTTTTACAAATATTAAAACAAGTATAATGGAGTCTGGTGAAATAACTATTGAAATAAATTATTTATATAATAAAGAGCAAATCAAAAAAATTGAAAATAAAACAAACTCTTTGTTAAAAGAACTTGTAAATGATAATATGACAAATTATGAAAAGATTAAGGTATTACATGATTATATAATAAATAATGCAAAATATGATGTTGAAAGAAATAAAAATGGAGATAGTAAATATTTATCTTATATTGCATATGGACCTTTATTCGAGGGATATGCAACTTGTAATGGATATACAGATTTAATGGCTATTTATTTAACAAAGTTAGGTATTCCAAACTATAAAATAGCCACCACTAAAAGTTCTAAAAGTTCTTCGAATGGTCATATTTGGAATGCAGTAAATCTTGATGGAAAATTTTTACATTTAGACTTAACTTGGGATGATCCAGTTAGTGATGATGGTAAAGATTATTTATATCATAAATACTTTTTAATTGATACTAAGTCACTTATGGAAGTTGATTCTGGTAAAGTAGAAATCGAAGAACATAACTTTGATAAAAATTATTATTTAGAATTTAATGATAAAATTACTGAACTAAAAAAATAAAGAAACTACTCTTTATTTTTTGTTTGAATAAAGTTAATAACTTCATTTTCAGTTTTAGAAAAGTCTTCGAAAACAGTATTGAACCAATTAACTGGTAACTGATTATTAAACCAAGTGTATTGTCTTTTTACATAATGTCTAGTATTTTTCTTAATTAATTCAATTGCCTCATTTAACTGTATTTCACCATTTAAATACTTTATTATTTCTTTATAACCAATTGCTCTTTTTAAAATATTACTTTCTGGATATTTTGAATATAAAGTTTTTACTTCATTTAAAAGCCCATTTTCAAACATTTTATCTACCCTTTTATTACATCTATCATATAAAACATCTCTATCACATGTAAGGCCAATAAATATTGCATCATATATAGGAACATCTTTATTAGTTTCATTATTTTCACGATTTAAAAAGTTTATTAATCTTACTCGATTATTTTTATGTAAGTTATGATTAGGATCTTTTTTATTTGCTAAAGCAAAAAGTTCATCATTAGTTAAATCATCATAATTATTTTTATGCATTTCTTCAAATTTATAATCGTATAATAAAGCTTTTATATAAAGTCCTGTTCCTCCGACAATAACTATATTTTTATCCTTATATTTATTTAAAATATTTCTGGCATCATTTTGATAATCACTTACACTATATTCTTCATTTGGACTTACTATATCAAATAAAAAATGTTTTCTATCTCCCATTTCTTCTTTAGTTATTTTAGCACTACCAATATCAAGTTCTTTATAAATTTGCGTTGCATCAGCATTAAGCACTATAGCATTATATTTTTCCGCAAGAGTTTCTGAAAGTCTTGTTTTACCTATTCCAGTAGGCCCACATACACATATAATCATAACTTCTCCTTTCACAATTATTATAAATATAATTTGACAAATATGCAAATATTTTATATATTAAGTTCATGGAAATAATAGGTTTAATCGCGGAATATAATCCGCTGCATAATGGTCATTTGTATCATATCAATAAAATTAAAGAAAAATATCCAAATAGTTTACTTGTTTTAGTACTTAATGGATACTTTTTACAAAGGGGCGAAGTTTCAATTATATCAAAATATGATAAAACACTCTTAGCTTTAGAATATGGAGTTGATATAGTAATTAGTCTTCCTACTTTATACGGAGTTCAAAGTGCGGATACTTTTGCTGATACCTCTATTAAATTACTTAACTATTTAAAAGTTAACAGAATTATTTTTGGTAGTGAAACAAATGATATAGATAAACTTACATTAATTGCGAATAAATCATTAGAACTTGATGAAAGTGAAGATTTAAAAGAGACTCTAAAAAGTGGTATGAATTACCCTACTGCTCTTAGTAAAGTTATAAATGAATCATTTACATATAATTCTAATGATCTTTTAGGGATATGCTACATTAAATCAATTATCAAAAATAATTTTAATATTAAAGCAGAAACTATTCAAAGAACTAATAATTATTTAGATACTGCCTCTTGTGAAGATATTATTAGTGCTTCGAATATAAGACAAAAAATAAAGGATAATATTGATATATCAAAACATTTACCTACTCTTTCAAAAGAAAAAATATGTACTTATGATGAAACTTTATTATTTAATCTAATTAAAATTACAATTCTTAATGATAATATATCTGATATTTTAGATGTAGATATAAACTTATATAATATGCTAAAAAATAATATTCAAAATGTTAATAGTATGGAAGAACTTTTAAAAGTATTAAAGTCAAAAAAATATACCTATAACAAACTTAACAGAATGCTTATTCATATTTTACTTGGAATAAAAAAAGAATATACTAAAGAAGATATTTCTTATTTAAATATAATTGGTTTAAATCAAAATGGTAAAAAATATTTAAATAGTATTAAAAAAGATATTAATATTCAACTTAAGCCCGATAAAAAATCTATTATTTATAAACTAGATATTAAAGCAAGTATTATTTATGATATGTTAACTAGCAAAAATGAATATAAAAAAGAACTAGCAAATAAACCAATTATTTTCTAGTTTTTTTATACTTTTAATTTGAATTATTTTATAATATACTTATAATATGAAGAAAAAAATATTATTTATATTAATTATTATTATGTTAGGATTAGGTATTTATTTAGAAACTAATAAAAGTAAAAATGCCTTTAAGGAATATAGTTCAAAAACACTTGAATATGTTTATTTAAATGGAATATATGATGAAAAATATAAAGATGAATATGATAAAATAAAATTTGATAATCAGGAAAATTTTAGTATGGTACTTACCACCTTTTTACCCAAAGGTTACTCTGGTGATGAAATTAATTATATATTTTCATTAAGTGATGAAAACATAAATAAGCTTAAAAATATTGATTATATTGATATAAAAGATTTTTATAATATAAAAAATTTTAATGTAGATAACTATCAAAGATATATAGATTATAAAGAAAAAAATAATATTTCTTTTGAAAAAAGTATTACTTATGTAAATTTAAATTTAGATTATAAGTTTTATGAAAATGCAAATGAAGTTAAAAATGCTGATGATATTTTAGTTTTAGTAAATAAATATAACTATTTACCAAGCGGTTATATTCCAAAAGATTTAGATTATGTAAAAGGAGCTTATGGAAATAATGTTCCAATGAAAAAGATAGCCAAAGAAAATTTTTTAGAACTTCAAAAATATATAAAAGATAACTTTGATTTACAACTTCTTCCTACAACAGCTTATAGAGGTGAAACATTTCAAAAAACTTTATATGATAATTATGTAAAAAATTATGGTAAAGAAAATGCTGATACATTTTCCGCAAGGCCTGGATATTCTGAACATCAAACTGCTCTATCAATTGATTTAAAAAATATTGCTATAAAATCTGATGTAAGACTTACTGATGAAGACTATAAAATATTAAGTGAAAATGCTTATAAATTTGGTTTTATAATTAGATTTCCTAAAGGTAAAGAAAATATAACTGGTTATGAATTTGAAAATTGGCATATTAGGTATGTTGGTAAAGATAATGCTAAAATTATTTATGAAAATGATTTAACTCTCGAAGAATATATTGATTTGTATATAAAAAAATATTAAAACTATTTATAATGTTTTAATACTTTTGGTAAAATATTTGTATCTAAATATTTATTATTTTCATCTTGAAATTCATTATTTAAATTACTTATAACAACTAGATTATTTATATCATATTTATAAAAATTATCATTAACTTTTTTTATGGCATACATTACTACTTTAGTTTTAACAATACAAACAAGAAAATTATAGCCATATTTTTTTGAATGCTTCATTCCCATAATAAAGGTTTTTGTTATAGATTTATCTTTATTTTCAATGTCAATATAATTATTCACACATGCTCACCCTTTACTCTATAAAAATATTACCATAAATTTATTCAAATTACTAGTTTACATTTTTATTGTAAAGAAAAAATTACCTATTATGGTAATTAATCTCTATCACTGCTTGCAATTAATAAAAGTCTTAAAATTTGTAAAGCACTTGTAAGTACACCTGCTACATAAGTAAGTGCAGCACTAACAAGAACTTTTTTAATACCAGATTTTTCTTCAGAATTTGCTAAATGCATTGCATCTATTTCTTTTCCTGCTCTTTTACTTGCATTAAATTCCACAGGTAAAGTTATAATTTGGAAAAATAGCCCAATAGTTGTAAGTCCTATTCCTATATAAACTAAATCAAGCATTTCAAATATAAAACCAATTAATATAATATAATAAGATATTGATGTTGCTACATTAACCACTGGAAAAATTAATGATCTAAATCTTAAAAATAAATATCCCTCTTTATCTTGAATAGCATGTCCACATTCATGAGATGCAATAGCCATACTTGATACACTACTTCCCTCATAAACATCTTTTGAAAGTCTAATTACTTTTCTTTTTGGGTCATAATGATCTGTTAAATAACCATTTGTTGCTACTACATAAATATTAGATAGTCCATTCTTATCAAGTATTTTTCTTGCAACTTCAGCTCCTGTTATACCTTTTGAATTTTCTTTTTTTAAATTAATACTATAATTAACTCTAACAAAAATATCTGCGATTAAAGGTAATATTATTATTAAAATAAATAAAATTAGTTCCATTATTTCACCTCGTAAATTGTTCCTTCCCTAGTATCCTTTAAAATGATACCTTGTTTTAAAAGTTCCTCTCTTATAGAATCTGCTAAAGCAAAGTCTTTATTTTTTTTAGCCTCTGTTCTTTTTTCTATCATTTCTTTTATATATTCTTCCTCAAGACCATGAGTTTTTTCTTTAGTTAAATCAAGTGATAATACTTCATCCCATCTATTAATTAAAGATAACTTTGTAGCACCATTAAGATGTTCATCTTTTAATAAATCATAAAGCAGTGTTATAGCATTTGCAGTATTTAAATCATCCTCAAGGCAAGATGTAAATCTTTCATTATAAAATTTATAAGCATCTTCATTAACCGTTCCTTCATTTTTTAATGATAATACTTTATTTTTTAATTTTAAATAAGCATTTTGAGCACCATCAAGTGAAGCATAAGAAAATGTAAGTTGTCTACGATAATGTGAAAGTAAACACATAAATCTAAATGAAAGTGGATTATAACCTTTTTCAATTAAAGAATTAACTGTTAAAATATCTCCTTTACTTTTACTCATTTTACCTGATTCATCATTTAAATGTTCATTATGAAACCAATAATTACACCATTTATGTCCTAAATAACTTTCAGATTGTGCAATCTCATTAGTATGATGTGGAAAAATATTATCAACTCCACCACCATGTATATCTAAATGCTCTCCAAGATATTTAATTGAGATGCCTGAGCATTCAATATGCCATCCTGGATAACCTGTTCCAAATGGTGATTCCCATTTTAATTCTTGACTATCAAATTTTGATTTAGTAAACCATAAAGCAAAGTCTGCTTGATTTTTTTTGCTTGCATCAAATTCAACACTTTCTCTTGCTCCGACAACCATATCATCCTCTTTATGGTTAGTAAGAACATAGTAATCCTTTAATTTTGAAGTATCAAAATAAACATTACCTCCAGCTTTATAAGCATAACCATCCTCTAAAAGTTTAGTTATTATTTTTATATATTCCTCTATATTATCTGTAGCATTACTAACAATTTCAGGTCTTTTACAATTAAGGGCATCAAAATCTTTAAAGAATGCATCTGTATAAAATGAAGCAATATCAAGAACACTTTTATGTTCTTTTTTAGCACTTGCTACCATCTTATCATCACCAGAATCACTATCTGAGGTTAAATGTCCAACATCAGTAATGTTCATACATCTCGTTACATCAAAGCCAATAAATCTAAGTGTTTTATCTAATATATCGTGACCAATATAATTACGCATATTTCCTATATGAGCATAATGATAAACTGTTGGTCCACATGTATAAAAACTTACCTTTCCTTCTTCCCAAGGAATAAATACTTCTTCTTTATGACTTAAAGTATTATAAATTTTCATAAACATCACCTTCCATAACAACTATTATACTATATTTTAATTAAAACAAAAAGATTATATTAAAAAAAGTATATCAATCATGATATACCATTTTTACTTTTCAATATTAATAAGTTGCATTTTATCATTGAAAATATAATATATAGTTTCGTTTTCATCATAATTTGTTTTTATTTTATCAATGCCAATGTACTTGTACTCATGATTGTATTTTATAAATACAATATTATGTGTAATTACTTCACCACTAATGCACACATAAGGTGATGCTGTAATATAATCATTAGTTAAATTACTTTTTTTAAACATATTAATATTAATAAATGGATAAACACTAATAATTTTATCAATACTAGTCTTTGTAATTAACCTGCATGATGGTGATCCTACTCCACATTCATCGCTACTATATATTTCTTCGGGTGGCATTATAAGCATATTATTTCTTTCACTATACCTTGAAATTACATCCATAAAAGAACTATTATTGAAAAAATAATTTTGTAAAGAATCATTTAATGTACATCCATAATGTTCTTGAACTTCATCTTCTTTATCAAGTCCAATATTAGAAAGTAATGATGTTACAATGCTGTTATCAGTAATAATATCACTTTCAGAGTAATTATATTTTAATTTTACACTTTCATTTTCAGTTACATTTTCAGTTACATTGTTTTCAGTTGCATTTTCAGTTACATTATTCACAGTATCATTTTTATTAATTAATGATTTTCCGATTATTATGCCAATAGGTATACATAATATAATACATACAATTGCCACTATAAATAATTTTTCATTTTTATTTTTCATATACCCTTCTACCCTTTCTATAATAATTATATCATTAAAAAAAAAATATGTAAATCAAAATTTAAATTAAAAAAGAAGGATTTACCTTCTTAAATTTTCAAGTGTTTTTTCTTTACCAAGTAAATATATACAAGCATCAAGTTCTGGACCATGCATAAATCCACTTGCCTTAATTCTAAGTGGCATATAAAGTAGTTTACCTTTAACATTTAAACTTGTTTTTACATTATCAATTGCAATATTAATATTATCTGTAGTAAAATCTTTAATTGCTTCGATTTCACGAGCAAATGTGTCAATTACCACTGGGATAATATCATCACTTGCAAGAAATGCTTTACATTCATCATCAAGTTCATACCCTTCGAAAAAGAAATTCTTAACAACATCATTAATCATTTCGCCACAGTTAATATGAGTTTTATATGTTAAAAGTAGCATTCTTACCCAATCTTCACTCTTACCTGATATATCATATTTTAAAAATGGTTTTATCCACTCTAAATATCTTTCATCATCCATTTCTTTAATGTAATGAGCATTGAACCATTCAAGTTTTTTAATATCATAACATCCTGGTGCGGAAGAAATTCTATAAATATCAAATTCTTTTTCAAGTTCAGATAAAGTAAAGAATTCTTTATTTTCTTTTGGAGACCATCCAATTAATGCAATATAATTTATAATTGCCTCAGGAAGGAAACCTCTATTAATTAAATCCATTAAATTATCATCTTTATTTCTTTTACTAATTTTAGTACCATCTGCCTTTATTACAAGTGGTTGATGAATATATACAGGACTTTCCCAACCTAACGCTTTATATAAAAGTAAATATTTAGGTGTTGATGATAAATATTCATTACCTCTGTTAACATGACTAATTTTCATTAAATGATCATCAATTACATTTGCAAAATTATATGTTGGAAATCCATCTGATTTAATTAATATTTGATCCTCTAAAGCACTATTTTCAACTTTAATTTCACCATAAACAGTATCAATATATGATGTTACTCCCTCTTTAGGCATTTTTTGACGAATAACATATTTTTCACCATTTAAGACTCTTTTTCTTGCTTCCTCTAAAGGAATATGTGAGCAGTGTCCATCATATGTAAATGGCACTTTTCTTGCTGAGGCAATTTCTCTTAACTTTTCAAGTCTTTCTTCATCGCAAAAACAATAATATGCATCGCCTTTTTCCACTAACTCTTCGGCATATTTTTTATAAATATCTAATCTTTCACTTTGATAGTATGGTCCAAAATCACCACCTACACCAGCTCCTTCATCTGGATGAAGTCCAAGCATATTAAGTGTATTTAAAATAAATTCAACTGCACCCTCAACTTTTCTTTCTTGATCTGTATCCTCAATTCTTAATATAAACTTTCCGCCCATACTCTTTGCTGTTAAATATGTAAATAAGGCACTTCTTAAATTACCTATATGCATATATCCAGTTGGAGATGGAGCAAATCTTGTTCTAACTTCCATTTTAAAAACCTCCTAATTTCTAATTTTTTCAATATCTGAAACAGCAATACAACCATCACTTGCAGCGGTAACTAATTGATATACACCTTTTTTAGCACAATCACCAATTGCATAAAGCCCATCAATTTCTGTTTCAAAATTTTCACTTACTATAATATCACCATTTATATTAGTTATGTCAAGTTTTTTAAACATTTCTGTATCAGGTTTATAACCAATATAGATAAATACCCCTTTTATATTTATAGTTTTTTCATTATCAAGTGTTACACTTTCAATCTTACCTTCAACTTCATTTATCTTTTTAATATTTACGCCATCAACAATTTCAATATTTTGAGTATTTCTTACTCTTTCTACTAAAGCATCATCACCTTTAAAGTTTACTCCCCTATGAAGAAGATAAACTTTATTAACAATATTTGCTAAATATAAACTTTCCTGAAGTGCAGAATTACCTGAACCTACTACTGCAACATCTTCGCCTTTATAAAAATTTCCATCACAGCTAGCACAAGTACTTAAACCTCTTCCTAAATAATCTTTTTCATTATCAAGTCCTAAATATTTAGGTGTTCTTCCGGTAGCAACAATAACATTTTTAGCTTCATAAGTACCATTTTTAGTAATAACTTTTTTATATTCTTCAGTAATTTCTACATCAATAACCTCTTCGAATTTAAATGGTACGCCAACCTTTTTAACTTGATTAAATAAATTAAGTGCAAGGTCTGGTCCACTTATTTCAGAAAAACCTGGATAATTTTGAATCTTATCAATTTTCTGAAGCATTCCTCCAGGGGCACTTTTTTCAAACATTAATACATTTAATCCAGCTCTTTTGCCATAAATTCCTGCAGTTATTCCCCCAATACCCATTCCTATAATTATAACATCATACATAGACATCCTCCTTTTTAAAATCTCATTTCATTTTTATATACATTATTATATAAATCTTCAAACTTACTTTTTCTTGATATAAGCATTATATTACCAAGTCCTATTAAAAACAATATAATTGAAATAATTTGAGCCACTTTAAATCCTCCGAGCATAAGTGAATCTGTTCTCATACTTTCAATTAAAAATCTTACTACTGAATAATACATTAAATAAAATGAAGTAATTGTTCCAACTTTAGTATATTTACCCCTACGAATAAATAAAACAATGATAAACCCAATTAAACAAAGAAGTGATTCATATAAAAATGTTGGTTCATAATATATTCCATTTATATTCATACCATTTATAATAAACTGTGGTAAATGAAGAGATTTTAAATGTTCCAAACTAGTCGCTGCACCATGTGCCTCTTGATTAAAGAAATTTCCCCATCTGCCTATGCCTTGAGCAAATAAAAGTGATGGCACGCATATATCTGTTATTCTAATAAAACGCATCTTATATTTTTTAGAGTATAGTGCAATTACAATTAAACCTGCAATTATACCACCATGAATAGCAAGTCCACCTTCCCATATTTTAAATATTGAAAGTAAATCATTTTGATAAAGATTAAAATTAAATATTACATAATAAAGCCTTGCACCAATTATACCTATTATAATAGCCCAAAAAGCCATATTAAATAAAAAGTCTTTACTTATATTAAATTTTTTACCCTCTTTTTCAATCAAAAGAATACCCACAATTACACCAATAAGTATAAATAGTGAATACCATCTAACACCAAAATTTCCAATTTTAAAAACATATGCATTCATGTAATTAATTATAGCAAATAAAAAGAAAAATATAAATATTTTTTTCATATTTTTACCAGTTGATTTTTACAAAATTTTAGATATAATAGTGTTATAAACATTTGTTTGTAAGGAGGTATTATGGAAAACAATCATATTATTTGTATAGATTTAAAAAGCTTTTTTGCATCTTGTGAATGTATTAGATTAAATAAAGATCCATTTTCTTATCCTCTTATTGTGGCAAATCCTAGTCAAGGTGGTGGTGCTATTACTTTAGCAGTTACCCCCTATTTAAAAACTTTAGGAGTTCCCTCAAGAGGTCGTGTTTTTGAAATACCTAAAAATATTAAATACGATACCATAATGCCTCATATGAATTATTATATTCAAAAAAGTAAAGAAGTAGTTTCTGTATATTTAGACTATGTTTCTAAAGAGGATTTACACATCTACTCTATTGATGAATGTTTTTTAGATGTTACTCATTATTTAAAGTTATATCAAAAAACAGATTATGAACTTGCAAAAGAAATACTTGCTAAAGTATATGAAAAAACTCATCTTACCGCTACCGCAGGTATTGGTCCAAATATGCTACTTGCTAAAGTAAGTATGGATATTGAAGCAAAACATACAAAAGATAATATAAGTAAATGGACATATGCTGACGTAGAAAAGAAACTTTGGAAAATATCTCCCTTAAGTGATATGTGGGGTATAGGCAAAAATATGGAAAGAAATCTAAATAAAATAGGTATTTTTTCAATCGAGGATTTAGCTAAAACAAATCCCGGTATTCTAAAAGATAAATTTGGTGTTATGGGACTTGAACTTTGGAATCATGCTAATGGTATTGATACAAGTAAAATTTCTGATTTCAATGGACAAACGAAAGATAAATCATATTCAAATTCACAAGTTCTATTCAAAGATTATAATGAAAAAAATATTTTTATAATTATAAATGAAATGATTGATAATTTATGTGCTAGACTTCGTAATAGTAATAAAGAGTGCCAAAACTTTGGGCTTGGAATTGGCTACTCAAAAAACACCCCTGGAGGATTTTATCATAATATAAAACTTGATAGTCCAACAGATAAAAATAATGAACTTATTAAATATGCAAGTATTATATTTGATAGATTTTATGAAGGATTACCCATAAGAAAAGTTACTGTTTGTGCTGGCAGTTTAAAAGATAAAAAAGGAACACAACTTAATCTATTTGAAAACTATGAAAATATTAAAAAAGATGATGAAGTTAATTTAACTATTGATAAAATAAAACAAAAATATGGTAAAAATAGTATTTTAAAAGCCTCAAGTTTACTCGAAGATTCTACAATTAAAGAAAGAAATAAAAAAGTTGGTGGTCATAATGCATGATCGTGGAATGATTAAATGGATGCCCTTTAATTCAGTGGTTTCTAGTAAAGAAATTATAAATAGTATTTTAAAAGATAAAAGTAAAATAAGTATGCCAATTTTATCCGAAGAACAAAAAAATGTTAACGAACAAAAACTTCTTATTGCCTACTATAGTAAAAGTAAAATTAACATTTCATATTATCAAAATGGAAATATTAATTTAATAAATAGTTACATAAAAAAAATAGACTTTACTTATCATAAAATCTATTTTGAAAATAAAACAATCTTATTTGACCAAATTGTAAGTCTTAATTAACCATAAAAAATCTTTTTACCAAAACAACTACTAAGATAATAGCAACAAGAAGTACAACTACAGTACAAATAATTTTAACTGGTTTACTAACTTTAGGTAAGCCATTTTTGTCTGTTTCTTCCTTTTTCTCACCCTCAACAACCGGTGCTGTTTCCATAATTGGTGCAGTTTGTGTTATTGTTGGTGTTACAGTTTCTTGAACTGGTTCAGCTGGAGTTTCTACTACTGGAGTAACTGCTGGTTCTGATGGAGTCTCAACTACTGGAGCAACTGGTTCTGATGGAGTCTCAACTACTGGAGCAACTGGTTCAGCTGGTGTCTCCATTACTGGAGCAACTGGTTCAACAGGAGTTTCAACTACTGGAGCAACTACTGGTTCAGTTGGAGTCTCAACTACTGGAGATTCCACAACTGGCTCTACTACCTCCTCATTAATTTTTGGTAATTCAATTTTAAAATCGTTATTTTCTTCCATATCTATCATACCTCTATTATAATTATTACATAAAAAAGAAAATATTCCTAGTATAAATTGAATATTTTTTTATTTTTTAGTTATTTTTTTGCCTTAAAGATAATAGAAATGATAAAAGCAAATATAATTGCACTAACTATTGCAAGACTACTTTTATCTAAAAGTTCAGAAAAAATTCCTAAAATACCAGCATTTTCATAGCCATTTATTCCAGATTGATATAACATATTACCAAAATTCATAATTAGGGATGTTGCACCTACTCCACATTTTTGAATTAATGTAGGATAAATTCCACAAAAGGAAAGAAGTGCTCCAACTACTGTAAAAAGTGAAGTAATATGTCCTGGTGTAAGTTTTGTATTATCTAAAATTATTTGTCCAAGCATGCATATAAAGCCTGCAAATAAAAAAGCATTTAAATATATCATGATAACACCTCGATTTTAACTAAATGACTTATCGCAGGAATCTCTTTACCTTGATTTACTAAAGTAGGATTATGAAGTGATCCTGAGCCCACAATTAAAATTTTCTTATATTTTTTATTTTTTAGTATTTTTGTAAGGAACACTAAAGGAAGACATACTGGTCCACTTCCTCCACTATATTGGGAAGTTTCTAAAAATATTTCATCACCAGCATCCATTATTTTATTAAGTCTTTCATTATAAACTTTTTCATAATACTCTTTTAAAATATTTAAACCAACTTTTCCTAAATCACCGGTTAAAATTAAATCATAATCTTTAACTGTTTCATGAGCATTTTGTAAATAAGTATAAATCGTATCTGCACAAGCTGGAGCCATAACTGCACCCATATTATTAACATCATTTATTCCTAAATTTACAACTTTGCCAATTAGTCCTCCACTTACTTTAATATTAGTTTTTTCATTTGTTAAAAGCATACTTACACAAGCAGTAAGTGTACAAGTTGCTGTTCCTTTTTTAGGACAACCATACTCAGTAGGATATCTAAACTGTCTTTCAGCAGTCAAATTATGTGAGGATGCAAGAGTAATAATATTCTTTGCATTTTTACTTTCAATTAAGTTTGAACCCAAAAGTATTTGCAAAGGAAATCCAGCACACGCTGCATATACTCCAACAAAAGGTATGTTAAAATTACTCATAGTTTGGCTTGAAACTCCTAATTGATTTATTAAATCCGTAGCAAAAACATAATCAATTTTATTTTCAGAAAGCCTTTCATTATTAAGTAAATTTTGAATAGATACCTCTTGCATTTTAATTTCAGCATCCTCAAAAGTTTGTTTACCAAAATATAAATCATCAAATTTTAAATTAACATTAGATATTTTACTATCTTTTTCTTTAGGACCCGCTATTGTATAAAAGTTTTTAATATAAACATTATTAAATTTTAAATTACCCATAAAAAACCACCTTAATTAGACATAGAAAAAATGATGATATAATTCCATATAAAAGTACAGAACCTGCAAGTTTAAAAAAATTTGCCCCAACACCTGTAATAAGGCCATCCTTTTTATATTCAAGTGCACATGATGTCATACTATGCGCAAATCCTGTTGTAGGAATAATTAACCCACATTTTACTTTACAAACCCAATCATCAAAAAAACCAAGTCCAGTAAAAAGTGATGCTAAAAATATTAGCAAAAGACATACAATACTATAACTAATAACCTGTGAAATACCAAAACATATCATTAAAAGTTTTGATACTACTTGTCCTAATATACCTATACCTCCACCCACTAAAAAGGATGTAACAGCATTTTTCAATTTAGGCTCTTTAGTTTGCCAAGATTTAACTAACTTTTTATATTCTTCTTTATTCAAAATAAAATCACCACTATTATTATTTAATAAATGGTGATATTTATACTATAAACTCAAATAATTACGCATTTTTTCAATACCTTTTTTCTCATATCTTGAAACCATTACTTGTGACATTGAAAGTTTTCTAGCAACTTCACACTGAGTTAAATCTTCATAATATCTTGACATAATAATATTTTTTTCATCCTCAGTTAAAGTACACATACTATTTTCAAGTTCTATTCTTTCATCAAGAGAAACATCATCCTTATTTGAAATAGTTTCATATAATGGTCTATTTTCATCATTATCAAGACTCATTATACTTTGCCCTGCATAAACATATTCATATATTTTATTAGGATCAATTTCTAAAAAGTTTGCTACAGTTTCATAACTAGGAACAACTCCATTTTTTAAAGCCAAATTATTTTTAGTTTCTTCGATTAATTTATATACTTTTAAAATATCTTTATTTATTTTTATTTGTCTATTATTTGCTAGTGTATACATTTCTCCATAAATATATGTATAAGCAAAAGATGTAAATTTAGCCCCATAACTTTCATCATAATTTTGATATGCTTTTAAAAGTCCTAAAACACCTGCTTGGAAAAGATCCTCTTTTGAAACATTATAAAACTTTTTAGCTATCATATAAATTAAACCAACATTCTCATTAATAATTTGTTCTTTGTTCATATTAGACCTCGATTAATTTCATACAAGTAAGTTCATTATCAAATTTTCTTGCACGAAAATGTTTTAATTTCCTTTCTAATCTTTTATTAACTTCACAAATATACATAACACCTTTATTAGTTTTAATTGCTTCTTCACTATTTAATAGTGCGTCAATCCCATCTTCATCAATATCGTCAAGGTTATAAAAATTATAAACTAAATATTTTATTTTATGTTTTAATATTACGGGTACTAAATAATTATTTATTTTATAAGTAGATCCTCGATGAAGCATTCCATCAAGTCTTACAAAAAGTATTCCTTTATTATATTCTAAATTCATTTTAAGCATAATAACCTCTTTTCTATATAATAATAAAGCACACTTTTAAAACTTTTTAAACAACTTCGACAAAACATGTCAAAACATTTTTTTATATAACATCTTATTCTACTTTTTTCGACATTTTTCGTAAAAAAAAGAAAAGCATTTTATTTACTTTTCCAAAATTATTTAATAGTTTTTACAAAAATTTTCATCATATTCATAGTCTTTACTTACTATATAATATTCATTGATATTTGTGCAATTTATCACATCAAAATATTTGCCTGAATAAGCAGTCATAATTTTATCATTTGAAAAATAACTTATCTTTACTAAAGAGAAAATATAGTTATTAACATTTTCTGTATTTATTAAATCATATATACTTTCATTTTTTTCATCAAAGTAATAAATCATATCTTTAATATTAACTAAATAATAAGTATAATTTGAATTACTAATTTTATTTATTTTATTATCTTCGATTATTTTTACATTTGTAATAAATTCTTCCTTAATAATGTTTAATTTTTTTAAATCAGATTCCTTTAAAAAATTATTTTGTAAAGCCTCTTTTATAGAATATTTAATGTTACCCTTTTTAATAAAACCTTCATATTTACAAAGAGAATAATAATTATCATTATTTATTTTAACTATAAATTCTTTGTTATTTTGTATACATTTTAAATTTTGATAATCAATTTTATTTTCATATATGTTAGTAAATATTAAAAATATATAATAAATAATTACAATTATTGAAAATATCATAGATAAATAATATAAATATTTAAAAACTTTTTTATCACTTTTATAAGTTAAAAATATCTTATTAATAATACTTTTTAATTTAGATTTATAAATTATTATGTAAAATAAAACACTTCCACCTACATTTAAAATAATATCATCAATATCAAATGAACCTAATTTAAATATGTATTGAGCACTTTCAATAGTTATAGTTAAAATTACAACACATAAAAAATAGTTTTTTACCCTTTTAAATTTATCACTTAATAAAGGTAGTAATACCGCAAGTGGAGTTAACATTAAAAGATTTCCAAGAGCATTATATAAAAAAGTCCTTTTTGAATATTTAAATAAATTTATCATTGATACAAAAGGTATTAAATTATTTTCTCTTTTTAAAATATTATTTATTGTAAGATAATTTACCCTATTATTTGAAAATGTAAAGCCAATTAACATGGTAATGTAAAGTATTAAATAATACCAAATAATATTTTTATCTTTTTCATAGTATAATAAATAAAATAAAAACATTAAACAAGGAAATATTATTATAAAAATATTTTCAAGTTCTTTTTTACCAGTTCCTAAATTTATATCAAATATAAACATTACTAAAACATATATTAAGCAAGATAAAATAGTTATAATTAAATTAATTTTCTTTTTCATAAAGCCTCATATCAATAGTATAATAATTTAAGTTTAAAAAAGCAAATAGTAAGTGTAAAATTTATAAAAAAAGCCTCAATCTATATTTGCATATAGATTGAAGCGTTAAGCCATTTATTGGCAGTGCTCGCAAAGAGTTTACGAGTAAGTTCCTTTTTATTATATCTAAGACTTTTTCTTACATACTTAATATAGCATTTTTTTGTTTTTTGTCTAGGTATGGCTAATTTTCTTTTTTAAACAAATTTTTAATTTTTGTCCATAAAGATGTTTTAGTTTCTTTAGTAGTGTTTTCTTTAACAGTATTTTTTTGTCTTTCACCATCGACTACCATAATAAACTTAGTTTCATCATTATTACTTAAATATTTATCTTCAACAGTTTTATATTCTTTAGCAAGTTTATTAAGTTCATTTAATCTTATTTCATACTCTTTAACATTATTATTAACAAGACTAGTTATAGCACTAATACCTTCATTATTATATTTAGTAATACCATTATTTAATAATGATGCACCATCATCAAGTTTTGTAATAGCACTCAAAAGGTCAGTTAATGATTTTTTTGTACTTTCTAATGCAGCACTTTTAACTTCATTTGCCACTGTAGTTGTTACACTTTCAGAAACACTTCCAGCAACAGATTTAGCAATATAAGTAGATATGTTTGTACTTACATCTTTTGCTGATACCTGGCTTGCATTAACCACTATACCAAGTATAGTTAAAGTATCTTTATGAGTATAAGCAAATACTTTTTCTTCATCAGTAAGTTCTATATTATTTTGCATTTTAGTCATTATAGTTAAATAAGTATTTGCATTACCTTCTTCATTAATTGAGGCTAAATAATTTAAAATAGCCTTTTTAACAGAGTTTGTAACAATAGTATTTACATTTTCATCCTTTGAACCTATTACATTACCATTTTCATCAGTAATAATATTTTCTTTCATTTGATTTAATGTACTATTTATAGCAGTTTCTTTAATATAGGAAACTTCACTACTTGTAAGTGTCTCTGAAGAACTATCTAAAGATGAAAGTGAAGTATTTAAAGTATTTTTTAATAATGTTAAACCATCACTAAGTTCTTTTGAGCCTTCGTTTATTTTATCGATTCCCTCTTGAAGATCACCTACTTTATCATAGATAGTACTTATTTTAGAAAGATTAAAGTTTCCATCACTTATAAGTTTATTTGAAACTATGTTATACATTGTTGGAACCTCAAATTTAGTGGTATCATAAGTAATAACTAAACTATCTAAATTAATTTCATTTATATTAAGGCTTTCTCTAAGTCCTGGAATTGAAAGGCCCACAATTACATCTTTATTACCATTTGAAACAACTTTACCATTATTTATTGTTACGTTTTTGTTATAAGTACTATCTAGCATCGTACCATACATTATCATAAATGGTGTATAAATACTTGCACTTTTTCCATTAACATTAATAGCTTTTTTTGAACTATTTTTATAATTAATAGTAATTTCTACTTTACCACTTTTACCTAAAATGTCTTTGGCACTTTCTTTTTTACCATTTAATTTATAAGTTATATTCATAGAAATTGGTAAGTTTTTTTGATATTTACCTTCATAATAAATATCATTTCCATTACTCATCCAAGTTAAATTATTTTTATCAAGGGTATAAGTTTCATTACCATTTTTATTTATAATATTTTCTAAAGTAGAATAATCTATAATTTCATTTTTACCTTCATTATTTTTAAGTATTTCTGAAACTATGATATTTTTAGTTTCACCATTATTATTTAAATGTGCATAAACCGTTTCATCTTTAGTAAGAGCATTTGCATTTAAAGGTAAACTAATTAGTAAACTTAAAAGTGCTGCACTTACTATTTTTTTATTTTTAATATTTTTCATATTATCAATTCCTTTCTTTCTAAATATTAATTTATCAAATGTAAGAAGTACTGTTGGAAGTGCTAAAATTACAACAGACATACTTATAAGGGCTCCCCTTGAAATTAATGTACAAAGTGATGAAATCATTTCAAGTTTAGAGTAAATGCCAACGCCAAATGTTGCAGCAAAGAAGCATAAACCACTTATAAGAATTGAGGATGTGCAGTAATTAAGAGTTTCTTCCATAGCCTTTTTCTTATCCATATTTTTTCTTTTTTCTCTGTAAGTTGTAGTTAAAAGTATAGCATAATCAATTGTTGCACCAAGCTCTATAGTACCAAGTACAATCGGAGCAACAAATGGAAGTGTAACACCACCAAAGTATGCAATACTCATGTTTATAAATATAGCAGCTTCAATTGAAATAATTAGTAAAAGTGGAAGAACAAATGCTTTTAAACAAATAACTAATATTATAAATATACATATTATGCTTGAATAATTAACATTATTAAAATCGGTATCGCTTATTTTTATTAAATCTTTCATAAGTGGACCTTCACCCGCAACTATAGCAGTTATATCATATTTTTTAACAATATCATTTACTAATGTAATTTGATTATTTATTTCATCACTTGCAACTTCGTAGATGCTATTTACAAGTACCATTTGATATTTACCACTTTTAAATATTTTAAGAAGTTCGTCTGGAATAACATTTTCAGATAATCCTAACTTTTCAAATTCAGAAAGTGATAAAGCAAAATCAATACCTGGGATATTTTTAATCTCTTTAATCATATTTGTAACATCACTTGTTTTAACATTACTATCTAATATAATCATTTCTGGACTTACAATATTAAATTTATCTTTTAACTCTTTATTTGCGCTAATACTTTCAAGCGTTTCTGGAAGAGTTTTATCCATTTTATAATAAACATCTATTTTAGAATATGCTAGATAAGCCGGTATAATTAAAAGTGCAAATATAATAAATATTACTTTATAACTTTTAACTATAAAATAATTTAATTTATCAAATACTAAATTTATTTTTTTATGTTTAGTTTTTTCTATATACTTATCAAATGTAAGAATGAGTGCTGGAAATAAAAGAAGTGTTGAAATAAGACCAATTAGTACACCTTTTGCCATTACAATACCTAAGTCTTTTCCAAGTGTTAAACTCATAGTGCATAGTACTAAGAAACCTGCAATTGTTGTTAAACTACTACCAATAACAGAGGTAAATGTTTCTTCGATAGCACTAGACATTGCTTCTTCTTTAGATTTATATAATTCTTTTTTCTTTTCAAAACAATTATATAAGAATATTGAAAAGTCTGTTGTTACACCAAGTTGTAAAACTGCCACCAAAGCTTTTGTAATATAGGAGATTTCTCCAAAAAAGATATTCGTTCCCATATTTATTAAAATTGCTATTCCAATATTTGCAAGAAGTAAAATTGGAACTAAATATGAATCAAGTGATAACTCAAGTACTAAAGCACATAATATTACTGCAATAATAATATAAATAACTATTTCTTCATTAGATAAATTCATTGTATCAAGTACCATTGAACTCATTCCGCCAAGTTTTATTTTATCACTAGTAAGATTCCTAATTTCCTTAACTGCATTTATGGTTTCTTCAGAGGAAGTACCACCAGCAAAAGTAATTAAGAAAATATCTTCATCATCACTATGTAAATATTTTGTAACACTTTCAGGAAGCATATCAATAGGAATTACACCTACTGCATCATAAAGAGATACAACCTTATTAACTCCTTTCACATTTTTAATTTTATCCTCAATATTCATTATTTCTTTTGAGGACATATTTTTTGCTACTGCAATAGAATATGAACCCATTTCAAAATCATCAGTTAATATATTTTGACCTTTAATAGTTTCTATATTCTCAGGTAAATAAACTAAAATATCATAATTTACTTTAGTTAAATTCATACCTATAAATGATAAAACCATTAAAATACCTGTTATTATTAAAATTAGATTTTTATGTTCACATATTTTATTTGCAAACTTTTTCATATATATCTTTCCTTTCACACAAAACATTTTATTACAATAGTTATAAAAATAACACATACATATACTTAAGATTGTATGTTAAACAACAATTTATTATATTATGTATATTTTTAACCAACATTTTGTTATTTATCTTTTATTTTGATTAATAAAATGATATAATTTATTTGGTGAGAAAAATGGAAAAGAAAAAAGATTTAAGGGTTATTAAAACTAAAAAAATGATATATACCGCTTTAGTGGAACTTATGAAAGAAAAAACATTCGAAGAAATTAAAGTATCTGATATATGTGAAAAAGCTTTAATTAATAGATCTACATTTTATGCTCATTACGAAGATAAATATGAACTTTTAATTGATTTTATTAAAGATTTAAAAGAGGAATTTTCACAAAAACTAGAAAATAATAAAGCTCTAAATATAAAAGAATATTATCTTGAATTAATTAAAATATTTTTAAATCATGTTGAGGATAAAAAAGATATATACTCCTCGATTATGATTCATAATAGAAATAGTATAATGATGGATATTTTACTAAGTGCAATTAATGATGATATTTTAAAAAGAATTAGTAAAGAAAAATTTAGTGATGGAATTCCTGCCGAAATTATTGCAAAATTTTATGTAGGTGGAGTTTTAAATCTAGGATTTGAATATTTAAATTCTAATGGTAAATACTCTAAAGAAGATATTATCTCTTATATTGATAAACTTATTAAAGATGAAAAATAAAAATGCTACTATTTAAAGTAACATTTTTTTATTCTTCATATTCTTTTACACGAGTATTAACTCCATTTACAACTTTATATTCTCTATGAACATTTTTATTTATTTTATGAAGTATTTCTTTCTCTAAATCAATACCTAATATTTCACTTATTCCTAAAAGATAAATTACAACATCCGCAAGTTCTTCACCTAAATCATTCTTTTTTTACGATAAGCTTTCATAAGCCTCAACCATTTCTCCATACGCTAAACAAAATTTTTTAGAAATATCAGTTACATTAAATCCTTTATTAACTTTATTTTCATTATATGTTTTTTTATAAATACATAGCATATTTTGTCTTGTTTTGTCGAATCGCTTGCAATTAGTTTTTTCTTATGTATAATAACTACTTGAACGTGCAGGAATGGCGTTACCTTCTTAATTTTTTCGGGGTTTTGGGCAGCCAAGATTTTACTGAAGAAAGGAGGAACGGTAAATGAGCAAAAAGAAACTCATTAGAGTACTATTTTTGATTGTACTTTTACAGTTTGGGGTTTACTATCCTGAATTTATAAAAGGCGCCATCCGTATTATAGTGGAATGTGCATTGCTTGTAAAAAAGATAATGTACATAATACTATTTGGATAAGCGCCAACTAAAGCAATTTAGGTAACGTGATATCTTGCACGTTCCTTAATATTAATATAACATTTATTTATATGTTTATGCAAGATGTTTATCTTATATTTTTCATAAATTATTTTTATAAAAAAATAGACTAACTACTAGCCTATTTTAAAAGTTTAACAATTTCGTTAACATTCTTTTTAAAGATAATTGTATCAATAATATTACTTATTGCATAAACCATAATTACAATACCAACATAAGTTGTAATTACTTCACTTCCAACACCTGGATTTACAATAATATAAACACCACATATAATTCCAAGAAGTGAACAAATAAATAATATTAACCAATTTTTGTAATTAACACTACTTAAATTAATTGAAATTCTTAAATCTAAAGCAGATTTAACTACCATAGAAATTCCTACGACAATTGGAAATAATGTTTTAACAATATCAGGATTTATTAACATTATGATACCCATTAAAAGTTCTAAAACTCCTAAAGTTAAGAATCCTGAAAAAAATATACTATTATCTTTTTCAATTATAAAATAAAGTCCATTAAGTATTAAGAAAATTGCAATTATATATGTAACTACTGAAAAAGATACTGATGGATAAATCATAAAAATAAGTCCTAAAATAAACATTAAAACTGAAAGTACAATCGAAGAGTTTAAGAATTTATTAAATTTCTCTAACATATTACTCCTTTCTACTATTTAAATTATACAAATATTTTAGAAATATGTAAATAAACAAAAATCATAAATTTGTCTTTTAATTTACACTTTTTAAATAACTTGCCATATGTTTTCCCCAATTTTGGAAAAATGGTACTTTAGGATGTACTCCATCCGCGGAAAATGAATTTACTCTATCTGCTAAATAAACACCATTTTCTAAAAATTGAATACCTAACTCTTTTGCTAGATTTTTTAAAGCATCATTATACATAGGTTGATATGTAAATGAAGGATCATTTGCAGTAGCATAATCACTAACAGGAAGTACAGAATTTACAATTATTTTTGTATTTGGAAGTTCACTTTGTATTTTAATTATTGCTTCACGATATTTTGTAATCCAACCATCAACATTACTTGTCCAACTTTTTATATCATTTGCTCCATAGGCTAAAAATAGAAAGCTAGGATTATACGCCTTAACTTTTTCTAAATCAGCGCTCATAGTATCTATTCTTCTTCCCCTGTGCCAAACAACATTTTCTTTATTTAATACACCATAACAATCAAGTCCCTCAGCCATAGAATCACCTACTGCCATTGCATGCTTCTCATTAAATATTATTTTTGTTTCCTCAAGGGTAATATTCTCAATTGAAAATTCATCTTGAACATAAGAAGTATTAATTGTAACGCTTGGATTTTCACTAGGTTTTTCTATGGGAGTTGTATTATTTTGCACTGGTTTATCTTCAGTAGTATTATTTTCAGTAACTTTATTATTAGTTGTATTATTTTCCACTATATTTGTTCCATTATTACTAACAATAGAGTTTACATTAGAATTATTAGTCACTTTAAAAGCAAAACTTTTAAAAATAATATAGGAAAGCAAAATAATAGTTATTAAAATTATTAAAGTATACATAACAACATATTTTTGTTTTAACTTTATCATTCTATTCATCATTTCATCCTTACATATTAAGTTTAATCTAAATAAAGAAAAAAAGCAATAACTTTGCCTTTTCTTTACATTATTTTACTTACTTAAATTTAGAAATTACTCTCTTAAAAAATAATTTTTCTTTTTATTTTATATATATCAAATAAAAATAATAACAAACTAATTAAATTAGATATTAAAATTATTAATATCATGCTATAATTTATAACATAATAAATATTTTTATAACAATTAATAATATAAAAAATAATGTTACTTATTATTAAAAGTAAAAATTCCATAAATGTATTTAAAAGTGACACAGCAAAAACTAATTTATTATAATTAAAACCTAAAATATAATATAATTTAACACTACCTAAAATATTTAGAAAATAATATAAGTTGAAAAATATAATTAATACAAACACTATAATATAAAAGATTATTATTACTATATTTGTTATTTTTATAAGTAAAATATTGTTACTTTCATTTGCATTAGTCCACCTTTGATAAGTTAAAAAGCTTTCTTTATATTTCTTTTCAAAGTTTTCTAAATCCTTAATGTTATTAAATGTAACACTATATATTTTATCATTTTCATCATAACTAAAGTCTTTTATATTAACAAAATCCTCTTTAGTAAAAAGTTTTTCACTTTGAAAAGATGCACTTTTATAAGTATCATTATTATATTCTTTTTGAACATTTTCGTGCAAATAATTTTTATAAGTATTTAGTGAAAGTAACATTATCATTATAATGAATAACATTAAAATATACTTATAAATAATTTTCTTATTAATTAATCCTTTTAAAAATATTTTCATAATTTCATCCTTTTATATAATTTTTTATTTTCTTTGTTAACAATAAATATTGACAAAATAATTAGTATAAAAAGCATTATAAATACAGGTAATACATAAAGACTTGCCTTAACATACATATAGTCTGCAGTAGATTTAAAATAAATACTAAAGCAAATTTTAATAATTAAACATATTAACATGGTTATCATTAATGAAAATGCCACTATCTCATAAAAACTAAATAATATTATTTTATTTAAATCATTTTTACTATAACCTAAAAAATTATATAAATTAAGTGTCTTTTCTTTCTCTTTAATAAATACTTTTATATAAATATTAAACATTATTAAAAGTAATATAAAAAATATAATACTTAATATAAATGAGATATTTCTAATAAGATATATAAAAATAGTATCAACTTCACTTAAGTTATAAAACATATTATTACTATCAAATATTTTAGCAATAGTCTTGGCACCTTCATTACTTGTGGTGTAAATTCCAATCTCTTTTTGCATAGGAATTTCCGGAAAAGTTTCTGTAATTATTTCATCAAATTTTTCTTCATTAATATAACACTTACTATTTGATGAATCATATATAAGGCCTGTTAATTTAAACTTATAAGTAAAATAAATATTTTTATAATCATTAATTTCTTCATCATAAACTATCTTAGCAGTTTTAAAATTTAATGTTTTACCAAGATATTTTTTCATATCAATTAAATCTTTTGACTTGGTATTTTCAAAATAATTAGTTCTTAATAAACTACTACAAATGATTTCACTTTCATTTTTTATATTTTTACCAGAAACAATATCTTTTTCATAAATGTATGGATAAATATAAATATCATCTGACATACTATCACTAATTTCCTCAAAATAACCATTTTTAAAAGGCATTGTGTAATCTTTTTCTTTAATAAAATATTTACTTTCCTCTACTTTGTTTTTTATTTTTTCATAATTTTCCTTTTCATCATAATAAAAAGAAATTATCTTTGCACTGTCATCCTCATTTTCAAATCTTTTAAGTTCATTATCATAAGTTTTGAATATTGAAAAAGGAATTATTAATAATAGAAAAATTAAAATCATTATTACTGTATAAACTACTTTTTTATGAATACCACGATTATTTTTATGAGCAAGTATAAAAAGTTTAAAACTATTTTTCATTTAAAACACCATTCTCTAAATTATACACTTTGTCCGCATATTTAATTAAGTCAGTATTGTGAGTAACCATTATTACACATTTTCCACTGTTACTAATATTTTTTAAAATAAACATAACATTTTCTTCACTTTCTACATCTAAATTGCCCGTAGGTTCATCGGCAAGTAATATATCAGGATTATTTATTATTGCTCTTACTATAGCAACTCTTTGCTTTTCACCACCTGAAAGAGTGCTTGGTAAATGATTAGTCCTCTTATCTAAACCAAATTTATTAAGTAAATCTATGGCTTTAGTTTTTGCTTCTTTACTGCTTATATCTTTATTTATAATCGTAGGAAGTAAAACATTTTCAAGAGCAGTTAATTTTTCATCCAAATAATAATCTTGAAAAACAAAACCTATCTTTTTATTTCTTATATTAGAAAGCTCACTTAAAGATAAATCTTTAGTAAGCTTATTATTTAAATAATAATCACCAGTATACCCTAAATCTAAAAGTCCTAATATATTTAAAAGAGTACTTTTACCATTACCTGAATGACCCATTATAATGTAAAATTTACCCATTTCAAACTCTATATTTATTCCCTTTAAAACATTAATATTTTCATTAAATGTTCTTTTTATGTTTTCTAATTTTATAATCATTTTTTACTCCCTTCAAAAATAAAATTTTAAGTATTAAGGTTGAAAAATCAACCTTAATACTTATTCTTAATTACTTTGGTCTGAAATATAAACCATAACTTGTCCTTTTATTTCAAGAACACCATTATTATATAGTTCATATTTATAACTGCCACTAGGCATATCCATATATGTTGTAGATGCACTTACTCCGGCAACCGGATTAATAAAATTAACAGTTTTAATAACAGAATATAATAATCCATTTTTTCGTTTTGCTTTAACCGTTAAATAACACTTGTCAGTGTCCTTACTAACAAACGAAGGTGTATTTTGAATTTTTTGATAATTAAATCTTGTAGTTCTTGCATCAGTGGTTGCTCCATGAAGTGATGTTAAATGATAATCAATTGGTATTAAATCGATAGTTAATGCAAAAGCGGTAACTATTGATAAAATTGTAACCACTATAGCAACCAACAATAAACTAATTTTTTTCATACTTCTCCTTTCTGCAGAAATACTGCTTTTCGAACTGCAATTCTAATTTTACGTTACCAAAATTATATAAAAAAATCAAGCGACATTTTGGCTACATAAGAATTTAGATTATGAGACTTATCGGCTCATTGCAAATATTGTATTATTTATATATTTTTTTCAAATTTAAAAATCAAATTTTTATTTGAATAATCTAGTCTTAAATTTAATTTAATATTTTCATATGTACCATCACAATAATAAATATAAAGATTTAATTTGTTTTTATTCAACAAAATTTTTGATAATTCAAGTTCATTGTATCCACGACTTTCCAATAAAAAAATTTCATCACTAGTAGTTTCATAAATAATATTCTCCTCATTATTTATAGATACAACTAATTTCATTCGCAATATACCTTTTTTAGAGTTGATTTTTCCTAAAGAAAGGTATTCTTTTTCTTTTGTGTATATGATAATACCATTATTAAAATAGCTTTCATTTCCATACCCATTAACTAAAAATATTTTAGTACTATTATAAAAACTTAAAAAATAATAAATTAAAAATAATAAAATTATTATTATTGATGATACACATATAATTAACATTACCTTTTTTTGTTTTTCTATTTGTTTATATATATTTAAAACACCGCTGCTATCATTTTTATTATTTCCAAGTAATATATCATCTACAGAAACATTAAAAATTTTACTTAATTCTAATAAAGTTTCAGCATCTGGAAGACTAATATTCCTTTCCCATTTTGAAACATTTGACCTAGATACAAATAATTTATCGGCAAGTTGTTCTTGAGTTAAATTATTTTTTTCACGCAAAGTTTTTAAGTGTTTGCCAATGTTCATAGTATCACCTATTTAAAGTATAAATGATTTAGCAAATAATCACAATATAAAATTAACGCAAAATTTACTTTTATAAACGCAAAATTAAATTTGCGAAAAAAAATAACATCAAAACAATGTTATTTTACTTACTTAAATTTAAGAAACTATCTTTTAATTTTTCCCCATTTTGATTGTCCATTGCAAGTATAACTAAATCACCAACACTTTCAACATAAACATTTTCTTTATCAACAGAAACACATACCCATTTATTAGGATCAACTTTTTCTTTGATTTCTTTTTTTGCTTTTTCAGCATCAGATGCACTATTAAGTCTAATTAGTACTACTGAATGAGCTACCGAAGACATTATTGGTTCACTTGCAAGGGCCTCTTTGAAAGAAAATGACACATCTCCTAAATAAAATGGTGTATTTTCACTATTTAGTTCTACAGTTTCCATATCCTCATGAGAAACTCCAGCTCCATCATAAACCTTTGTCATTAAATCAGAAAGTGATCCCTCAACATTTTTTTCAGTTTTACCACAACCTGCTAAAAATAATATTCCAATAAAAACTAATAATAAACTTAAAACTTTTTTCATAAACTACCTTCCTTTCTCTACTTTAAAGTAAAACTATTATTAATTATAACATTACTATAAATAAACAAAACATCTTCATTTCCAGATAAATTTAATACACTGTCTAAATACTTACTACCAATATATCTTAAATCAACCATTGTAATTTTAGAATATTTTTCAATTAAAAGTGGTGCTAAACTACTTCCAAACGAATCTCTAAACATAATAAGCTCTTTTCCTGATGTATTTGAATTATTTTCAAGTGTTAATAAAGCAGTTGCTCCAGATAAGTAAATATCATAACTATCAATGTTATTTAAATTACTTTCTTTATAAACTTTTTCATAACCTTTTTTCTCATAATTATATACTTTAGTATTTCTAATTATATCACTATCTAAATAGGTTATTTTATCTGGTTTTATGCTAGTAACTGTTTTACTATATAATGCTCCATAAAATGGATAATATTCTTTTGAGGTATAGTATGACTCTAATTTAGAAAGTCCCATATTCTCACAAATATTATTTGCTACACCAATTATTTTATCTTGTGACCAATGAATATCAGTTCTATAATATGATGATAAATCTAAATTATTTTTTATATCAATCCATTTATAATTACTAGGTAATCCATTTTTTAAATTACCCTCAATAGTATTATACTCTATTTTAGGAATTTTTTCATCATTTAAATAATAATTTTTATCGGGTATGTAAACAAAATATTTATTTTGACTAGTTAAATAAGTTTTATCAATATAATTTATTTTGTCAAGTAAATGTGTAATACTTTTAACATTTACCTTTGTATCTATTTGATATAATATATTATCTTTTTCGTAAATACCATTATTTTCTTTCATAAACATTGTTTTTTTCAAAGTGTTTCCCTTAATAGTTTTAAATTCATCTCTAAAAGGAATTTGATCAGTTACATAAGTATCAAGCTTATTAAAATAATTTCCATTTAGTAATGAAGTAATAGAAATTTTAGGTTTACTTGCAAGACGTCTTCTTTCTTTTTCTGATATAAGATCATCTTTTTTTATTTGACATAGTAAAAATGATGTTAACAAGAAAAATATAAATGTTAGTGTTATTATTCTATTTTTCATAAAAATCCTTTCTAAAATCTAAAGTATAAAAATGAGTTTGAGGATGCATCTACAATAAAGGCTGTACTAAGCACTAATAGTCCTATTAAAACTATTGGTTCAACAATACTTATAACTATATTTAGATTTTTATTTTTTTTACATTTATTAATTATATTTTTTAAAAGTGGTGTGCAAGCTATAAATGATATTATTAATAGCACCAAGTAATTTAATAAGTAATAATTAGTGCTTACATTTGTAAATGATATTCCCTTACCAGTAAACATTTTTATAAATATATCTAAAATATTTTTTTCATTATAGAAAAATACAAAGCCAATTACCACCAAAATATTAGTAACCATGTTACCTATTATTTTTTGTTTTTCAAAAAAATTCAAGAAAAATCTTTTTTCTATTACTAAAATTGTGCCAAAGTATAATCCCCATAAAATAAAGTTCCAACTTGCTCCATGCCATAGTCCTGTTAAAAACCAAACAACAAATATATTAAAATATTTTCTAAATTTACCTTTTCTATTTCCTCCTAAAGGGATATAAATATAATCTTTAAACCATGATGATAAACTTATATGCCATTTACGCCAAAAAGATGTTACGCTATATGTTGAAAGTGGGTAATCAAAGTTTTCCATTATTTTAATACCAATCATTAATCCAAGACCTATTGCCATATCTGTATAACCTGAAAAATCTAAATATAATTTAACAATATCCGAAGTAGCTTTTACCCATAATGATACTACAGTTTGAACTTCCATATTAGTAAGGGATGTTACAAGTTTTGCTAAAGTATCCGCTAAAATAACTTTTTTAGAAAGACCAATTATAAATCTTTCTACTCCCATAGCAAAATTATCAAAACTTATTTTTTTATCCTTTAAATCTATATCTTTATATCTAACAATAGGTCCTTGTATTAAACTAGGAAACATTGCAATATAAGTAAAATAATTTATAAAGTTTTTTTCAGAATTTACCCTATTTTTATAAACATCAATTAAATAACTTGCATTTTTAAATGTATAAAAACTTATTCCAAGAGGAAGCACTATACTAAATAAATTAATATTTGTTTTAAATAAACTATTTATATTACTTAAAAAGAAATTAAAATATTTAAAATAAAATAGTAAACCAAAGTTAAATATTAAACCAATTATTAAAAATAACTTTTTATTTTTTTTAGAAATAAGTCTTCCTAAAATATAATTTACTAAAGAACTTATTAATAATAAAACTATATATTTTGAATCTCCATAAAAGTAAAAAAATAAACTTCCAAGTAAAAGAGTATAATTTTTATACTTTTTCGGAGTAATAAAATATAAAATTAAAAAAATAATTAAAAAATAATATATAAAATATATGCTTGAAAATATCATTATTACCATCCTATCAAGTTAATTATATAAAAATTACACAAATTTGTCTATGAATTAAGGATTACATTTATTATAAAATTATTCTAAAGCGCAAATTTTGCACTTTAAAACTAAATATTTGCACTTTAAATTTGCACTAACAATACAAAAATTATATAATCTATTTCTATAAAGCATAAAAATAGGACTCTACCTTTAGATAGTGTCCTTACAAATTATATTTTATTCAATTTTAGTATCAACATCATTAAATGAAACTATAGAAAACATAAAGGAATATATTTTTAAAATAGTAAATTAGTAAACCAACCTATTTTTGGGTTGGCCTTTTTATAACATAATTGCTAAATTTTTTATAAATTCATAGCACATTTCGTCTAGTTTTGCCCTATCCTTGCAATGCTAAAATATATATGTATAATACTTACTTAAATGTGTATGAATGGCGTTACCTTCTTAATTTTTTTTGGGGTTTTGACTCGCCAAGATTTTGCTGGAATGAGCAAGAAAAAACTCATAAGAGTACTATTTTTGATTATACTTTTACAGATTGGGATTTATTATCTTGAATTTGCAAAATATTTATAAGATAACATTTATTTATATATTTATGCAAGATGTTTAATTTTAATTATTAAAAATAACTTACTTTTTTTTACTAATACTTAAAGTAATTATTTTTTCACTATTAATTTTTGCATTCAACATATTTTGAAGTGCAGTTACTTCGCCTTTAGATAAAGATATATCAAAGAATGAAAATTTCTTATCTAAATATTCAACACTATCAATAAAGTCTTTAATAGATATATATTCAGATTTATTAACCAAACTATTTGATAATGTTATTCTACATAATTTAGAAACTGCATTATAATAATCATCAGTGGCACCGTTTTGACTAAAAACATCATAAAGTGTATCAAAATATATTTGCCACTCATTATTTGATATTTCCATCGGAGGTAAATTTAAACCTAAACAATATGCGTCTAATTCATACATAATTTTATTTATTACATCATCTTTTGAATTAGGAACTTGCTCTTTAGGATTATACAATCTAATATTTGATTTATTATTTTGAATTCTTAGAACCTTTTCATACTTACTTTCTTCTTTGTTTTCTTCAGTTGCAATATAGTTTTGCATTTTTTCACTATAAAAATCTTCTTCACTAGCAAGTCCTAATTTTTGTTTTTTAATCTCTTCGAACATTATTTTTTCATCAAAGTTAATTTTATCAAGATTTCCACTTTCTTTTAACTCTAATAATGCAGCCATTGTTTTTTCTCTTCTTTTTCTAAAATCTAGTCCTAATTTAATTAAATTAACACCTGCTATAGTTACACCTGTAGTAAGCACTATTCCTCCAACTACATATAAAGTTATAGGAGATGGAATAGCTACTATTGCTACACCTGACACAAATGAAACCCCAATGATTAATAATAGTAATTTTAATTTATCTTTCAAATCAATTTTTTTAAGTAACTCTTTCTCCCTTTTTCTTAATTGAACTAAAATTAATTCCTCGTCCAATGATTTAATATCATCCCAATCATTCATAATTATTTTCCCCCTTAATTACTACGATTATAGCACATTTTAGCAAAAACGTCAAATTACTGTAAAGTAATACTTTTTCAAAATTTTAATTGTTGATATTTTCTTTCTAATTTGTATTGAATATCTTCAGCACATATTATTTGTCCCTTTTTAAATTATAATTTAACTAATTCTATAATGACCCACTATATCATTATGATACTCTAAAATATCTTCTTCATAATATTTTTGGTATGGATTTGCATGATGAATAACAAAACTAATTCCTTTACGATTTCTATTATCTGACACAATACCAATATGATTTTTAAAAACTACTATATCTCCACCTTGCCACTTTTCTATATCATTAATATCCGTAGTTAAACTTATCGCATTGTAATCTAAATAAATCTTTAAATTTTTTACTCTTCGAAAATCTATATTTTTATCTACTACCTCTATATCATATAAATCTTTATTTGCTAATATATGTTCATTAACAAGACTTTGTAAATCATAACCAGCATCTTTAAGAGCAAAAGCAACTACATCAGTACATACTCCATAACCATCATTTGGATAACCTGTATTATAATATTTACTTTTATACTTTGGCTTCGTAGATATATATTTTCTTGCACCATTTAATATATCTGTTTGATCATCAATACCATCATTATCTTTATCTACACTACTTACATAAGTCTTAATATTAAAATAGTTATTAGTGTACTTTTTATGTGGTATATAGTTAAAATAATAAAGCAAATATAAAATAATAAATATACATATAATAATAATAAAAATTAATAATTTCTTTTTCATAAATTAATTATAACAAAAAAATACCTAAAAAGGTATTATTCTTCGTATCTAATTTCACTTTCATAATTAAATCCACTTAAGAAATAGTCATATGAATAATCTCTTACTCTATTTTCCATAACATCATTTATCGGTATAAGAGTTAAATCCTTTAAAATGACATATTTATAAGTAAATGTTAATACTTCATCATAATATTTAGTTAACATATTAATTTTTACTGTAGTGGTAACTGTTTTATTTTCTTTAGTATTAAAATAACTCATTATTTCATAAAATCCTTTATCTGTTTTAAGTATTCTTTCATTATAAATTCTAATTACTTTTTCACCTTCATAATTACCACTTACTTTCTCAATATTTGGATATTTTTCATTTCCATAGTTTTTACTATATAAGACATTATCTTTTACATAAATATAATTTGACATAAAATCATATTGAGTTTTCTTTCCAAGAAACTGCGTAGAATATTCCCATTTTAGATAATCACTTAAACTATAGTTAGCATTTAAATATATATCATAACTATCTCTAACCTTATTGTCATTATTATTATCATGTAATGTATATAATGTATCATTATAGTCATAAAATAGAATATCACTTCCAGAGTTTGGAGCTATATTCATAACTTTAATGTTTTTATCAACATCATACACTTTTTTATAAACAAACTTTCCTTCATCAAGTTTATTTAGATTAAAAATATAAATAGAATTATCATTTATAAATGAATATTTACTAAAGGATGTATCCTCATTTAAAAACTTACCATCATTTAATTTAAAATATTTTTTATTAGAATCTTTTTGTTTTAAGTTTTCCACTAAGGTTTTTGCAACTGTGGTATTATTTACTACTACATTATTAGTTGGCATTGGTTTATTACTTTTAATAGCAACAATAATTATAATAATAATTAATAAGATAACTACTATACCAACATATATTAATACTTTTTTATTTTTCATATTAAGCCTACTTTTCTATAGTTCCGCTTGTCTTTTTTAAGTACATATCATCAGTTATAGGTTTATATCTTTCACCATCATAATTATCTGTAAATCCATTATATGCTTTATATACTTCATTAGTTTCTGTATCATATACTCTTTCATAACCTAGTGTTGCATCACTTTGTTTTTGACTCATTATATCAAATGATGTACTTCTCTTATTCCATGAATCCATTATTCCATCACTTATTTCATTACCTATTGCTCTAATTTTCTGAAAATTATTCATAACAGCATCTTGCTCTTTATTAAAACCATTTATAAATGTATCTGTAAATTCTAATGAAGAACAAATAGTATTTAATGTATCTTCCCAATCAATAAATTTATCTTTTGGTGTAGTAATAAAAATTGTATCATAAACATTTAAATATTGTATATCAATTTGTTTACCAGATATAATGTTTTCTGAAACATAATATGGTCCAACATCGTATACATATGCAGTAAATATTCCTTCACCATCTTTGCCATTTGCATCTTTAAATGTTGCTCTTAACATATCTCCACTTAAAGGACCTTTACCTAAGTTTTCTATAACAGTAAAATCAGTTAAAGTTGGAAATGTAAATGATGCAGAATTATTTAAAGTTCCTAAATCATTAAATATTTTATAAAAACCTTCGGTATCTTTAGACGCAATTACACTAGTTTTAGCAAACATATCATTTGGATAGTATTTTTGTTGCCACCTTTTAGCATCCTCAGATTTATTATATCCTTCGGTTTTCATATTTAAGAAAAATTGATATGTAGGATTATTTGGATCATATACTTTAATTGTGTAATGAATATAATCTCCAAGAGTATCAACCTTCCAACCCTTAGGTTTTTTAATAGAAAATTCATTAGTTTTATAGTCTTCAAATTCAATTTGACTAGCCTCTGATTTAACTATCTTTATATTTGCATCAGGATTATAAAATATTTTTCCATCATTTTTAGTTAATAAAATAATTCCTATAACAAATGCAAGAATAATACCACCAATTATAATCATATTTTTTTTAGATATATCATATTTTCCAATTTTCATAAAGCACCTACCTATTTATATTATAATTATAAAAGTCTACGTAAGCAACAAGCTTTCCATATAAAACAATGTTTTAACTGGAAATATATTTAAATTTTAAAAAATATAGTATAATATTTTTAGAAAGTGGTGAAATTATGAAATTTAATGATGTCTTAAATACGTATTTAGAAAGTCTTAATTGTTCTTCGAAAAAGCTTTCAAAAGAGTCTGGATTATCAGAACCCACTATATCAAGATATCGAAGTGGTGAAAGAACTCCTGCAAAGGATAGTAATCAATTTAAAAAACTTATTAATGCCATATTTAATATTGCTAAAGAAAATGGTAAAAATAAGTATTCACTTGATAAAATAACAAGTGATTTTGTTTCTACTTTTGAAAATGATAATTTCGACTATGAAACATTTAGTAATAATTTAAATACATTAATAACATCTCTAAAAATAAATATGAATGAAATGGCAAAATACATTGTATTTGATCCATCTCACATATCAAGAATTAGATATGGAAAATCTAAACCATCAAATCCAATAGAGTTTACAAATAAAATATGTTCATATATCTTATTTAAATATAAAAGTCCTGATGATTTAAATAGCCTTCTTGAGATAATTGGTTGTGATAAAGATATAACAAATGAAAAAATATATGATGTTTTATTTACCTTTCTAACAAGTGAAAAAAAGATACTTAAAAATCAAATATCAGATTTTCTTCATAATCTTGACACATTTAATTTAGATGATTATATAAAAGTAATAAAATTTGATAAATTAAAAGTTCCAAATATACCTTTTTATAAAGGTAAAACAAAGCATTATTATGGCATCGAAGAAATGAAGGAAGGAGAATTAAACTTTTTTAAATCCACTGTATTATCAAAATCTAAAGAAGATATTTTTATGTGTAGTGATATGCCAATGGAAGATATGGCAAAAGATACTGATTTTGGTAAGAAATGGATGTTTGCTATAGCGATGTGTTTAAAAAAAGGTCATCATTTAAATATTATTCATAACTTAGATAGACCATTTAATGAAATGATGCTTGGACTTGAAAGTTGGATACCAATTTATATGACTGGTCAAATATCACCATATTATTTAAATAGTGTAAAAAATAATGTTTATAATCATTTAAATTATGTATCCGGAGTAACTGCCTTAACTGGTGAATGTATAAAAGGTTATCATAACAAAGGAATGTACTATTTGTCTACAAACAAAAATGAAGTTAAATATTATAAAGAAAAATGTGATTTACTATTAAAAAAAGCAAAACCACTTATGGAAATATATAGAGAAAATAATCAAAATGAATATGAACTTTTCTTAAAAAATGATGAAAATATAAATGGGAATAGAAAAAGATTTTTATCTTTCCTACCTATATTTACAATTACTGATGAACTATTAAAAAAGATTTTAAAAAGAAATAAAGTTAGTAAATTAGATATAGAAAAAATAATTAAATATAAAAATAGTGAATTAAAATATATGAATAATATATTAAAAAATAATAATGTTAATGATTATATTTATATTATAAAAGAAAATGAAAATATAACGTTATCTTTAGAAAATATGTTTTATGATAAAAAAATTAATTATACCTATGATGAATATTTAGAGCATTTAAAACTTACTAAAAAATTTGAAAAAGAAAATATTAATTATCATCTTAATTATGAAAAGGAGCAAACATTTAAAAATATTACTACTACAATTACAAATAATAAATACGTCATTATATCTAAAAACGCTAATCCATCTATTCACTTTGTAATAAAACATCCTAAATTAGTCGAAGCAATAGATAATTTTAATCCTCTTGTTAAAGAATAAAAAAATAAAGCTAGAATCCTAGTTTTATTTTTTAGTTTAAAAATTAATTATTATATTTTGGCTGTGCACACTGTTTTAAATTAATGTTAAGTGACTTTAAAAAATCTTTTAAATATTTATTATCATCATCTGTTGTAAACGTATAACCTTTTCCCGAAGTAATAGTATAATTTGAAAAATCTCCCGTAATATATGAATGTAAATTTGCATCTGTACTATGTCTAATAATTTCAATTAAATCAAAATCATATTTACCTTCGATTGGATCCGCATACTCAAGTATATCAAGGCAAGTTTCCCACTTTTTACAAGCTTTATATTTAGTATATAAAACATACTTATTATTTTTATATACATTTAAAAATAAAGGAATACATGAAGTGTTTTCAGATTTAATCGAAAATAGTAAGTCACCATATGCTAAATCATCAAGAGTTATTTTATTTACATCTACATTTAGATAGTTATAATAGATATTCTTTTTCTTTTCTACTTCATTATATAATTTATTAATATTTTTATCTTTATCAAAATTTAAAACTTGATGAGCAATTATTTTAGGAAACATTTTTCTTATTGAAAAGGTATATTCATTACCTTGTTTTGGGTAAATAATTTCCTGTAAAATATTATTTTTAAATATCGCTTTTATTGGCATTGAACTACTCGATGATGATGCTAAAGCGCCACCATATTCTTCATTTTCAATATAATAACTTCCATTATAAATCCACATATATACATACTTATAATTACCAGATTTTTCTATACCAAAACCATAGTAACTATAAAATACATTAAAGTCTTTATATTTTACATCAGGATTTTCTTTAAATTCTTTCTTTTTAAGAAATTCAATTACTTCATCATATAAATAATTTGAATCATTTACTAAATTAACTTTCATTTTTAAATTATAAATTATTAAAAAGTTTATAACTATTAAAAATAATATTGAACTTATAATAAATATCTTTTTATTCTTTTTCTTCATTTTTTCTTTATCTTTTATTGAGGTAATAATTGCTTTTTCTTTAGCTTCATCACTATTATCTTTTTCACCATTAATTAACTCCTCAATACTTATATTAAGTTCATTACATAATTTTTTAAACAGTGAAACATCAGGAAAATTTATTCCCCTTTCCCATTTACTTACAGCATTTATACTTACACCCATTTTTTGTGCAAACTGCTCTTGAGTCATATTTTTTTCTTTTCTCAAACTTGCAATAAATTTGCCAATTTTAACTTGATCCATATTCTCACTTCCTATAAAAATATTATCATTCAAATAATTATTTTTACACACACTATTGGTTTAATTTCATTATTTACCCATTATTTTGCCAGTTATTTTTAATAGTAAAATAATATCTATACAGATAATATTTTATATAATAAAACTAGAGTGAGCTCTCTAGTTTCCTTTTTTAGTTCCCTATTGTGGTCGGGATCACCGCTTTTTTAGTCCCCTATTGTGGTCGGGATCACCGCTTTTTTTATTACACTTTTTTCAAATGCAATACCAATATAATATAATTTCTTATTAAAGTCAATTATTATATTGCTTAAAAGTTATATTATACATTTATAAACAAAAAAATACCTATAAAGGTATTAATTCCAAACTAAATTATATTTTAAATTTCTCTTAAATAAATCCCATAAATTTGCTTTTAAAACATTTTCATTTACTGTTATATCAACCTGTGATATTAAAACCCCATTATCATCAAGTACTTTAACTTTACCTATTACATCACCCTTTTTAACTGGGGCAATTATTTTATCTACCAATATTTTAAATTTATAATTACTTGGTTTATCACTTGCATTTAAAAGTTCTATCAAATCATTTACAAGTACTACATCAACATTTTCTTTTTTACCTTTTTGAACATTTACCTTACCAAGTATTTCACTTTTATTTTTAATTAAGTTAACTTTAAATGTATTAAAACCGTAATTTAATAATTTTACTGTATCACTACTTCTTTTTTCAATTGATTCTTCACCCATAACTACGCTTATTAATCTTAAATTATTTTTCTTCCCTGTAGCGGTTAAACAATAACCTGCATTTTGAGTAAACCCTGTTTTAAGTCCATCAACACCATCATAGAATCTAACAAGTTTATTAGTATTAACAAGCCAAATTTGTGAACCATCAGGTTTAGTTAAATATTCCTCATATACTCTTGTAAAATCAAGGATTTTTTCATGTTTCAAAAGTTCTCTTGCCATAACTGACATATCATATGCTGATGAATAATGTCCTTCTTCATCAAGACCGTGAACATTAACAAAATGAGTATTTTTAAGACCTAGACTTTCTGCCTTTTTATTCATTGCTTCGATAAAATGTTCTTTAGAACCATAAGTTTTTTCCGCTAAAGCGACAACTGCATCATTAGCGGATGCCATAGCAACACCTTTTAAAAGATCTATTACTTTATATTTATCGCCAGGATTTAAAAAAATTTGACTACCTCCCATCGAAGAGGATTCGGTGGAAATCTCTACAATATCATCATATTTTAATGAACCATCATCAATTTTTTCCATTATCAAAAGCATACTCATTACCTTTGTCATCGAAGCCATTGCAAGTGGTTCATTTTCATTTTTTGAATATAATACTTTTCCTGTATTAAAATCTACTAAAATAGCACTTTTTGCACTTATCTCCATTTCCACAGCACTTACATTTTTTATAAAAATAAAACTAAATAAAGAAATTAATATAAAAACAATTTTTTTCATTTGCACCTCATATTAATTTTTATTAATTATTTTCTAAAAAAATACCAATTATTGAAGAATAATTGATAAAATATGATTTATTAAATAAAATAACAAAGTTAATATTTTTTATTTGTTTATTATTCTTTTAAATTATTACATACTTTGTCAACTTCAGACCTTTTTCCCTCAATTCCAACTACTTGCATTTTAGGCTCAATATAATTATCTATTTCAAATGTTACTCCATTTTTCTTATAAACATATCTAGTCCTGCAGTTTACACTAGCTTTATAAAAGTCTAAAACCTATAACATTGAATAAATGTTTTTTTCATTATCATTTTGGTAACGATTCACTAGATATTTTCAAATTTCTATCTTCTTTATTTACATTTTTACAATCAAATAATGTATATTTTTTATCACCATCTATCTTCGTACTAATTCTCGCAATAATATGCTTTGAATGTTTATTTTCATAGGCAACTCTATTTTGTGTTACCTCGCTTACTTTCTCATAATTATTGTTTTCACAATATTTAATATACGGTTTTATGCTAGGTACCTAAAACTATATTCATATTCTTCCATACTTTCCTCCTTAATTAATACTTATCTTTATTAATCAAAAATTTACATCAATTATCTTATATTTATGAATGATTTTTTAAATAATCTATAATTAGTTTAGCTAACTGGGACTCTTTATTTTTAAAATTATGATTTGCATCAAAAATGATATCGTATTTTGCATTATAACAATTTTTTATAATTTTTTTCATATAATCATCACCATTTTTGCCAACATCTTTTGAACCAATAATTATATACATTTCCTTTTTAATTGAATTTAAAGCTGAAAAATCTCCATTATTGGATTTATATGGAATATTATTAATTGTTTTATTTGTTATCTCTTGAAAATATGTTTCACTAGACATTAGACAAAAACCTAGAAACTTTTTACTTAAAATTTTATCAGGGTAGCCATTTTTTATATTAATATTGGCTTCTTCAAGTAAACCCTTATGTATATCTAATTTAGAAAAGTTTACATTGTCTTGTGGAGCAAGTAAAATAACTATTGAAATTTTACTATTATTCATTTTACTTAAATAATATATAACTTTATTACATCCCAAACTATGACATAATAAAATAATTTCTTTATACCCCAAATTATCTAAATATTGAACCCAACTATCTATATCACATAAAGAGTCTTCAAATTTTTCGTATGCAGCACCTTTAATTATTGATTTAAAGTTGCCTTCATCATTAAGATATGGTAATTCAATTACTTGAAAAGAACCTTGATTATGGCTAAATAAAAAGTCATACCCATTTTCTATGCTTAACTGTGTTATATATCTTGTAAATTTTGATTCAAAAAAATTTCCTGCTAAACCTGGTATATACAAAATACATTTGTCATTATTTTTTCTTGAAAGGCAACCAAATAGTTTAATATTTTGCTTTGTAATAGTTTCTACATATTCAAAATTCATTATTACTCCTTTTTTATATTTAAATTATATCATACTTACATTTTTTATTAAACTTATAATTATTTTCTAAAAAAATACCAATTTATTTTGATTTAAGTTAAGATTTTGGTATAATTTAGTTAGAAAGGTTAAAGGTTATGACAAAAAAAAGTAAAAAAAATATTAAAGATGATTATAAGTCATCAAAATGGTTACCAATATTTTTAATTGCTCTTCTTTCAATTTTTGTAGTACTTGTAAATAAGAAACTTGATAATGATTTATGGTACTTATTAACCGAAGGAAGATACATATTAAAACATGGTATATTTCATACTGACCCATTTTCAATACACGAAGGATTAAATGTTGTTGTTCAAAACTGGCTTTCAGCATCATTTTTATGGGTAGTATATGATTTCTTCGGAGAAATGGGAATTCTATTATTAATAGTTATATGTAATATTTGTATATGCATATTACTTTATAAGATATGTATGCTTATTAGTGAAAATAATAGAACTATTTCTTTAACATTAATGTTTGTTTGTGATTTAACATTAATAAGCCACTTTATAGTTTCAAGGCCACAAATATTTAGTTACATAACACTTCTTGGACTAATATATGCTCTTGAACTATATATTCACAAAAAAGATAAAAAATATTTGATATGGCTTCCTATTATATCACTAATACAAATAAATATGCACTCCTCTTTATGGGTAATGCTTTTCTTATTTATCTTATGTTATGTAATTGATTCATTTAATATCAAAGAATTAAGACTTCAGGGTTATGAAAAAAAACCATTATTTATTGCAATAGGAATTTCTATTTTAATGGGACTAATTAATCCATATTTCTATAAAGCAATAACATTTATATTTGGTTCATTTTCAGATCATTATATGCGTATATTTATTAAAGAACTTTTACCATTTAGTTTAGATTTAGATATATGTAAACATATGGCAATTATTATTCTTTTAATAGGTCTAATTTATACTTACTTTAGAGAGGGAAAAGTTAGAGTAAGATACATATGTTTATTTTGTGGAACAATGATTTTAGGATTTATGGCTTTAAAAGGATTTAGTAATTTTATTTTAGTCGCATTTTTCCCACTTGCATATTTCTTTAAAGATATGGTTCCAAAAGATTTAAGACTAATATTTAAGCCAGTACAAAATGCAGTTAATTACCTATTTATGACATTTGCAATTATAATGTTTATTGGCTTTGGTTACTTTTATATTACTAGTAAAGATATGATAACACTTTCACATAATGCTGAAGGCGCTATAAATAATTTAGGAAAATATTATAAAGATACTGAAAGTGCAAAAGTATATTCATCATTTAATGATGGAGGCTATGTAGAATTTAGAGGTTATAAAGCATATATTGACCCAAGAGCAGAATATTTCTTAAAGAAAAATAATGGAAAAGCTGATATATTCAAAGAATTTTATGATTTACAACATGGTAATTTAGATGCTCATGAATTTTTAGAAAAGTATGATTTTACCCATCTTTTAGTGGCTAAAGATGATTGGTTATATAATAGAATAGATACTACTAAAGAAAACTATTTTGTATTATATGAAAATACTGATAAAGGTTACAGATTATATGCAAGAAATGATACATTTTCAGATGAAGAAAGAGAAAAAATTGTTTATGAGTACACTAAAGTAGTTGATGAAGCCATAAAAAAAGGTTCAAAATAACTTGAGCCTTTTTATTTTTGATTATTTTTAAGTAATTTATAATAACCTATATTTTCTTCATAAAATAATAGTTTATTTTGACTTTCTTTAATAATTTTACCAATATAACTTTTTGATACATTTTCTATATCAGATATTTCTGAAAGTGATAGGTTTTCATTATAATAAAGTTCTAAAACATTTTTTTGTTTATCAGTAAATAAACATTTATAAATATTATAAAGCTCGCTATAGTAAATAAAATTTTCCATTATAGCATATCCTTGAATAAACCATAGATATAATTTTCAATATCAAATGTATCTAAGTCTTCCATTTTCTCTCCGAGTCCAATGAATTTAACAGGAATATTTGTATTTTCCTTAATAGCTAGAACTATTCCTCCTTTTGAGGAACTATCTAGTTTAGTAAGAACTATACCAGTAATATTTGTGATTTTTTTAAATTCAGTTGCTTGCATAATACCATTTTGACCAGTTGTTGCATCAATTACCAAAAGTGTTTCGTGAGGAGCACCAGGTATAAGTTTACCTATTACTCTATTAATCTTTTCTAGTTCATTCATAAGATTAACTTTATTTTGAAGCCTTCCTGCAGTATCGACTAAAACAATATCATTATTATTTTCTATTGCTTTTTGAATACCATCATATATTACTCCAGCAGGATCAATATTTTCTTTACCATAAAAGTCTGTTCCAACTTTTTCACTCCAAAGTTTTAATTGTTCAACAGCACCAGCACGGAATGTATCTCCCGCAACCATCATTACACTTTTACCCATATTTTTAAATTTATAAGCAAGTTTGGCAATTGTTGTAGTTTTACCTACTCCATTTACGCCAATCATTAAAATAACTGTTGGACCATTTTCACTATAATTTATTTTATCAGTTAAATTTTCACCTTCAACATAAATTATGAAAAGTTCATCGACAATTACTTCATTTAAATATTTTGTATCAATAATATTTTCTTTTCTTACTCTTTCTTTAATTCTATCCATAAACTTAAAGACAGTATTTATACCAATATCGGCACTTATGAGTATCTTTTCAAGTTCATCAAAATATTCATCACTAACTTTAGTATATTTAATACCAAGTAAATTTAATTTTGAGACAAATTCATTTCTAGTTTTTTCTAAACCTTTTTCATATTTAGTGGTTACTTCATCATCAGTTTTCTTAGTAAATTTATTTTTTAATTTTGTAAAAAATGACATTATAACTCCACATTATGATAAATATTTGAAACATCCTCAATATCATTAAGCATATTTAAAAGAAGTTCAAATTTTTCTTTATCTTCACCCTGTAAAGTGACTTTGTCTTTTGCAAACATTCCTACTTCATCATATAGATAATCAACATTTGGAATAACTTTTTCAATTACATCTTTTAATTTATTTTCATCTGTTGGATTAACTGAAATTGTAATAACCCCATCTTCACTTTCAAAGTCCACTGGCTCGATACCTTCCTCTAAAAGTTTATCAAATATTTCTTCTTCATTATCATATTTAAATGAAACAACACCTAGATAATCATAATTATAAGCAACTGAATTTGTTACTCCTAAACTTTTATGTACTTTATTAAAGGCTGCTCTTACAAAACCTACAGTACGGTTAACATTATCTGTTAAACATTTAATAATAAGTGTTGAAGCTCCTGGTCCAAAACCTTCATAAGTTACTACCTCATATTCATCTTGTCCCATTCCTTTTGCCTTATCAATCGCTCTATTAATTATATCTGAGGGTACCTCATTTTTTTTAGCCTTTTCAATAATTCTTTTTAATACAATATTAGAATCTGGATCAGGAATACCTTTCTTTGCTGCTAAATAAATTTCTTTAGCAAATGTTGTATAAATTTTTCCTCTTGCAGCACCTGTTTTTTGAATGCTTGCTTTTCTAACTTCGTATGCTCTTCCCATATTTTCTCCTTCTTTCTAGATTTATTTTACCAAATTTCCGAGAAAATGTCTTTATTTTATGATTATTTTATGCTTTTATTTTCTACTTTTTTTACCAAAGACCTACATAATAAAACATCCTCTTGTGAAACTTCTGCTATTTTAGCAATTTCTTGAATATCTGTGTCTAATGAAATACGGTATCTACTTATATAAATAATTCTACTAATAAGCATTAACTTTTCTAAAAAATTTTCATTGTTATTTATTAATTCATTTAAACTTTTACTAACAGTTTTTATAACCATTTTTGCTTCTTCGGAAAGGACTATATAATTATCTTCATTTTTTATTTTTCCAAATGAATAAAGTTTATTTATTTGCATATTTAAATCTTCAGATGTTGGTATTTTAGAATTTTTCCAAAGTGTAAAACTATATTCTGAAAGTGATATATTAAATTGAACTAAAATTGACATCATTGTCTGAATTTTTATATTTATGTTTTTATCACTAAAATCAGGATTTTCATTATAAAACAATCTATATATTTCAATCAATATTTTATCATCGGTATTCAAATCATATTTTTTTTATTGTTTTAAGAAATATAATTGCTCCACCATTTCTGTTAATAATGAAATAACTACTTTACTACCTTGTTTATCACATTCAAATTTAATACCATTTAAATTGTTGTATTCAAATTTGCATCCTTTACTTGTAATTACTTTTTCATAATAAAGTAGCTCATCATTTTTGTACCTAATATTTTCCGACACACCATTGTAGTGAGAAAAAACTTCCAATTTCATATTATTAAAATTTTTAAAAATTGTTGCAAGTATTCTAACATTTGTTACCATATCAACACGATTATGATTATTTACAAAATCAGTTAATAAATTATTTACATCACTTAAATCATTATTATTAATTTCAGTTATTCCTTCATAATTAATGATAAAACTTTCATTTTCCAAATTATATGATTTACTTATTTTTACCTTTTCCATTTAATCTCCTCTTAACTTAATTATATGTGTATTTTATACACTTGTCAACATAAAATAAAAACTAATTATGTTTTTCAATAATTAGCTTTCTTGTTATAAAATTATATACCATTACAATCGCTGTAGCAAATAGTTTTACTATCATTACATCTATTCCAAGTTTCTTTGTACCTAAATATATAAGTACTTCATTAATACCTAATCCTACTACACTTAATAGAACAAATATAATTACTTCTTTAGGTGTTTGTTTTTTTGCATCAAAAACCCATTTCGTACTTAGAAAATAATTAAATGTTAGAGAAACTATAAATGATATTGCGGCACTTATAAGTTCATTTAATCCTATTACTTTTGCAAGTAAGAATAATATTCCATAATCAATTACAAAAGCAATACCTCCGACTACACCAAATTTTAATATTTGATTTATTAATTTTTTCATATTATTTCTTCATTAAATTCATAAGTAGTTCATATTGTTTTTTATTATTTTTAGCAACTACTCCTAAAACGATACCTGATAAATACATCATTAAAGTTAATAGGAATAATATACTTGCAATTACAAATCTTATTTGATGAACAGGTATATTACCTAATACTGGAATTCCTAATATTAAACTAATAATTAATAAAAGTGTTCCAAGCATTCCAAAAAATGCTCTTGGTTTATATTCTTTAAAAAGTACGGCAATTGTTTTAAGTACTTTAAAGCCATCTTTATATGTATTAAGTTTTGATACACTGCCTTCTGGTCTATCTTTATAATTAACTGGAACTTCCACTAAATGATAGTTTTTATCTACAGCATGAATAGTCATTTCTGTTTCTATTTCAAATCCTTTTGATAAAACTGGAAATCCTTTTACAAAATCATAACTAAATGCACGATAACCTGTCATTATATCTTTTACATTATTATGAAACAATTTATTAATTAAAAATCTTACCATTTTATTTCCTAAATTATGAAATGGCCTTTTATTTTCTGTAAAATATGTTGAGGAAAGTCTATCTCCAATTACCATATCAGCTTTTTTTGATAATATTAAATCACACATTTCTCTTGCATTTTCGGCTGGATATGTATCATCTCCATCTATCATTATGTAACACTCGGCATCAATATCTCTAAACATTGAACGAATTACATTCCCTTTTCCCTGTTTATATTCATAAACTACTGTTGCTCCAGCTTTTCTTGCTATTTCATCGGTATGATCGCTAGAGTTATTATCATACACATAAATTGTTGCCTCTGGTAAAGCTTTTTTATAATCCTTTACTACTTTGGCTACTGTTTTTGATTCGTTATAACACGGTATCAATACTGCTATTTTTTCCATAGTACCTTCTTTCTTAACTATATACTAACATACTTTATATATAAAAGCAAAAAAAATATTAAAACCTATTAATAAGTTCTAATATTTTGTTATTTTAAATATCTTTTTAAATATAAACCTGTATAAGAATTTTTATTTTTTACTATTTCCTCAGGAGTACCAGTACAAACTATTTTACCGCCACCATCTCCGCCTTCAGGCCCTAAATCTATAATATAATCTGCAACTTTAATTACATCCAAATTATGTTCAATTACAATAACAGTATCACCATTATCAACAATACTATTTAATATTTCAAGTAATTTTTTAATATCATCAGTATGAAGACCTGTCGTTGGTTCATCTAATATAAATACACTCTTACCAGTGGCCTTCTTTTGAAGTTCTTTAGAAAGTTTAACTCTACCTGCCTCTCCCCCTGAAAGTTCTACAGCACTTTGACCAAGTTTAATATATGAAAGACCAACATCATTTAAAACTTTTAATTTGTTATATATTTTAGGAACATTTTCAAAAAATTCTAGAGCCTCACTTACACGCATATCAAGTACATCAGCAATATTTTTACCTTTGTATGTTACATTTAAAGTCTCTTTATTATATCTTTTACCGTGACATACATCACAAGTTACATAAACATCAGGTAAAAAGTGCATTTCTATTTTCTTAACACCATCACCTTGACAAGCTTCACATCTTCCACCTTTTACATTGAAAGAAAATTTACCCTTATCATAACCTTTGATTTTAGCCTCTTTAGTATTTGTAAATAAATCTCTAATATCATCAAAAACTCCTACATAAGTTGCTGGATTACTTCGTGGTGTTCTACCAATAGCATCTTGTGTAATCATTACAACCTTATCAATATTAGAAAGTCCTTCGACTTTATCACATTTACCAGGAATAACTTTTGATTTATAAACATAATTTTGAAGTGTTTTATAAAGTATTTCATTTACTAAAGTACTTTTACCACTTCCAGAAACACCGGTTACACAAACAAATTTACCTAAAGGAAAATCTACATCAATATCTCTTAAATTATTTTCTTTAGCACCTTTGATGGTTAAGAACTTACCATTACCTTTTCTACGAGTTTTAGGTACATCAATTTTAAGTTCTCCACTTAAATATTTACCTGTTAAACTATTTTTATTTTTCATAACTTCCTCAGGAGTACCAAAAGCCACAACATTACCGCCATTTTCTCCTGCTCCAGGTCCGATGTCCACTAAAAAATCGCATTGTCTCATTGTATCTTCATCATGTTCAACTACAATTAAAGTATTACCTAAATCTCTCATTTCTTTAAGACTATTTATAAGTCTTTGATTATCTCTTTGATGAAGTCCAATTGAGGGTTCATCAAGAACATATAATACGCCAGAAAGTTTACTTCCTATTTGAGTAGCAAGTCTAATTCTTTGAGCTTCACCACCAGATAATGTTTCTGCACTACGATTTAAAGTCAAATAATTAAGTCCAACATTTTCCAAAAATGTAAGTCTATTAATGATTTCCTTTAAAACAAGTAAACTTATATTTTTTTCTTCTTCATTAAGTTTTAAACTTTCTAAAAAGTTTTTTAACTTTGTTAAGTTCATATCTGTTAAATCATAAATATTCTTTTTATTTATTAATACATTTAAAACTTCTTTTTTTAGTCTTGTACCTTTACATTTTTCACAAGTGCTTTCAACCATATAATTTGATAGCCAATCTCTTACCCAGGATGCAGATGTTTCAATATATCTTCGCTGAAGTAAATTAACTACGCCTTCATAATAATCTGTTACATATCTAACATTTCCAGTTTTTGATTCATACTTAAAATCAAGTTTTTCTTTTGTACCATAAAATATAATATCAAGTTTTTCACAAGAAATATTTTTAACCGGAGTATCCATGTCTATATCATATTTTTTACATACTTGTTTTAAAGCACTAAAATATAAATTATTATCATTATTTATAGGAAGAAGTGCACCGTGATTTAAAGTTTTATCTTTATCAGGCATAATAAGATCTTCACTTATTTTAAGTTTAGTTCCAATACCCTTACATTCATCACATGCTCCATAGGGTGAATTAAATGAAAAAAGCCTTGGTTCTAGTTCAGGAATAGAATAATTACATTTATTACAAGCATATTTTTCACTCATAACTATTTCTTCTTCATCAATTAAAAATACTACTTTACCATTTGCCATTTTACAAGAGGCTTCAATATCTTCGAAAATTCTACTTCTTTCATCACTTGAAACAGTTAATTTATCAATTACTATATCTATATTATCTTTTTTATTTTTTTCTAAAGTAAAATCATCATCAACATTAACATAGTTACCATTTACTCTAAGTTTAGTATAACCACTTTTTTTAGCATCTTCAATTTCTTCCTCGTGCATACCTTTTTCACCATGAATTATTGGTGATAAAATGCTTATTTTTTTACCATCATATTCCATAATTTTATTAGTCATTTCCTCAATAGATTGACTTTTAATAGGAATTTTATGGGTTGGACAATAAGGCACACCTATTCTAGCAAATAAAAGTCTTAAATAATCATATATTTCCGTAATAGTTCCTACTGTTGAACGTGGATTTTTATTCGTAGATTTTTGATCAATACTAATTGATGGTGATAATCCTTCGATTGAATCAACATCTGGTTTTTCTGTACCACCAATAAACTGTCTTGCATAAGCAGATAAGCTTTCAACATATCTTCTTTGACCCTCAGCAAAAATTGTATCAAATGCTAAACTACTTTTTCCACTACCTGATACACCAGTCATTACAATTAATTTATTTTTAGGAAGTTCAATATTTATATTTTTTAAATTATTTTCCCTTGCTCCCTTTATTATAATTTTATCCATACTATCCCTTCTTTGCTTTTATTATTCTACCACAAAAATTATTTTTTTTGCATAATTAATATAACATATTTAAAAGCATATTTCAAGTACACTTGTTCGATTAAGTTTAAAATAAAAAATAATAGTTTTATTTACTATTATTTTCATTATAAACTTCAACTTTTTTTAAGCAATAATTTCCTTTTGGATGAGTAAAACACTCCATACAAACATCATAGTCCTTTTCTACCATATCAAACCCTGTTATAAGTGGATAAATACCATTCATAATACTTGGCAAGAAAAATATTACAACAGCAATTATAAATTTTGTAATAAGACCTCTGATACCTTTTTTAACTTCTTTATCATCATCTGATATAACTGCTTTTCCAAGAGTAATTATACCTAATACAATTAATGAAATTGGTAACACAATTTTAAATATTAAAAGCACATAACCTAGGCCTTGCCATATTGTTATAGTACTAGCACAAAATCCATTTTCTGTTCCTATATTCATAATTTCACCCCTTTGGTAACAATACTATACCATATATTAGAAAAAATTACAAATAAAAACCATTATATATTAAATAATGGTTACTCTGGAACATCGCATTGATTTTGTGGATTAGTTACACAATTAACACAAACCATATAATCTGCCTCAACTGAACTAAAGCCATTTACTAATCTAAAGCATGCTCCAACAATACTTGGTAAAAAGAATATAACAACTGCAGCAATAAATTTAGTGATTAATTTATTAACTTGAGTTTTAATTTCTTTATCATCGTCAGCAAGAACAGCCTTTCCTAGTCCAATAATTCCTAAAACGATTAAAATAACAGGAATAACAATTTTTAAAATTAAAACTATTCTTCCTAAGAATTGCCAAACAACAGCAGTATTATGACAAAAACCATTTTCAGTACCAATATCGCTAGCATTTAAATCTAATAAGAACATATACAACTCTCCTTTACATATCTTTATTTTACCTTTTTTACCTAATTATGTCAATAATTAAGTGTCCACTTTACATTATTTATCTAAATAAACTAAATCCTTTTGAATCATGATCATCTATTCTTGTAAAACCTAATTCTTTAAGTAGCTTCTTTATAACTACATTATCATCAATTTTATCATCAACATTTGGCATATTATAAAAGACTTTGCTTCCACTTTCTTTTTCAAAATCAGCAACATCACTTTGTGATAAAACACTTCTATTTAAAATAATCTTTTTACCTTTTAATTTATTAAACGCTTGTCTATCTAATTTAATTAATTTATTAAGTTGAATTAATCCTGGTTCTATTAAATAAAGCACATCAGTAAAATAACTTTCAACATCAGCATTATTCATATCTATTAATATAACTTCAGTTTCATTATTATTTAAGTTGCTTAAATACTTATTTAATTCAAAACTATTAACATTAATATCAAGATTATTATCATTAAAATATATTAAATCACCCTTATCAAGTTCACATGCTTTAACTTTATAATTCTTTTCTAAGTGTTTTTTTAATAAATATGTAAGAGTTGTTGCTCCAGCATGTTCTGTAACATTCTTAATACCAATAATTCTTTGTCCTATAAAACCAACATTATTTGTTTTAGCATTATCATTAAGTTTAGGTTCTTCCATACGCATATTTAAATCTTGATAATTTGCAACATCTTTATATGAATTTGGATTATCTATTAAAAATGGTATTGCATTAGCATTTTTTGTAAAATTATAAATACCCATAGATACTAAACTTGATAAATACATTGGTGAGGATACAACATTAGAATCATCTAAAAGAATAATGACTTTAGACATGTCAAATGCCACGGATAAATTTTGTATTGTATTAATATTTTCATAATCCTCAAGGGCTGTAATATCAAGTATCATTTTATTGTAATAAAAATTTTTAAAAGTTGCAGCTAAATCATCTACAGTAAAAACTCCATTTAAAGTTTTTATTACATCAATACCTAAGCTCATTAAAACACTTTCATTTTTATTTGAAATAATAACATTCATTTTTTTCTCCTATCTATATAATAATTTTGTTTCGCCAATTGCTCTAAAATTAAATAATGAATTTACAATTGGAATATCTAATTGATAAAAAACATATATTTGATAATAATAACCTTTTAGAGTATCTTCACTATTAGTCTTTTGGGCAGGTATCTTTGCTATACAAAATGAATCTTTCTTTCCAGTTATAGTTTTTTCACCAGTACGGGTATAACCAACCACAACAGCTTTTTCATTTAATGATTGTTCTATTGCCTCACATGAACCAGTTTGTCTATAAGAGTTACTGTCAAGTGAATCAATAATTTTTTGTAAAGTTTCTTGATCTTTTAAGCTAGTGTTACAAGAACCACTTACACATTCCGCACTAGTATCAAATCCACCAGCACTTTCCAAAATAGATACAAGTTGATCTTTTATAGCAAATGCATTAGATTGATTAATTGTAAGTGACATAATACCTGCAAAAACTAAAACTAATATAACAACAATTAAAAATAATTGTATTCCGCCTATACTTTCCTTCATCTTTTACCCCTTATAAGTACACATAAACTCTTTACCATCTAAGTAGCATTTTACCATACCACTGTCATCTGGCTCAGGCGAACATTTAGCCTTTTCACAACTTGTCGTCATAATATAATTATTTTTAATCATTGGCCAAATAGTAAAGTAAAAAAAGGCTATTAGAATAGCCACACAAATTGTAACAACAACTAGATTAGATAGCTCTCCAGTAGCACTTTTCATACATTTTTACTCCTTTTTAATGTTCATTTCTTGTTTGATTATCTTGTAGTGGACATTCAATTGTTTGTTCACTTTCTGTCATATCATCTAAATAATAATGGCAAGTTCTTTTGTTACCATTCTGTGTGCAATTAACAGCTTGAGCACAATAAGTTCTCGCTCTAATTGCATTTTTTAAAGATGGATATAAGAAAACAGTAAATAATGATAATATTGCTGCTATAGCAACTACAGTAATAACTGTTGTACTTAATTCACCAGTAGCTTCTTTCATATAATTTATTCCTCCTTTATTTTATATATTTATTATAACAATTTTTTTTATTTTTATCAATATACTTTACATTATAAATTAATCATTTGTAGAACGGCTAGTATTAAAACAATCATAACACCTATACCTGTAGTAATAAGCATTTTCATTGTCATACCTTCCATTTTATCAAGTCTATTTTTATATCTTGTTTCTCTTGCTTTTTGTTGTAATGATGAGATTGACTTTGAAAACGTTAATAATTGTTCCTGTTTTCTTTCTTGTCTTCCTAAACTTAATCTATACAAAAGTCTCATCATTCTCATACTATCTCTTACCGGATATGTTTTAGCAAATTCCATATACGGATTAATTGAATCATCTCCAGAGTTAATAGCATTTATTAAATCTTGAAGTCCAGGTTTAAATATCTCTGGCGCATCATTAATTGATTTACCTATTGCCACTGGAACAGTATAATGTTGAATTAAAATCTCAATACTTTTTAAATAATGTGGTAAAAGTGAATCAATTTGGGAAATATGCTTTTTATAATAACTTTGTAAATTAATATAAGTTAATTTAAATACACCATATCCTACAGCACAAGCAAGTACAATCTTTATAGCGGAAAAACCACCAGTTATTGATAACAAAAATGCAAGTATTAAAGTAATTAAACCATTTCTAACCCTTTGGTTAAATAATATATCAGGATTAACTGCATTACCATATCTTGCTTTAACATAGAAATCCCAATCACTTTCCTTTAGTTTTCTAAATATTGCTTCGTTATCACTAACAAGTTTGCTAAAACTAATTTGACCTGTAGCAAACATAATTCCATATATAATTACGCCTAAAATAACTATTTCATAATACATATTATTCTACCCCCACATCTTCATTGTAATACTTCTCTCCCTTTAAAAGGAATAAAGCATTTACAATTATAATAGCGTGTAAAATAATTTGTACATACCATAAATCCAAAAGTTCAATATATCTTTCAGAACCATACATATACTGAACAGCAAGTATTAAGAAAAATAACGCTAAACCAAATTTAATAAATTTAGAATGAAATTGTTTTCTATCCATTTGGTCCCTATATACTCCTTCAACAAGAGCATCTATATCCATTGCCATATTTTCCAAACTTTGTCCAGCATCTCTAGCACCCTCTTTTGTAATTTGAAAGAATAATTGATGCATATTTTTTACCATATAATATGGATATTTTTTATTAAAATAATCAATTGATTCATCAATTGTACCATTTTGGTATGACATATCAATCATTTTTCTTAAATCTCCAAGCACTGGTTCTTCGATTATACCAGAGTCTCTAACACCCTCAAGAGATTTAACAAAACTTTGTGTTGTATTAAACTCCATTATTACATTGGTAGTATATGTTTCAATTTGTTCAAATATAAATTCTGAATATATTCTTTGACATCTTAAGTATGCTAAATATGGAATAACTGATATAGCAAGTACAGCATATAAAATACATAATAAAATATTATAAAAATATAAATATGCAACAACACCAGCGAATCCCGCAAAAATAACTATTTGAGAAATATACTGCCTAGTGGTAAATTCCTGTCCTAACTCTTTTGCTTTTGCTCTAACTGTTTTAAATGAATACGGTGCATATTTTTCGTATGCCTCAGATGCCGTAGTTATAAAAAATTTATATACATTCTCACCAGGATTTTTACGATATAAAATTATAAAAATTCCCAGAAACAGTAATATAATAAATTCTATCATAAAACTCCTTTCTATAATGTATCTAATTCAACATTTTGATTTACATTATCCTCTTTTGAAACACTATTTTTAGCCTCACTAAATAATGATTCGTCCAAAACTTTTCCTTGTGCTCCAAAATAATCTTTTAAGTATTTAGTTGGTTTATTATAATTAATTGTTCCATCTAAACTTTTAGAAAAAATTATGTTTGATTTTGCTTCATTATTTTCATCTACATAAAACTCAACAACCTCAACTATTTCACGTTGGAACCTTTGGAGTTCCGCACTCATATAACCCTTAACATGAATACCAATTTGTACATATCTATGAATAGATTTTAAAAACTGTTCAATGTCTTGATTACTTTCAAGAAGTGAATACATACGCATTGGAATATGACTTGCACTATCTGAGTGTATTGTTGATATTATGTTATGTCCTGATGAAATTGAGTTACGAACTGCTGTAACTGCTTCTGCAGAACGAACCTCGGAAAGTAATATCCATTTAGGGTTCTGTCTCATACAAGTAACAAGTACATCAGAGTATGATGCAATATTATTTGTTTTCATTGCAACTATATCCCTATGTGGAAATATTCTATCTAAGTGTAATTCTAGTGTATCCTCAATTGTAATAATTTTTTCATTTTCTTCAGTATTCGAAGCAAGATACTTTGCAAGTTCAGTTTTACCTGAACCAGTTTCTCCTGAAATTAAAATATTACAATGTGCTTTAACACAAGAAATCAAAAAATTATGAATATTTTCAGTAACATACTTTTCACTTAATAATTTATTTTTATTTAACCTTATTTTTGCAGGTGTTTTTCTTATAACACACGCTATTCCATTAGTGGCAATACTTTCATGAACAAAGTTAAGACGAAGTTCAGTACTTTCAGCATCCAAAAATGGATGAGCCATATTAAATGTTGTTCCCATAACATTTGAACATTGAAAAGCAAGTTTTTCCATTAACGCATTATTTATTTCTGGTCTATTAACCATATATATACCTTTATCAAGGGTTTTTAACCAAACATTACCGCCATTTGAATATGAAATGTCGGTAATATTATCATCGTTTAAAAACTCAGTAATAGGTCCAAAATCTAACTGTGAAAATATTGTATCTTTCACAAAATATCACTCCTTTTTATTCTGTTGGTAATGTAGCAGTCTTTGCTAAAATGAAATTCTTTAAGTAATCAATTGTAACTGTATCAGCATTTAAATCAGTATAATGTTTATTTCTTGGAACAGGTACAAGAGTAATTCCAGATACATAACCAGCTTTCATTAATAATTCATACATATCATTTGGTACTGCAAATAAAAGTTCTGCAGGAGTTCTTGTTTCAGTTGAACCAAAAACATCTTTACCACTACTATCACGAACACCAAGAACTGATATACTTTCAATGAACTTTCCAAACATAATTTTTCCAGAATCATCAGTGGCTTTTAAATAAAGGTCAATTTTATCACCAGGATATATTGAATTACCAAATGTTGTATGATTATTTACTGACATACTATAAATTGTATGTTTATCAGGAATATCATCAAAAACTGAGTTTGGTAATTCAGCTTTTGTAACAACCTGAGTTTTATAAAATAATCCACCCTTTGGAATTGATGTTCCTGTTGTAATATAATATCCAATTAAAGAACCTTGATTTTGTATTATATCAGCAGTTTTTAAAAGTTTACTATTAACCTCTACCATTCCTATTTTATCTTCAGTTATTTCATCAGTAGCGTGAAGTTCTTCTTTTGCATAAGGTACTTTAATTGGTGTTGTTGCCTCCTTAACTCTCATATTATAAAAGAACCAAAGTACAACTACTCCTGCAAGTACAAGCAAAATAGTAACAGTATTTTTATTTGCGATTGTCTTTTTAATAAATGCACTAATATTTCCCATTTTTATCCTCCTCTGATATTATCATCTATCATATCAATTATAACAACAATTATTTTTATTTTCAATAAGTAATATTAAAAAAATTAGAATTTAAATTTCTAATTTTTTGTTAAATATATATATTTACTTACCCATTCAGTAAATTTATCTATATCTTGATATTTTTCAATATCACTATTTTTTTCTGCATCAAGGAAAGTCACAATTTTACCATCTTTAATTATTAATACTGATGGAGCATATTTCACAGTTTTATAATATGATGTTTTTTTAAATTCATCAATTGACATAGAAAGTATTTCTATATTTTCATTTTTAGAAAAACTTTTAAATATTTCATCACAAGGAATTGCTAATGAACAATAATAATTATAAGTAAATAGTAAAAAACTATCCTCTGATTTTAAATCATCTGCCTTAATATCTCTTATTTCAGAGGAACCATAATAACTATCATTTAAATAAAACTTTTCTATATTTTCTTTTTTTTGACAACCACATAATATTAATAATAAAGATAATACTATTAATAATTTTTTCATTATTTAATCTCCGTAAAATTATCAAAGTTAATTTCGTGATATGTTACTTTCCAAAATTCGTAAATGGTTTTGCCATTTTCTTCTTTTTTGATTTGAATATTATTATCACCATCATAGAACCAATATCCACCTATATTATAGATTTTATTTTCATCCCATCCAAGTGATACCAAAAGATTTTTAGTCATACCGGCATATCCACCGCCACCACATATTAAGAAAATATTTTTATCTTTAGGAAAATACATTTCTAAAAATTCCATAGATTCTTTATAATTTGGTGAATATGTTCCATCTTCATTTTCTGTAAATAAAGTTTTTCCTTCATAAGTTTTTCCAACAGCCTCAGGAAGCCCTTTTACTTTAGTTAAATATGGATAAGGTATTATTTCAAATCCTTTAATAGATCCAGAAAGCATTGAATCACCACCAATAGCTTCATAATTACCTGGATCTGAAAGCATTCTCATATCACGATAAACTGAATCACTTCTTCCTAGATACTTATCAATAGTCTGTTCATTGATATTTTTATCAATACCAAGCATACCTCTTTCACCTTCAGTAACTTCGGGTTTAGGAAGTTTTTCTAAAGTTTCAACTTTATTAAATATAAAATATGAAAGCAATCCTCCTACTAAAATACCAATTATTAAATATATTATTTTTTTCATACCTACTCTACTCCTTTCAAATACATATTAAAATAAATAAGTTAAAAAAACAATAAACTAATCATTGAATTTACTCAACTATTAGTTGAATTCTAAACTTATTAAATAGATTAAAATACAAATAATGCATAAAATATCGTAGGTGATAAAATGCAAAAATTATTAGAAATTAATAATATATCTAAAACATTTAACACTTTAAATGGTGAAATAAATGCTATCAAAAGTATATCCTTTGATGTGAATAATGAACAGTTTATTGCAATTGTTGGTTCCTCAGGCTGTGGAAAATCAACCCTACTTAATATTATTTCTGGCTTACTTGAAAAAACAAATGGTACAATCAAATTTTATAAAGAAAATCCTATAATTGGATATATGCTTCAAGAAGATGCACTTCTTCCATATTTAAATATTCTAGATAATGCAACTTTGGGTTTATCTTTAAAAAAGATTAAAACAAAAGAAAATATTGAATATACAAAAAGACTTTTAGAAACATATGGTTTAAAAGATTTTATCTATAAATATCCAAAAGAACTTTCTGGTGGTATGAAACAAAGAGTTGCTCTAATCAGGACACTTGCTATTAAACCTGATATACTTCTTTTAGATGAACCTTTTTCCGCTCTTGACTATCAATCAAGATTAAGCGTTTCTGAAGATGTTTATAATATAATTAAAAAAGAAAAGAAAACTGTTATTATGATTACTCATGACATTGCGGAGGCTATAAGTTTAAGTGATAAAATAATAGTTCTTTCAAAAAGACCTAGTATAGTCAAAAAAATTTATGACATTAAAATGGAAAATAAATCCACACCGATAAATAATCGTACATGTAAAGAATTTAGTGATTATTACGATAAAATATGGAGGGATTTAGATGAAATATAGTAATCAAACTTTATATTTAAAAACTATGAAAAGGAAAAGTTTTTTAATAAAACTAACTAGAATTTTAATTGTATTTTTTTTATTATTTATATGGGAATTATTAACTAGAAAAGGTATAATTAACTCATTTATATATTCAAGTCCATCAAAAATTTATTTAACTATTAAAAAGCTATGTATCGAAGGCAATTTATTTTCACATATATTTACAACACTATATGAAGTTTTAATTTCATTTTTACTTGGGGGAATACTTGGTATATTAATTGCAATTATCTTTTATGAATACCCTACTTTTTCTAAAATATTTGAACCATTTTTAGTAATTTTAAATGCACTTCCTAAAGTAGCTTTAGGACCAATAATTTTAATTATATTCGGAGCAAATATAAAAAGTATCATAATTATGGCACTTTTAATAAATTTAATTGTAACTACTCTTTCAATGTATAATGGTTTTCTAAATACTGATAAAATAAAAATCAAATTATTTAAAACATTTAATGCAAATAAATTTCAAACTCTTACTAAGCTAATCATTCCATCATCATACATAACAATTATTTCATCATTAAAACTAAATATATCTTTAACATTAATAGGTGTTATAACTGGAGAATTTCTTTCTTGTCAAAAAGGAATTGGTTATTTAATTATGTATGGATCTCAAATATTTGATTTAGATTTAGTAATATCTGGGGTATTTATACTCTTAATATTTTCTTATTTATTATATTTTATTATTTCTAAAATAGAAAAAAGATTAATCCGTGAAGATTAATTTTTTAATTCATATTTTAAATTTAAATCTTTATCTATAGTAATATCAAATGTATATGTATAAACTTTACCAACGTTTGTAACCTTAAAATCAATAGTGGTTTTCCCCTCTTTTAAAGGAATAAAATTTAAATCTAAATCATATATCGAAGTATTTACTCCCTTAACAACTACATTTACATAATCATTTTTTACACCTTTATAACCAAAATCTCCCTCGAACTTTGGCAAATGTAAAATATAATGTGGATTTTTATGTTTAGTATAGTACTCTATATTATTTTGTTTTAACTTCCAAGTTAGCTTTTCTATGTCATAAACATATTTAGAACTATCTAAAAAATTCTTAATTAAAAGTTTATCTTCTTTATTAACAATTAAATAAAATTTATCTTTATCATAACAATCAAAATAATATTCAAAAAGTTCATCTTCATAAAACATATTATTTTCACTACAAGTCTTATCATAACTAAATTCAATCAAAGGATTATAAACTTCATTCCACTTTTGATTACTATCATTACTTTTTTTAATAAATATAAATATAATAGAAATTATTATTACGATAAAAATAAATAAAGCTAATATAGGTTTAACTAAATCTTTCCCATTAATTTTATTTTTTTCTAAAAAGAATATATTTCTAAGTAGTTTATCAATGCCTTTGAAGTTTATAAAAAGATAAAATAATATTGCCCCTAAAGTATTTAGTATAATATCATCAACATCAAATGATCCAGAAAGTGTTAATAGCTGAATAAGTTCAAAAGAAATAACTATTAATACAATTGTTAATAAAAAGTTAATAAATTTGTTTTCTCTTTTAAATAAATATTTTAAGAAAAATGCAAAAGGCATAAAACATAGTAAATTACCTAATAAATTTATACAAACTAGCTTAATATCAAAATAAATCCCTGAATTATCTAAATAATTTTTAATTGTATTAAATGGAATAATATTAAAGTTGTTATCAAAATAAGATTTAATTGTATCTTTTGAGGCTGTGAAAATAAATTCAAAATTTCTACCAAAATTATTTCCTAAAACTATAAAATTAATAAGTAATAATAAATAAAGAATAAACATTACCCAAATACTTATTTTCATATATTTCTTTGAATTATGGTATTTAGTTAAAAATCTTCCGCCAAAGTAAGTAAATATTGATGCAACACATAAAACTATTACTTTTTCAAGTTCAGGCATAATTAATTTTACACTAACCGAGGTTGCTAAAAAAAGTATTGTTAATACTCCCGTAATTACATAACATATTATTCCAATTATTAAATTTTTCTTCATAAAAGTACCTTTCTACATTAATATTATACTACATTTAAAAATTATTGTAAAAAAAAATTAACCCCTAAAGATTAATTTTAATATTTACTAACTTGGTAATTTTCAACATCAACTGAAGTTTCTTGGCCAAATAAATCAATAATAATTGTAAGACGATTGTTTTCAGCATCAATACTATCAATTTTACCACTCATACCATTGAATGGTCCATCAATAATGTTAACATTGTCGCCAACTTTCATTTCATTATCAATATTTACTCTACTCATTCCCATAGTAGCAAGAACTCTATCAATTTCTTGAGGTGGAAGTGGTGTTGGTTTTGCACCTTTTCCACTTGAACCAATAAATCCTGTTACACCTGGTGTATTACGAACAATATACCAAGCTTCGTCAGTCATTATCATTTCCACTAAAATATAACCTGGAAACATTTTTTTAACTTTTTCTTTTTTAACACCATCTTTTACTTCAACTTCAGTAGTTTCTGGTATTATTACTCTAAAAATATAATCCTGCATACCCATACTTTCAGTACGCATTTCAAGTTTTTGTTTTACTGCAAGTTCATGTCCGGAATAGGTATTTACTACATACCATTCTTTTTTTTGTTCTTCCATTAGTTAATCCATCCTTTCACTAAAGATAAAAGTAAATTTAGTAATAAGAAAAATCCACATACAACTAAGCACATAATAACAGTGGCAATAGTATATTTAATTACCTCTTTAAAAGTTGGCCACTTAACAAGTTTCATTTCCTTTTTAACACCTTTTAAATAACTTTCTTTAGGCGCTTTTACATTTTTTTTCTTAGTAGCATTTACTTTTTTAACGTTTTTTGTTTTTTCATTTTCTTTTGTCATAATTCCTCCAATAAAAAAACACTCTTTCGTGTTCATTTATAATATACTATATTTTTTTATAAAATGCAAGTGTTTTTTATTAAAATCCTCGTGTAGACCCTCCTCCGCCTGAAGAACCCCCTCCTCCAGAAAATCCTCCGGATGAACCACCAGATGATCCTCCAATAGATGAACCGCCTCCATAATAGCCAGAACCTGAACCTATACCAGATAAAATATTAATTGATAAGCCAAAAAAATAACCAATTAAATTATAAACTGAAAATAAATCAGATATTACTTTAATTCCAGTTTGAGATATAAAAGTATTTGCAAAAAAATAAATAATTGTAAAAACAGCTATTTTACTAAATCCCATATATCGAATAATTAAGCCTATTATAAATCCAAGAAACATACCTATTCCTATAATAAATGTAGAATCACTATAGCCATTTGCATATGGTTCATTATAATTTAAATTCAAATTGTTTTGAACAACAATCTCTTTATAAAATGCATCATAACCATTTTTAATACCTTCATCCCATTTATTATTTTTTAAATATGGAATAATATAAGTATCTTGAAATCTACCAGTTTTACCATCAGGTAAAATTCCTTCGAGTCCATACCCTACTTCAACCCTAAACTGTCTTTCTTCAAGAGCAAGTAAAAGAAGTAAACCATTATTTTTAGTTTTGTCTCCTATACCAAAATTTCTAAATAAGGTATTTGCATAATTTTCAATTGTATCACCCTCTAAATTATTTACGGTAACAACAACTATTTGTGTACCATCAACATTTGCAAGCTGACTACTTTTATCTATAATATGTTTTTCAGTTTCCGAAGACAAAATATTTGCATAATCATTAACATAAAACTCTTTTGTTGGACTAACTATTGCATTTACATTAAAAATACTTAATAAAAGAAATAGAATTAAAAACTTAATTCTATTCAAAAGATACATTTGGAACCTCTTTATCAGAGTTATTAACCTCAAAATAAGATTTTTCTTTGAAATTAAATAAAGAAGCAGTTAAATTATTAGGAAATGTTTTAACAAGATTATTATATTCTTTAACAGCATCATTATAATCTTTTCTAGCAACAGCAATACGATTTTCAGTTCCTGCAAGTTCATCTTGTAGATTTATAAAATTAGTATTTGATTTTAAATCAGGATAATTTTCAACAATTACATATAAGTTATTTAATGCTTTAGTAAGCTCTTCACTAGCACTAGCTTTATCCTCAACAGTACTTGCATTTACTAAATTTTCACGAGCAGTTGTAATACTATCAATAACTTTTTGTTCATGAGTCATATAACCTTTTACAGTATTTACTAAATTAGGAATTAAATCAGTTCTTCTTTTAAGTTGAACATCAATTTGTGCTGCAGCACTTTCAACATTTTCATTTTCTTTAACCATTTTATTATAGCCACTACCTAGTGATATACCAATTACTACTATAATAGCCACTACAATACCTATAATATAACTTTTTTTCATATATACCTACCTTCTAATAATATTATATAAAAAAAAATAACCATTTTCAAGTTATCGTTTATTTTTTTATAAGTCTACGTGTATAAGCTTCCTTTATAAGAGGATCTTTAGGATGCTTTTTATTATAATGTCCACAGTGTTCTTTTTCAAATCCCTCTAAACAATCATTAATCTTTTTTAAATTTTCATACATAATCATATTTGCAGTGTTTTCATCAATCATTTGACAAGTAATATAATTAAACCTATCGCGATCAATTCTTTCAATTAAATGAAGATAATCATGAGAAGTTTTTTGTCTAAGTATAGCACCATTCCAAAATAAATAGCCATCACCAATACCTAAAACTTGAGAATCTTTTCTAGCCACAATTAAATGATGAAAACTAAGTTCATTAGGATTTACAAACTCATATCCCATAAAGTCACAACCCAGTTTCTTTAATCTAAAAATTTTAATCATTTCTTTAGTGACATCTTTCATAAAAACCTCTTATACTACAAAATACTCTCAACAATTTCATTTTATCACAAAAAATAACAATTATAAATAAAAAATCACTACTTTCTATTGATTATTTCAAATAATTAGTGCTATAATACCAAAAGAAAAAAAGGTGTGATTTATTTATGAAAAAAAGAAATGTTGCAATTATTGCACACGTAGACCATGGTAAAACTACATTAGTAGATGAAATTATTAAGTATACTCATACATTTAGAGAAAATGAAGATATTAGTAATTTAAGTATGGATACAAATGATATTGAGAAAGAAAGAGGTATAACAATACTTGCTAAAACTACTTCCGTTGACTATAATGGTTATAAGATTAATATTCTTGATACTCCAGGTCATGCTGACTTTGGTGGTGAAGTTGAAAGAATTATGAAAATGGTTGATGGAGTCCTTTTAGTAGTCGATGCTTATGAAGGACCTATGCCTCAGACAAGATTTGTTTTAAAAAAGGCTTTAGAGGCCGGTTGTAAACCAATTGTTGTTATTAATAAAGTTGATAAACCAACTCAAAGAGTTACCTCTGTAGTTGATGAAGTACTTGAATTATTTATTGAACTTGGTGCTACTGATGAACAAATTGAATTTAAAACTGTTTATACAAGTGCCGCTAATGGAACAAGTTCTCTTTCAAATAACCCTTCTGATCAAGAAAAAGGTTTTAAACCACTTATGGATTTAATTGTTTCTGAAATACCAGAACCTACTGGAGATGAAAATGCTCCCCTTCAATTTCAACCTGCCCTACTTGACTACAATGATTATGTAGGAAGAATTGGTGTTGGTAAAGTATTTAATGGTAAAATTAAAGTTGGTCAAATGGTTAACTGTATTAGACTTGATGGTACTGAAAAAAGCTTTAGAGTTCAAAAATTATTTGGTTATGTTGGATTAAAAAGAATAGAAATTGAAAGTGCCACTGTCGGAGATATAGTTGCTGTTGCGGGACTCGAAGATATTTCAGTTGGAGAAACTTTAACTGAAGTTGGTAATCATAATGCCTTACCAATACTTCATATTGATGAACCAACGCTTCAAATGACTTTTGGAGTTAATACTTCTCCATTTTCTGGAAAAGATGGTAAAATCTTAACATCAAGAAAAATTGGTGAAAGATTATTCAAAGAAACACAAAGAGATGTAAGTTTAAAAGTTGAACAAATTGATAGTGAAAACTTTATGGTATTAGGCCGTGGAGAACTACACTTATCTATCTTAATTGAAAATATGCGCCGTGAAGGTTTCGAACTTGAGGTTTCTAAACCAAAAGTTATTATTAAAGAAATTAATGGTGTAAAATGTGAACCTTATGAAGACTTACAAATTGAAATAACTGATGAATATATGGGTGGTGTTTTCGAAGAACTATCTCAAAGAGGCGCCATAATGGGAAATATGACACATTTAGGAAACTTAATTAGAATTAATTATGAAATTCCGTCACGTGGACTTATTGGTTTTCCTACAAACTTTATGACTCTAACTAAAGGTTATGGTATAATGAACCATACATTTACTGAATTTAAACCTGTTGAAAATATAAATATAGGTGAAAGAAAACTTGGAGTTCTTGTTGCTAGTGAAGAAGGAAAAGCAACTGCTTATTCTCTTGGTGGCCTTGAGGACCGTGGTACAATGTTTGTTGAACCAAATGAAGAAGTTTATGAAGGTATGATTGTTGGTGAATGTAATAAAGATGTTGACCTAGCTGTAAACGTTGTTAAAGGAAAAGAACTTACAAACACAAGAAGTGCTTATGCGGATAAAACTGTAGTTCTAAAAAGACCTAGAATATTCACTTTAGAGGCAGCACTTGACTTTATTAATCAAGATGAACTTGTTGAAATTACTCCTCATCATTTAAGAATGAGAAAGAAAATTTTAAATACAGAACTTAGAAAGAAATTTGATGCTAGAAAATAGCATCTTTTTTATTTATAATAATTTTATTAGATATTGACATAGTCATTACATTGTCATATAATAATATAGAAAGGAGAAAGATATATGGAAACCACAGCAAGTACAACTAATCTTAATATTAGAATAGATTCAAATTTAAAAAAAGAATCCGACTCACTATTTAAAAGTTTAGGATTAAATATGACAACCGCTATCAATATATTTTTAACTCAATGTGTAAAAAGTAAATCTATTCCCTTTGAAATTTCGGAACCAAAATTAAGTAAAGACTTAATAAAGGCTTTAAAAGAATCCGATAAAATAATAAATGATCCTACAAGAAAGAAATATCACGACATTAATGAACTCGTGAAAGCTCTACTTGATGATTAATACAGAAAGTCAAAAAACAAAATACGGGATAGATTTTACAAAAGGATTTAAAAAGCAGTTTAAAAAGGTAATTAAACAAGGAAAAGATATAAAAAAGTTTTCCTATGTTGTAGAAAAGTTAGCAAATAAGGATAATTTAGAACCAAAATTTAAAAATCACACACTTGTTAATTGCAAAGAATATTTTGAATGTGGAGAATGTCACATCGAACCCAACTGGTTATTAGTTTATAGATACAAAGATGATAAATTAATTCTTTTGCTTGTAGCCACAGGAAGTCATAGTGAACTATTTAAATAACAAACTCAATATTTGAGTTTTTTTATGTGTTAAAAAGTATTTTAGACAAAATAAAAAACCTCTACAAGAGAGATTTTATATTAACAATGGTAACCCGTAGGGGGTTCGAACCCCTGAATGCTGCGCTGAGAACGCAGTGTGTTAAACCACTTCACCAACGGGCTAAGCCATTAACATATTACCATAATTTTTTTTAGTTGTCTACACTATAATTATCAAAATAACCAGAAATATATACAACTGGAGTTCCTTTATCACCAGAACCCGAAGTTAAATCACATAAAGAACCTATTAAATCAACATATCTACGAGGTGTTGTTCCTTGTGATGCAATTGTTCCTTTAAGGTTAGAATCTTTAGTTCTAATTTCATTTTTAATAGCCTCATTTAACTCTTCACCACTTAAATTACTGAATTTATTATCAGATATATATTTAAGTTTTATTTCATTAGGGCTTCCCTCAAGGCCTTTAGTATAATATGGAGATACTACTGGATCAGCAAGTTCCCATATTCCTCCAACTGGATCTTTAAACGCACCATCACCATAAATCATTACTTCAATATTTTTACCAGTTTTTTCATATAACTTTCTTTGAATATTATCTACTAAACCTTGTGCATTACTTGGAAATAATTTAACTCTTTCTTCAGTAGAACGATTAGAGCCAAGTAATCCATATTTTTCATTACATCCACTTCCATCAACTGGACTAGTTAAAATATCATCAAGTCCTAAAATAATGCCATCTGAATTTTCCTTTAAAGTAGCTTTTGTTTCAAATCTTGTATGAATATCACAAACAAGAACATCTTTTTCATAATTTAAAATCTTTTTAGGATCATTTGCTAATATAATTTCTATTTCACAATTTTCTTTTTTTACTAAATCTTTATAGAAATCAACCATATTAACACCAGTAAAAATATGTTTAAAATCGCCAAATTTTTCATAATATGTTTTCTCATCAATAACATCAGTATATGGATTTATTCCACTTTCTTTTAATCTTTTCTTATCTAAAATATCATTACCTACTTCATCTGATGGATAAGATATTTGTAAAGTTATTTTGTCCATTGCTCGTGCTATTGCAGATAAAAGTACAGCAAATCTATTTCTTGAAAGAATTGGAAATACAACACCTATATGGTTAGTACCAAATTTATTTTTAATATCTTTAGCAATTTCATCAACTGTTACGTAGTTTCCCATTGCAATACCGACTACTGCTTCAGTTACTGCAACAATATCTTTATCGTGAAAAGTAAAATTATCACTTTCACTCGCTTTCATAAGACTATCTACAACAATGTCCTCTAAATTAGAATTTTCTTTAATTACGGGAGTTCTTATTCCCCTTACTACTGTTCCTACATTTCTCATATTTTTTATCACCTAGTATAATTATATAACACTAGTTAAATATTAACAAACTTATTTGTCACTACTTTACATTTTATTTCAAAACTTTTTTTAATTTAACATAATTTATTAAACTTAATAAAATAAACATAGCACATAAATATTCTATAATACTTAAAAAGTTATAATTAAACACCTCAATTTTATAATTAATACTCGAAGAAATAATACTATTCATAATAAAAGTAAAGCTTAGTATAAATATGACATAAATTAATAATGAAACAGATAAAATCGTGGCATTATTTATTGCAAATATCTTATAGATAAATTTATTATTTGCACCTGCAACTTTTAATGAATATATCTTTTCCTCGTTTTCTTTATAATAAAAATGTACATAACAAATAATAACTATTATTGTAAGAAAAATAAATGCTATTGATAGTTTTTTAAATACTCCTACAGTATTTTCAAAAGAAATAGCGTAGTTTTCCAAAGATTCTGTTAATTGTGATTTATAATAAATGCCATTTTTTTCATAATTTAATAATTCAGTAATACTTTTTTTATTAAAGTTATTGACTATAATTTCCTTAATTAATTGATGCGGTAAAATATAATCTTTTAATAAATTACTATTTACTAAAATAAGTCCATTTGCATTAACAACATTTAATTCATAAGAATTATTAAATCCATTAAATAGTTTATTTTTATCTATAATATTTAAATTAACTTTATTTTTATCACTGTCAATATATATTTCATTTTCTAAAACTTCATCGAATAAATATACTTGGGCATCTTTTCCATCAACTTTAAAGTCAAATAGTCCAGGTGATACAAAATTTTCACTAAATTTAGAAATCTTAAAATAATTTTCATTAACATAATAAGTATACAAATATTTAAGAAGAAGATCTTTATCCCCAAGAGAGATAAAGTTTTTTTCTTTTATATTTTCATTTACAATATAAATTCCACTTATTACTACTTTTTCATTGCTTACTTTTAATGTACTTTCCAAAATATCATTATAATTATTAAAGCTTATTTGATTACCATCTTCATCAAATGCACCAAATCTAATTATATAATCTGCTAAAAAGTTTGATATCATTATTTCATTTTCATAAATTGGCTTTCTTCCCAAAAATTCAAATGAACATAACCGATCATCAATAAATACATTATTTTCATTAGCACTACTATTATAAAGTTTATAATAATCAGTAATATCTATAGTATTTTCAAATTCAAATGTAAAAATATTATTATTACTTAGTAGTGATGATGCATAATAACTATCACTATTTTGTAAAAGATTATAAGTGATCTTTAAATCGTTTTGTGAAAAATATATTGTATAATCATTAATATTTCCTTTTTTATACAAAGTTATTTCATTAATATCACTATTAATAATTGTATTTATTTCTGCCTTTTTTATATTAACACTTGAAAGTTTATTAAATAATCCAAACATAATAAATGAAATTGACATTATTAAAATTGATAAAATATATAACATCTTTTTATTATTAAATACCTTAAATAAAAGTTTTAAAGAAAGATTACTACTAGTTTTATATTTTATAAAAGTGTTCTTATTACTTACTACATTATTTATTATTTCTTCATTAATTTGTCCATCGATTATTTTTATTACATTTCCAAACTCATAAGAGTTTTTCTCATCGTGACTAGCAATAATGACTAAAACAGTTTCACTAATTTTCTTTAGCAAAGTCCAAACTAATTTTGAGGTTTTATCATCAAGATTTCCCGTAGGCTCATCACAAAAAATTATTTTAGGATTTTTTATAACTGCTCTTGCTATGGAAACTCTTGCTTTTTCACCACCAGATAAAGTATTACATTTTTTATTTGCCAAATCAAATATTTCAAAATCTTTTAAAATAGTTTCAACTTTTGTTTTATCACTTTTACCTAAAAGTTCTAAAGATAAATTAACATTTTCAAATACTGTCAAATTATCAAATAAGTTGAAACTTTGTGTCATATAACTAATTTCATTTCTATAATTATTATAAATATTTTTTATATTTTCATTATTATAAAGAACTCTTCCCTCATATTTTGAATCTAAACCTGTTAAAATATTTAGTAGTGATGATTTTCCACATCCACTTGGTCCCATTAAAACAAACAATCCTTTATCTGGGAAAGTAAAATTAACATTCTTAAGAGCATTAACTTTCTCATTTTTCGTTATATAACATTTATTAATATTTCTTAACTCTAACATATTACTCATCCTTAGTTCTAAGTATATCACATACATTAATTTTAGTAATTTTATTAAGTGGCTTTCTAACTGTTAAAAAGTAAACTATTGCAAAAATTATAAATATTATTAAGTAAGTTAATAGGTTTATGAAAATTAATCTTAGTTTAAAACCAAAATAATTTGATAAAGTTATATTTATTACTTTGTTAAGAGGAATACTTAAAATAGCTGATAAAATAAGTGCCCCTAAAGAGGAAATTAAAAATAAATTATTATAAAGTTTTTTAATTTCACTATTTTTATAACCTAATGATTTTAAAATACCAATACTTTTTTTATCAATATTAATTCTAAATATATTAACCATAAAATTAAATAAGAAAATAAATAAAACTAATATAGCACCCACGAGCCAAATATAAGGAATAATATTTGTTATAATTTTGTTAATTGTTTCAAAGTTATGAGTATAATCAGTTCTTAATTCAAAACCATTTTTAATATAATAGTTTTGAGCATTATTAAGCACTTTAGGATTATTTTCATAAACAGTTATAGTATATACTTCCCTTTGAGATTCAACATATTTTTCTAAAACATTTTTAGATACATAAAAGTATGGATTTGTTATGCTAAAATCTTTTTTATAACTTGGTAAAAAACCTACGATTTTAAGTGAAAAAGTTTCCATGCTACCCTCTTTTCCATTTACACCAAAAGTATCTTTAATCTTTGTTTCTACTATAGAATTTAATAAATTATGTTTTTCCATATATTTAATTGCAAAATCATATTCATTTAACTCTTTTTGTTTATTAAATTCATTAGAAAAATCATTATTAGTTAATAAATCCAAAATATATTTATTAACAATAATTTCATTATCTTTAAGATTATTATCATAATATGTATTACTTTTAAAATTTAATAGTTTATATTCATTATTTGCTTTAATATAAAACTCAAAAGTATATTCATCCATTGATGTGCAAGGTTTAGTATCAAGCGTTTCAAAGAAGTTTTCATTTACATAAATGGTATTATAATTATTATCAAAATAAGTCATAATTTTATTTGGCTTAATACCTGTCAATCCTTGATTATCTGTATTTTTTTCAACTTTAATTTTTTCAAATTCACTTATATCATAATCAAGCATATAAATTCCCGTTACTTTAAGGTAAACATCAGAATAAGGGCTACCATCATATTTTATGTAATAATTATCATTTATTATATCCTCAAAAGATTTTGGCTTATAAACTTTATCATCCTGCATTACACCCATAGTAAGAATTTTTGCATAAAAATTTGAAATCATTATTTCATTAGGATTTTTTGGATATCTGCCAATATATTCTTTATCAATGTTTTTTTCACTCTTCGAAATTATTTTTGAAATATTAAGTATATTATAAAATCTATAAGGGTCTTCAAAATCAAAATGTAAAGATATATCTCTTTGTAATCTTAAATTATTATATTCATTTATTACATCATATTTAATATTATGTTTTTCTAAGTATAATGAAGCATTTTTAATATCATTAACATTATATCTAGACAAAACAACAAAATCAGTATCATTTCGTTTCCAAAGACTTGCTAATATATTATTGTCCTTAGGAACATAACTTTCAGATTTATTTAAATTAATTTGTAAACTATTCAAACATATAATTAGTAATGAATATAATAAAAATAAAACTATTCCTATAATTAAATTAGTAAAGGTATTTTTTTTATAAAACAAGTTAACTTTAATTTTAGATTTTTTTTCTTTTAAAGATATATTTTCTTTTTTTATGTTTTCAACTTTGTAATTAATAGAGCCATTTTCAAGAGTTAAAATAACATCTGCATATTTTTTTATTAACTCAGTATCGTGGCTTGCGACAATAACAAGAATTTGACTACTTAATTTCTTTAATATATTCCAAACTTCATCAGCGGTTTTACTATCTAGGTTCCCCGTTGGTTCATCGCAAATAATTATTTTAGGTGTTTTTATAAGTGCTCTTGCAATTGCTACTCTGGCTTTTTCTCCACCAGAAATTTGTTTAACCTTTCGCTTTTTTAAATGATTAATTTCTAACTTAGTTAAAGTTTCATCAACTACATTTTCATTTATATCATCAGTTGAAAAAAGTAAATTTTCATAAACTGTTAAATTATCAAATAAATTATAAGATTGGAAAACAAATCCAATTTCATTTCTTTGATATGAAGAAAGTTCATTCTCATTAACTGTGCATAAATCTACTTCATTATAATAAATTTTTCCATAGGTAGGTTTATCATAACCCGCGATTAAATTAAGTAAAGTTGATTTTCCACTTCCACTTTTACCCTTAATAACGAATAGTCCCCTATTAGGGAAAATGATATTAACATCATTTAATACATTAATTTCATTATTATTTACAATAAACTTTTTACTAACATTTTTAATTTCTAACATATTCGCCTCACTTTTTGTGCCTCAAAGTATTATATAAGTATACACTTATTATACCAAACATTTATCAACATTACGATATACTTTTTACCTTTTTTGTAAAGAAATTATCATTTGAATATGTTAAAAATAAATTTATTTTTACTGTATCTATATTATCTTCATAGTAAATATCAATATATAGGTTATTAATTATATTATCTAAATTTTTAAAATTAATACTTTCATTGTAACCATTGTTTTCACTATAATTAAGAACATCAGAGTTACCTTCGAAAATTAAATGTTTTCCATTTCTATTATCTAAATAATATACTTTTTTATAATTAATATCATCATTATTAATACTACTTACTTTTGGAATACTAATAAAGAACTTTTCTTTTGAAACGAACATAACACTATTTTCTAGTATAAAATTATCATTACCTCCGGTTAAATTATAAAATTTAAATGAATTATAATTATTAAAAAAATAATAGATTAAAAATGTAATAATTATTAAGATTGTTACTAGTAAAAGAATGCCAACTTTTTTATGTAACTTTATATTATCTTTATATAAATTTACCATTGCATTATCACTTTCTCCACCAGAAAGCAAACTTTCAATTGACACACTAAATATGTTACTTAAAATTAGTAAAGTTTCAATATCAGGAATTCTTCTTCCTGTTTCCCATTTACTTACTGCTTCCCTTGTAACTGGTACTTTTTTAGCAAGTTCTTCCTGCGTTAAATTATTTCTCTCTCTTAAAAATTTAATATATTTACCAATTTTTTCTTTATTCATATTGTGTAATCTCCTTACTTTGATTAAACCATATTTCTTTTCTTTAATAAAGGTACTTTGTGTCCCACAAAAAAAGATATAGCTAATCTACATCCTTTCTTGCTAGTATTGATGCTGGAGTTTTTGAAACAATTTTTATAATTGGTAAAAGTCCTACGATTATATTAAATAAATATACAATTAAAATACTTAAAATAATTGAAAATGGATTTACCAAATAATTTTTTTCAAAATAACTTATTGTCTGAAGTGTTTTTAAAGCATAAGTTGTAAATAAAATACCAGGAAGTGATGCTACAGTTGTAATAGCAATAATTTCTCCATAAAACATTTTATAAATATCACTTTTTTTAGTACCTATTGCTCTATATATACCAATTTCCTTTATCCTTGAAAGATATGAAGAACGTATCATTAAATAAATTTCCACAAAAGAAATAAACAAAATAACTCCCGATGCAATAAGACCAGATTTTACAACAGTTTCCCTTGAATCTAAATATTTTTCTTTTGCAGTGTCATAAGATTTTACAACATTTAAATTTTCATTATTTAAGCTTTCAATAGCAATTTCACTATCACTTGGCATTATAGTTAAGTTTTTAGATTTACTTATTAACTCATATTTAATCATATTTTCATTAACAAGCATATTATTTCCTTCATAATAACCAACTACAGTTAATTTTTTATTATTAATTTTATTTTCTAATTTACTATTAAGTGGATTATCAATTTCTTTATTAATGTTAATAACAACTTCATAATCATTTTCTGGAAGTCTACCTTTTTTAACAATCAAATTATCAATTAATTTATAATTTAAATATTTATCACTTGTTTCAGCATCGTAAACCATAGTTTCATCAGTACCTAAACTATTATATAATATATCAATCATGTATTTTTTATTTGTAAAAATGCTATAATCACCAATATCAGTTATACCTGTGATAGTAAATATTAAATCACCACAATTAACCTTATATCCAATTAAATCTTGAACTGAATAACCAGTTTGAATACCTATTTTTTCTTCACCGGTAAATAATTTATTAAGTGTTGATTTATCCACAACTATATCAAAATCATTATCTGTTTTTTTACCATAAATTATATCAGAATCATTTATATAATTTTTATTAACCAATGTACCAGAGATAGTTGAACTAGCATTTTTAGTTTGATAATAATTATCAAATGTAATTTTAAAATTTGCATTTCCACTGCCAGGTAAAATATAATCTATTCCATTTAATGATTCATATTTTCCAAAATTATCTATATTTATTTTTTGCATTTTTACTTCAAGATAATTTTTATTTTTTTCAATAAAGTAACTGTCCTTTACATTAAGTATTCCTAAAGTATTACTTACAGCATACATAATAAATGCTCCAGAGGCTAAAAAACCTAGTAATAATAATTTTTTAATAAAGGAATAATCAAGTATCTTTTTAAAACCTAAAAATATTACTTTAAATACATTAAATATAGAACTATACTTATGTTTAGTAGTTTCAATATTCTTAAAATCAAATTCATATTTTTCATAAATTGATTTATCTATTTGTCTATAATGATCATTTATTAGTTCAATATTAGAGTTTTCATCAACAACCTCAATTTTTTCACTACCATTTGTTTTAATATATATATTATTATTTTTAGCAATTATTGTTATATTAGATTTAATCTTATTATCAAAATATAATGTTATATTACCATTTTCCTCTTTAGTTTTAAAATCTTTTAAATAGATTTTATTATCAATTTTATAATCAAGTGATCCTTCATAACTATTCTCATAATCTTTTATGATTTTACCATCAGAAACCTCAATTATTCTATCTGCATAAAATTTTGCTATATCATTTTCATGTGTTACTAAAATTACTAATCTATTTTTAGATATTGATTTAATAATATTCATTATTTCAAGTGTATTTTGACTATCAAGGTTTCCAGTAGGTTCATCACATAATAAAATATTAGGATTTTTTACAATTGCCCTTGCAATAGCTACTCTTTGTTTTTCTCCTCCAGAAAGCATTCCTGCTGGTCTATTTCTATATCTATAAATTTTTAAGGTTTCTAATACAAAGTTAACTCTTTTTTCAATTTCCTTTTTATTTTTTACGCCAACCATTTTAAGAGCTATAGCAACATTATCAAATACAGTTAAGTTTTCTAATAAATTATAATTTTGAAAAATATATCCAATGTTTAAATTTCTTTCTTTATCTACATAGTATGTACTTTTCTTAGTAATTTTCTTACCATTTACATAAATCTTACCACTTTTTACTTTATCAAGTCCACCAATAACATTAAGAAGAGTTGTTTTTCCACATCCACTTGGTCCCAAAAGACATACAAGTCCAGTAGAATCAAAACTAACAGAGGTATTATCAATAACATGAATTTCATTCTTTTTATTTTTATTAAAGTATTTATTTACTTTTTCTAATTTTATCATTACTCTGCCTCCTCCCTATAAGTTTTCATCGCTGATGAATTAAATAGTTTTCTTGAATATCTAAATGATATAATAATGCTCATTACAAAACATATAACATATACAAAAATATAGTCTTTTATGCCAAGATATTTAACCATATCATATAAATTAGTATTAACAATAATATTATTCTTAACTAAAATACATAATCCTAGTATTAAAGCAAAAGCAATATGATATATTAAAAATAATTCAATATTAATTAAATTCTTTAATACTTTTTTAGTTGCTCCGAGGATTCTTAATGTTGCATAATAAACATTTCTTGATTTTTCAATTAATCTAATAACAAAATATGCTATAAAGAAAAGTACAATAAATATAATAGTCATAACTATCAACTTAAATATTTTAATTACTTCAAGAACACCATTTGAATAATTTATTTTGGCATCTTTAATAAATAATGGCTTAAATCCATTTGATTCAAGATAACTTTTAGCCTTTTCAATATCCTTTACATCTTTTAAATAAATTGATGATTGATAAGTTCCCATATTAAATAAAGATAGATAATCCTCTTTTGAAATATATATTACAGAGTTATTATTTTCATAATCTTTAACACCTGTTAAATGTTCAAAATTATATTTCAAATACATATCACTAATTTCTAAATCTATACTATTTTCATAATAAATATTTTTAACATTAATATTTAGTATATTATTTTTACACCAACTATATTTACACATTACATTAAGTTCATATGGAACAACAGCTTTTCCTTTAGGTACTTTATCACTAACACTATAAAGTAAATCTACTTTTTGATTATTTAAGGTAATTGTAACCTTACTATAGTTTTCATAACTATTTATTTTAATTTTTTCTAATACATCATCACTTACATAAAAAATATCATTATCATATTCATTATCTTTAAGAACAAATCCTGTTACTTTTAAATCTTTATTTGAACTTGATACATTATCTGTATTTCTTAAACTAAGTTTTGTTTCTTTTAACTTATCTTTTAAAGTTGAAACATAATAATTATTTTTATTAGTTTCTAATATTATTTCATTATCATTAATAGGTTTTTGACCATCAATGTTAGATTTTAATTCACGTATACTTTTTACATTACCATAAAACCAAAAAGTATTATCATCAGTTAAACTATATGTAGTATCTAAAATTATATCATCCTTCACTACTGATTTTACATAATCAAGTTTACTTATTTTATCTAATTCTTCATTTGTAATTACACTATTATCACTTTTTTTAATTACAATTCTTTCATCAGATAAATCACTAAAATAATAGTTATAACCATTTTTATTTTCTTCATACTCTGCTTTTCTAAACGAAGAATATATTCCTAAAAAGGCAAAAGTAATTAATAAGAATACCATTAAAAGTAAAATAAACTTCATAGGTAAATTAAATGTATTTCTTACTCCAAGTCTAATTTTATTTAAAAAACTAATATTTTTATATTCATGAAGACTTACTTTACTTTCTTCATAAGGTTTAATTGTTATATCCTCACGAACTTTTCCATCATGCATTTCAATCTTACGAGTAGCAAGATCCTCAACATCTTCATAATTATGAGTTACAACAATTACAAGTTTATCTTTTGCTACTTTTGCAAGAAGTTTCATTATAGAGGCAGCAGATCTACGATCTAAATTACCTGTTGGTTCATCCGCAATTATTATTGGTACATCTTTAGCAAGTGCTCTTGCAATTGCTACCCTTTGTTTTTGACCACCAGATAAATGAGAAACTTTACTATTTCTATATTTGTATAAATCTACTTCCTTAATTAATTCAATAACTTTATTTTTAATATCTTTTTTCTTAAAACCATTTAACAAAAGAACTAACTCAATATTCTGATACACTGTATAACTACTTACTAAATTAAATGATTGAAATATATTACCTATATAACTTTTACGATAATGTTCTGCTTCCTCATTACTATAATGACTTGTTTCCATGCCATTAATATACATTTCTCCTTCTTCATATGTATCAAGACCTGATAATACATTTAAAAGAGTACTTTTTCCACATCCACTTTCTCCAGTTATTACAACAAATTCTCCTAAATAAAAATCTAAAGATATTTTACTAAAACCTGATGCAACAAGACCTTTATTATAATAGAATTTACTAACTTTTTTTAAACTAAGTATTGGTTTATCTTTACTCATATTTTCCTCCTACATAAATTATATTATATAAAATAAATTTATACAAATATAATATAACATTGTAAAGTGACATTAATGTGACTTTATTTATTTTTTCTCATTTAAGTTTAAAACATTATGTGATATGCATATCTCGACAGTTTGTAATCAACTATATTTTTAAAAGTATTAGAGCCAATATCAACCATTTTGTCGTTACCGACAAAATGGTTTGACACTGCATAATTACTAGTTTTACAAGTATTTATTGCTCTTTCAATTACACTTTCAAATTTACGCCATTAAGTATACTCCAATAATTTTTGTAATTCCCTTGCATATCAACATTCATTTCCATTCTCATCAATATGTTTAATCCCTTTAAATACCGTTTCATTAATAATTTTTAATTATTAAATTTTTATTATCTTTCTCTAATTCTTTTAAACTTTTATCTGGCGTTGGTAAGTCTTCTGGCATAGTTCCGCCTAAATCTTCAATTGCTTTTCTAACTGTTTTTCCCACTTTGTAGTGAGTATTTGTGGCAATTGTTTCATTTGGTGCTTCTTGTTTTTCAAGTAATGCTTCTGTTTGAGTTATTCTAAATATATTAGCACCTAATTCAACACTACCCATATTATCTAGTATATCTTCTCTATATCTTAAACCTTTTCGTTTTGCAATATCATTTGCTGTTTCTCCATTATATAATCCTTTATATCCTGCATTAGTAAACTTATCAAAGTTTTTAACACCTTTTTCTTTAGCTATTTTATATAAAATTTTATTGCCATCTCTTGTTTGCCTCCTCCTATATAATCTTTTTTCATCTTCTGTTAATCTGCCATATTCTTCTTCAGTTAATTCCATTTTTCTCGTTTGTACAGCAAAATATGTCTGTCCTAAAGATACGGCTTCATATTTAGGGTTTGCATTTTGGACAATTAAGTAGCAGGCATATCTACTTAATCTATAGTCAATTATTGGTTTTGTAGCTTTACCTGCAGATACGATTTTGGTGTTTACACCAAAATGGGAATTAATATTGTTATTGCTTTGAGAACAAGCAATTTGTGCTTTTTCTATAACAGCAGAAAAATATCTCCATTCTTTATAACCGAGTATTTGTTGAAGTTCCCTTGCATACCAATATTCATTACCTTCATCATCTACATGTCTAATACTTTCAAATATAGTTTCATTAATATTTTCTAATTCATTCATTTTAGTTACCTCCATTTCTATTTTTTATAATTAAATTGTTTTCTTTTTCAAGTTCTTTTAAACTTTTATCTGGTGTTGGTAAATCCTCAGGCATAGTTCCACCAATTCTTTTAATAGTATTTCGAACTTCTTTACCAACATTGTAGTGGACATCATTTGCATTACCTTCTCCTTGAATGTTATAATTAATTAATTTTTGATTAGTCTGCGATATTCTAAATAAATTAGCTATCAGTTCATCACTTCCCATATTATCTAAAATATCTTCCCTATACCGCAATCCCTTTCTTTTAGCAATATCGTTTGTTGTTTCACCATTATATAAACCTTTATAACCTGCATTATGAAATTTATCAAAGTTTTTTACTCCAGCTTTTTTAGCAGTTTGATTTAAAGAATAATTTTCTTTTTTAGTTAAATCTCTTTGATAAAATCTTTTTTCATCTTCGGTTAAACTATTATATTCTTGCTCTAATAATTCTTGTTTTCTTGTTTGTATAGCAAAATATGTTTGTGCAAGAGCTATGACTTTTTTCTTACTATCACCATTTTGTGCAATAAGATAACAAGCATATCTAGAAAGTTTATAATCAACTATATTTCTTAAAGTGTTAGAACCAATATCAACCATTTTCCTGACATCAGGAAAATGGTCTTGTAGTCCATAGTTACTATTTAAGCACGATAATTTTGCTTTCTCAATTACCTTTTCAAAATTTTCCCATTTGTTATACTCTAATACTTTTTGTAATTCTCTGGCATACCAATATTCATTCCCATTTTCATCAAAGTGTTTAATACTTTCAAATACTGTTTCATTAATATTTTCTAATTCATTCATTTTAGTTTCCTCCTTTTCTATTTTTTACAATTAAATTTTTATTTTTTTCAAGTTCTTTTAAACTTTTATCTGGCGTTGGTAAATCCTCAGGCATAGTTCCACCATTTTAAGCAATAAGATAACAAGCATATCTTAACAGTTTATAATCCATAACTTCTCTTTGAGTATTTAAACCTATTAAGACCATTTTGTCGGCGCCGACAAAATGGTCGAATACCACATAATTACTGGTTTTGCAAAAGTTTATTACTTTTTTTATTACACCAACAAATTTTCTCCATTCGGTATGCTCTAAAACCTTTTGAAGTTCCCTTGCATACCAATATTCATTACCATCATCATCTACATGTTTAATACTTTCAAATATAGTTTCATTTATTTTTTCTAATTCGTTCATTTTTTACCTCACTTTCTATTTTTTTATTATTAAATTATTATTTTCTTTTTCTAGTTCCTTTAAACTTTTATCTGGAGTTGGTAAATCCTCAGGCATAGTTCCACCATTTTTAGCAATTACTTCACGAATATTTTTTCCAATATTAAAGTGAACACCATTTGCATTACCCTCCCCAGTAATTTTATCTTTTTTTAATTTTGCATCAGTTTGGGTTATTCTAAATAAATTAGCGGCAAGTTCTTCACTTCCCATATTATCTAAAATATCCTCCCTATAACGTAGTCCTTTTCTTTTAGCTATATCATTTGCTGTTTCTCCATTATATAAACCTTTATAACCTGCATTATGAAATTTATCAAAGTTCTTTACTCCAGCATTTTTAGCAGTTTGATTTAAAGAATAATTTCCTTTTTTAGTTAAATCTCTTTGATAGAATCTTTTTTCATCTTCAGTTAAACTATTATATTCATCTTCTAATAATTCTTGTTTCCTAGTTTGAATAGCAAAATATGTTTGAGCAAGAGCGATAATCTCTTTTTTAGGATTACCATTCATAACAATTAAATAACAAGCATATCTTGATAGTTTATAATCTATCACATTTCTAGTTGCACCCTTTGCAAGATTTATCATTTTGCGGTAGACCGCAAAATGATAATTAACATTATTTTCACTTTCTTTACAAGCAACTTTAGCTCTTTTAATTAAATCATTTATACTTCGCCACTGATTATACTCTAAAACCTTTTGAAGTTCTCTTGCATACCAATATTCATTACCATCTTCATCTATATGTTTAATACTTTCAAATATAGTTTCATTTATCTTTTCTAATTCACTCATTTTTTTCCTCACTTTCTATTTTTTTATTATTAATTTTTTACTATCTTTTTCTAATTTATTTAAACTTTTATCGGGTGTTATTAAATTCTAAGGCAAAGTTTCTACATTTTATGGAATAAGATAGCAAGCATATCCTGACAATTTATAATCTTTTATATTTCTTGAAGTATTAAAGCCGAGTCTATCATTTTGCCGGCACCGGCAAAATGATCTGACACCTCATAATTACTTGTTTTGCAAACACTTATTGCCCTATTTATTACTCCATTAAATTTACGCCATTGAGTATATTCTAAAACTTTTTGTAATTCCATTGCATACCAATATTCACTATCATCATCAACATAATTAATACTTTCAAATATAGTTTCATTTATTTTCTCTAATTTTTTCATTTTTTACCTTTATTTCTAATTTACAATAGTTTACATTTTTACACTTTTTTAATAACTTTGTAATTTTCTCCCTTCATATATATTTATTACCGAAAAATTTCTAATTTCCTCCTTTTTTTGTTAATTTTTTTTAAAAAAGATAAAATTTTACAAATTATTTACGTTTTTTAATATTTTATTTGACATAACTTTACATTAAAAATATGTAAAATTATTTACATATTAAAAGCTAGGTTTTTATCCTAGCAATTATACTTAAAAATAATTTTAGTTTTTTCTAAATATATATATTTAATATTATTAATATCTAAATAATTTAATAATTTTTTATAATTATAATAATTAATGCAACATATACCCTTTAAGTATAATGAAGCATTAATAATATCATTACTAATATTACTATATATTACATAGCCATAATTATTAACAAAATCTTTAACTATTACATTATTATATTTACTACTTAAAAATATATATTCCTCATTTAAAGAATATATATCTTTTTTTAAATATCCCCTGTAACTTATTTTACTTGGATAATATTTCTTAAAATCTTTATTTCTTAAATAATTTAATTTTTTTATAATACCATTATATGTAATACTTCTACATCTATATAAAACATTACCATTTTTTATATAATATGTTCTTCCTAAAAAGGTAAATGAATTATTTAACTTATATATATTACTTTTTGGATTTACACTTAAATCATATTTACTTAATTCAATTTCTATTAAATCATAAATATTTTTTAAAAATAATTTATCATTACTTAAAATTATTATATCATCCATATAACGTAAATAATATTTACATTTAAGTTTTTCTTTCACAAAATGATCAAATTCATTTAAGTAAAATACGGCAAGTATTTGAGAACATACATTTCCTATAGATAATCCTTTATCATCTTTATATAAAGGAATTTCATTAATTTTTTTTATTAATTCATTCTTTTCTTTTATAGAAATATTCTTATAATATAAATCATTTATAACATTTTGTTTTAAACAATTTATATCTTTATTAATATAATCACAATTAGTTTGATTAATTATACTTAATATTAATTTTAAAACTAATTTATCTTTAATATATCTTTTTAATAAATTCATTAATATTAAATGATTTATATTATAAAAATATTTTTTTATATCTATTTTTAGGACATATACATTATCATTACTTTTTAAAGTATTTGCGTATTTTTCAAAATAATAATATGCCTTTTTTGCACCATATCCCTTCCTTGTAGCAACATTTTGGTCTATTAAAGATAAAGATAATGCAGGAAGCAATATTTTATATGCAATTATATAATTAACTATTTTATCATATATTGTATCACTCATAATTACCCTATATTTAGGATCTTTTATTATAAATATTTTATATTTAGAAAAAGTATAATTAAAATTATTTAATTTATTATAAATATCAAATATATTAGAATTTGAAAAATATGAAAATTTAGTTTTTTTAGAAATAGACCTACAATTTTTACATACATTACGGTAAGCCCACTCAACATTTTCATATGTAAAAATACTATCTAAATTAAAACTTTTTCTGTTCAAATTAAACTCCTTATTAATATTATATAAATATTGCTGACAAGATATAAAAGCATTACTAGGCAGCGATTTTTCGTTTTGCTACTAGACCACATTACACTTCATCACTTTCGTTTTAGGCATATAGCCAAGGAATATGCTTGTTTCCTATCCATAATTTGTTAAAGAGTAATTACATTCATAAAGCACTCGCTTTGTGTAATAATACTCACTTTGTAAGGAAAATACACCACGGACCCCATTATTGTTATTGACATTGTCATTGTTCAGATTGCCATCATCATTCACATTGAACTCATTCGAATTATCATCATTGAATTCATTAGGGGAGCCCGCCCAAAATAGCATATCCCTATCAGCAATATTTATACTTTCCATAGTTTTTTAACTACGGTAGGCACATTATAAAGAATAAATCACATAAAAAACAATAATGTGCCTACCTTAATTAGAAAATTAAGGATTAATTATATAATATAAATCTTTATATTCTTTTTCTATTATTTTATATACATCATTATTAATTATTTTTTTACTAACAAAATAATTTAATATAAATAATATATACTTAATACTTACTTTAAATTCTAACATATAATTTTTATCTTTATTAGAACTTTTTATATTAAAACAATATTCACATATTTTAGTATGTTCTTTTATAATTCTTGTACTAAGAATTTCTTTATCATGTGGTACTTTTCTTATTACTAGTTCATTTAAATCAACATATATTTTAGAAAGTAAATCAATCATTGTTCTTTTATCCAACCATACATCATTTTCTTAGTATCATTAAGTATTCCAAGAAACCCATGTACTCTTTTTATTTTAACATATTTATATTTACCAATAAGTCCAATTATTAAATCAAGAGCACTTAAATTTACTAATGCTTCTTTTTGATATTTATTTCTTATTTTTTCACTATCATAATTTATATTAGCTCTATATATATTATGTATAAGTTCATATAATTCTGTTTCTAATGATATTCTAAAAGTTTTTGCCTTATTAGGCATCTTATTTAAAATATAAGTAAATGAATAATCATATAACTCATTTGCCTTATTAACAAGTTTAAATGACTGCATTATTTCCTTTCTTCCACTTCGTGGAAACTATACGCCCCATAAAGGGGCGTACCACTTTAGTATGATTTACTGCTTTAATATTTCAACCACATTTAGTTTTATTTTTCGTCCGACGCACAATCGAGGATTGTGCTGCTTTCTTTTCTCAGAGAAGTTGCCCATCTCTTCGGCTCTAATTTACTGTGTAAACATCATTATATGTTCCACTTCCTAGTAACTTACTTTCAGAGGATAGAGAAACTACACCACGGACCCCAACATTGTAATGGACACGGCCATAGTCCAGACCGCCATCAACACCCACAAAGAACCCATACGAAGAACCACCACGGAATTCAAAAGGGGAGCCCGCCCAATAGTAAGCCCCAGTATATAAATAAAAACTATTGTTTGTTTTTCCTGCCGGTAATCCAGCAAAAGTTATTTCATCAGCTGTTATTAGTCCTACTGGATTAGTTAATTTTCCATTACCCTTAGTTGTTGTTGTTGTAAACTTATCACTGGCTACTGGACATTTATAATCAGGTGATACAGGATCATTCCATACTCTACCATTTGCTCCATAATAATATGTTGTTCCCGTTGAATTCCAACTTGTTAAGGTTGTATAATTTGTAGTTGAATATGCAACATCTGAAGTTGATGCTGTTCTATCATTACAATATATTTGATCTGTTATTTTTGTTCCTGTTTTATTTAAATCTGTATAGTTTGCATACCAATTATCTAAATATGTTTTTATATCACTACTTTTACTTGTTCCATGTTGCTCTCCTATTGTATACATATATCCTACATATTCTGCATTATCATAATTTTGATTAAATTTTGACATACCTGCTGATGTTGCTCTTATGTAACCAAAATCATTAGCACTTTCAGTCATTACTACTTTAGTATTACTATCTGGTGCACTTGTTCCAGTATAAATCATTCTAATTGAATTATCTCCATTTATTCTAATTATTCGCCAGTACATATCATCGCCTTTTGATGCTAACTTTGCGCAAAGATTAAGTCCATTGCAAGACTCCACTAATGAATAATTACGATTACTATCCATAGTTATATATGTATCTTTAGTATACTTACCATATTTTAACCAATTATTATCTACTGCTCCTCTGAAATAGTATGATGTTCCTAAGTCATCTTGTGCTTTATACATTCCTTTATCTGAGGCTGTAGTAGCTGTTGCAAAATCTGTTGAAGTAAGTGTAGTTATACTTGCTACTCCTCCATTATTTGCAAGTATTGTTTCATAACCTTTTTTAACGACTGCTCCATCTTCTGAAGAACATCCTTTACTTATTGCATATATTTTACCAGTAAAGTTTTTTCCACCAAGTTGTGCTTGGCTTACATCTAAATTATAATATCTACCAGTTATCCTCCATCTTACTGATTGCTCTGTACCTAAACTTTTTATTGTGGCACCCTCGACTAGTTTATAGTATTTATTTGTGCTATCATAATAACTTTGAATACTAGCATGATCAAAATTTGTTTCTGTAGCAAAGTGATTATTTCCATTCATACCATTTACTTCTATAGTTATTTCTTTTGTAGCGCCACTTGTTTTTGTAGTTGTACCTTGTCCATATACATTACTTCCTGCATCATATTCATAAACTATATCATATGTACATGTTGTTAGTAAATTTGATGAGCCTGTAAGAGTTACATCTAAAAATGCAGTATCCTCTTTGGTTGCAACTGTATTATTTGCCACTGTAAAACTCATATTTGCCGCTGGTACTTGTAAATTTAACTGAGTAGCATTTGAGATAAACGTTGCATTACCTGGACTTGATGAATTAATATTTACTGCTACATTATTATTTAAGTTTACATTAAATGTTCCAAAATATGCAAATGAGGCAACTCCTATAATAATTATTAATAATACTGATGCAAACACTGCAAGTGATTTTGTTATTTTACTTTTATCCATAATATACTCCTATCCCTTATAAATACTGGGGTCATTTTTCTCTTATCTTATACATTTGAGAAAATACTTCCTCGTATTTATGTACCTTACTATTAAATAATAGCATTAATTTATAAAAAAATCTAGTACCATATTGCGTAAAATGGGCATTAAATTTTCTCAAATGTATAAGATTTAAGAAAATACGAACAAGGTAAACACTGGGTTTTAAAGTATTATTTAAATTTTTTAATACAATAAAAAAAATCCAAGAATAAATCTTAGAATTTTTGTTTTTTATTAAGCCAATTTTTACCATCAATAATTCTTGCAACAAGCATACTACTTGCACTATCACCTACAACATTTAAAAGTGTTGCTGGAGCATCTATTATAGTGGCTATTATTGTTAGTATCGGAAGACTTGCTATAGGAAAGCCCATTAAACTAATAATAAGCATTTCTGAAATAGTTCCTCCACCAATAGGTACTGCTGTAATTAAAATTGTTGCTAAAATACTTACTCCAAGAACTTTAAAAGTGCTAACATCCATACCAAATAAATATACTAAGAACATTATTTTAAATACACTACCTATTATTGAACCATCTTTATGAAACGATGTACCAAGAGGAATAATAGTATCTGCTATATCATCAGAAACGCCAATATTTTTTGCAGCTTTCGTATTAACAGGAATTGATGCTGCTGAAGAACATGTAGCAAGAGCTGTAGCCGATGGAACCATTATATTTTGCCAATATAGTTTTAATCCTTTTTTACCACCAGAAATAAAGGCATATAAACTATAAATAACAAAATAAACAAATGCACATGATACTGTATAAATAATAAGCATTTTTAAATAACTTGTGGCAACACCTGCACCAAACTCGCCTACAAAAGAGGCAAAGTATGCACCTATTCCAATCGGAGCATAATACATAATAATTTTAATAAGCATTTGAAGTACATCATTAAAGCTTTCTAATACCTCAAGAGCTTTCTTACCCTTATCTTTTGCAAAATGAATAGCAAGACCAGTTAAAATAGATATAACAATTAAAGCAATAATATTATCTTTTGAAATTATTTTTACAAAATCATCAGTTGATATTGCATTAACTGTTCTTGTTAAAATATCAAGTTTTTCATCATTATCAGTAATTGAATAATCAAATGATTCTTTTATTTTAATACTATCTTTTTTATTAACTAAAGTTATTTTTGTCGAAGCAATACCTATTAAAACACTAACTAAAGATGTTAAAACAAATATTCCAATAATAGTAATTAATATTTTACCAAGTCTTTTTGGTTCTTTCATTTTACCAATAGAGGTACTTAAAGTTAAAAATATTAAAGGTACTATAATAGTAAGTAATAAATTAATAAATAAAGTCCCAAAAGGTTTTAATACAGTGGCTTTCTCTTTAAAGATAACTCCAATCAAAGTTCCTACAATAACAGAAATAAACATAATTATTGTAGATTTGTAATTTTTAAATATTTTTTTCATAATTTTACTTCCTTTCTATTAAAATTATATTTTAAATTTATAAAAAAAAGAATATTTTGAAATCCACATAAATCCACGATATAATAAATATAGGTGTTATATGAAAAAGAAATTTATTAAAATGAATGATGGTAAAAATTATTTATCTTTAGGTAATATTATAAATATAATAAAAAAACATTCTAAAGTTGAGGCCTCAGGTATTCAAAAAGAAGTATTTTGTGGGGTATTTAATATAAATGATATTAAAACTACTACAGTAAATAATTATTTAATTGGATATAGACCTATAGGAATAGAATATAAAAAAATATATTTAGATTTAAAAGAAAATTATTCTAATAAAAAAGAAATATTTATTCCTATATTTGCTAACATAATCTCTATTTTAGAGGAAAGAATAATTAAGTGTGATGATCTTAATATTAAAATAATAAATGAAAATTCTAAGATTAAAAAAGTCTGTTTAGATATATTACATCTAAAGGATGAAAATATTTCTAATAATTTTATAGAAAAAATAAATAATTATTTAGATAATAACAATTATTATGAAGCTCTCATTGAATTATTATTTTATGGAGTGCTTGAAAATAAACAACCAATATTTGATGAAGTTATAATTAATATTAATGAATATGAATTAAAGGAATATTTAAAAATAAATCTTTATGAAGGAATAAGTTATATAAACTCATTAAAAATTCTTGCACAAAAAGACAATATGTATGCTAATGCACAACTTGGTTCACTTGAATATAGTGGTTTAATAAGTGGAAAAATAGATTATGAAAAGTGCTATGAATATTATATGAAAGCTGCTTTAAAAGGACATCCTAAGGCCTCTTGGATGATTGGTAATTTAATATTTTCTAATAAAGTAAAAGAAAAAAATGTTGATATAATGTTAAAGTTTTTAAATAAAGCTGTAGATTTAGGAAGTATTGCTGCTCTTAATACTTTAGGAAGATATTATTTGAATATTAATGAAGTTATCTCCGTTAAATATTTTAAAAAAGCCGCAGAATATGGATATGCTTATGCCTATAATAATTTGGGAATGTATTATGAAAAAAATAATGATTTAAAGCTTGCTAAAAATTACTATAAATTAAGTGCTGATTTATTAAATAGTTGGGCATTAAATAAAATGGGAGAAATATGTATTAATGAAGATAATTATAAAGATGCATTATTTTACTTTAATAAAGCAATTAACTGCCCTATTTCTGAAAGAAGTTATTATGCATACTATAACCTTGCAAAAATATATAAAAGTGGTAATAAAAAATTAAATATTTCTAAAAATGAAAAACTTTATAATAAATATATGAATATTTTTCAAAATAAAAAGGAAAGTTAAATTCTATTACTTTCCTCTAAAGTATTAAAATAGTTATTACCCATTGTACTAAATTTTTCTGAACCAGTTATTACTATATTATTAGCCCTAAATGATAAATAATTATGCATTATTTTTTCATCGTATAAAAAGTCAATTACAGCATTATAACCATTTAAATCAGTTCTATTTAAATATCTAGTAAAAGTACCATGTTGATAAACAACAAATTGGTTAGGCATAATTGCTTGATAGTATAAACTTTGTCCATTATTTTTACCAAAGTAACTACTACAACTTCTTACCCAGTTTTTAGCATGAGTTCTATTATAAATAGTATTAATTACTGCATAGGCATCTTCATAAGAATTACTTTGTGCCTCAGATAAAACTATAGCAGTTAAAGTATTAAATTCATTCTTAGTTAAATTATACTTATTTAAAATATAGTCTATTTTATCTTCCTTAGTAATATTTGCATTATAGTTATCAAATGAAGATACTTTAGTATTAACTTCTTTTACTCTTTGAACACTAGGTGCAAAAATTATTGTAAACATCATACATAGAGCAATACCAAAGTTAGTTATTTTTTTTATATTAAAATTATTGATTTCCTTTTTATTCATTCTCCATATATTATGGAGGACATAATCATTTTTATTCATTCTTTCCCCCTGAATAACAAAATAATTATATCATAAAATATGCAAAACGTCAAATTATGTAAACTAATTACCATATTTTAACAATTAAAAAGCCCGAATATATGGGCTTTTCTAAGTTAATATATAAATCAATAATCTAATAATTATTTATTAATACAAGAGGATACTTTATAATCCCAATATGCTTTATGAAGTTTATAAGTAAGATTAGATACATCCTCAAAATAAGAACCTGCAGACAAACAGCCTAAATTTGATAAAGCAATAACAATATATGGATTTTCATCAAAAACTATAGATATATCATGCATTACAGAACCAGCACATCCACTTTTATTTGCCGTGGTTAAACCCTGTGGAGGAGTTAAAAACTGACCTCCATTATCAGTAAAATAACTCATAAGTTCTTTTGCTATATCACTACCTTTTTCATAAAAATTATAAAGTTCATTCATATAAATTGCAGCATCATGAGCACTTGTTTCACCCCATATAGTTGGCCTTGTAAATATAGCATTTGTACCCTTAGCTTTCCAAAAGGCAAGCATATCATCTTTATTAAATCTATCCATAAGCATAGTATGAGCAACATTATCACTATAATATGCAGAATTTTTTACAAGTTCTCTTACTGTATAATAAGTATTTTCCTCACCTAATTTAATATAACCGGCACCAGGATTATAATATTTTTTTGTATATAAAAGTTTTTCCTCTAAATCGATAGAGCCATTTTCTGCATTTTCATAAATATATATGTCTGTTGGTGCTTTAATTGTCGAAGCAGTAAATATATGTTGATTTTCATTATAACTAACAGTAAAACCAGTATAAATGTCAACATATTTATAAGCAAAACGATTTATTGATTTATTATAATAATCATTTATTTCATTTATAACTGAAGTAACACTTTCTGGTAACTTTTCTATTGGAGTATTACTTTGCATACAACTTACAATTTGAGAAGCTTTAGAATCTTTTATAAAGTTTGGACTATCTTTAGGAATATTATAGATTTCCATATTAGGATTTTCCTTTTTATCTATTTCAAAAAAATAATTTTCATACTCTTCATTTTGTGAGGATAATGCAAAACTAGTTCCAACACTTATTACTGTTAAAATAATTATTAAAATACCTAAAATAATTAATAATTTAGATCTTTTTGTCTTTAATAAATCTATAATTTTTTCTTTATTAGATTGTTTTTCAACAGGTTTTAATGCATCTTTAATTTTTGCTATATCTTCTTTTTTTAATGTTGGAATTTTTTTTATTAATTCATCTATTTCTTCTTCAGTATAATCCTTAATAACTGGAAGTGAAGTAGTAAGCATTTCAATTTGTTCATCATTTAAGTCTTTTATTATGGGAACTGCTGTAGTTAAAAATTCAATATCTTCTTGTGAAGTATTTTCATTTAAATTGTCATTAACCTCTTTATTCATTCTCTCACCTATTATATTAATAGTATACACTAAAAAGTAAATAAAAAAAAGATGCTTTTACATCTTAACAATTATTAAATTTTATAGGTACTTTATAAGTAACACTTTTTTCCTCATCAATTTTAGCACTTATTTCTAAATATAAATTACTATCTTTATAATATTTACATGATGGAGAATAATTATCAATTACAAAAGATATCATCTTTAAATACTCTTTTAAGGAAACTGGAGTTTTTTCTAAATATTCTTTTTCTGAAATAACATTTAAAATATCTTGATGTTTTTCATATAAAGTGCATTTTATATAAGAATATTTTTGATTATCATCAGCATTATAATCAATGTTTAAGTAGATTGAGGATTTACTTTCATCATAAGTTATACTTCCCGTAACTTTTATATCTTTTGTTTCTCCATTTAAAGTTTTAAATTCATAATTATGTTTATGGAAAAATAAAAATACACAAACACTTATGATTATAAATATAATAACTGTAATAATTATCATATTTTTTTTGAAAAATGATTTTTTATTTATATTTACTTTCTTACCACTAATCAAATAGTTTAAATCAACATTAAATTTATTTGATATATCTTTTAAAATGGTAATATCAGGAATACTTTTATCATTTTCCCATTTTGAAACAGCTTGAAAAGTAACACCCAAAATAGACGCAAATTCATTTTGCGTTAAATTATTTTTCTTACGAATATCCTTTATTATACTACCTATCTGTTCCATAAATAATATATTACCATAAAAATATTGTACTATCAAATAAATATTGATACAATTAATGTATGAAGAAGATTTTGTTAATAATTTGTTTATTATTTTTATGTTCATGTAAAAAAAATGTTTCCTTAAATAAGGATACTTTTGACTATGGAGCAAAAGTAGATATAAAAAATATCACAGATAAAAAATATAAATGTCAAAGCAAAGTGCTTAATACATTAAATTTAGGAAAACATAATGATACTATGCTTTGCAATAAAAAAGAATATAAAATTAAATATGAAGTTATAGATAAAGAAAAACCTATTATATGGATTGGCAATACTATAACAAGAACTCCTGGCTATAAAGAAGATATTTCTAAGGAATTAACTTGTATGGATAATGCAGATAGAACTCCCTCAACAAATATAACGGGAAATTTTGATATAAATACACCTGGAACTTATGACTTAACCTTTACTTGCACTGACTATTCAGGTAATAGTTCAAGTAAAGATTTTAAACTAGTTGTTAAGGAAAAAAATGTAACTACCGGAGGCGCATATACAGGTGTTTTAACTAATTATTTAGATTTTAAAGATGTTTATAAAGAAAGAAAAAATGATAATACTTTAGTCGGTATAGATGTTTCAAAATATCAAGGAAACATAGATTGGCAAAAAGTTAAAGATGCTGGTGTTGAATTTGCCATCATTAGACTAGGCTACAGATACTTTTATGATGAACCTTTATCACTTGACCCTTATTTTCAAAAAAACATTGAGGGTGCCTCAAAAGTGGGAATTAAGATAGGCTTATATTTTTATTCTTATGCCAAAAATGAAAAAGATGCCACCCAGGAAGCAAATTTCGTACTTGATAATATAAAAGGTTACAATATTGAAATGCCAATTGCCTTTGATTGGGAAAGTTTTAACTACTTTAATGCTGGTCAAATGAATTTATTTGATTTAAGAGGAGCCTCAAATGCGTTTCTAAAGACTATTAAAGATGCTGGATACACACCAGTTCACTATGCAAGTAAATCATACCTTGAATATATTTGGCTTCCTGTAGATTATGATATATGGCTTGCTCACTATACAAAACAAACATCTTATAAAGGTGATTATGTAATGTGGCAACTTTCAAGTAATGGTAAAGTTGATGGAATAAATAATTATGTTGATATTAATGTATATTATAAAAACTAGATTTAAAATCTAGTTTTTTCTTACAATATGAGCTCCCCTTACTATATTTGGTTTTTTATAAGAGTAAATATTATCTACTAAATATAATGAAAGAAGTATAATACTAATTACTGATAAAGTTTTATAATTAACCTTTTTTAATAAATCAATTATTTTAGGAATAACAAAATAATAAAGAATTGTTGCAAGTAAGGCAAATACTAATGTATATAAAAGGCATATTCTACCATTTATATTAAACGGTTTTTTTGAGTAATCCCACCATACCATACCTTTGGTTAATTCTAAATAAAAGGAAGTTGCATATTCAATAACAGCACTAATTAAAAATGATAAAGAAAATACAATTATAGGTTTCTTATAAAATTTCTTTAATAAAATATATATAATTAGTCCTCCGAAACCATAAATAGGAAGCCAAGGGCCATGAAGTACACCACGATTTATAAAACCATGACCTTTTCTAATCTCATTAAGGACCTCAAAGCACCAACCAATAAAAGCCAAAGCAAAGAACAGCATTATATATACAAATAAATTATTTTTTTCCTTTAGACTTTCTTTTTTCATCTTTTACTTTTTCCTTTAATTTATTTTTTTCTTTTTTTATCTCATTTTTAAACTTCTCTTGTTTCTTTTTAATTTTCTCCTTTTGTTTAATAATCTTTTCTTTTCCCTCTTTTAATTTTTCTGGAAAAATAATTACAAATTTATTACCAAGTAAAGACTTACTTAATATTTCTTTACCTATTTTAGATATTTCTCTAGTATTATCTCTTTTCTTAAATGTATTTTCACTTTTAATTTTAAATATTAATTTATATGATAATATATTATCAAGTATAAATGTAATAAGCATTACATAAAATGTAAAACTAATTTTAAATGGTGAAAATCTTAAAATTAAAGTTCTTAAGTATGGATCAACAACTTTAATAAGAATAAGACCCATTACCCCAAAACAAAGAGCATTTTTAAGGCATATTCGACCATTTATATTAAATGGTTTTTTAGAATAATCCCACCATCTAGCATTAAATAATTTTTCCATTACATAGCTAGATAAATATTCTACAGTGGAGCATATAATAAGTGCTAAAGAAAATATTGCTAAAGAGTTTGAAAACTTATTTAAAAGAATAGTCATAAATATAGCAGAAAATCCATAAATAGGACAATAAGGTCCTAATAAAAATCCCCTGTTAATAAATCCTTTTTTAGGATCAAATGTAACTATTTCTTCACAAATCCAGCCAAATATTGAATATAACATAAATAATATAAAATAAATTTTAAAACTCATAATTAACCTTTCCTCCTTATACCTAAGTATTTTAGATAACATTTTGGATGACCTAATATTTTAAAAGAACATTTTTTATCCATTAAACTTACAATCCAACTTTCCTTATACTTTGGTAATGTTATATTAAGTGGAAACATATGTCTTAAAATAATATTTTCAACTTTTTTATTCATAAGGTCTGGAAAAGTTTTTCTTGAATTTTCCAAAGCCTCCCTTGCATGGACGAAACCGTGCATTTTAAAAAATGATTTATGTACTCTATTTAACTGCCAGTCTTTATAATAAAAATCGTGAAGTAATCCTCCAATAGCGGCTGATTTATAATCCAAATGATGTTTTTTTGCAAATTTATAAGCAAAATACGCAACTGCCATTGAATGATCATATACCGATTCATTTTCGTGATGATGAAAATCTTTTCTTTTTATAAACTCTTTATTATTAATAATTGTTTTAATAATTTCTAAAAACTCTTTATCATATTCCATAATATTTCCTTTTTAGTACAATAGTACTACATATATTATAATATATATTTTAATTAAAATAAAATAAAATTAAAAAAGAAGTATTAAACTTCTTAAAAATTAAGCATTACCCATTCAGGTTTAAATATTAAAAGTATACCCATAAGTACAAGTAATATACCCGCTATTAAATTAACATATTTATTATATTTAGTTGATATACCTTTAGTTTCAAATGCTTTTAAAGACAATATTAATATAATTAAATCATCAATTATATAAAAGAATATATATATTAATAAATATAATACTTTATTTAAACCAATAATTTTATTTAATGTTAATATTTCTAAAAATATTGTTGGAAATCCAAGTGAACAAGCAAGTTCAACTAAATTTACTGATACTGATAAAATAGTTGTTCCTAATATCATTAATATTAAACTTTTATTTGCCAATATCTTATTTATTCTAGTTATAATACTTTTTCTTTTTTCTTTTTTCATAACATGACAACCAGTATCTTTTCTTGTTTTAATATATACATATAAATTATAAATTCCTAAAATAATAGCTAAAATAGCAATAATATTTCTTATATATATTACTGTAGAAAAATCTAGAATAAAACCGATGCCTAACATTGAAAGAAAATATACTAATCCCGAAGATAATATAAAAGTAAAACCAACAATTCTCATTTTCTTTTTATCTTTAATAGATATGCACATATTAATAAGTAATAAAAGTATCCACATAGCACATGGATTAAATCCATCAACAGCTCCCAAAATCATTGCTACCAATGGAATGGAAACTTTTTTCTTATTAACATTTCCTAATATAGGAATTTTAACATCTTCATTATTTATATTTTCATTATTTACATTATCATTAATTAATTCTTTAATTTTATTTTCAATTTGTACACCTACCGCTTCTGAAAATCCTACAAAATAAGTTTTTCCAATAACTGTATATGGTACACTCTTTGTTACATCATCATTTAATGTTTTTTTTACATCATTATAATATTTTCTATTAGTTTTATTATTTTTTACTTCATACTCATAAACATTTAAATAATCATTATAATTTTCTTTAATATCTTTAAGCCATATTTCTTCTTCGGCACAATGAGGACATCCATCCATTCTAAAAAAATATAAATTGATTTTTCCTTCCTCAATTTTAGAATTAGTTATTTTATAAGCAACATCTGTATATTCTTTACTAATTGCATATATATTAAGGGGAATTAATGCTATTAATAATAATATGTATCTTAATATCTTTTTCATAAAATTTTCTCCATAATATCTAAAATTTCTTTTTTGCTTTTTTCTCCAATTACTCTTTTTATTTCAATGTTATTCTTTTCAAATATAACAACTGGAACAATATCTCCAATATTATATTTTATAATATTTTCTTCATCTAAATCATAATCATAATTAATATACTCTATATTTGGATATAATAATTTTATTTCATTCCAAATGCTTTTAGATATTAAACAACCTGGACACCACATTGCGTTAATAATTATTATCTTCATTAATAATCTCCTTTAAAATACGTATAAATTCATTAATTTGTTTTTTAGTTGTTATATGTGTAATACTTACCCTAATTGAATTGCTTGCCCTTTCTTTGTTTTTAGTAAGTGCATAAACTGACTTTGAGGGACTTGTTCCAAGTGAACACGCTGATTGCATTGAAACATATACACCTTTTTCATAAAGTTTATTAACAATTATTTTGGCATTTTTAATACTAAAATTAATTGTATTAGGTATTGCATACTTAGGACTATTTATACTTATCCCATTTATCATTTTTAATTTTTTGATTAAATAACTATTTAGTTCTTTTACATAATTAATTTTTTTCTCTAAATCTTTAGTAGCGAGTTGTAATGCCATTGCTACGCAAACAGCATTTGCACTAACCGGTGTACCACTTCGATAAATTGTAGTAGATTTTCCGCCATGTATTAAAGGAGTAATTTTTATATCATTAAAATTAATTAATACACCAGAGCCATTAATACCAAAAAATTTATGAGGTGCAAAAGTCAAAAAGTCAACATATTTATAATCAATATTAACCTTTCCTATTGCTTGTGTTGCATCAGTATGAAAATATGCTTTAGAATTTTCTTTAACGATTTTAGCAATTTCACTTATTGGTTGAATTGTTCCAAGTTCAGAATCAACTACAGCTATACTTACTAAAATTGTATCCTCTCTTAAAGATTTTTTTAACTGTTCTAAATCAATATTACCATTTTTATCTAATGAAATTACCGTTATATCAAATCCTTTTGAGGAAAGATAATTGCATGGGGCTATAACTGATGAATGCTCAATTTCAGATATAATTATATGTTTACCTTTATTTTGATATCTATCTGCTATTCCTTTTATAACTAAATTATTTGATTCACTAGAACCACTTGTATAAATAATATTTTCTTTTTTTGTATTAAAATAATTTGCAATAATTTCACTAGAATTATCAATTTCTTTTTTTGCTTCAATACCCAATTTATGTAAACTATTTGGATTTCCAAAGTATTTTAAAGTAATTTCATTATATTTTTCTAAAACTCTTTTATCTACTGGAGTATTTGCAGCATAATCTAAATAAATCATAATTTTTTCACCTCTTATAAAAAAATTATACTTTTTTATATATTATTTTGCAATAAACTAGTAGTTGAGTTAACTATATTTTTAGTTGAAAAAAACTCTCTAAAAGAGAGTAATATTATCTATGGGGCGAAATAAGGGATTTCAATTTGGTTAAGAAAGGAAATATTGGAATATTATGTTATTTATGATTTAAATGACAACATTGTTGCTTATTTTGATAATTTGAAAGAATTAAGTTATTACACTGGTTTAAGAACTTTTGATATTAATTACAAGTTTAAAAAAACTTTATCTGATTATATTTTATTTGATATGTCAAATAATCGTTACAAGATTTATAAATTTTGTTAAGGAGGATGTTATGAATTTATCACTTGAAGATATTGAAGATCTAAAAAGACAAATTGATAACTTTGAAAAAGTTTTTAATTTGATATGTAATACTGAAGATATTCGTTATTCTTCTCCTTATAAAAAGAAGAAAATTAGAAAGAAAAAATTGAAAGTATATTTTAAAAATAAAAAAAGGAGAAAAAAATGAAAGATCTTGATTATGATTATGTTAAAGATTTATTAGATTCTGGTTTTGTTGAAGAAGTTGAAGTTTTTGATAATAATGGTTATGTTTCTTTTAAAAAAAAGAAGATTAGAAATAAGAAATCTAAAGTTTATTATAAAAGAAAGAAAAGGAAAAAATAAATTAGAAAATATAGATTAAAATTCTATATTTTTTTTATGAAATTCTCGAGTTCGTTTTTTTTGGTGTTACTCTTATTATAGAAAGGAGTAAAGAAATGAAAAATAAAACA